>Ga0316628_100003117_pt1 | contig 12642 bp, 10 predicted proteins | sample OWC_Aug_M2_C1_D5_FD_207648 | JGI IMG/M metagenome (GOLD analysis project Ga0316628, IMG submission 207648) | Wetland soil microbial communities from Old Woman Creek delta, Ohio, United States - OWC_Aug_M2_C1_D5_C | ecosystem: Environmental > Terrestrial > Soil > Wetlands | place: USA: Ohio...
CGGCGCAGGTTCTGCTCCACCCGCACCCACTGGGCAACCGGTTCGGCAATATCCACCACGTAGGTATACCGGAGTTCCGCAGACCACCCTGCGACCAAAAAGGGCCGGGCGTCGGCAAAGGATGGCGCGCAGGCGAGCGTAGCTCTTGCGTACCTCCGGGAGGCGATGGCCCGCTCGAGAGCGCCCAGCGTCTTCAGATGCCGGGCCGTTTGCTCCGACGGGTAGCGCGTCCCATAGGGCCGCAGTATGGGCCCGTTGTAATACAAGAGCAAGCGAGGGGCGACATAGCGCCCGTAGACCGAGTCGTTCTCATAGAGCGCGACTCCTCCGACCAGCTCGTCGCCGCGACGCGCGCCGAGCACGACGAAGCGTCCGCCGGCGGCACTGCAGAGCGATTCGAGATACCGGGGTTGAGCGTAAACGGTGCCGTGGGGAGATGACTCGACGAGGCGCACCCATTCGCCGAACTCCGCCTCCGGCAGCGGCTCGACCCGGATCTCGTTGCTCACTCATGCCCCCCCGCGATCCAACCTCTCCAACGGAGCACCCCGTCCCTTGGTGTCCCGGCGGCCCGACAGCGTGGCGGGGCGCGCTGCACGCGAGTATCGGCGACGGCATTCCGTTGTCAAGGAGAAATGGCCCGACGCGTTCGCCTGAAGCGCCGGCGCGGGCCGCGACGGCGCGAAGGGTGAGGCTGTGCCGTGTGGGGCTCCGCCCGCGGACAATAATCCGTCCTGCACTGTGAGGCCCAATCACAGTTCTTGTTGAGACGTTTGCTATCGAATCGCCACGCAGCGGCAGGAGACTTTCGGAGCGCTCTGTCGTCCTCGATTCCGGCGCATTTTGGTCGTAATTGAGACGCACTTCGGTGCCGCGTGCGTCGCGGGGGCACATGGCACAAAATGCGCATTACCCGTGAATGTGCAATCGGCTGGATCACGGTACTCGACGATAGACATACGGCAAGAGGAATCGAGACGTTGAACCGTTCGCACCACGCATGGCTCTTCCTGCTCGAGGGGAACAACGGGGAGATTCGAGCGAGCGGTGCACGTGGCGCGTGAAAAATAATGACCAGAGGTGACAGAAAGTTTCAGCACCTGCCCGATCGGGGAATTGAGTGCGGCAAACGGCACGTTCGAGTGACTTCTGATGCCGAAGGAGGCGTTGCCATGAACAGTCACGCGAATCCGAGACGGTCGACTTTCGCAATTTACGATGAAGCGCTTCGGGCACGGCTCTGCGCCGTGGCGCTGGCGACGGTGACGCAAGAGCGAGACGCGGACGCCACGCGGCTCTTCCTGTGCCCCGCGTGCGGCCACATCGAGCCGAACCAACCCCCATCCTCCTGCCCGATCTGCACGGCACGTCCGGAGCAGTTCGTCCAGGTGTAGGAATCAGCTCCCGCCTCATGTCCTGTCAACAATGCGTCCATGACAGCAACGGGCGCGCGGCGGTGTCGCGGATCGCGCCACGGGAAAACGTGGCGCGGTCCGCGGCCGACGGCGGTTGGCGAACCGCGGCGAGCACTCACCTCATGCGCACGTCCGGACAGCGCCTGAGACCGATCGTCTGACCTTCCACGTGTGCGCTCGCAATCGAGAATGGACTTCGGGTCCACCGCTGATCTGATCTTTTCCCCGCTGTCCCACCTCGTTCTCTGTGCTACCATTCTTCCTCCCGTGAAGAGAATCGTCCGCCGGGAATCGAAGGGGCACATCGATGTTGAGGCCGCAGATCCGACCCTACGGGTCGTGGACGTCCCCCATCACGGCCGCGCAGATCGCCTCGGGCGCCGTCGGGCTCAGCGAGGTCCGCTTAGACGGCGACGCTGTCTACTGGCTGGAGATGCGGCCGGCGGAGGGCGGGCGATCCGTCGTGGTGCGACGACGACCGGACGGGATGGTCGAAGACTGCATCCCTCGGGGCTTCAACGCCCGCACGCGGGTGCACGAGTATGGCGGCGGGTCCTACCTCACGGCGGCCGGGGACCTGTTCTTTGCGAACTTCGCCGACCAACGCGTCTACCGGATCGCCGGTGCGCAGCCGCCCGTGGCGGTCACCCCCGCCGGGGATTTCCGCTACGCCGATCTTGTCTGGGACGCTCCCCGCAGGAGGATCGTCTGCGTCTGCGAGGATCACACGGCGGGCGGTGAGCCGCACAACTCCCTCGTCGCGCTTGATCCGAACGGACACCGTCGCGTCACTGTGTTGGTGTCCGGCCGGGATTTCTACGCCGCGCCGCGCTTCAGTCCGGACGGGATGTTCCTCGCCTGGATGGAGTGGAGCCACCCGCACATGCCGTGGGACGCCGCCGAGGTCTGGGTGGCGCCGATCGACCACCACGGATCGCTGGGTCGGCCGACGCACATCGCCGGGGGAAACGGCGCTTCGGCGATTCAACCCACCTGGTCGCCGGACGCCATCCTCCACTTCGCGTCGGACCGCGACAACTGGTGGAATCTCTATCGCTTCATCGACGGCCGCGTGGAGCCCCTGACCACTCTGGAGGCGGAGTTCGCCACGCCGCCGTGGGTCTTTGGGATGCAGAACTACGCGTTCGCATCCCCGAACCGCATCGTGTGCTCGTTCACTCGTCGCGGGACCTGGACGCTTGCCAGCCTCGACACGGAAACGCGGCACCTCGCGCCGATCGATCTCCCGTGCAGCGACATCGCGTCGGTGCAGGCCGACGGCGCGCAGGCTGTCTTTCTCGCTGGCTCCCCGTGCGAACCCTTCTCCGTCATCCGCCTTGACCTGGAAACCGGCCGCTTCGACGCGTTGCGCCGCTCGACCACACTTGCCATTGATTCGTCCTGTCTATCCACGCCGGAGCCCATCGAGTTTCCGACCGGCGGGGGCAGAACCGCCCACGGCCTCTTCTATCCGCCGAGGAACCCAGACTTCGTGGCGCCGGAAGGGGAGCGGCCTCCGCTGGTCGTGATGATCCACGGCGGCCCGACGTCCATGACCACGACAGCCCTTCGATTGAACATCCAGTACTACACGAGCCGAGGAATTGCGGTGCTCGACGTGAACTACGGCGGAAGCACTGGCTACGGCCGGGCGTATCGCGAGCGCCTCAACGGCGCGTGGGGCATCGTGGACGTGGACGACTGTTGCTATGGCGCGAGATACCTCGCCGCAGAGGGGCGCGTGGATGGGCAGCGCCTCGCCATCCGGGGCGGGAGCGCCGGAGGTTACACCACGCTGGCCTGCCTCGCCTTCCGGAAGGTTTTTGCCGCCGGGGCGAGCCACTACGGAGTCAGCGACTGCGAGATTCTCGCCCGGGACACGCACAAGTTCGAGGCGCGCTACCTGGACACCCTCATCGGCCCGTATCCCGAGCGGCGCGACCTCTACATCGCGCGCTCGCCCCTGCACCACCTCGACGGCCTCGATCGCCCGGTGATTTTCTTCCAGGGCCTGGACGACAAGGTCGTCCCGCCGAACCAGGCGGAGATGATCTTCGACGCGCTACGACGGCGCGGGGTCGTCACCGCCTACGTGCCCTTCGCTGGCGAGCAGCACGGCTTCCGAAAGGCGGAAAACATCCAACGCGCGCTGGAGGGAGAGCTGTACTTCTTCGCCAAGGTCTTCGGATTCGAGACCGCGGACCCCTTCCCCCCTTTCCCGATCGAGAACCTCTAGCCGGCCGCTGAAGAAGTCCCATCGGAAATACCGATTCCATGCATTGACAGTTCTTGGTTAGCGGGCTAACGTTTTTCACCGCGTGCTTTCTCGGCGGACCTCGACGAAAGGCGCGAGGGAGCCGCCCGTTCCCGTCCAACCCACGCGCGACCACTCCTCCCTCCGGAATGCCGCGCTCTTTGGGCGAAGGAGAATCCATATGAATCGGCGACAGTTCCTGCGATCGTCCATCAGCTTCTCGGCTCTCAGCGTTCTGCCGGTCCGATTGCCCCTCGCGGGCGCCGCGGCCGAGAGCGGCACGTGGCGGAACTTCGAGGTCACGACACAGGTTGAAGTTCTCAAACCCGAAGGAATCACGCGCGTCTGGTTGCCCACGCCCCTCACCGTCGAGACACCGTATCAGAAGCCCTTGGGCAACACCTGGAAGGCGGAGGGCGGAAAAGTCGCTTCGCAAACCGACCCCAAGTACGGCGCAGGTATGCTGTCGGCGGAGTGGCCGGCCGGTCAGAAGCCGCTGCTGACTCTCACCAGCCGCTTTGCGACGCGGGACATTGCCGTGGACCTCGCCGGGCCGGGTCGAACGCCCGCTGAGCAGGCGACGGAACTCCAGAAGTACCTCGAGCCCACGGAACTCCTTCCGACCGACGGGATCGTCAAGCAGACTGCCGACGACATCGTCCGGGGCGCCAAGGCCGACCTGGACAAGGCCCGCGCCATCTACGAGTGGATCGTGGAGAACACGTTCCGCGATCCCAAGACGCGCGGCTGCGGCCTGGGGGACATCAAGTTCATGCTGGAGTCCAAGAACCTGAGCGGGAAGTGCGCCGACCTGAATGCGCTCTTCGTCGGCCTGGCCCGGGCGGTGGGCATTCCGGCCCGGGACGTCTACGGAATCCGCGTGGCCGACTCCGCCCTGGGCTACAAGAGCCTGGGCAAGAGCGGCGACATCACCAAGGCCCAGCACTGCCGGGCCGAGTTCTACCTGGCCGGCTACGGATGGGTGCCCGTGGATCCCGCCGACGTCCGCAAGGTCGTCCTAGAAGAGGGAGGGGGGAAACCGCTCCAGGATCCGATGGTAATCGCCGCGCGCCGACGCCTCTTCGGCTCGTGGGAGATGAACTGGCTCGCCTACAACACCGCCCACGATCTCCTCTTGCCGGGCGCGTCCCGCGGGAAGGTTCCGTTCTTCATGTACCCGCAGGCCGAGACCGCCGAGGGCCGCCTGGACTGTCTCGACCCCGAGCACTTCAAGTATCAAATCGGCGCCCGGGAAGTCGCCGCGTGATTCGGGCGTTGGGCCGATGCCTCGTCGTCGGCCTCCTCCTGGGCCTGGCCGGCGCATCCGGCGCGGCCCAGGAGGCCGAACTCCCCGCCTGGACGGGCGGACCGACTCCCCCCCTCGCCGTCACGGACCTTGACGGACGCCATCACGAGCTGACCGATTATCGGGGGAAGGTACTGCTGGTGAACTTCTGGGCCACCTGGTGCGCGCCGTGTCGGGAGGAGTTACCGTCGCTCGAGCAACTGCGCGACGCGCTCCGCGGCCGACCCTTCGAGGTGCTGGCGGTCAACGTCAACGAGGGTGATTCGCGCGTGAAGCGCTTCCTGGCCGAGGTCCCGTTGCGGCTGCCGGTCCTCCTGGACCGGACCGGCGATGTGCAGCGGGCCTGGAAGGTCCGTGGCCTGCCCGCCACATTTCTGTTGGACCCGGAGGGTTCGATCCGCTTTTGGTATCTCGGCGAGCTGGACTGGGCCCAGCCAAAAATCCTCCGTACCGTCGAATCCTTACTCCCCGCCGCTCGCTGATCCGGTTGTCCTACGGACGCGGCTCGTCGGGCGGTGTGGACCAGAGGTGTCGTTTGTCCACCACCCGCTTGGCCTTGCCCTCGAACCGCTCCAACGTCTTCTTCTCGACCAGTTTCACCTCGAACGTGACGCCCAGCTCCTGGGCGAGCCGCTTCTGGATGCGCTCGACCATCTCCTTCTGGCGCCGCATCTGATCGAAGAAGATCGACTCGGCGGCCTCCACGAGCACCGTGGCTTCGTCCATCGCCCCTTTTCGGTCCACGATGATCTGGTAGTGCGGCTCCGTCCCCTCGATCTCGAAGAGCACGGCCTCGACCTGCGAGGGGAAGACGTTCACCCCCTTGATGATCAGCATGTCGTCGCTCCGGCCCAGGACGCGGCTCATCCGACGCCCGGTCCGCCCGCAAGGGCACTCGCCCGGCAGGATGCGCGTGAGGTCCCCGGTCCGGTACCGGATCATCGGGAACGCCTCTTTGGACAGCGTGGTGAGGACCAGTTCCCCGACCTCGCCCGAGGGCACCGGCTGGAGCGTGTCCGAGTTCACCACCTCCAGGATGAAATGGTCCTCGTTGATGTGGAGGCCCCTGCGCTCCAGGCATTCGCCCGAGACGCCGGGCCCGATGACTTCGGAAAGGCCGTAGTTGTCCGTGGCCACGATCCCCAACCGGTCCTCGATCTCCTGGCGCATGGCGTCGGACCAGGGCTCCGCGCCGAAGAGTCCCCACTTGAGCGACAGGGAGGACAGGGGCGTCCCCGTCTCGCGCAGGGTGTCCCCGATGAGCAGAGCGTAGGACGGCGTGGAGACCAGCGCGGTCGTCTTGAAGTCCCGCATGATCTTGATCTGCCGCGCCGTGTTGCCGCTGGACGCCGGGATGACCGAGGCCCCGATGCGCTCCGCGCCGTAGTGCAGGCCAAAGGCGCCGGTGAAGAGGCCGTATCCGAAGGCGATCTGGATGACGTCGTCCTTCGTCACCCCGCCCATGGTGATGATGCGGGCGACCAGGTTGCTCCAGGTCCGGATGTCGTTGCGCGTGTAGCCGACGACGGTGGGCGCGCCCGTCGTCCCGGAGGAGGCGTGGATGCGCACCACCTCGCGCATGGGCACGGCGAACAGCCCGTACGGGTAGTTGTCCCTGAGGTCAGCCTTGCTCGTGAAGGGCAAACGGGCGAGGTCATCGAGTGACGCGATGTCCTCGGGTGTGATCCCCAGCTCGTCGAGCTTCTTCTGATAGAAGGGGACACGCCCGTACACGCGGTTCAGCGTGGCCTGCAGCCGCTCCAGTTGGAGCTGCTCCAGTTCCTCCCGGTGCATGCACTCGTTATCCGGTTCCCAGTACATCGGCTCCTCTCCTCGTAGACTTCACCCGCCATGAGGGCAAGAGGGCTGCGGTAACGCGAACCACAGATTACGCAGATTGCACAGATTCTGGTTCAGAGAACGCCGAAGAATCTGCGTAATCTGTGAAATCTGTGGTTACTCTCACGCCGGTCCGCTCCGCTCCCGGCCCAGATAGGCCCGCTGCACGTCCCGGTTGGCCAGGAGGTCCTCGGCACGCCCTTCCAGCACCACGCGGCCCGTCTCCAGCACGTACCCGCGATCGGCGATGGAGAGGGCCGCGCGCGCGTTCTGCTCCACCAGGAGGATCGTCACCCCCCGTTCCGTGCGCAGCCGGGCGATGTGGTCGAAGATCTCGCGGATCACCTTCGGGGCCAGCCCCATGGACGGCTCGTCCAGCAGGAGGACCTTGGGGCGGGACAGGAGCGCCCGCCCAATTGCCAGCATCTGCTGCTCGCCCCCCGACAGCGTCCCCGCCGCCTGGCCGCGCCGCTCGGCCAGAACGGGAAACAGGCGAAACACCTCCTCCGCTTCGGCCCGGATGGCCGTACGGCCAACGCGGGCAAACCGGTGATACGCCCCCAGCATGAGGTTGTCTTCCACCGTGAGGGGTTTGAAGATGTGGCGCCCTTCCGGAACGTGGGCGATGCCCTCGCGCACGATCTGGTCTGGCCGGGCGCGGGTGATCGACTTACCCCCGAGCGCCACCTCCCCAGAGGCCGCCCGGACCACACCCGAGATGGCCGACAAGAGCGTCGTCTTCCCGGACCCGTTCCCGCCCAGGAGAGCCACGACCTCCCTTTCGGCCACGTGGATGGTGGCGGCCCGCAAGGCGTGGATCCTCCCGTAGTAGACGTGGAGGTTTCTCACGCGCAGCATCAGGACCTACTCCTCCCCGAGATAGGCGGCGACCACGGCAGGATTCCGTTGGACCTCGGCGGGCGTCCCCGTGGCGATCACCTCGCCGTAGTTCAAGACCAGGACGTGGTCGGAGATCCGCATCACCAGGTCCATGTCGTGGTCGACCATCACGGCGGTGATCCCGCGCTCCACAATACGCCGTATGATGTCGCCCAGCACCGCCGTCTCCCGCAAATTCAACCCGGCGGCCGGCTCGTCCAGCAGGAGAACCTTCGGCTCGGCGCAGAGCGCCCGCGCGATCTCCAGCAGGCGCGCGGAGCCGAAGGGCAGATTGCCCGCGGGGACATCCTGCTGGGCCGAGAGGCCCACGAAGGCGAGCGCCGCCTCGGCCTTGGCGCGCAGCTCCGCCTCCTCGCGCCGGAACCGCCGGGACCGGAAACACCAGTCGAGCGCCCGGTACCGCGTGAGAAGGTGCCCACCGGTGAGGACATTCTCCAGCGCAGTCATGTTGCCGAAGAGCTCCAGGTTTTGGAATGTGCGCACGACCCCGGCCCGCGCCACGGCATGGGGGGGAAAATCGGAGATCCGCCGCCCGTCCAGGTGGATGTCGCCCGCGTCCATCCGGTACAGGCCGGTGATGACGTTGAACAGCGACGTCTTCCCGGCGCCGTTGGGGCCGATGATGGTGAAGAGGCTGCCGCGCTCCACGGCGAAGGAGACGTCGTGGAGCGCCGTGACGCCCCCGAAATGGAGGGCGATCCCCTCGCCCTGGAGCAACGCCGCGCACACTATCGTGTCCTCTCGGATGGCGCCGGCCTCCGGCCCGCCAGGAGACCCCGCATCGTCCGCGCCACGCGCTCCACCCCTTCCGCCAATCCGCCCGGCAGGAACATCATGCACAGGATCAGGAGGCCGCCGTACAGCAGGATGTCGTAGTCCTCGATCGCCCTGAGGACCTCCGGCAGCGCCGTGAGGAACACGGCGCCCGCCACGGCGCCCCACAGGGATCCCATCCCGCCCAGGACCACCATCGTCACGAACTGCACCGAGGCGTGAAACCCGAAGCTCCCGGGCGAGACGAAGGTCACGTAATGCGCGTAGAGGGCCCCCGCCACGGCGGCATAGAGGGCGCTCAGGATGAACACGCCGATCTTGTACCGCTCCGTGTCCACGCCCAGAACCGCCGCCGCGGTTTCGCTGGTGTGAATGGCCCGCAGCGCGCGCCCCAGGCGCGACCGCACCAGGTTCTGAGCCAGCAGGAAGAGGAACAGGACCACGCCCCAGACGACGTAGTAGAACGCCAGGTCCGACCCGATCGGGATCCCCGCGACGCCGAGTTTCGGGATGCCGGTGAGGCCGGATGGCCCGCCGGTGAGGTCGGTCGCCTCGTTCAGGACGATGTAGACGATGATGCCGAACCCGAGCGTCCCCATGGCCAGGTAATGTCCCCGCAGGCGCAGGGTCGGGACGGCGATTCCCGCGGCGACGGCGAGCACCAGGGCGATCCCGGCGAGGATCCCCGCCGGCACCGGCCAGTGGAATCTAGCCGTGAGAATCCCCGTCGCGTAGGCGGCGATGCCGTAGAAGGCGGCGTGGCCCAGGGATATCTGTCCTGCGTACCCCATGAGCAGGTTCAGCCCGAGCGTCAGGATCGTGTGGAATCCTGCGATGATCAGCACCGTCAGGTAGTACTCATTCGGGAGGAAAAGCGGGACGACCGCCACACCGGCGGCAAAGGAGGCGAATCCCAGATGATGCGGGCGAATCGGCCATCCGGCCATGTCAAACCCGGTCCGCTGCCCGGCGGCCGAAGAGCCCGGAGGGGCGGACGAACAAGAGAGTCAGCAGGATGACGAAGGCCACCGCGTCCTTGTACCCGGAGGAGATCAGGCCGGCGGACAGCGACTCCAGCACCCCCAGGATCACGCCGCCCGCGACGGCGCCGAAGGGATTCCCGAGTCCCCCCAGGATGCAGGCCGCGAAGCCCTTCAAGCCCAAGAGGATCCCCACGTCGTACGAGGTGAGCGTGATCGGCGCCAGGATGGCGCCGCCCAACGCCCCCACCAACGCGGACAGCGCGAATGACAGGGTCACCATCGCGTCCACGTTGATCCCCATCAGCGAGGCCGCCTTCCGGTCGCACGCGCACGCCAGCATCGCCTTCCCGGAGATCGTCCGATCGAAGTAGAGCTTCATCGCGACCAGCGTGCCGAGGGTCATGCCGCCGACCCACAGGTTCTGCGGCAAGAAGGAGGCGCCCAGGAACCCGATGGGCGCGTCGCCGGAGAACCCCGGCAGCGCGTACGTATCCTTGCCGAAGAGCAGCATGGCCGCCCCGCGGAGGACGATGGAGACTCCGATGGTGATGATGATCAGGACGATCACGGACCGGCCGCGAACCGGACGGATGGTGAGTCGGTCCGTGACGACACCCACGAGGGTGGTGAGGGCGATGGCAAGGGGGACTGCGAGGGCAGGCGGCAGCCCCCCCCACCGGATGGCGAAGACCGCCAGCATCCCCCCGAGCATCACGAACTCGCCCTGCGCAAAATTGATGATCTCGGTGGTGTTGAAGATCACCGTGAACCCGAGGCCGGCCAGCCCATAGGTGGCGCCCAGGGTCGCGCCGGAGATCGCGTACTGCAGCAGATCCGACGGCGACGCCATGGCTAGCGGAGCAACTCCCAGTCTCCCTTGGTGATCCGCACCATGACGAACGCCTCCTCCGTCAGGCCGTTGTGGTCCTCGGCCGAGAAATTGTACTCACCCGTCGTCCCCCAGAAACCGCGGGTCGCCTCGAGAGCATCCCGGATGGCGGCGGGCTCCGCGGACTGGGCGCGCTTGACGGCCTGCGCCACCAGCATGATGGCGTCCCAGGCATAGCCCCCGAAGGTCGACGTCGGCTGCTTGAAGCGCGACTCGTACTCCTTGATGTAGTTGGACAGGATCGCCTTCTGGGGATGACCGGCCGGCACCTGTCCCTCCGCGATCAGACGGCCCGCCGGCAGCAAGATTCCCTCGGCATTCTCCGGGCCGGCCAGCTCGATGAATTTGGGCGACGCCACGCCGTGGCTCATGTACAGCGGGAGCCCGATCTTGAGCTGCACGCGGTTCCTGGCGATGACGGCCGGGCCCGGGTTGGTTCCCCAGACCACGATCGCCTGGGCGGCCGTGCCCTTGATCCGGGTGAGCTGAGCGGTCATGTCAGTGTCCTTGGGGCCGAAGACCTCGTCGGCGACGATCGTCATCCCGACCTGCGCGGCCACGTCCTTCAATTCCTCCCGTCCGGCCGCGCCGAAGGCATCCGAGGCCGTGAGAACAGCGATCTTTCCGAGCCCGGCCTTCTTTGCGTGCTGGTAGATTTTTCTCACCGCCAGGGCATCGCTCTGCGGAGTCTTGAAGACCCAGCGTTTGACCGGCTCCACGATCTTCTTGGCCGCGGCGCATGAGATTAGGGGAAGCTTGGCCTCCTCGACCTTCGGGACGATGGCCAGCGTGCTCCCGGAGGTGCTGGGCCCGATCACCGCCACGACGCGGTCCCGCTTGATGAGCCGGTCCACCGCGGTCACGGCCTTGGTCGCGTCGCTCTCGTCGTCGTAGACGGTGACCTCCACCTTCCGCCCGAGGAGGCCGCCGGCTTTGTTGAAGTCCTCCTCCAGCATCTTGGCCGTGTTCCGCTCCGGCTCCCCCAGGAACGAGGCCGGTCCGGTCACCGAGAAGATGGCCCCGATCCGGATCGGCTCCGCGGCGTGCGCGGAAGCCTGGAGCCAAACCAGAGCCAGCAGCGCAAGCCAAGACACCCCGATCTGCTTCCCCATTTGCCCCTCCCCATCCGTCCTCGCAATCGCGGTTGGTGCGCCCTCTCCATCACGTCATCGCGCCGCTGCTGAACCCGCGCTGGGCCGGTCTTCGCCTCAGCGCAGTAGCTCCCAGTCGCCCTTCGTGATCCGCACCATGGCAAAGGCTTCCTCGCTGAGGCCGGCATGATCGTCCGCCGAGAATGTGAACTCGCCCCCGGTACCGTGGAAGCCCCGAATGTTTTCGACGGCGTCCCGGATGGCCGCCGGCTCTGCGGATTTGGCATTCCGAATCGCCTGGGCGAGCGTCATCATTGCGTCCCAGGCGTGACCGCCGAACGTCGAGACCGGCTGCTGGAATCGTCCCTCGTACTCTTTGATGTAACCGCCCAGGAGCCGCTTTTGCGGGTGACTCGCCGCCAGTTGACCCTCGACGAGCAACCGCCCCGCCGGCAGCATGATCCCCTCCACGTTCTCCGGACCGGCCAGCTCGATGAACTTCTTGGAGGCGACACCGGAGCTCATGTACAGCGGCGTTGTGATTCTGAGCTGGACACGGTTTCGAGCCACCACGGCGGGACCCGGGTTGGTACCCCAGACGACGATGGCCTGGGCCGCTGTCCCCTTGATCCGGGTGAGCTGCGCCGTCATGTCGGTGTCCTTGGGCCCGTAGACCTCATCGGCAACCAGGGTGATCCCCATCTTGGGTGCGAGCTCTTTGATGTCCTCCCGGCCGCCCGCCCCGTACGCATCCGACGCCGTCAGGATGGCAATCTTGGTGAGGTCCCGGTGCTTGAGGTCGTTGAAGATCTTCTTCACCGCCAGGATGTCGCTGGCCGCCACCTTGAATACCCACCGCCGGACGGGCTCGACGATTTTCCGCGCCGCTGCGCAGGAGATCAAAGGGATCTTGGCCTCCTCGACCTTCGGGACGATGGCCAGCGTGCTCCCCGAGGTGCTGGGCCCGATCACCGCCACGACGCGGTCCCGCTTGATGAGGCGGTCCACCGCGGTCACGGCTTTCGTCGTATCGCTCTCGTCGTCGTAAACGATCACCTCGATCTTCCGCCCCAGGAGGCCCCCCGCGGCGTTGAGGTCCTCCTCCAGCATCTTGGCGGTGTTCCGCTCCGGCTCCCCCAGGAACGAGGCCGCGCCGGTCACCGAGAAGATGGCCCCGATCCGGATCGGTTC
>Ga0316628_100003118_pt1 | contig 12642 bp, 14 predicted proteins | sample OWC_Aug_M2_C1_D5_FD_207648 | JGI IMG/M metagenome (GOLD analysis project Ga0316628, IMG submission 207648) | Wetland soil microbial communities from Old Woman Creek delta, Ohio, United States - OWC_Aug_M2_C1_D5_C | ecosystem: Environmental > Terrestrial > Soil > Wetlands | place: USA: Ohio...
TCGCGTCATCCTGGCTTTTCTTCAAGGTCTGCGACGCCGTCGTCGGACTTCGGGTTGCCCCGGAAGTCGAGATCGAAGGTCTGGATATCCCCGAAATGGGTGCACTGGCGTACCCGGATTTCAGCCTGGTCCCGAGTCACTCGGGCGGTTCTTTCTCCTCGTCGACAGCGTCGGCGCGGATGGAGCCTGGTCTCGCCGGCGCCAAGAAGGCGCAGATGGCCTAGGAACTCGCGGTGTGCTTGGCAAGGGCCACGCCGGAGGCCAGCGTCCGGCGTGGCCCTCGACGTTCTCCGCCGCGAGCGCGTCGCGAAAAGAAACCGGCCGCGTCACAACAGGCCATTTCCATCCGCAGTGTGTTCTCTTGCAGAAGGAGGAGACATGACATTCCCGTGGTGGTTTGCCGCTGTCCTCGTCGCGACGCTGTGCGTATTTGGGGGAGCACCCTCGTGGGCAGGAGAGGCTCCCCCTCCGCCCAACACGGGCGCGCTGTCATTGACGGTTGTCCTCAACGTCCCGACGTCGTATTACTTCCGCGGAATCGCGCAGAGCAACGCCGGCTTTCAACTGCAGCCCTTTCTGGAACTCAAGGCCAACCTGTATGAGGGGGAGAGAAGGACATTCTGACCGGTGGATACGTGAAGGCTGCCGGGTTTGCCCACTTCCAGTCGGTAGCCGACCCGATCACCACGAATTACTACGAGCAGGACGTCTATCTGACCGCCGGTCTCCAATTCTTCAAGCGACTCACGCTCGAGGGCGGCTGGAATCTTTACGCGTACCCCGGCATCGGCTCGGCGGCCCAGGTGCAGGAGGTCTTCGGCAAGATCGGGTTCGATGACGCCGGGATCTGGCCGTTCAAACTCCCCGGCGACCAGGACTTCGCGCTCGCGCCGTACACGTTGATCGCGGTGGAAACGTCCGGTGGTGCGGATGGGGCGGGCGCGCTCGGGGGCGACCGCGGCGTCTACATGGAGCTGGGCATCGACCCCGGATACTCGGTGGATTTCAGCCAGACCTGGTCGGCCCGATTTCACCTGCCGTTCGCGCTCGGTCTGAGCCTGGATAACTACTACGAGGTGGCAACGAGCACCGGCGTGAGCGACAAGACCTTCGGCTTTGCAGACCTCGGTCTGATGGTGGACGTTCCCTTGAAATTCGTCCCGGCTCGTTACGGAAGATGGACGTTCTCGGGCGGCCCGCATTTTCTCTGGCTGGGAAGCAATAGCAAATTGATCGCCGGTTCGCCGGGGTCCGGCGCCCTCAACGCGCTGAACGTCACCGGGGGGAGCGGCTTCGAAGTGTGGGCCGTGGCAGGACTGAAGATCGAATATTAACCCTGCCGGTCTCGTCAGGTCGGGCGCCCCGGATGCCCGACCTGACGGCCGGTACGCTTCTGCCCTAGTCCTTCTCCTCGCCGTTCTCCGTCGATCCGGCCGCCTTCCCGGGCAGATCGACGCCGAGCTCCTTGATCCGCTTGCGCAGGGTGTTGCGGTTGATCCCGAGCAGCTCCGCGGCCTTGACTTGATTCCCGCCCGTGCGCCGGAGGACGAGCGCCAGCAGCGGCCGCTCCACGCACGCCACAAAGTGGGAGTGCAGTTCGCCATCGAGCGTGTCCCTGAGCCGGGTCATCTCGTTCCGCATCCACTCCACCGGAAACGCCTCGGGTCCGGCCACGGCGTCCTCGGACCCGGCGCCCCTGCGAACCGCATCGGGCAAGTGATCGGGAAGCACGAGTGCCGTGGGCGTCAGCGCCGCGGCGCGCTTCACCACGTTCTCCAACTCCCGCACGTTGCCCGGCCACCGATACCGCGCCATCAGATCCAGCGCATCCGGCGAGAACAGCTTGGGCGCCGCCTGCTGCTCGTGCGAGAATGCCGCCAGGAAATGCGTCACCAGTGCCGGGATGTCCTCGCGGCGGTCCCGGAGGGGCGGCAGATGAATGGTGACGACGTTCAGGCGATAGAAGAGATCCTCCCGGAAAGCGCGCAGCGCCACCGCACCTTCGAGGTCTTGATTCGTCGCTGCGACGATCCGCACGTCCACCCCAATGGAGCCCTCGCCGCCCAGCCGCTCGATCCGGCGCTCCTGCAAGACGCGGAGCAGTTTCGTCTGCAGGCTCAGGTCCATGTCGCCCACTTCGTCGAGGAACACCGTGCCGCCGTCGGCCTGCTCGAATCGGCCGCGCCGAGCCGCTACGGCGCCGGTGAAGGCGCCCTTCTCGTGGCCAAAGAGTTCGCTCTCCAGGAGTTCCCGCGGAATGGCCGCGCAATTGACTGGGACGAACGCGCGTCCCTTCCGGCGGCTGTTCTCGTGGACCGCGCGCGCGATCAGTTCCTTTCCGGTCCCGCTCTCTCCCCGCAGCAAAACCGTGAGATCGGTGCCGGCAACCTTTCCGACGGCCTTGAAGATCTGCTGCATGGCCGGGCTTCCACCCACGATACCCCCGAGATCGAACCGCTCCTCCGTCAGCCGCCGAAGCTGGGACACCTCTCGCGCCAGGGCCTGCGCCTCCAGCGCTTTGCCCACGACGAGGAGCACCTCGTCCACATCGAAGGGTTTCCCGATGTAGTCGTACGCCCCCTGCTTCATGGCCTCGACCGCCACCTGGAGCGTCCCGTAGGCGGTCATCATGATGACGGGCAGATCTGGGCGGCGTTTTCGAAGGTCTCCGAGCACGGCCAGACCGTCCCGCCCGGGAAGGCGCACGTCGAGCAGGACGAGATCGACGTCGGGATTCTCCGCGGCCGAGGACCCTCTCGGGCCGTCGGCCGCCAGATCGACTCGATACCCCGCGCCCTCCAGCGCCTTGGTGAGTGCCCAGCGCACACTTTCCTCGTCATCCACGACCAGAACTCGCCTTCCCGTCATGTGCGGGCCCCTTCCTTGTCCCCTGCCAGCGGGAGCAGCACGCGGAACGTGCTCCCTTCTCCGACGCGACTGACGACCTCGATCGTGCCCCCGTGCTCCTCCACGATCCGGACCGAGATCGGCAGCCCAAGACCGGTCCCACCGTCCTTGGTCGTGAAGAACGGATTGAAGAGGTGCCGTTGCACCTCGGGCCGAATCCCCGATCCGCGGTCGGTGACCTCGGCGACGGCGGCCGCCCGGCCGCCGCACTGGGGGGCCACACGCTCGAACCGCGTCCGCACCGTCAACTCGCCGCCGCTCGCCATGGCCTCGACGCCGTTCCGGGCCAGGTTCAGGAATACCTGCAGCAAACGATCCGGATCGCCGATGACGGCGGGGACCTCAGGGTCGTAGCGCCGGATTACGCCGATCCGAGCACCCTCCAGCGCGGACTCCAGCAAGTGCAGCGCCTCTTCGAGAATCTGGTTGATGTTGCACGTCCGCCGCTCGATAGGCTGTTGGCCGGCAAAACTGAGCAGTTCGCTGACGATCCGGTTCAGCCGGTCCACCTGGCGGATGATGATCCCGGTGAATTCCCTCAGGCTCGGAGGGAACGCGGCCTCACGTTCCATGAGCTGCGCCGCCGCCCGGATGCCCACCAGGGGATTGCGCACCTCGTGCGCCACGCCGGCCGCCAGCACCCCGAGCGCCGCCAAACGATCCGAACGGCGGAGCTGCTCCTCCATGTCGCGCACCCGCGACGCATCCCGAAGGACGAGCACGATTCCCCGGTTCCGGCCAGTCGGATCGTTCACGAGGGAGACCACCGCACTCACCGTCACCCGCGTGCCGTCCGACCGAACGACGTACGCGTCGAAATCGGCGTGGCTGCGGCCCATCGCAACCGTCTTCGCCGCCAGCGCCGCAAGCGGCGACGGTGCCGGAAAGATCTCGCCGAGCGGCCGCCCCGCCACGTGAGACCGCGAGAACCCGGTTAACTCTTCCGCTGCCGGATTCATCGAGACGATTCGACCGTCGGGGTCCAGAATGATGACGCCGTCCTGGAGGCTGGAAAGGAGGTCCTCGTGGTATGCCTGCAGCTCGGCCAATGCCGCCGCCAGTTCGGTCTGGGTTCGTGTCGGCTGCGCGGTCGGCGACCCTGACGTGCGGCGAACAACCCCGGCCGCGCGCGCGGTGTCGCCGCGGCGGGCCGCCGGCGCGGAAGCCATCGCGTCTGCGCCTTGAGCCTCCACGCCTTGCGCCCCGCCACGCCGCGGCCGAACCTCGGGTCTTCGGGGAGGCCTGCTCACCATGACGACGTCCCGGCTAGAGGCCATGCTGTCGCCGCTCGCCGAAGAGCCGAGCGGCGGAACGACTCATTATATGCTCGGCAACCAATACTTCAAGGCGCAATGTTGCCGAATGTGCGGGCGTTCCGCCGGGACCTGCCGTGGTTGGCGCTGGACGCACCAGCGCACCGGACTCCGCTGCAACCGCGTGAACGGTTCGCGATATGGAAGGATCCCGGAAGACGTACCGGGCAGTGCCCGAATTCCCGTAGCCTGTTACTCGTGCGGCTCCAGGCCGACCGACACCGCCACGCAACCGGCGCGGCCCTTCACGTGACCATCTGCAATGTCCGCATGGGGAATCCGATCGTCCCCTGCACGCCGTACTCGCGTCGCCAATTCCGCCAGAGGAACGCATTCCACATGCCGGACGCTACACTGCACAAGCAGTTTTTCCGCCACTCCGAGAAAGCGCCGGCCCTCCATCTCCGCGTGCAGCGTGAGCACCGGCCACCGATCTCGCTCCACACCCTGTGCGATCAGTGCGAGAAAACCGTCCCCGTCCGCTCCCTGAAGACCCACGACCTCGTCGAGGGTGGGAAACGTCGTGGGAACCTGCAGCGTGCGCAGCCGTGCTCCCTTCAGGAGCGGAAAAAACGGACGGCGCCCCCGCGTGTCGCTCGCGTAGGCCAGGCCAAATTCCTCCAGCGCGCGAAGACTGTTGGGACTGCACTGCCACCCCGGCGCGCCGGACCCCTGCGGCCGGCGTCCCAACACGCGCTCGTACGCCTGCAGCGAGCGCGCCAACTCTTCGCGGACCTCCGATTCCCGCATCCGCCGAAGCCGGTCCTGCCACCGCCGATGGTCGTAGCCATGCATCGCCAGCTCGTGCCCCGCATTCGGGATCGCCCGCAGGACGCCCGCCAGTTCCGCCGGATTCCTGGCGGGCAAGAGGGTACCCGAGAGAATCGTTCGCCACCCGTACGTCCGCACGGCCTTCGTCCGGCACATCTTCGCCAGAAACCCCGACTGGAGCATCCGAAACACCGCGCGGCCGCTTCGATCGGGGCCCAGCGCTACGAAGAAGCTGGCGCGCGCGCCGAATCGCGCTAAGAGCGGAAGTAGATTCGGCACGCCGGTCCGCAGGCCCTCGTACGTGCAGACGTCGATGCGCAGCCCCAGGATCATGCGGCCCCGCTATGTGCCCACAGCATCGGGCGGTTGAGACACGTCCGCCAGCTTGTCAGCGACCGTTCCCCGCTTGAAACCACGCGATGGTCCGGCGGAGCCCCTCCTCCAAGGACGTTTCAGCCCGGACACCCAGGATCTCGTGCATCCGGTGAAGCGAGGGGACCCGACGCGGAACGTCCTCATAGCTGTCGCCGTAGACCGTCTCTTGCGGGACGAACCGGATCTCGGACGGCGAGCCCGCCACGCGGATCATCGTCCGGGCCAGTTCCAAGATACTGATCTCTTCGTCGGTGCCGACGTTGCAGATCTGCCCGACCGCTCGCGGCTCCAGGCCGGCTGCCACGGTCGCGCGGATGGCGTCGTCCACATACGTGAAGCATCGCGTCTGCCTGCCGTCGCCGATGACCGTCACGGCCTCGCGGCGCAGAATCTGCCCCATGAGGATCGTCACGACGCGGCCCACGTCCAACTGGTCCAGGCGAGGCCCGTACACGTTGAAATAGCGCAAGATCACGACGGGAAGCCCCAGCCGCTGATACGCAAAGCAGAAATGCTCCGCCGCGGCTTTGGAGGTCGCATAGCACCACCGATCGCGCCGCGTGGAGCCGAGCACCCGGTCGTCGTCCTCGCAGAACGGGACCCGCGGATTGCGCCCGTACACCTCGGAGGTCGACGCCAGAATCACTTTCCGATTGTGCTTGTAGGCGGCCTTCAGGACGGCCTGCGTCCCGTTGATGTTCACGTTCAGCACCTGGTAGGGGTCTCCGACGTAGTGTTCGACCCCCACCACGGCTGCCAGGTGGTACACGAGGTCGGACCGGGCCACGAGACCGTCCAGGATCTCGGCGTTCAAGACCGAGTCGCGCACGTAGCGGAAGTGCGGGTTGTCCAGGAGGTGCCGGACCCGCCGATCCCCGGTGACATCGAGAATCGTGACGTCGTCTCCCCGCCTCAGGAACGCGTCGCTGAGGTGCGAACCGAGGAATCCCGCTCCGCCGGTGATGAGGACGTTCACCAACACCTCCCGCCCGCGCCTTCGAAGATGACCGGCGCCGCCACGACGGTCGAAGCGAAGGCGGCGAACTCTGCCCCGCCCATCGCAGCCTCCCCCTCGACTTGCAGGCGTGTGACTTCCAGAACCCCGACGCCCGTAGCGACGTCAAGGCTCCCTGATGCACCGACACCGAGCACCTGTCCAGGCGTGCCGGCATGCCGCCGCTCCCGCGGAGGCCGCGCCTCCCACACGAACACCCGGCGACTTCCCCAGTACGTGAAGGCACCCGGAAAGGGGTGGGTCACCGCGCGGACAAGATTGTAGATCCGCCACGCCGAAGATCCCCAGTCGATCAGCCCGTCGGCGGGCCGCCGCCTTCCGAATCGCGTCGCGGCTGCATGGTCCTGCGAGATGCGAGGCGCTCGGCCCGATGCAATCAGCGGATACGTATCGCTGACGACTCCTCGCGCCGCCACGGTGAGCTTGCGCGAAAGCGTCAGGGCCGTATCCTCCACGGCGATCGACACGGTTCGCTGCGCAATGATGTCGCCGTGATCCGCCCATTGATCCATGTAATGCAGCGTGACGCCCGTCACGGTTTCCCCGTGGACGAGCGCCCAGTTGATCGGTGCGCGGCCTCGGTACTTCGGCAGGAGCGAGCCGTGGACGTTGATTGCGCCCAGCCGTGGAATCTGCAGGAGCGCCGGCTTGAGCAACCGCCGGTAATAAAAGGAGCATAACAGATCAGGCTGCAGTCGGCGGATCTGCTCCACAAATGCCGGAGTGTTCGGGTCCTCCGGGGCGTGCACGGGAATCCCCCGCGCAGCGGTAGCCTGCGCCAGCGACGCAAACCAGATAGTCTCCTCGGGATCATCCTCGTGTGTGACGACCGCGACGACGGCGGCCCCCCGCTCCAGCACCGCTTCCAGGCACGCCACGCCAAAATCGTGGTAGCCGAAGACGACCACCCGCAGCAGTGCACCTTTCCCGGCGACCGGCTGGAGATTACGCATGAACAGCGGGGGCCGACCCACATGTCGGCCGACGGACGGAGGCATCATCGGCGTGGTCATAGACCGCCCCGACCACGTATCGAGGCCGGCGTCGGACTTCCAGATAGATCCGGCCGACGTATTCACCGATGAGACCCAACGCCAGGACCTGAATCCCGACGAAGACGAAGAGAATCGCGAACAGCGTGAAGACCCCCTCCACCTCGGGTCCCACGAAGAGGCGGCGGACAAGCAGAAACGCTCCGAACCCCAGCCCCAGGAGCGCAATGCCGATTCCGGCGAGGCTGACCACCTGCACGGGAAGCAGCGAGAATCCCGTCATCAGGTCCAGTGCCAGGCGGATGAGGCGGAACGGCCCGTAATGCGATTGCCCGTTGGCACGGCTGTCGTGGCCCACCGACACCTCGACCGGCGATCGCGCGAAGCTGTTGGCCAGCGCGGGGACGAAACTGGAGATCTCCCGGCAGCCGCGCAGCACGTCAACGACCTCCCGCCGGTACGCGCGGAGCATGCACCCGTAATCCCGCATGCGCACCCCGACCATGAACGAGGTCAGGCGATTCATGAACCAGGACAGGAACCGGCGAATCGCCGGATCTTGTCGGTTCTCGCGCCGTCCCCCCACGACGTCGTGCCCTGCCTCCACTTGAGCGAGCAGCCGAGGGATCTCTTCGGGAGGGTTCTGGAGGTCCGCGTCCAGGGTCACGATGACGTCACCTCGGGCATGATCAAAGCCCGCAAAAACCGCAGCGTGCTGACCGTAGTTCCTATTCAGGGCAATGACCCGGACCGCTCGGTGAGTTTCGTGCAGGCGGCGGAGAATCTCCAGCGATCCGTCCGCGCTGCCGTCATCCACGAAGATCACCTCGTACGGCTGACCGGTCCCGTCCAAGACAGGCGCCAGGCGAGCGTACAGCGCTTCGAGATTGCGCTCCTCGTTGTAGACGGGAACGACGACGGACAGGGTCGGCACGGAATCCTCACGGTCGCCGGCGGCCACGGGACGGCCTATTCCCCGCCCGGCAGCGCGGAGCGGGCCTCCCAGTACGCCAGGAGATCACGGAGCGTCGTCTCCAGCGGCACGCGCGGCGCCCACCCGGTGCGCGCACGGAGGGCGCGGGAGCTTCCCTCCAGGGTCTCCAGATCATGCGGTCGGAGGCGATCCGCCTGGACGACCACCTCGGCGGAGACGCCGGACAGATCCATCATGATCTGGAGCGCCTCGCGCACGCTGATGGATCGCCCCGAGCAGACGTTGTACACCGCCCCCGCTTCCCCTCGCTCCAGGGAAAGGACGTAGGCGCCCGCGACGTCGCGGGCGTCCGAGAGGTCGCGCCGCACTTCAGCGTGGCCGATCTCGATCCGCGCGGCGCGACGGCCGGCGCGGATTTCGCACAGTTGCCGGGCGAGATCCGGGTACACGAATTGCGCGGAGTGCCGGGGCCCGGTGTGCGGAAACGGCCGCACCCGAATGACGTGAAGGCCGCGCTCCGCGCCGTACCGACGGGCGATCTCCTCGGCCGCTGCCTTGCTGCTGCCGTAGGGGCTCACCGGCAACAGGGGGTCCCCTTCTTCCAAGCGACGGCCGGCCCGCGCGGACTCCCCGTAGGCGTCCGCCGAGCCGACGCACAGGATGCGCGCCCGACCCGCCTCGCGGCACGCGGCCTCCAATACGGCTTGCGTCCCGAGAACGTTGACCTGAAAGGTGAGCGCCGGGTCCTCCAGGGATCGCCGCACCGACGATTGTGCGGCCAGGTGGTAGATCTCGTCCGGTCGGCTGTCCCGCACCGCGTCGGCGAGGACCCGCTCATCGCAGAGCTCGCCTTCGACCAGATGCAGAGCTGCCGCGCGCTCCCCGGCCAGCGCCTGCGCCAAATTGGGAACGTCGGCGCGATCCAGGACCAGTCCGAACACCTCCCGGCCACACGCCAGCAAGTGCTCGGTCAGGTAGGATCCGGCAAAGCCCGCAGCGCCGGTCACGAAGGCGCGCATCATCGGGGTGACACGGGGAAGGCCGGGTGAGAATCCCGCCAGGTATCCGACATGGTGTTCTCGTCAAAACCCCTGCTCAGCGGCAGCGACACCACGGTACGTCCATTCGAGGGCCGCAGACGACACGGGCCGATCAAGCGCCGGTCGGCTTTTCCGCCTCGTCGATGAGCATGACCGGGATGTCGTCCCGTATGGGATAGCGGAGACCGCAACTCGGGGAGGTACAGATAATTCGCTGAGCGTCTTCGTCCAGCCGCACCTCGGACTTGCACTTCGGACACGCCAGGATCTCCAGCAGCTCCTTGTCAATCATGGACAGCCTCCATGCGAACGGCGGCACCCGCCGTCGCGCACGCCGCGCACCGTCGGGGAGACACTACCAACGTCGTGGAAAACGTGTCAAGGATCGCCACGCCGGTCGGCTTCAGTTCGCCGCTAGAGTCCGGTCCGACACATGACCACGGCGTCCTCGATCGGATGCGTGTAGTACCTCGGGCGGACCCCGACCGCCTCGAAATGGAACTTCCTGTACAGGCCTTGCGCCGCCACGTTGGACGCGCGCACCTCCAGAAACGCGGCGCGGGCGCCGCCTCGGCGGCCATGCTGCAGCGCCGCCTGCAGCAGTTCCCGTGCGATCCCCCGCTTCCGCCAGCGGGGATGGACGGCGAGATTGTTGATGTGCAGCTCGTCGCTGACGAGCCACACACAGATATACCCCACGACGGGGGGCGGAGCCCCCGCCCCGGGGACGCGGGCCACCAGCACCCCGGCCAGCGTCCCTGAGGCCAACTCGTTCCCGAACATCTCCTCCGTCCACGGCACGGAGAAGGAAACGACCTCGATGGTCATGACCTCCGGCAGATCCTCTCGACGCATGGGCTCGATGAGGATGTCCGCCGCAGGATGGTCCCGCTCAGGCCCGACCATGCACAACTGCCCTCGATCGTGACGCGCCGCCGGTGTGGCCTCAGTGCCCTGGCTCGCGCCGGCGGCGCAACTCGGCCTCAGAAGGTCGGAGATACCGAGGAACCAACGCGTCCGGTGCGTCCCGGTCGCCCTGGAGCAACCGCCGCCGGCCTAACTCTGCCACGCATGCCGGCCGCGCGCCGCGGCTGGCGAGGGGAGGGAGGAGCATCTTCTCTCCCAGTCGGTCGCGGAAGAGCGCACCGTAGGCGTCCACCCCGTCGCCGAGAAACACCGTTGGATTCCGGATCAGGCGGCAGAGGTCCTCCGGCGACATGGCGGCGTCGTCCGTCACGCGCCGCAGCCCCTCGGCCTCGTGCCGGAAGAGCGCCGCGTACACCTCTTGCTTGCGCGCGTCCAGCACCGGGCAGACCTGCCACCGCGCCGCGGGTAGCGCCCAGGCCATCGCCTCCAGCGTGGGCACACCCACGAGGGGTAGCCCCGTGGCATAGGCGAGTCCCTTGGCCGTGCTGAGACCGATGCGCAGGCCGGTGAACGACCCAGGCCCGATGCTCACGGCGATCCCGCCGAGGCCGTCGAGCGTGGTCCGTGCATCCTCCAGCGCCCGGTCCACGGCGGGCAACAACCGCTCCGAGTGCGTCACCTCGACGCTCAGGACGGCCTCGCACAGGACGCGATCCTCGCCGATGATGGCAACGCCCCCGTGTCTGGTAGAGGTTTCGATGCCGAGCACGAGCATGGGTTCCGCCTCCGTTCGCGCAGTATACCGGTCGGCCCCATACGGCGCAAGTCGCAGCCGCCAGCCTGTCACACAATCCCAGCATCACGCCGTAGGGGTTCCGGTTCAGCGGACACGCGTGCGACCGCGGCCTTCCATCAGATCCGGGGAGGTCATCCGGCAGGCGCCAGGTCTGCCGCGCATCATCACGCGTCTGCGTCGAGCAGTCCGAATTGCAGCAGGTGGTGGTAGGTGTGCTTAAAGTGGGCGCGCGCCCACTCGTCCATTCCTATGGGTCCGAACACGGGATGGTTACGCGTCGTCTCAGGGGTCGAGGCCGCTTGCTGGAGAAAACGGTTCACGGCCGCGCGAAGGTTCGCCACCGCTTCGGTCAAGCCGTCGTGGCGCAAAGGCGGGAGTCCCGCCGCGAGCACCGGGTTCATGAACTCGCGCGGCGTAGGCCTGGTGTCATAAAGAAAGGCCTTCGCACGTTGCCGCTGCGGCTCAGGGACCGGGCATTCAGTCTGAGCCTCCCCGGTGGATAGCTCGAACGCCCACAGGAGGTGTTCGATCATCTGCTGAGCCGTCATGCGTCCCCACTGCGGCCGCGCATTCGCACGGAGCGCCACGAGAGCCTCGAAGAGCCACTGGCGCAAGAACGCGTCCCGCGTGTCAGCGTCGTTCACATCGAATGGAATGGCGCGCAACACACCGCACCTCGACGCGCCGATGGTCGCCGCCGGCCGGACACGCCCCGGCGCGGACCATCGAACGCTCTCGCGGTCGTCATCACGACCGGCCGCTGCTCAGGTCCGTTTGTGTTTGATGAAGGTGCCGCTGCTGTACTCGTCAAAGGCGACGCGCAGTTCGGCACGCGTGTTCATGACGATGGGGCCGTACCAGGCGATCGGCTCCCCGATCGGCTTCCCGGAAATCAGGAGGAAGCGGACCGGTTCCTCCTCGGTAGACACCACGACACGCTCCCCGTCGCCGAACAGAACGAGGGTCCCGTTGGTCATGAACGACGAACGCTCGATGTCGAAATAGTTCGCACCCTGGACCTCGTAGGAAAACGGCGCCGTCTCCCGGCAGAGATTGGCCTTACCCTCGATGACGTACGCGAAGACCGTGTACCCCGGAGGCGTGGCATGAACGAACTCGGTTGCCGCCGGAACCACGACATCCAGGTATGCCGGGTCCGTGACGATATCCTGGACCGGTCCCCGGATGCCGTCCACCGCGCCGCAGATGACGCTGATCCTCGCGCCGCTTGCCGAAACGACTTCCGGCATCTGATCGCGCTTCACTTCGCGATACCGCGGGTCCATCATCTTGTGCGAAGCCGGGAGATTGGCCCACAGTTGGAAACCTCCCATGCGGCCCGCCTCGTCTCCCGTGGGCATTTCCTGGTGGACGATGCCGCTGCCCGCCGTCATCCACTGGACGTCGCCGGCACCGATCACACCCGTGTTGCCCATGCTGTCCCCGTGCTCGACGTTCCCCTGCAGGACATAGGTGATCGTCTCGATCCCTCGATGCGGATGCCACGGGAAACCCTTGAGGTATTGCCGAGGATCATTGGAGCGAAAGTCGTCAAGGAGCAGGAATGGATCGAACGTCGGCACGTCGCCGAAACCAAACACGCGCTTCAGGTGCACCCCCGCACCCTCAACC
>Ga0316628_100003119_pt1 | contig 12642 bp, 11 predicted proteins | sample OWC_Aug_M2_C1_D5_FD_207648 | JGI IMG/M metagenome (GOLD analysis project Ga0316628, IMG submission 207648) | Wetland soil microbial communities from Old Woman Creek delta, Ohio, United States - OWC_Aug_M2_C1_D5_C | ecosystem: Environmental > Terrestrial > Soil > Wetlands | place: USA: Ohio...
GAGGTGGTGGCCACCTTCCGGCGCAAGCCCGAGGACTACCCGGACGCGCTGCGGCGCGAGCGGGTCCGGCTGGCGGTCCAGTCCTGCCGCCCCGTCTTCGGGGCGTCGTTCGGGGACGAGGCCTTCCTCGAGCTCGCCGGCCAGGGCGGGTTCGACCTCCTCGCCCACCACGCCGCCGACGTCACCAACTACAAGAGCCCCGACTTCGACGTGTGCGGGGCGCTGGCCGCCAACACCCGCAACCTGGGGCCGATCCTTCGGGTCTTGCACGCCGGCGGCTGCCGGCGCGTGCTCCTCACCGGCACCTTCTTCGAGGGGGGCGAGGGAGCCGGATCGCAGGGCCTTCCCGACTTCTCGGCCTACGGGCTCTCCAAGGCGCTCACCGCCCAGCTCTTCCGGTACATCTGCGCCCGCGCCGGGATGGGCCTGGGCAAGTTCGTGGTCCCCAACCCGTTCGGCCCGTGGGAGGAGCCGCGCTTCACCGCCTACCTGATCAAGAGCTGGTTCGCCGGCCAGACCCCGAGCTGCGCCACCCCGCTCTACGTGCGCGACAACATCCACGTGTCGCTGCTGGCCCGGGCCTATGCGCAGTTCGCGGCCGAGGTGCCCGCCTCGGGGATGGTGAAGCGCAACCCGAGCGGCTATCCCGAGACCCAGGGCGCGTTCACGCTGCGCTTCGCCGCCGAGATGCGCGGACGGCTGGAGCTCCCCTGCCCGGTCGAGCTGAAGAAGCAGGTCGACTTCCCCGAGCCGCGGGTGCGCATCAACACCGAGGTGCTCGACGCCGCCGCGCTGGGCTGGGACGAGGCGGAGGCATGGGACGAGTTGGCCGCGTACTACCGGCGCGCCGCGGGGAAGTGAATGGCAGGCTCAGCGCGCCCAGGGCGCGTCGCCCGAGGCCCAGATCTTGTCGAGCTGCTCGCGGTCGCGCTGGGTGTCCATGCAGGCCCAGTAGCCGCGGTGGCAGAAGATGGTGAGCTGGCGATCCCGCGCCAGCTTGACCAGCGGGTCGCGCTCCAGCACGCAGCCCGGATCGGCGGAGAGGTAGCGCAGGAACTCCCGCTTGAAGAAGAAGTAGCCGCCGTTGATCCAGCTCTCGGCGAAGTCGGGCTTCTCCGCGAACTCCTCCACCCCGCTTCCCTCGACGCGCAGCTCACCGAAGCGAGAGGGCGGGTTCACGCCCAGCACCGTCCCGATGCGGTTCTCGGCCAGGTGGAACTCGAGCTCCTCGGCCAGGTTCGCATCGGTGAGGCCGTCCCCGTAGGTGACCGCGAACTGCTTGGCCTCGCCCAGGTACCGGGCCGCCGCGCGCGCCACCCGGGCGCCGGTCATGGTCAGCTCACCCGTATCCGCCAGGGTGACCTCCCAGTCCTGATCGTGGTCGATGGAGTGGACCACGGTCCGGTTGGTCTTGAGCTCCACCGTGAAGTCGCTGTTCATCGAGGCGTAGTTGAGGAAGAACGCCTTCACCACCTCGGCCTTGTATCCCAGGCACAGGACGAACCTCCGGAACCCGTGCCGGGCGTAGCTCCGCATGATGTGCCAGAGGATGGGGCGGCCCCCGACCGGCACCATGGGCTTGGGTCGCAGCTCGGTCTCCTCGCGGAGCCGGGTACCCAGGCCGCCGCACAGGACGAAGACGGGGATCTCGGAGAACGCGTTCTTCACGTGGGCCTCTCGGGGGTGGGACGCCGCGGCGCGCCTGGGCAGCGCGGGCCCATGTTAACAGGAACGGTCGCCGAGACAACGGCTCGGCAGGTCAAGCGATGAAGCTGCTGGTCGTCATCCTCAACTATCGCGTCACCGAGCTGACCATCGACTGCCTGCGCTCGCTGGCCGGACGGATCGTCCGCGTGCCGGGCGCGCGCGTGGCGGTGTGCGAGAACGGCAGCGGGGGCGAGCGGCTGCAGGCGGAGATCGACCGCAACGGGTGGGGTGGGTGGTGCAGCCTCACGCCGGTGTACCCCAACCTCGGGTTCACGGGAGGGAACAACGTCGTCATCCGGGCGGCGCTCGCCTCCGCGGACCCGCCCGAGTACGTGCTGCTGCTCAACTCCGACACGCTCGTCCACGACGGCGCGCTGGAGGCCCTGGTCGAGTTCATGGACGCCCACCCCCGGGTGGGCATCGCCGGGAGCCAGCTGGTCAACCCGGACGACAGCATCCAGGCCTCGCCCTTCCGGTTCCACGGCATCGCCAGCCAGTTCGACGCCGCCATCCGCTTCGCGCTGGTGCATCGCCTGCTCGCCCGCTGGTGGGTGGTGGCCCCGACGCCCACCCGGGCCTCGGCCTGCGACTGGGTATCCGGGGCGAGCATGATCCTGCGCCGGACCATGCTCGGCGAGATCGGGCTGCTCGACGAGGGGCTCTACACCTACTACGACGACATCGACCTGTGCCAGCGAGCGCTCCGCGCCGGCTGGGAGACCTGGTACGTCCCGCAGAGCCGCATCACCCACCTGGAGGGCGCCGCCACCGGCATCGTCCACCGGGTGGTGAAGCGCCGCCCGGCCTACTGGTTCCAGGCCCGCCGCCGCTTCTTCCTCCGAAACCACGGAGCGCTCTACACGGCGCTGGTGGACCTGGCCACGCTCCTGGGGCTGGTCATCTACCGGTTTCGCTGCCTCGTCCTGCGCAAGCCCGACACCGACCCGCCCCGTTTCCTGGCCGACGCCTTCCGCCACAGCGTCTTCGTGACCGGCTTCCGCGTGAGGGAGGTCGAGAACCCGGCGCTGAAGGAGGCCGCGGCTTCGTCGGCGGCGGGCGCCGCGCCCGTGCCGGAGGAGAAGGCCGGGTAGCCGCCGGCGCGTTGGCAAGGTCCGGCCGCCACCTCACCCCTGCAGATCCGTCTTCTCCCCGGCCTCGCGCTGCGTCCGGATCCACTCCTCCGACGCCGGCCGGCGGCCGCCCAGCTTGAGCCCGATCTTCCAGACCAGGTAGACGGGCGCGTGCAGCAGGGCGGAGAGGCCGCGCAGGCCGGTGCCGGACAGCACCCAGCCGCGGGCCACGTGGACGACGACCGCCGCCAGGGCCGCTGCCCAGATCCAGGTGGCCACCGCCGGCCCGCCCAGGATGGCGGCCGCGCCCGCGGCCGCCGCCGTGCCCAGCGCCGCCGCCGCGGCCAGCTGCGCCAGCGGCGGGACCAGCAGGTCGATCCCCATCTCCAGCAGGACGCGGTCGCCCCGGCGCAGCCCCTCCCGGATGAGCGGCAGCGCATGCTGCCGCCGCAGCTGGCGCCGCCCGTCCTCCCAGCGCCGCCGCTGCGAGGCGGACCCCTCCGCGCCCGACACCATCTCGCCGCGCACCTCGGCCTCGCCCGCCAGGTGGACGCGGACACCGGCCCGGGCCAGGCGGATGGCGTGCTCGGCATCCTCGACGATGGAGAAGGCCTCGTGCGGCACCTCGCGGAGAAGCGAGCTCGCGAAGCACATCCCGTTCCCGCGCAGCCCCACCGAGCACCCCAGCCGCTCGCGCCCCAGGGCGCGCAGGGTCCCGGTGGTGGCGAAGGCCACCGCCATGAGCCGGGTCCGCCAGGAGGCGTCCGGGTTGCGCACCCCGTAGAGCGCCTGCGCTGCCCGCGCCCCGCGCTCCAGCCGGACCGCGAAGGCGGCGAGCAGGTTGGCCGAGACGACCGTGTCGGCATCCACCACCACCACCGCGCCGGCCACGCCGTCGGCGAGCGAGCGCTCGAAGGCAAGCTTGAGCGCGTACCCCTTCCCCCGCCGCGACGGGTCCTGCCGCACCAGCACCACCGCCCCGGCCCGTCGCGCGCGCTCGGCGGTCGCGTCGCGGCAGTTGTCGGCCACCACCAGCACCCGGCGGAGCTCCGCCGGCCACTCGACGGCCAGGAGGCTCTCGACGGTGGAGCCGATGCCGGCCTCCTCGTCGTGCGCCGGGACCACCACGTCGAAGGCCAGCCGCGGAGGCGCCGCCGCCAGCGCCCGCGGGCGGGCCGAGGCCAGGGTGAGCAGCAACAGGTACCCGGCGCAGAGCACGACCGGCAGCGCCACCACCGCCAGGACCGCCTCCGCCAGCAGGATCGTCACGACCACAGCCCCCAGCGCGAGAGGAGCACCGCCGCCACCGCGATGGCCGCATTGGCCAGCGCGTGGGCGACCACCGCGTCGCCGATCCGGTCCCGCCAGGCGCGCACCGCGCCGAAGGCCAGGCCGGCCAGCGCCCCCAGCGCGAAGCTGGTGTGCATCGCGCCGAAGGCCAGGGACGATACCAGCACCGCCACCCAGGGGAAGCCCCCCCGCGTCGCACCCGGCCGTGCCGGCCCCACCAGCCACCCGAACAGGAAGCCCCGGAAGGCGAGCTCCTCCACCACGGGGATCACCACCACTGATCCGAGGGCGCGCGCCGCGATCCAGGCGAAGCGCTCCGCGGGACCGAGCGCGGCCAGCTCGCTCGCCAGAGCCTGCCCGTTCGCCCGCAGGGCGGCCACCCACACCACCCCCACGGCCGCGCCCAGCAGCGCCGGCACGAGGCTCCGGGAGGGCCGGAGCGAGGGCAGCGAGCGCCGAACCAGGACCAGCACCGCGGCGCCGGCGGCGATGCGGACCGCGTAGGCGCGATCGAGCACCCCGGAGGCCCAGATCCCGGTGAGGAGCGCGGCCCCCAGCGTGGCCAGGAGCGGGGCCAGGGTCGCCACCTCCGGAAGCTCGGCCAGCTCGGCCCCGCCGCTCTCGCGCTTGCCCGTCCGCCGCAGCTGCGGCAGGCGCTCGGCCAGGGCCACCGACCCGAGCGCGATCCCGAGGAACAGCACCCAGCCCACCTTGCTGTGGAAGGCGCCCAGGGCCAGATCCGGGTGGCCGGCGGCCCCCAGCAGCACCAGCGAAGAGATGCGCAGCACGTTGGCGAGAAGCGCGGCGGCCATCCCCAGGGGCACGAGCCAGAGCGCCCGCGCCATGCGCAGGCGCTCGCGCGCCAGCGTGATCCACATGAGCTGGAAGGTGACGACCAGGCCCAGCCCGTCGGCGCCGGAGCATTCGGGCGCGACCAGCACCTCGAACCCGCGCAGCCCGATGAGCGCCTGGGCCGGATCCACCGTCACGCCCGCCGCCACCAGCCGGAGCACCGCCCCGGCGGCATGGAGCGTGAAGAACGACAGGCCGCCCCAGAGCTGCTCCGCGCCCATGGCCACCCGCCAGGCCACCACCCCCAGCCCGAGCGCCAGGAGCGGGGCCCGCCAGCGGCGGAGCACCTCGCGCGCGAGCCAGGGCAGGGGCGCCGCCACCCCCAGCGCCAGCAGCGCGGTCACGCCCCCGCTCCCCAGCAGCAGGACCACCCGGCGCGCATCCGGGGACGGCTGCCCCTGCCCCAGCAGGCGAGCGGCGAAGGCGGCCGTGGCCGCGAAGGCGACGGGCTGCAGCGCCAGCGCCGGAAAGGGGCGCCAGGGCGGCAGGGCCGCGGGGATCCGGGGCCGGAGCGCCGCCGCGCCGCTGGCCCGCGCCACCAGCCAGCCAGCCGCGGCGGCCCCCAGCACCACCGGGAACCCGATCCGGATGGCATCCACCACCGGCATGGCGGGCCCGGCGGTGGGAAGGTCGACCAGCAGCGACAGCGTCAGGTACTCGATCGCGAGCAGCGCGACCGGGAGCACCCAGCGCACGTAGCCCGCCGCCGCCGGCAGGGCGCCTGCAGGCCAACCTGCGCTCGGCTGCACTTCACTTGCTCTTGCGCCGACTCGCGATGAAGAGCGCGCCGCCCGCGAGCAACGCGACCAGCGCGCCACCGGCCGCGGGGTCGAACTCCGGCACCCACTGCCGACGCGAAGGCGGCTCGGCCCGGCTGTGGCCCGGCGCGGCGAGAACCGCGGGCGCGAGCATCAGCGCGGCGGCGATGGAGACGGCCTTGGCGGCTTGCAGGAAACGCGTCGTCATGTGTCCACTCCCCCGGTTGGCGTGAGTACTCTGGGCCCACCGCCCGATCTGCGGCAACTGCCATGCGTCGGGTACGGATTCCCCCGGTCCCTCGCGCGCGACACACGCCCAGGGTCGCGCCCAGTGCTTCCCGGGTCGTCCCGCGTGGCGATCGCCCCGCGCGGATCCCTGCGCCGGCCGGCGCCGCCGGTTGGACACACCCGGCGTGACGTGGTCTGCTCCCCGGCGGAGCGTCGCATGCGATCTTTCCCGAGAACCGCCATCGCCGTCGCCGCCACGGTCCTGATCGGCCTGGCGGCGCGAGCGGACGATCTTCCCTCCCCGGATGCCATGTGGCTGGGACAGCGGATCGTGCCCCGCACGCTCGTGCAGGGGTTCCGGGACGGCGTGGAGCAGGAGGCGGTGAACCGGGTGCTGGCAGCCCGTGTCGCCGCGGTGGACCAGCCGCCGCTGCGCGCGCGAGCGCACGCGGCCATCGCGCCCCTGCTGGACGAGGCCTTCCCGCCGGAGCTCCTCGCCGGCCTGGCGGCGCAGTTCCTGGCCCGCCACTACACCGCCGAGGAGCTGCAGGCGCTGCGGGCGCGGGAGGAATCGCCGCTGGGACGGAAGCTGAGGGACTTCGACCGGAGCACGGCCGAGCTCGCGGCCGCGACCCCGGCCGCGAGGGAGGAGTCGCGCGAGGCCCTGGCGCGGCGAACCTTCGCCGACTCGGAGCGCAAGGAGCTGGAGGCCTTCGCGGCCAGCCCGCTGGGGCGCAAGGGCCAGGCGCTGGCGCCCGACCTGGCGGGGTTCTTCGTCGACCAGCTCGAGCGCCGGTACGCCGCCCTGCGCCCGGACCTCGAGCCCAGGCTGGAGAACGTGGTCGAGGCCGTGCGGATGACGGCGGGGAACTAGCGGCCGGTCGATCCCGCGCGCCTCAGCGCCCGCCCCTCATGGCGCGCCCCAGGGCGCCGGCGATCTCCGGATCGCCGGGGGCCAGGACCAGGGCCCGCCGCAGCAGCGCCATGGCAGCGCCCATCTTCCCGGCCTCGAGCTCGACCAGCGCGCGCCGGTAACATTCCTGCGCCTCCCCGGAGCGGCCGCGCGCCGCGGAGGCCGAGGCCGCGGGCTCGCCCCCCCCCGCCGGCGGCGGGGTCTTCTCCCAGCCGATCCCGGCATCGATGCCGCGCGCGACGCCGCGCGACGGGGCCGGCGCGGCGGCCACCGCCGGCGGTGCGGCCGGGGCGGGCCAGGTGGCCGGCATCATCTCGGCCGCCGTGGCCAGCCAGTTCTCGGCGGGGTCGTCCTCGGCCGCGGCGGGCGCGCCCCCGACCGTCGGCGGCGGCCCGGCCAGCGCGGCCGGATCGACCGGCGCGGCACCCGGCGCAGCCGGCGCAGCAGCCGCCGCGGGCCAGGGCGCGGACGCGCCGGCGGAGACCGGGGGTGGCGTCATGGAGCGCGCCGGCGCAGCCGGCGGCGCGACCTCGGGGAGCGGGGCGCTGCGCAGCGACTCGATGGCCAACGACGATTCCGCCTCGGAGAGGATCCTGCGCCAGGCGTCCGGGTGCACCGAGCTGCCGCGCGAGAGGGTCACGTGCTGGTGCGCGAAGAGCGAGAACAGCGCGCGCTGGGCTTGCGGCCAGCGGTCCCGCAGCAGGGCGTGGAGCTCGGCCACCGAGGTCCCGCTGCCGATGGACCGGAGCAGCGCCACCTCCTCGGCGTTGAAGTCGACCAGGAACTTGGGCGGGGTGGCGAGGAAGACCACCGCGTCGAAAGGAATCTTGTCCGGGATGCGCCGGAACGCGGCCAGCCCGGGCGCCCGCGCCAGCAGGTCCTCGAACCACTTCTTGCTCTGCGACACCCCCGAGTCGTCGTAGGCGATGCCCAGGCGCCAGGGCTGCCGGTCGCTGGCCCAGGCCACCCGGCCCGCCACCCGCAGCGGCTCCCGGGCCGACTCGTGCGAGACCACCAGCTGGACCGGCTCTCCCTTGCGGACCAGGCGCGGCGAGACGAGCTGGCAGCCGTGGCCGCCGATGTCCTCCGTGGTGGCCTCGAAGGTGCCGTGCGCCGACACGACCGTGGTCGTGCAGCGGGCGGGCGCGCGCGCCGAACGGCGAGGATTTTGGAGGTACTCGGTCACTGGTCCGGCATTCTAGCGCGCACGCCCGGGGTGAACCTATGCGGGCCCCGTCCGATATCGTGTCCCAGGCGCGAGGGACGCCTTACTCGCCCAGCGCCTTGAGGATGAGTCGCTTGCGGCGTCGCCCGTCGAACTCGAAGTAGAAGATCTGCTGCCAGGGCCCCAGGTCGAGCTTTCCCTTGGTCACCGGCACGATGACCTGATGCCCGATGAGCAGGTTCTTGAGGTGGGCGTCGCCGTTGTCCTCGCCGCTGGCGTGGTGGCGGTAGTCGGGCCCCGCCTCGCCGTCGTCGGCGGCGGGCCCCGGCGCCAGGCGCTGGACCCACTCCTCGATGTCCTGGTGCAGGCCGGGCTCGTCGTCGTTCACGAACACGGCGGCGGTGATGTGCATCGCCGAGACCAGGATCATGCCCTCGGCGATGCCGCTCTCGCGACAGAAGGCATGGACCTCGTCGGTGATCCGGACCAGCCCGCGGCGCCGCGGCAGGTCGAAGGTGAGGTACTTGGTCGAGGATTTCACGAGGCTGCATTAGCAGGTGTCGGCTCCCCGGCGCAGCCGCCCGCGCGGGTGCGTGCTATAGGGAGCGCCTGCCCGGAGGGCACGCCGTGCGGACCTCCCTGGTCGTCACCACCTACAACCGCAAGGACGCGCTGGCGCTGGTGCTCGAGTCGGCGCTGCGCCAGCGGCGCCGGCCCGACGAGCTGGTGGTGGCCGACGACGGCTCCCGCCCAGACACCGGCGAGCTGGTGGCGGCCTTCGCGGCGCGGTCTCCCTTCCCGGTGCGCCACTCCTGGCAGGAGGATCTCGGGTTCCGGGCCGCGGCCAGCCGGAATCGCGCCTTCGCGGCCGCCGCGGGCGAGTACCTGGTGATGGTCGACGGCGACATCGTCCTGCACCCGTCGTTCCTGGAGGATCACCTGCGGGCGGCGCGGCCGGGCCGCTTCGTGCAGGGCTCGCGGGTGATGCTCTCCGAGAAGGCCACGGCGCGGGCCCTGGCCTCGGGGCGGGTCCCCCTGGGCGCCCTGGCGCGGGGGATCCGCAACCGCCTCAACGCCGTCCACTCGCCGGCGCTGTCCCGGCTCGCCTCGCACCGGAACGACGACGTGTTCCGGGTCCGGAGCGCCAACCTGGCCTGCTGGCGGGGCGACGTGCTCCGCGTCAACGGCTTCGACGAGGACTTCGTCGGATGGGGGCGAGAGGATTCCGACTTCGTGGCGCGGCTGCAGCACGCCGGGATCTTCCGCCTGCAGCTCAAGTTCGCGGCCATCGGGTACCACCTCTGGCATTCCGAGGAGCCGCGCCAGCTCCTGCCGCGCAACCAGCGGATCCTGGAGGAGACCCTGGCCACGCGCCGGGTGCGCTGCGCGAACGGGATCGACAAGTACCTACGCTGACGGGCCGGCGCGTTGCTCCTCCGGCGTCCCCAGCAGCTCCTGGACCTCCTGGCGCAGGAGCCAGTCCTCGGGGAAGCCCGAGGCCTCGTCGCGGATCGCCAGCAGCCGCTCGCGGGTGGCCGTCCCCGCCTCGCGCAGCCGGCGCACCTCGGCGTAGAGCGCGGCCAGCCGCGGCGGGAGCGCCGCCACCTTGTGGGCCCGGGCGTGCGCCTCGCCGTCGCCGGTGGTGAAGGCGGTCAGCTCCCCGAAGCTCCGGTCCCAGGCCCCGGGGTCGGCCGGCCCGGCGGCCACCGAGGCGAGATCGCGCGAGACGAAGAGCAGGCCCCAGGTCGGCAGCGGCACCGGCGCGCCGCCCAGCGTGGCCGAGAGATCGACGACCTCACCCCCGCCCACCGCGAACCCGGAGAGGCGCAGCTCGCCCTCCAGCACCAGGTCGAACCGGCCGCGCTCGGGCAGCTCGCCCGATCCGAAGGCCACCACCGCCTCACCCGGCCAGGGCCGCCCCTCGGCCCGGCCGCCGCGGGAGAAGAGCACCGGCCCCGCCAGCCGGCACAGCGCCGTCTCCATCCCATCCCGGCGCGGGCCTGGGCCATCCACCCGCTTCACCACCCTGCCCGAGAGCTCGCGTCCGCCGGACAGGATCAGGTGGTTCACCGTACCGGCGCGGTCGGCCTCGCGCAGGCCGTGATCGCCTCCCCGCTTCCAGGAGAGCGTGGCCGCGAACTCCTCCAGCACCTCGAAGAGCTGCTCGAAGTCCCGGGCCACGAAGAGCTGCGGCTGCATGCGCGTGATGTCGAAGGCCACCTCGGTGCAGGCGGGGGTGAGCGGCAGCTTCTCCACTTCGCGGGTGAGGCAGTGGGCGGCCTCCCCCAGCGACGAGAGCAGGCCGGCGCCGTAGAGGCGCGGCGACTCCAGCCGGCCCACCAGTCCGTACTCCGCCGTCCACCAGAAGAGCCGGCTGGCCCGGGTGGATTCGGAGGTGTACCGGACGCTGCGGGCCGCCGCCTCGAGGCGCTCGACGGCCAGGGCCAGCTCCTCCTCGCCGACGGCCGGGTCCTCCTTCACGACGGAGAGGTTGCGGATGGCCTCGAAGACCGCCTGGTCCTCGACCGAGGCGATGGCCCGGAACCCGATCTCCCCCGCGGCCTGCAGATAGCGCGCGTAGGTGGGATCGGCGAGCAACGGCGCATGGCCGGCGCTCTCGTGGACGATGTCGGGGGCGGGCGTGTACTCGACGTGCTCGTGGGTCCGGATGTCGGCGGCGATGGCCAGGACCCGCCGGCTCTGCAGCTCGGTGAAGACGGCAGGCGGGATGAAGCCGCGAACGCCCACCGCCGACCAGCCGATGCGGTCCAGCTTCCGGTTCATCTCGTCGAGGCTGGGGATGCGATCGACCTCGATGCCGGTCGCGGCCAGCCCGGCCCGGTAGAGTGGATGGGCCCGCCCCTCCAGGAAGCGGGTCAGGCGGCGCAGGATGTGGCGCCAGACGGCGTGATCGCGCGGCGTGTACGCCCCGTGATCCTGCGGCGACGCGTAGCGGCGCAGGTGCGGGGGAAGCGCCGCGATGGCGGCCTCGGTCGGTGTCATGTGCAGACCTCGCGCCGCGTCCGCGCGGCCTTCAATGTGTGCTCTCGCGGCGGCCGGGCGCAGGCCGCGGACGGGTACGCGCGCGACGTCAGACCTGCCGCACGCCCCCCTCCTCCACGTGCCAGCGCGACGCGGTGCAGCGCGCCGCGAGCTGCGCATCGTGGGTGACGAGCAGGAGCGCTCCGGGATAGGCCGCCAGCGCCTCCTCGAGCCGCTCCACGGTGGGCAGATCCAGGTGGTTGGTGGGCTCGTCGAGGAGCAGCGCCCAGGCGTGCCGGCCCATCCCCAGCGCCAGGAGGAGCTTGCGCGCCTCGCCCGGGGAAGGTTCGGACGAGGCCAGCAGCCGGGCCGGGTCGGTGCCCAGGGCGCCGACCAGGGACAGTACCCGGCCGCGCACCTCGCCGGGGAGATCGCGCACCTCGGCCAGCAGCCGCCCACCCGCCCCCTCCGGCAGCTCCTGCGGGAGGTGGAGGACCCGCTCCCGCGGGAGGGTGGCGTGCTCGAGCAGGGCCGCGAGCAGCGTGGTCTTGCCGGCGCCGTTCGGCCCCTCCAGCCAGACCCGGTCCTCGCGGCGGAGCCGGAGGTGGACGTCCCGGAGGAGCGGCGCAGGTCCGGCCCGGATCTCCGCGGCGTCGAGGCCGAGCAGCACCGGCCGCGGCGCACGGCGGTATTCAAGAAACACGCTCCGCCCCACCTCGCGGAGCGCCGGCACCTCCGATACGGCCGCCTCGGCGCTGTCCGCCGCGACGAGGAGGCGGTGGGCCCTGGCACCGTGCTTGTTCTCCACCCGGTTGCCCTTGAGCCCCTCGCGCCGGGTCCAGGCTCGCTCCGCGCCCTCCACCTGGCGGCGCGCCTCCACCAGCTGCGCCCGGATCCGGCGGGCCTGCGCCTGGGCCGCGCCTCGGCGATCCCAGGCGGCCTGGCGCTCCTGCTCCCAGAGGCGGCGGGCCTCGCCGAGCGGGTGCGGGTAGCACCGCAGCTCGCCGCGGTGCAGGCGCAGCGTGCGCGTCGCCAGGGCATCGAGGAGCTCGCGGTCGTGCGACACCAGGACGCCGAGGCCGCGGAAGGCCCGGAGCGCCCCGGCCAGCAGCGCTCGCCCGGGCGCATCGAGGTGGTTGGTCGGCTCGTCGAGGAGCAGGACGTCGGGCTCGGCGGCCAGGGCCGCGCCGATCTGCCAGCGCTTGCGTTCCCCGGGGGACAACGTCTCCCACCGGCCCAGCGCGCCGGGATCGAGCGCCAGCGCGCCCCGCAGCCGGCGCCCCGGACCGGCGCTGGACGCCGCCAGCGCGCGGACCGCCTCGCCGGGCCGGTCGACCGTCTGCGGGCAGAGGATCGCGACGGCCCCGGCCGGCTCGAGGTGGACGCGCCCGGCGGTGGGCTCGAGCTCGCCGGTGACGAGGCGCAAGAGCGTGGTCTTGCCGGCGCCGTTCTCGCCCACCAGGGCGGTCCAGCCGGGCGCCAGGCGCGCCTCGGCGGCCGCGAGGATGGGCTCGGAATCGACGTACGCGAACGACACCCGTTCGAGGCGGTTGGTGGGCACGGCGAGCTCCTGGAGATCGGGGCCGGCGGCAGGCCTGGCGCCGGCGGGCACACCCGGTCACCGGGGTCGACCCGGCGCCGGAGCGATCGGTCTCAGGAGCGTGTTCTCATCGTGGC
>Ga0316628_100003120_pt1 | contig 12642 bp, 10 predicted proteins | sample OWC_Aug_M2_C1_D5_FD_207648 | JGI IMG/M metagenome (GOLD analysis project Ga0316628, IMG submission 207648) | Wetland soil microbial communities from Old Woman Creek delta, Ohio, United States - OWC_Aug_M2_C1_D5_C | ecosystem: Environmental > Terrestrial > Soil > Wetlands | place: USA: Ohio...
TTCGCGAGCGCCTTCTTCTCGGCCTTGCTGCCCTTGTCCGGGCGCGGCTCGAGCTCGGCGAGGCGCTCGGTCATCGCGGTGATCTCGTCGTCGACCAGCAGCGCCTGCACGTTGCGCTTCCGGCCCTGCGCGACCTTGTTCTCGGTGAAGGTCGGCACCGCGTTCACGTGCCCCAGCCGCACCACGCCCTTCGCGTCGCGGGCGAGCTCCACCTCCAGCAAGAGCCCGTCGCGCTTGGTGGACGTCGGATCGCGATCGTCCTGGTTGCTCACCAGGTTCCCGAGCGAGAACGCCACCAGGCCGGTGGACCCGTCGGCGCGGGTCATCGTCTCCACGCTCTGCAGCACGTGCGGGTGGCTGCCGATGACGGCGATCGCTCCCGCGTCGAGCAACTGCTGCGCCAGCTCGCGGTCCATCTTGAACGGCGCGGTGTAGTACTCCTCGCCCCAGTGCACGGAGACGATCAGCGCCTCGCAGCGCGGCGCCGCGGCCTTCACCACCTTGAGCAGCATCTCCTCGCTGATGCCGGTGAGCTTCACCTCGCCGCGGTACTCGACGATCGGCGCGTGCGGCCGCTTGGGGTCCCTGGGGTTCACCTTCTCGTCGTTGAGGTAGCGCGAGAAGGCGATCACGCAGACCTTGATGCCGTTCTTCTCCACCTCCAGCGGGGTCCACGCCTCCTGCAGGGTCGCGCCGGCGCCGGCGGTGAGCAGCCCCGCCTCCGCGAGGTGGGTGCGCGTCTCGGCGATGCCGTCCTCTCCCTGGTCCATCACGTGGTTGTTGGCGAAGGTGGCGATGGACACGCCGTTCGCCTTCAGCCCCTGCAGCAGGTCGGGCCGGGCGTTGAAGAGGAACTCGCCGGTGGCCACCTTCTTCTTCGTCGTCACCGGCGTCTCGAGGTTCACCACCGCCAGGTCGTTGCGGTGGAACACCGGCGAGAGCGCGCCGAGCACGTGGTCCCACCCGAGGTGGTTGATGCTCTGCGGCGCGTCGTCGGGCTCCTCCTCGCGCTCGTCCTCCGACTTCGCGTAGCGCGTCTGCAGCCTCGCCACCTGCTTCACCGGGCCGTGCGGAATCACGTCGCCGCCGAAGACCATCGTGACGCGGTCCGGCGGCGCCTGGGTGAGGAGCGTGGCGAGCAGTGGCAGGAACGGCAGCACGGGGATGCCTGATCAATACACTGCCGCCGGGCGCGACGGCAGTTGCTGGCCGGCCACGGTGGTACGCCCTGCTACATGAACGGGCAGGCGGAGCCGGCGCACCGGGCCCACCCGATGCAAGACCAGCGCGCGGAGGCGTCATGCTGTTCCGCGTCGAAGCCGACATCGCGCAACCCCCGGAGCGGGTCTTCGCCTTCCTCCGCGACATCGACCAGGTCCCGCGCGATCCGGCGTCGGTGGTGCCGGTGCTGGAGAAGACCAGCTCCGGTCCGTACGGCGTCGGCTCGACGTTTCACGAGGTGGTGCGGGTGCTGCCGCGGCGGACGGCGGAGATCCACTCCGAGATCACCCGCTTCGAGGCGCCGACGCGGCTCGACTACGCCTTCACCTGGCGCCTGGGGCCGGCCGAGCTGGACGGCGAGCTGCGCTACGAGCTCGAGCGCGCGCGCGCTGGCGTGACGCACCTGGTGCAGACCCAGACGCTGCGGCCGCGCGGCGCGCTCCGGCTGCTGGCGCCGCTGATCCGCTGGACGTTCGGCCGGCGAATCGCGCGTCGCCTCCGCGCGCTGAAGGCCCAGCTCGAGGCGCCGCGCTGAAGTGGCGGCCGTCACGCACGGAATGCGGCCCCGCGCGTCGCCGGCGAACTTCCTTCGCTACTTCAGCAGCAGCAGCCCGCGCTGCTGCCCGCTGGCGTCGTCCACGGTGTCCATCGCCGCGTGCAGCCGCTCCAGCGGCACCAACCACGGCCCGAAGTGCGCGTTCACGTCGAGCACGAAGACCAGGTCCAGGTCCTCGAGGTAGCCGCCGATGGGGGAGTGGTGCCCGCCGCCGCGCCCGAACAGCAGCCCGCGGTGGAAGTTCACCACGTAGCGCCGCGAGGGATCGTTCGCGTGGCGCAGCTCCTCGCGCAGCGCCTCCACGCTGAGCCCGCGCAGCACCGTGGCCTCGAGGCCCAGCGCCTTCGCCCCGGCCGCCAGCTGGTCCAGCGTTCGCCCCGCGGGACACAGCCCCCAGGTGCACCCGGCGGCGTCGGCCGCCTCGTCGATGGTGGTGGTGGCGCCGCGCGAGCGCCGCACGTCGGCGAGGGCCGTGGGGCCGCAGACCGTGGGGTTGCCCTGCGACAGCAGCGGGCGCGGGAAGGTCGACGCCACCGGCAGCTTCCAGGCGCGCTCCAGCAGCGCGGGGTCCTGGTACGAGGGCAGGGTGGCGATGGAGACGACGTCGTACCGCTGGCCGGCGAACTTCAGCCAGGCGCCCGCGCCCGCCCCGGCGAGGACGAGGAGCACCGCGATCGACCACCCCACGCGCCGCATGCCGCGACCGTAGCGCGATTCCGCGGACGCTTTCCGCGCCGGCGGCGGGCATCACGTTTCTTCACACCTCGCGGCGCCGGCGGCGTGAGAAGTTCCCGCGCATGGCTGGCTTCTCCGTCGTGGTGAACGAGCGCCGCTGCGAGGGCGCGAAGGACTGCATCGAGGTCTGCGAGCCGCGGGTGTTCGCGATGCGGCCGCCGGATCCGAAGCTGCCGCTCCTCATCCGCTTCAAGGTGCGGGTGCACGGCGGGAGGCAGGCGTACGTGAAGGACGAGGCGGCCTGCACCGGCTGCATGAAGTGCGTCACCGCCTGCCCCGAGAAGGCCATCGCCGTCACGCCGCGCTGACCGGGGCCGCCTCAGCGCCGCTCGAGGGCCTGGCGCAGGCGCTGCGCGAGCAGCTCGGGTCGGAACGGCTTGGTCAGCACCTCGCTGCCGGCCAGGACCCCTTGCCGGGCCAGCTCGCCGTCGTCGAAGCCGGTGGCGAACAGCACCGGCACGCCGGCGCGCAGCGCGCGGATCTGCGCGGCCGCCTCCGGGCCGTTCAGCGGGGGCATCAACACGTCCAGCAGCACCGCCTTCACCTCGTCCGCGCGGACCTTGAACAGCGCCACCGCCTCCTGCCCGTTGGCGGCCTCCAGCACCCGGTAGCCGAGCGACTCCAGCAGCAGGCGGGCGCTGGCGCGGAACGGGCGGTGGTCGTCGGCGAGCAGCACCAGCTCGCCCTGCCCGCGCGGGCGCTCGGCGGTGGCGGCCTCGCCACCCGGCGCGGGGGCGACGACGGGCAGCAGCACCTCGAAGGTCGCGCCGCCGCCGGCCCGGTCATCGACGCGCAGCGCGCCGCCGTGGCGCCGCACCGCTTCCTTCACCATCGCCAGCCCCAGCCCCAGGCCGCGGCCCTCGCCCTTGGTGGTGAAGAAGGGCTCGAAGATGCGCTCCTTCAGCTCCGCCGGCACGCCGGGGCCGTCGTCGGCCACCCGCAGGTACGCGCGGGGCGGGGCCTCGCCGGCCGGCAGCAGGCCGCAGGACACCGCGAGGGTGCCCTTCGGGCGGCCCTCGAGCGCGTCGCGGGCGTTGTACACGAGGTTGGTGAGCGCCTGCTGCAGCGCCGCCGCGTCGGCGCGCACCCAGGTGCCCTCCGGCGGCAGCTCGAGGCGGCTGGTGATCGACGCCGGCACCGCCAGCCGCAGCCCCGGCCAGGTCCGCTCCAGCCAGGCGCGCAGCTCCAGCGGGCGCAGCTCGTCGCCCACCGCGCCGGTGCGCGCGAAGGCCAGCAGCTGGCGAATGGTCGCCGCCGCGCCGTCCACCGACTCGCCGGCCGACCCGAGCAGTTGCCGCAGCTCGGCGTCCTCCCCGGCGCGGCGGCTGGCGAGCTGGAGCAGCAGGGTCACCGTGGCCAGCACGTTGTTGAAGTCGTGCGCGAGGCCCCCCACCAGCGTGCCCAGCGTCTCCAGCTTCGCGGCGTGCCGCAGCCGGTTCTCGAGCTCGACCCGGTCGCTGAGGTCGCGCTGGATGCCGACGTAGTGGGCGATCTGCCCGCGCTCGTCGAGCACCGGCGCGATGGTGACGGCCACCGGGAAGAACGAGCCGTCCTTGCGCCGATCGGTGAAGGCGCCGCTCCACACCCGCCCGTCGCTGATGGTGGCCCACAGCTCGCGGTAGGCCGCGGGCTCCGTCGCGCCGCTGCGCAGCACCGCCGGCGTCTGGCCGATGACCTCCGCGGGCTGGTAGCCGGTGTTCGCGGTGAACGCCGGGTTGACGTACTCGATGACGCCGGAGAGGTCGGTGATCAGCACCGACTCACCGGCCTGGTGCACCGCGCTCGCCAGGATGCGCACCCGGCCTTCGTAGGAGCGCACCCGCGTCAGGTAGCGCTGCACGCCGGCGCCCAGCACGATGAAGAGGGCGACGGTGAACAGCCGCATCCACCGCTCGTTGCTGTTGTCGGCGGACAGCTCGGTGACGAAGTCGCCGGTCTCGAACACGAAGGCGTGGAGCGCGGTCTCGGCCACCCAGTACAGGGCGGCGACGGCGAAGCCGACCAGCGTCGCGGGTCCGAGGAAGTCGCGCACGCCGGGCGTCGTGGCTCCCGGTTGCACCTCCACCTCGCGCGGCGCTTCACGCATCCCCGCGAGCCTGCCGCATCGGGCGCCTGCCACGGAAGCCGCGGGGCAAAGTGCCTCCCGGTGCGCGCTCAGGGAGGCCGGACGCGAAGCCGGTCCACCGCCGCCAGCAGCCGCTCGACGTCGGACTCGTCGTTGAAGACGTGCGTGGAGATGCGCAGCCCTCCGCCGCGCGGGGTGGTCACCACGCCGGCCTCGCGGATCAGCGCGCGCACCGCGTCCTCCGGGGCGCCCTGCACCGGCACCACGCAGATGCCCGAGCCGTGCGCCGCCGCGTCGGGCGCGTTGGGCACGAAGCCCCGCGCGCGCAGCCCGGCGCGCAGCTGCTGCTGCAGCCGCAGGTTGTGGGCCAGCGTCACCGGCACGCCCACCCGCTCGTGCAGCTCGAGCGCCGCGTCGAGGGCGAAGAAGCCCAGCCACGAGCCGCCGCCGGCCTCCAGGCTCGCCGCGTCGGCGCGGAAGCGGGTGCCCTTCGCGGTGAAGCCGGTGGCGTCGTCCACCCGCGTCGCGCCGGAGAACGGCTTCCACAGCTCGGCCAGCTCCACCGACAGCCAGCCGCCCAGCGGCAGCGGCGTCGAGTCGAGCCAGTCCTGGCGGATGTAGAGCAGCCCGGTGCCGTAGCCGCCCATCAGCCACTTGTGGCTGGTGGCCGCGAGGAACGACGCGCCCAGGGCCTTCACGTCCACCGGCACCTGGCCCAGCGCCTGCGCGGCGTTGAGCGCCAGGGTGAGCCCGCGGTCGCGGCACAGCTGCGCGAGGCCGGCGAGGTCCACCCGGAAGCCGCTGGCGTACTGCACCACCGACAGGGCCACCGCCCGGGTGCGCGGCGTGAGCGCGGCGGCGAGGTCGTCCAGCGGGAAGCTGCCGTCGGGGCGGGCGCGCACCCCGCGCAGGGTGAGGCCTCGGTGCAGCAGCGGCAGGGTGGTGGAGGGGAACTCGGCCTCCAGGGTGAGCACCTCCTCCACGCCGCGCGCGCGCAGCAGCTCGGCGATGACGTGGAAGCCGAAGGAGGTGGAGGGGGTGAAGGCCAGCTCCTTCGCCTCGGCGCCGATGAAGCGGGCGGCGCGGGCGCGCACCGCCTCCTTGAAGGCGATCCACCTCGGGTAGCCCAGGTCGCCGCGCGCCACCGTCTCGTCGAGGTGGGCCCGGAGCGCGTCGGCCACCGGCTGGCAGATCGGCGAGGAGGCCGCGGCGTTGAGCCAGGTGTGGGTCTTGAGCGCAGGGAACAGGGCGCGCAGGTCGGCGGGCGTCAGGGCGGGCATAACGCCCCCTCACTGCCTGTTCGGCGGGGCGCATGCAATCGCCGCCGGAACCGGCCGTGTTGCCAGTTTGTCCACGGTCCGTGGGCAAACCGGCACGGCTGTCAGCGGCCTTGAAACCAGCAGCGACCCAAACTCATGAAACCACGGTGACAGCCACGGGGTTTCGTTCTTGCTTCAGGGGAACAGCGATGCGTCGGCGGTTCTTCCTGGCGGGCGTTGTGATGGTCGCGGTGGCGACGCTGGTGGGCTGCGCGTCGAACACCAGCACCGTGCGCGGCGCCGAGAAGCTGTACCTCGCGGTGGAGGTGAGCGAGGGCGGCCGGCGGGTGGCGGCGCCGAAGCTGCTGGGCTTCGAGGGCCACAGCGTGACCGCCGAGCGGCGGGCGCCGGGCGCGGCGGAGCCGGACTACCGGCTGATCCTCCACCCCGAGGAGCAGGGCGGCGGCTACCGCGTGCTGCTGGACCTGGAGCTGCCGTCGGGTCACCGCTTCGGCAAGGTGGGCCTGCTGCACGGCGAGGAGCGCACGGTGTTCCTCGACCAGCGCACCGAGCTCAAGCTGATGCTGATGCGGGTGGACTCGCCGGAGTTCCGCGCGCTGATGCAGAACCGGCCGCTGCTCAAGAGCGGCTCGATCTGAGCTAGACAGCCGCCGCCGCGTCGACTTGGCTTCCGCCTCCCACGCAGGAGAGGAGCGAGCCATGATCGATCACCTCACCGTCTCGGTAGCGGATCTCGGCGCGAGCAAGGACTTCTACACCCGGGTGCTGGCGCCCCTGGGCTACGTGCCGATGATGGACTTCGAGCAGTTCTCGGGCTTCGGCGACGGCAAGCCGTACTTCTGGCTCAAGCAGGCGACCCCGGCGACCACGCCGCAGCACATCGCCTTCGCCGCGCGCAGCCGCCCGATGGTGGACGCGTTCTTCCAGGCCGCGCTGGCCGCCGGCGCCACCGAGAACGGCGCGCCGGGCGTGCGCACCGACTACCACCCGCACTACTACGCGGCCTTCGTCATCGACCCGCTGAACGGGCACCCGCTCGAGGCGGTGTGCCACGCGCCCCCGGCGGCGGCGAAGAAGGCGGCGAAGAAGCCGGCGAAGCGGGCGGCGAAGCCGAAGAAGAAGGCCTCGCGCAGCCGCCGCTGACCGCTCACCCCCAGATGCCTCGTGGGCTCACGGGCGCGCCACCTTCGGCGGCAGCGGCCTGGGCAGCGGCTTGCGGGGCAGCGGCTCGGGCCGGGTGGCGGCGGCGTACACGAAGGTGGCCAGCACCGCCGAGGCCTGCATCAGGTCGCTGGGCTGCGCGTGGTCGTAGAGGTCCAGCGCCGAGTGGTGGGTGCGGGTGCCGTAGTCCAGCGGGTCCTGGATGAACTGGAAGCCGGGCAGCCCCACCGCGTCGAAGGACAGGTGGTCGGTGCCGCCGGTGTTGCGGATCGAGAGCGTGGTGGCGCCGAGGTCCTTGAAGGGCGCCAGCCAGGTCTCGAAGATGGGCCGCACCATGTCGTTGCCCTGCAGCCAGACGCCGCGCAGCTTGCCGCTGCCGTTGTCCACGTTGAAGTAGCCGGCCAGCGTGGCGTGCTCGGGCTTGAGCTTCATCGTCACCGGGTCGCCGAAGTGCTCCTTCACGTAGCCGCGCGAGCCGTAGAGGCCCTGCTCCTCGCCGCTCCACAGCGCCAGCCGCACGGTGCGGTCGAGCGGCAGCTTGAGGGCCTTCAAGATGCGAAACGCCTCCAGCGCCACCGCCGAGCCGGAGCCGTTGTCGGTGGCGCCGGTGCCGGCCGCCCAGGAGTCGAGGTGCGCGCCCAGCATCACCACCTCGTTGGCCTTCTTGCCGCCGGGCAGCTCGGCCACCACGTTGAAGCCGTCGGGCGCGTCGTCGAGGAAGGCGACGCCCACGTCGAGCTGCACCCGGGCGGGCACCTTCTTCTCGGTCAGCCGCGCGAGGCGGTTGTAGTCCTCCGGGTCCAGCACCAGCCAGGGCAGCGTCGGCTGGCTGCCCAGCTCCCACACCCCGGTGCCCTCGGCGAACACCAGCCCGCCCTCGCCGCGCTCGTCGGTGGACAAGAGCGCCACGGCGCCCTCGGCGCGGAAGAAGTCCATCGCGGTGGCGAGCAGGTGGCGGCGGCGCTCCCAGTAGTCGGCCATCACCTCCACCGGCAGGTACTCGCGCAGCGCGGCCATCTTCCGGTCGTCGTCGGGCAGGCGCTGCAGCGGCCACTCCCACGGCTGCGGCGGCAGCGGGTCGGTGGTGACCAGCGTGCCCAGCTTGGTGTCGTCGTAGCGCGAGCCGACGGATTCCTTCGGCAGGTCGAGGTCGTGCACCTCGGAGATGAGGACGATCTTCCCCTTCAGCTTGCCCTTCTGCTCGGCGCCGTACTTCGCGATGCGGGCGGCGGTCTTCGCCAGGTCGAGCCAGTCCTTGTCGGCCTTGAGGAACAGCGGGGCCACCACCAGCTCGGCGGTGACCGGCCCGGAGGTGCCTGCGCACCACGCCTTGGGCGCCACCTCGAGCGGCGCGTACACCGGCGCGACCAGGCTCGCCGACAGGTGGGTGAGCGACCAGCCGCGGCCGAAGGTGCCCCACTTCTCGAGGTGCGGCTTGCTGGCGCCCCAGCCCTGCAGCGTCTTCACCGCCCAGTCGGCGGCCTTGCGGTAGCCCGGCGAGTTGGTGAGGCGCGGGCCGTTGGCGTCGGTGAGCCAGAACAGGTGGTCCATCACCTGGCTGTTGGAGAAGGCCTCGGCCTTGATGCGGTGCACGGCGGCGAGGTCGAGCTTCTCCTGGGCCAGCGCGGGCAGCGCGGCGGCGAAAACGCACAGCGAGACGAGGGAGCGCATGGGGCCGGACCGGACCACGCGCGCCGCGGACCGTCAACGCGAGCGGACCGCAATTCCTCTGATGCGAGGCGGCCGTCGCGTCAGTGGCCGGTGGCCGGGCGATCGGCGGGGCTGCTTGCCCCGGAGGCGCCGAACCTGGGCACCAGCATGAAGGTGCGCGCCTTGTACGCGGCCCACTCGGGGTAGCGGGACATGCTGTGCTCCTTGCGGCGCATGTTGGGCAGGAACAGGCCGGTCCACACCCAGGCCAGCGCCACCCAGGGCGCCCAGTGTGACGAGAGCGCGGCGAAGCTGGCGTAGATCACCATCTCGCCGAGGTAGTTCGGGTGGCGCAGGCGCGCGAAGAAGCCCTCGGTGATCAGCCCGCGGCGCACCTTGAGGGTGAAGTACTTCTGGCCGTCGGAGCCCATCATCAGCACCACGCCCAGCACGTAGGCGAGGGTGGCGCCGGCGAGGAAGGAGGGCGGCAGCTCCACGCGCGGCACCACCACCAGCACCGGGGCGATCCAGTACAGGCCCAGCACCAGCGCCCACATCACGAAGGCGCCGCCGAAGGTGACGCGCTTCTCGAAGCCCGGGTCGGGGAAGACGCGGTCCTTGATCAGCCAGCACAGGCCGTAGCTGCCGTGCAGCGCGGCGTAGGTCCACGCGGTGGGCGTCCACACGTCGAACCACCACATCAGCCCGAGCACGAAGGGCAGCGTGCCGCCCTTCTGCAGGTTGATGACCCAGGAGGCCTTGAGCACCCTCGGCCCACCGAAGAGATCGTCGGACAGGTAGTCGCGGAAGCGGAGCCACTTCTCGAGCAGGGGGTTCATGGCGGCTGCCAGCCTACTGCGCCCGCGGCACGCTGGCCTGCGCGCGGGGGTTCATGCACGCTTGGCTCTGGTCGCGCGTTGAGGGACGCGCGACGGCTGCCCGGACTTCGGCTGCTCCGGTCGCCGGGGACGGGGACGGGGTGCGGGGCACGGGTGCGGGTTCGGGAGCGCGGGTGCGCGTGCGGTTTCGCGTTCGCTGACGTTCACGGGTGCGTTCGCGGGGGACGTTCACGGGCACGCGTCCGCCGCACCATCAGGTCCCGCGTCCTCGTCCGAGCGTGACCCGCGCGCGCCCGATCACGAACGCCAATACCTCCGAGGCTGGAGGATCCGGCGGACTGAACGCTCACCTCCGCGGTGAGAAGCGCGGGGCGTTGAAGCTCCTCGGCGCGGCGGGCGACTGCGGCGCGGCGGCCTGCAGCGCCTTGATCGACAGCCCGATGCGGCGGCGCGCCTCATCGACCTGCAACACCTTCACCTTCACCCGGTCGCCGACCTTCACCACCTCCGAGGCGTCTTTCACGAAGCGGTGCGCGAGCTCGCTGATGTGCACCAGCCCGTCCTGGTGCACACCCACGTCCACGAAGGCCCCGAAGGCCGCGACGTTGGTGACGAGGCCGTTGAGCACCATGCCCGGCTTCACGTGCGAGAGCTCGGTGACGTGGGGGTCGAAGCCCACGTCCACGAACTCCGCGCGCGGGTCGCGGCCGGGCTTCTTCAGCTCGAGGATGATGTCGTTCAGCGTCGGCAGGCCCAGGCCCGCGGCGTCGTCCACGTAGCGCCCGGGCTCGATCTTCGCCGCCAGCGCCGCGTCGCCCACCAGCGCCTTGCGCGGGACGCCGAGGTCCTTCGCCATCTGCGCCACCACCGCGTAGCGCTCGGGGTGCACCGCGCTGGCGTCGAGCGGCTCGCTGCCGCCGGCGATGCGCAGGAAGCCGGCGCACTGCTCGAAGGCCCGCGCGCCGAGGCGGGGCACCTTCTTGAGCTGCGCGCGGGTCTCGAAGGCGCCGTGCTGCGCCCGGTAGGCGACGATGGCCGCCGCGAGCGCGGGCCCCAGGCCGGCGATGGAGCGCAACAGCGTGGGCGAGGCGGTGTTGAGCTCCACGCCGACGCGGTTGACGACGCTCTCCACCACCCGGTCCAGCTCCGCGCCCAGCGCCGGCTGGTCCACGTCGTGCTGGTACTGGCCCACCCCGATGCTCTTCGGGTCCAGCTTCACCAGCTCGGCCAGCGGATCCTGCAGCCGCCGGCCGATGGACACCGCGCCGCGAACCGTGACGTCCAGCGAGGGCAGCTCCTCGCGGGCCAGCTCCGAGGCCGAGTACACCGAGGCGCCGGCCTCGCTCACGCTCACCACCCGCAGGTCCTTGGCGATCAGCCCCGCGGTCTGCAGCTTCTTCACGAAGGCCTCGGTCTCGCGGCCCGCGGTGCCGTTGCCGATGGCGATGGCCGCCGGCGGGTGCGCCTTCAGCAGCTTGCCGAGCTGCGCCGCGGCCTCCGACTCGCGGCCGGTGTGCGGGTAGATGGTGTCGTGCGCCAGCACCTCGCCGCGGCCGTCGAGGGCGACCACCTTGCAGCCGGTGCGCAGGCCGGGGTCGATGGCCAGCACCGGCTTGCCGCCCAGCGGCGCGGCCAGCAGCAGCGCGGCGAGGTTCCTGGCGAAGACGGCGATCGCCTCCTCGTCGGCGCGCTCCTTCAGCGCGCGGCGGCGCTCGCTCTCCAGCGACGGCAGCAGCAGCCGGGCGATGGCGTCGTCGAGGGCCAGCTCGAGCTCCTTCGCCAGCACCGGCGCCGCGCCGCGCCGCACCACCGCCTGCCGCACCCGCGACTGCACCGCGGCCGGCTCCAGCTCGAGCGAGACCTTGAGCAGCCCCTCGGCCTCTCCGCGCTCGGCGGCGAGGATGCGGTGCGAGGGCGCCTGCGAGGCGCGCTCTCGACGGCCGAGGTGGTCGGCGTACTTCGCCAGCTCCGGCGCCTTCGACTTGCCGCGGGCGGCGTCGACGGCGAGCTGCGCCTCGTCGACGAACAGCTGGCGGATCGAGGCGCGCAGCTCCGGCCGCTCGGCGACGGTCTCGGCGACGATGTCGCGCGCCCCGGCCCACACCGCGTCCACGTCGGGCAGCTCCTTCTCCGCCGAGACGTACGGCTGCGCGAGCGCCTCGCGGGTCCCGCTGGTGCCGGCCTGGGCCAGCAGCAGGTCGGCCAGCGGCTGCAGCCCGCGCTCGCGCGCCACCATCGCCCGCGTCCGCCGCTTCGGGCGGTAGGGCAGGTACAGGTCCTCGAGCGCGGTGAGCGTCGCGGCGCCGGCGACGGCGGCCTGCAGCGCCGGCGTCAGCACGCCCTGCTCGGCGAGGCTGGAGAGGATGGCCGCGCGCCGCGCCTCGCGGGTGTCCGCCACCTTCGCGTGCGCGGCGATGCGCGAGATGGCCTCGTCGTCGAGGCCGCCGGTGGCCTCCTTGCGGTAGCGCGAGATGAACGGCACCGTCGCGCCGCCCTCGAGCAGCTCGAGGGTGCGGGCGACGCCGGCGGCGGGCAGCGAGAGCTCGCGCGAGACGAGCGTGGCGCGCGCGGAAGGATCGAGCGACATGCGCGCACCCTACACGCTCGCGTCGCGGAGTGGTCAGCCGCCGGTGCAGTCGCGCGGCGCCGGGAGAGCGCGGGGCACGCGTCGGGCAGGCCTCGAGGGCCCGACGCTCCGCCAGGAGGCCGCCATGCGAAGCGTCAGCTGCCGGTGCACGTGAGCTTCGGCTCGAGATCCGTCGGACTCGTCACCACGAACCTGCAGCCATGCCGGGCGAGGCAGGCGGTGAGCCCCGCGCACGCGTCTGCCTGCGCGCAGTCGACGAGGGTGCGGCGCTCGAGCTCCGCGAGCGACGGCGAGGCATCGGCGGGCTCAGGCGACGTCGCCAGCGCCACCTCGCAGTGCCGCCGCAGGTCGCGCGCCGCCGCCGCGCTGCCGGAGCAGCCCTCGAAGCGCGCCTCCAGCGCGGCGCACTGTCTCGCCACCGCGCGGGACTGGCAGCCGGCGAGGAGCAGGCAGGCGCACACCAGCGAGGTCTTCGTCGTCAGCGGCATGCGTTGGTGGCGCACTGTAGGCGCGACGGGGGCGTTTCTGGACTCGTTCGTGGCGCACGA
>Ga0316628_100003121_pt1 | contig 12641 bp, 11 predicted proteins | sample OWC_Aug_M2_C1_D5_FD_207648 | JGI IMG/M metagenome (GOLD analysis project Ga0316628, IMG submission 207648) | Wetland soil microbial communities from Old Woman Creek delta, Ohio, United States - OWC_Aug_M2_C1_D5_C | ecosystem: Environmental > Terrestrial > Soil > Wetlands | place: USA: Ohio...
CGGCCTGCGTCCATGAAAATGATCTCGTCGGCCACCTCCCGGGCAAAGCCCATCTCGTGGGTCACCACGAGCATGGTCATCCCTTCTTTGGCCAGTCCGATCATGACTTCCAGCACCTCCTGGATCATCTCCGGGTCCAGGGCCGAGGTCGGCTCGTCGAACATCATGCAGGCCGGTTCCATGGCCAGCGCCCGGGCAATCGCCACCCGCTGCTGCTGGCCGCCCGACAAATTGGCGGGGTAAGCACCGGCCTTGTCCGGGATGCCCACACGCTCCAGCAGCTCCATGGCCTTTTTCTCGGCTTCCTTCCTGGATTTCTTCCGCACCTTCATGGGCGCGAGGGCGATGTTGCGCATCACGGTCATGTGCGGGTAGAGCTCGAAGCGCTGGAAGACCATGCCGATCTTCTCCCGCAGCTTGTAGAGATTGGTCTTGGGGTCGCTGAGCGACACCCCGTCGACGATGATCTCCCCCTTATGGTAGGGCTCCAGACCGTTGATGCAGCGCAGCAGCGTACTCTTGCCGGAACCGCTCGGACCGCAGATCACTACCTTCTGGCCGCGCTGGACCACCTCGTTGATGTCGACCAGGACCTGGAAATCCCCGAACCACTTGTTGACATTTTTGATTTCGATCATCACAGCACCTTGGCCTTGCGGCTCTTCTCCTCGTAATGCCGGCTGATGCGCGAGCCGACGAAGCAGATGATGAAAAACAGCAACGCCACAAAGCTATACAGCTGAATGGACCGCACCTCCATGCTGTCGACGATGGTGGTGCGGCGGACCATTTCCTGAAGGCCGATCACGTAAGCGAGGCTCGTGTCCTGGAAGGTGATGATGCTTTGGGTGATCAGGCTGGGGAGCATCCGCCGAAAGGCGATGGGCACCAGGATGTAGGCCGCGGTCTGTCGGTAATTAAGCCCGGTGGAATAGGCGGCGCCCACCAGGTCCTTGCTGATGGACTGAAAGCCGGCGCGGAAGATTTCCCCGAAGTACGTCGCCTCAAACACGATGAACGAAACCGCGGCGGACACGAACGGGTCCAGGGTCCGGCCGACGAGAATGGGCATCACAAAGTAAAACCAGAAGATGACCAGGATCAGGGGAATGTTGCGCAGAAAATTCACGTACACGGTGACCGGATGATACACCCAGGGCCGTTCGGAGATCCGGCCGAGGCCCACCAGGGCCCCCAGGAAAAGCCCTCCCCCGAGAGCAAAGACCGCGAGCTGCACGTTGGTGAGGAACCCTCTGAGCAGATAGGGCAGGTTTTCCAGTATGGCGTTGAACATGCCTATCGTCTCACCAGCCCGGGGATCCGGAACCGGGTTTCAATGAAATCCATCAGCTTGACCACTGTCATTCCCAGCACCAAGTAGATGGCCATAGCGCCCGTGGTGGCCTCCAGGCCGTGGAAGGTCTGCTCGTCGATTTTGTAGCTCATGAAGGTGGTCTCAGCCACCCCGATGGTCATGGCCACCGACGAGTTCTTGAAAATGGTGAGGAACTCGGTGGTGAGGGGCGGGATGACGAGACGCAGGGCGTGGGGGATGATGACATGCCAATACATCTGAAGCGGGGTCATGCCCGTCGACAGAACCGCATCGTACTGGCCGTGGCCGATGGAGGCAAAACCTGCCCGGACGTGCTCGCCCACCCGCGAGGCCGTGTAAAGGCCCAGGGCGACAACGGCCACCCAGTAATTGAGCCCGGAAATGGAGTTGATCTTGAACTGCAGCGTCTGGCCGAAAAGCATGGGCCCGGCGTAAAACCAAAAGAAGAGCTGGACCAGGAAGGGCACGTTCCGGAAGATCTCGATATACACCGTGCCGATGATCTTCAGGGGCAGGAACTGGACGGAGCGCAGGGTCCCGAACAGGATCCCCAGGGAGAGGGCGATGACCCAGGCCAGACACCCCAGCTGGATCGTCAGCCAAAGACCCTGGAGGAGCCACTCCCCGTAAGGCTGGCGCCATAACACGCCCCAGTCGAAATTATACGCCAACATGCCATCCAGCCTATCGTGGCCCAAAACCTATTTGATTCAAGGGTTCGAGTGCCATAACCCCCTCAACTGAGTCCACCCGATGAACAAGTCTCACTTTTTTTGCCACTCGAACCCTTGGCCGCTTGAACCCTCGACCCCTATTTTTTCTTCAGCCATCCCTCGGTCATCGGATAGACGATGAGCGTCAGGTAGTCCTTGTACGCCTGGGACATGGGGATAGGCACCATGCCCTTTGGCCCCATCCATTTATCATACAGCTCATAGAACTTGCCGGTCTTGATGGTCCAGAGAATGGTATTGTTGACAAAATCCCGGAACTTGGAGTCATTTTCGCGCATCAGGTATCCGTAAGGCTCATAGGCGATGGCAAAATCCACCGTCCGCCAGGCGCCTGGATTGTCGTCCTTCATGCGCAGACCCTCGAGGAGACTGCGGTCGGTGGAGTAAGCGTCGATCTTGCCGGTCTTGAGCGCCAGGAACCCCTGGGCGTGGCCCTCGGTGGTGACGATCTCCTTGGGCTTGTATTCACCGGCGGCCGCCTGGTCCTCGATGGCCTTCAGGTTGGTGGTACCGCGGGCGCCGCCGAGACGCTTCCCGTTCAGGTCCTGCTTGGTCTTGATAGGGCTGTCTTTGGGCACCAGGAAGCTCGTCTCGGAGAAAAAGAACGTCAGGCTGAAGTCCACCACATCCTCCCGCTCCTGGGTGTAAGTGGTGGATCCCATCTCGATGTCCGTTGTTCCATTGACGATCATCGGGATGCGGGTCTTGGTGGTGATGGTGACGGGTTCTATCTCGATCTTCTTGCCGAAGTACTTGGAGAGGTTCTCCGCTAGAATTGCGGCCATGTCGACCGAAAAGCCCACCTGTTTGCCGATCTTCGGATCGATGAAGGCGAACGGGATGGAGTCTTCCCGGTAACCGACCTTGATCTTCCCTGTTTTCTCGATCTTGTCCATGGTTTCACCGGCCAGCACCGGAGACGCGGCGAGGGCCAACCAGCAGACGGCCAGGATGAAGAATCCCCACATGCGACGTTTCATCATACGCACCTTCCTTCCTGCTTGATGGGTTCGGGCTGATGCTTCTCTTGTGAAACAGCCTCGGGCACTTGCTTTGGAGCTGGAACCCTACGGGAGAGTTGAATAGCACTCAATAGAATGTCCGCGGCTTGGAGTCAAGTTTGAACTAACCGGTGTGTGAACTCACCGGGGTTTGGCTTGACCGGCAGGCTCATGTCCTGCAAGTCCTCGGTTGACAATAATTCCATGGCAACATTGCAGAATTGATAATATGAAGTTATTATCTGGCATTCGAATTTTTGTCGCACCGGAAGCGGCTCGAGGAGCGTCGCATGGGCAACGTGAAGCGGCCGATCGTCAAACGGTCCCTGTTTTCATGGGTCTTCGATGGGAACCTCCGGTGGCAGGTCCTGCTGCTGGCGATCATCGGCGTCACGGTGTTCACGCGGGTGCTGCCCCTGGAGATGCAAAAGCGCATCGTCAACCAGGCCATCAGCCTGCGCAAGCTGGATCTGCTGCTGGTGTACTGCGGCTACTACCTGGCGGCGGTAGTGATCTCCAGCGCCTGCAAATACCTGATCAATGCCCTTGAAACCCACATCTCCCAGAACGTGCTGGCCCGGATGCGAACGGCCCTCTATGAGCACGTCCTATCTTTGCCGTTGAGTTTTTTCCGCAACACGCAGCCGGGAACCGTGGTCAACGCCATCGTCAACGAACTGACCGTGCCCTCCGCCTTCGTGGGCTCGGCCATGTCGTCGCCGGTGTCGAACATCCTGACCCTGCTCGCCTTCGCAGTCTACCTCCTCTGGCTGAACCCGTTGCTGGCGGTGGTGTCTCTCAGCGCCTATCCGGCCGCCATGATCCTGCTGCCGCTGCTGCAGAGACGGGCCAACGCCGCCAACCAGCAGCGCGTCGACCTGTCGCGCACCTTTTCCGGGCGGATCGCCGAAAGCATTGGGGGGATCCACGAAATTCACGGCAACGGGGCGTACCGGCTGGAAATCAACAAGTTCGACCGGCTGGTGGAAAAGCTGCGCAAAGTCCGGGTGGTTTGGAGCCTGTACCGTTTTGCAGTGAAATCCACCAACAATTTCTTCACCAGCCTCGGCCCCTTCCTGGTGTTCATCCTCGGCGGCTATCTCACCATCAAAGGCCAGTTGGAGCTGGGGTCGCTGGTGGCCTTCCTGTCGGCGCAGGAGAAGCTTTACGACCCCTGGAAGGAGTTGATCGAGTTTTATCAGGTCTTCCAGGACGGCAAGGTCACCTATCAGCGCACGATGGAATTCTTTGACGTCGAGCCGGATGTCGCACTGGTGCCCGAAGGCCGCAAGCCGTTCGAGCTCGAACCCAGCCTGGAGGTGAAGGATCTGACCTTCAGGACCGACGGCGGGATCCACCTGCTGGACAATATCAACCTGTCCCTCAAGCCCGGCGAGCACTTGGCGCTGGTGGGGTTCTCCGGCAGCGGCAAGAGTACGCTCGCGCTTTGCATCGGCCAGCTCTACAAGTACAGCGACGGTCAAGTCCTGATCGGCGGCCAGGAGGTCTCCCAGTTGACCAAGCAGGACGTGGTCGTCAACGTCGGCTTGGTCGCTCAGAGTCCTTTTATCTTCGAGGGGTCCATCGCCGAGAACCTCCTCTACGCTTGTGAAGCCGTGGCCGGGAATGACGGTCGCAGCGGAAACGGCCTGCCGACGTTGGATGACATCATTGCCGTGTTGCATCAAATCGGGCTTTTTGCGGATGTGCTGCGGTTCGGATTGAATGCGCTGCTCACCCCCGACCGCCACCAGGAGCTGGTCAAGGCGATCATCCGGGTCCGCCGCAAATTCCAGGACAGATACGGCGAAAAACTGTCCGACTACGTGGAGTTCTTCGATGAGAACGCCTACCTGTCCTACTCGACCATTGCGGAGAACCTGACCTTCGGGGCCGCCAACCGCGAGGAGTTCTCCCCCGTTCGCCTTTCTCGAAACGACTATTTCACGAAGTTCCTGGGCGATGAGGACCTGCTGCGCCTGCTCATCAACATCGGGGTGCAGCTCGCTCGCCAGACGGTCGATATCCTGGGCAACCTGCCGCCGGACAACGTCTTTTTCGAGCAAAGCCCGATGTCGGCGGAAGAACTTCCGGCCTACCGGCAGGTGCTGGAGCAACTGCGGCGTCGCCAGACCCGGGAGCTGGCGTCGAACGACTATCTTCGGCTGCTGGATCTCGCGCTGCGCTTCACACCCGGAATTCACAAGATGGTGGGGATGGGCGAGGACCTCCAGAAGCTGCTGCTCGAAAAGCGTGCCCGGTTCCGTGCGAACATCTCCCGGGATCTGCCGGACGCCTTCAGCTTCTACAGCAGCCATGAGTACATTTACTCCCAGACCATCCTGAACAACATCTTCTTCGGAAAGACCAAATCCGCCAGCCCTCAGGCCCAGGAGGTCATCACCCAGAACATTATTCAGCTTCTGATCGAAAGGGACCTGCTCGAAACCATCGTCGAAATCGGCATGCATTACAATGTCGGCACCAACGGGGATAAGCTGTCGGGCGGCCAGCGCCAGAAATTGGCCATCGCCCGGGTATTCCTGAAAGCGCCGAAGCTGCTGATCATGGACGAGGCCACCTCGGCCCTGGACAACAAGTCCCAGGCACGGATTCAGAACCTGCTCGAAACCCGCTGGAAGCGCAAAAGCACCCTGGTAGCCGTGGTGCACCGCCTGGACACCATCCGGAATTTCGACCAGGTGGCGGTGATGAAGGCCGGGAAAATCATTGAAAAGGGCGGCTACGACGAGCTGATCGCCCGGAAAGGAGCCTTGTATGAGCTCGTTGGACGAAAGTAGCCTCACCCCATCGTGCGAATATCAGGAAAATCTGGACATCCTGCGCCAAACCTACTTTTTTTCGGGACTTCCTCTTGAATCACTCAAGATTTTCGCTTATCTTTGCACGCGGGAAAAGTTCAGGAGCGGGGAGTTTCTCTTTCGCCAGGGCGATGACGGAAACGATGCCTTCCGCCTGATCACCGGCAAGGCCCAGCTGGAGCGGGCCGTTGACGCGGGGACCCGGGAAGTGCGGATCATCGGGGCCGGGGAGTTCATCGGCGGCCTCGCCCTTCTGGGCGAGACCCGGCGTCTTTACTCGCTGCGCGCGCTGGAAGAGACGGTCTGCCTCGTGCTCTGCCGCGAGAAATTCTCCAAGACCCTCCAGCAGTTTCCAGGGCAGATGCCGCGGATCTTCACGGCCGTGGTTGGCGCCATCAGCGGCTGGGAAGAGCGTTTTCTGGAAGAGTTGTCCGGCGATTGCGGCAAATGCCTGCCGAAGCTGGGAGTAAGCCTCCTGTGACGATCAACCGGGTTGCACCGAAAAAGGCGCGAGGGGCATGACGGATAAGACCTCCTTGGCGTTTGAGCTCAAAAACAGCCTGGCCGAGCTTTCGACCCTCTGCGAGAAGCTGGAAGGCGTCGGGGAGGCATTAGGGCTGTCGAGGCGATGCTTGTTTGAGGTCAACCTTGCTTTGGATGAGCTCTTTACCAACATTATTTCTTACGGTTTCGACGACCAGTCCGAGCACATCATCCGGGTGTGTATTTCCTCCGACGACAACCTGCTGACCGTGGTGCTGGAAGACGACGGCATCCCCTTCAACCCGGTTGAGCGCCGGTCTCGCAAGGTTTCGGGCGAACTCGAGCAGTGCAAGGTCGGCGGGTTGGGCATTCATCTGGTCAAGAACCTCGTGGACGATGTCGCGTATCACCGCTGCGGGGAGAAGAATGTGTTGACGCTCAAAAAGGTCATTGAAAAGAGCTGAGCCGGCCCGGCGTCGGCTGCTCCTGCAGGAGGATTTTCATGGAAATCATTGAGGAAAAGCAAGGCTATCTCAGTACCTTCAAACTTCAGGGCCGCCTGGACTCCAACACGTCTCAAGCGTTTGAGAAGCGTCTCTTCGATGCCATGTCGGACGGCGCGAAAAACGTGATCATTGACTTCAAGGATCTCGACTACATCTCCAGCGCAGGCCTGCGCGTCATCCTGAAGGCTACCAAGGCCCTGAAACGTGAGGACGGCAAGATACTGCTCTGCGCCATGCAGGACTATGTCAAAGAAGTCTTCGAAATCGCCGGCTTTGATTCCTTCCTGCCCATCGTCCCCACTCTGGACGATGCCCGGAAGGGATTCTGACCCGCCTTCTACCGACCTGCGGGCCGGTTGGGTTCAACGCAGGCCGACCAGGCCGCGCTGGCCCAGTTCCCGAACAAACCGGCTGACGGCGACTTCCGCCTCCGCCAGCTCCAGTTGATGCTCGCGGGCGAATGCCGCCGCAATATGCCGCAACGGCGTTTGCCCGTCGAACATGGCCCAAACGGCCGATCCCAGGAGATCGAGTTGGAGCTTGCCCGTGCGCGGCGGTGCCGCTTTCGCCCCCAGCCATTTCGACAGTCGCTCCACCCAGCCTGCGACCGTCACCGGGTAGAGGATCATCAACTCCCCGCTCTCCAGGCGCTGCTCCCTGACATGGCGGTTTTTGACCGGGATGCCGCTGAGGGCTTCACGCCGGGTCGGCGGATGCTTCGTTTTCTGCTTCATCATCCATGCCATAGCCGTCGCACACCCCACGAAGCTCGCCGGTCCCGAGGGGCTGCTTCGCTTCCAGCCGGACGCCGAGGATCCGGTTGCGGCGCTCCACGTGCCAGATTCGGATCCCGCGGAAAGACCCCACCCTCAGCCACGCCTTCAATCGACCGACAGGGCCGGTCGGCCGGGGGTCAAAGCCCTCGACCCCGGCATGGCCGGCAACGGCCAGCGGTCGGAATTCGATCCCCACGCCGCCTGCGGCGGCCTCGGCAAACGACCCTAAGTCTCTGCCTTTGAGCAGCACAGCCGCCGGAGCCCAGCGGTAGAGGGTGAGCCTGCAGCTGCGGCCGCGAAACTCCAATACAAAACGGCCGGCCTCAAAACGATGGCTCTCCAGGCGGAAATGTCCCGGCAGAATTGCGAAAATGTCGTAAAGCGCCCAAACGGATCGGCCGTCCTCGCGATGATCCCGAAAGGAAGCGAGTACCCCGGCGGTCCAGTCTTCGATGCGGGCATCTCCGCCCCGGAGAAAAAACTGAATCAGGCTCGCTGTGCGGCAAACGGAGCAGAACAGAAGGACACCGATGGCACCCTGTCCCGTGCTTCCCCATTCAAAGCCGCAGGCCTCGACCGATCCCAAAACATCGCGCCACTCAGCGCTCAGCGGCCGTTCCTGGAAAACCGCCGCATTTCGGCTGACCTGTCGGGCGATCCGCCGGAGATGAAAGCGGCTTGAGAACCGACCCCGCACCGGCCCCCACTTGATTTCCATGACGGGTCCGGTATCGGATTCCAACAGGAGGTGGCGGGGGCCGATGCGGCCCGGCACCCAATCGGCCGGAACCGCAAGACGGACACCGCTCCAGGCAACGGTTTTCCACTTGGATCGCTTCAAGGTCTCCTGCGCCGGTAGGGGGTGTCAGTTGGGGTATGAATCCCGTTCTAGTTTGGGATGAACCGACCCCAGGAGGGTTCCCCCGGCAACCCGGCTTTGGGCGGCCGCTGGCGGAGTTCCTGAAGTCCATCGCGCTTCTCTTGGCGGAAGCACCTCGCGTCCTCCTCCAGTTGGTTGTGGAGGGTGAGCTTTATAGCGTTGCCGAGCTTCTCTTCCTCAACCTCCGGGTTGTGCTGAAGGGTGAGGCTGATGCGGTCTTGGTGCGAGGTCTTGAACGACCACTTCCAGCTGATGAACACCTGAAACGGATCCCCCTGGTATTGGTCCGGTTCGCCGAACCTCCCCTTGAACCGTTTCAGCAGCTCCTCGTAGAACTCCCGGCTGCCGTCCGCATACTTGAGCTTGATGCGAAGGATGGTGCTGGGTTGGTGGCAGGTACCGAAAGCGATGAGCCCGCTCTTGAAGCCTTCCTGCGGCGCGATCTCAACTTCCCGCAGGTTCTCCATGTACCGCACCGGCAGGGCGGTCTCCATGACGACCCGCTCGGCGTACTCTTCGATCGGCCGCCCCAGGGTAAAGCCCGCAATGGACAACGGTGCCTCTCCGGCCGTGCCGGAGGGGGCCGCTGCCGTCAAGAATGCTGCCATCATCGCCGCCACCAGAAGCCTTTGCATGCGGATTGACTCTCATCATGGATTAAATTTTCGAAACAAGGAACCCCATATTAAGGCGGCAAAAGAGCAAATGCAACTGATCTAAACCGGCCAACGGCCGGTTTAGTACGGCAGCCGTGCGAGGGATTTTAGAATGAGGGTGAGCCCCATGGCGAACATGCCCATCAATCCCACCCCGCAAGAGAAACCCGCCAGCAGCACGGGAGCATACTGCCGCCACATGGCCCCGTAGCGCCGCAGGAAAAAGAAACGGCCGAGCAGCGCCCCGATGACCTCAAGGATGAGGCCATGGGGGGTGCTCTGGCCGAGCCCGCGCACCAGTCCGTAGACCAGCATGACCGGCAGCCCGAACAGGGAGAGGATGAGGTAGATGACGACGCCCAGCAGCGTCCCGCTCCCTACGTAGATCCAGTTTAATGCCTGAAAGAACAGCGAGTTGCCCTCCAGCGTGGACGTCTGCATGAGCAGCGTGTTCAGCGCCTGCAGGTGCCAGAGTTCCTGGGCGAACGGGTAGCTGCTGGAGGGGATCGGGGCCAGCTGCCAGATAAACTGCGAGAAGAGGAGGCTGGCGATCATCACCACCGGAAAGACCACGATCTCCGATTTGATGATGCCCCGGATGCTGGTGCCGGTCAGCTCGATTTCCCTGAAACTCACCGTGGCGCTGCCGTAGTTGTGGATCGGGATGGGGGCGTACCAGATCTCGATCCCCTGGTAGCCGAAGTATTTCGCTCCGGCAATGAAGCTCGCCTCCCGCACCAGCGGCAGGCTCACGAACTGGCCCGCGATACCCTCCATTCGAGCCGTAATGTAAGAAATAATCGGTGTGTAAAGGAACCCATAAACGATGAAGAAAACTACCGGGAAATTGGGGACCAGCCAGACGCAGAGCAGTACGTAGGATACGGTGGAAAAGATATAGATGCCGATCGACAGCCAGAAGTTGAAGTCGCCCCTGCCCGGCGGCGGCCGGAACAGGTCACGCAGGCTGCCGCGGGCGTCAGCCCCCCGGCGGCTGAAGGAACGGGCCACGTGCCAGATGCCGATCAGGCCGATGGCCAGCCCGAGCCCGATGCCGAAGCTCAGATAGAAGTCGAAGTTGTTGGCGAAAACCGTTTCCACGGTTCGCATTCCGGGGTGCCAGCGGTTGAGGATGCCGTGTCGGTAGAGGATGGGGTTGGCGACGATGGTAATCAACAGCCCCCCCAGGCCGCCCATTACCGCCCAGAAGGGCAGCACCATGCCGATGAATACCAGGCCCAGGTCGAGCTGGATGCCGGTGGCCACCGCTGGGAGCCAGCCCTCCGTGTGCGTGGTCAGCTCGACCCAGGGGATGGGGATCGGGCGGATGGGCTCGAGCAAAATCAGGCTGGAGAGGGCCGGGAGCAGAACGTAGACCGCTCCGAACACCAGGCCGATGATGCTGCCAATAGAAAACACCCGCCACTTCCAGCCCTTTTCCCGTTCCTCGGCGGATTCGGCCAGGGCCATGGTCCCGAGAGCGGCCACCGGCGCCATGGGGAAGGGCAGTTTCTCCACATCGGAGGTAATGCGGTAGAGGGCATAGCCCAGCCCGAACTGATCCACGCGGGTAATGATCTGGGTCCCGATCAACAGCAAGATCGGGATGAGCCAGTCGCGGTGAAAGAAACTGCGCTCCACCAGGGCGGGGGAATCCAGGGGGGGCGCCACCCAGCCCGGGATCAACTCCGCCAGCCCCAGCATGCGCGCGGCGTCGGACTGCACCAGATACTGGTTCCACAACAGCCCCTGGAAGGGGGTGTGCAGCGCCGCACCGGCCATGTAGTAAAGCAGGAAGATCTCCTGCTGTTTCAAATCGCTGTAAGCGCGCTTGGCGAGTTCAGCGAACAGGATGATGGTCACCCAGCGCGCTGCCGGGCCGATCCCGGTGCCGATGACGAGCTGAAGATACATGCTGCCGGGCATCATTAAAAACCCGATGAAGATCGCCCCCGCGACCGTCTTCCAGTCGAAGCCTTCCTCGAAGTGGGACGGGGTCTTCAGCAGGTCTCGATATTCCTGGAGTTCCTTGTCTTCTTTCATACTATCAGCTCGAAGCTCGAAGGCACATATTGTGGACCGATCAGGTTCCCTCCCGCTTCCGGAGCCACCGCTGACCTAACATCCTTATCTTTAACTTTCAGCTTTGAACTTTCAACTCACTAGAAGCCATCTCAAAAATAGCAGATCACGCTCGAGGGCAAGGCGCAGTCCGATTCGAAAGCGCAGCATACACGGCAGTATGTGAGCATTTCGAGAGGACTGCAACGCCGCCATCGAGTGTCAGATGCATTTTTGAGATAGCTTCTAGTCCGGCAGCACCATATAGCTCGCATAGCTGAACAGTCCATAGATCGCCCAGTTCCCGGCCATGAAGAAATCGCCGATGATCATCCCGATAAAAAACATGCGCAGGTTCTTGAACAACGCCGTCCCGCCGTAATGCATGCACAGGGCATTGCAGAGCCAGCCCAGAAAAAAGCTGAACCACAAGGTCCACATGGCCGAGCTGTAGGCCGTGAGGTAGCCGATGGGGTGGATCGGCCACCAGTAAAACCGGTGGTAGCAGACCACCAGGACCAGCATCAGGGCGGCTCCGACAGCGATGAAGTTCAGCACCCAGCGGCCGGGGTCCGCCGGAGATTCGATCAGGCTGAAGATGTCCTCGTAGACCGAGACCGTGGTGCGCGTCGCCCAGTCCATCTGCAAATCGCGCATGCCGAACTTGTAGCTTATGGAGAGCATCGCAACGAAAGATACCGCCACACCGGCCACCAGGGTGAGCGCGATGGCGGCGGCCACCATGCGGTTGTTGCGCACGCCATCCGTCACCTTGCGCGTGTGCAGCAGAGCCGGCATGAGGGATTCGCGCAGATCCAGAAAGAGTACTTTCTGAGTCACAGCAGCGACCATCAGGCCGGCCTGGGTCAGGAAGCGCGAACCGAAAAAGGCCGTCACGGCATCCAGGGGAGCTGCGGTGAGCGTGAAATAGGTGATGCCCCCCTGGCAGATGACGCGGACCGCCACCAGGGTAAAAACGAAAAGGGCCACCACCACCAGGATGGCCGCGCCGATGGGAAGCCCGTAGTGATGGTACCACCCGATGAGCCCGACGCTGCTGGCCACGAAACCCCAGAACGCAGGCTGGCTGGTGATCCACTCGGTCTGGGGGTTTTCGTCCTTGCGCCGGCCGAGGGCCTTCAGGAAAATGTCCAGCAGGTGAAACCGCGCCAACCAGGCGAGAAACAGGAAAAACACCAGGTAGGCGCCGATCGCCTGGGTTTCCTCGGGGCGTGACAAGGTCGGCCCGAAGGTCTCCCCGAGTGCTGCCGCCGGGATGTTGAGCCCCAGCACGTTCAGCAGACCCACCAGCAGGGCGCCGGCAAGGAAAAAGAACCAGAACGAAAAGGACACCTGCCTGGCCGTCAGGAACGCAAAGCCGATGAA
>Ga0316628_100003123_pt1 | contig 12638 bp, 12 predicted proteins | sample OWC_Aug_M2_C1_D5_FD_207648 | JGI IMG/M metagenome (GOLD analysis project Ga0316628, IMG submission 207648) | Wetland soil microbial communities from Old Woman Creek delta, Ohio, United States - OWC_Aug_M2_C1_D5_C | ecosystem: Environmental > Terrestrial > Soil > Wetlands | place: USA: Ohio...
AATATCTCAGACATTGATGCGTTTGAGGAACCCGAGGAAATACAGGCCAAAATAGAGCAGGTGCTGCGTGAGGGGATGGCTGAATTTGAAGTCAAGCACCGGACTAAAGAGGGAGAAATAAGGGATGTCCAAGTTATCACACAGGCCCTTGTTTTGGCCGGACAAACTGTTTTTCATACAATCTGGCGAGACATTACCGGGCGCAAGAAAACTGAAGAAGCCTTGCGGCAGAGTCGCGAATTTATCAAGACTATCCTCGACACCGTTGATGAGGCCTTTATAGTAATTGACGCGGACTACAGGATTGTTATGGTGAACAGTGCCTACGGCAGACAGACCAGCATGCCGGCTGAGGACATCATAGGAAGGCATTGCTATGAGATTTCCCATCACAGCAGCAGACCATGTTATGAACAGGGCGAAGAGTGTGCCGTTCGCCATTCTTTCGAAAGAGGCGAGCCGCATACCTGTGTGCACAGACACAGCGACAAAGACGGCAATGTTCTTTATGTAGAAACGAAGTCTTATCCTCTAAAGGACGCTTCAGGCAAGGTCGTCTCGGCGATAGAGGTAATCAACAACATAACTGACAAACACCTTCTCGAAGAACAAATCCTTCGGACACAGAAGCTGGAGGCCGTAGGACTCCTGGCCGGCGGTATTGCCCACGACTTCAATAACCTTCTTCAGGGTGTCTTCGGCAATATTTCCATGGTAAAAATGCAATCCGATAAAGACAGTGCCGGTTATCGGATGCTCGAGGAAGCCGAAAGGGCGCTCAATTTGGCGAGGAATCTCACGCGACAGCTTCTTACATTTTCTAAGGGCGGAGAGCCGGCAAAAAAGGTCATCTCCCTTCCTTTAGTAATTCAGGACTCGGTGAAATTTGCGCTGAGTGGTTCGAGCGTGAAATACATGTTCTCCATCGATGAGAATTTATGGCCCGTTGAAGCGGATGAAGGGCAGATAAGCCAGGTAATAAATAATATCGTCCTTAATTCAAGCGATGCAATGCCTGACGGCGGAACGATAAGGATAAAGGTAAAAAACGTTTTGATCGACGAGAAAAGCATTCTGCCTCTTACGCACGGCAAATACGTGATGATTGCAATTGAAGACTCCGGTATAGGTATTCCTTTTAACCATTTGTCTAAAATATTCGACCCTTATTTCACGACCAAGCAGAAGGGCAGCGGGCTTGGGCTTGCAACTTCATATTCAATAATCAAGAAGCACGATGGAATATTGAACGTAACTTCAGAGTTCGGCTCCGGCAGCACTTTCTCTATATATCTTCCGGCATCTGAAAAAAGATTGCCGGCTGGAAAGGTTGCAAAAAGAAATCTGGTAACTGGCAAGGGGAGTATTCTGGTAATGGACGACGAAGAGATTATCAGAATAGTCACAGGACAGATGCTCAGGACACTCGGATATGAGGTTGTGTTTGCCGAGAATGGAGAGCAGGCGGTTGAAAAATATTCCGATGCCATGAAATCAAACAGGCCTTTCGAGGCTGTTATTTTGGATTTGACCATACGGGGAGGCATGGGCGGCGAGGAGACGATCAAGAAATTGGCCGAAATAGACCCTGGGGTCAATGCAGTTGTCTCCAGCGGATATGCAGAGGACCCTATTGTATCGAATTATTTGGCTGAAGGCTTTAAGGCCGGATTATCCAAGCCCTATGAGATAGAAGAATTGAGCAACATGCTGAATCGAATCCTTAATGTGAAGAAATAAATGGCAACTTAAAGATTTCCCCTCAGTCTCTCCGCGTGCAATATCCTCTTTACCGCCAGCTGATAAGCTGCTCTCCTCATCCGGCACCTTCCCTCACCGCAAAACGAGTAGACGTCGTTGAAGGCCGTGATCATGACGTTTTTTAATCTCCGGAGGACTTTCTCCTCTTCCCAGTATTCGCTGTTGAGGTTCTGACTCCACTCAAAGTAGCTCACCACTACGCCTCCTGCGTTTGCCAGGACGTCGGGGACCAGCATAATCCCCTTTTCGAAAAATATTTCATCCGCCTCGGTCGTTGTGGGAGCGTTCGCAAGTTCCAGGACTATCTTTGCCTTGACGTCCCTGGCGTTGTTCTTGTTCAACTGGTCCGATAGCGCGGCGGGTATCAGAATATCGCAATCGCTGGTAAGCAGTTCTCCGTTTGTGATGTCTTTCGCTCCATCAAAACCGCCGACCATTCCGTTTTTTTCCTTGTACCTGATGACCTCGCCGATATCAATGCCTTTTTCGTTCAGTATCCCGCCCCTTGAGTCGCTCACCGCAATCACTTTATAGCCTCCTTCGAAGAGTATGCGAGCGGCGTTTTCTCCGACATTCCCAAAACCCTGTATCGCTACGCGTGCATTCTTCTTGTCCAGGCCGGCTTTTCTCAGAGCTTCTTCAAGGACGTATATCCCACCCAGGGACGTTGAATAGCTCCGGGCTCTGCTGCCGGCCAGTTCGAGGGGCTTACCGGTGACCACAGCTGGTACATGCATGCCTTTTATCCTTTCGTATTCGTCGAGTATCCAGACCATTATCTTCTCGTCGGTATATACATCCGGGGCAGGGATGTCTTTGAAGGGCCCTATGTAGTCCGCTATGGCGCGTATATAGCCCCTTGTGACCTGTTCAAGTTCGTTCCTGCTCAGTTCCTTCGGGTTGACGACTACGCCGCCTTTCGAGCCGCCGAAGGGGATATTTACTACGGCACATTTGAGTACCATAAGAAAGGCCAGGTCCCTGACATGGTCAATAGTGAGCTCTGGATGGAACCTCAATCCCCCTTTAGAGGGGCCCCTGGCATCGTTGTACTGCACCCTGTGGCCGACGAACATCTTTATCTTGCCCGAGTCCATCCTCACCGGGAAATGGACGGTGAAAGAGCGTCTCGGCATATCGAGAAGGTCGAGTTCATCCGTTGTCAGCCCGAGGTCCGAGTATATCTCTCCAAGTTCACTAAGGCAGAGCTTGCAGAGGATCGTGTCGTCTACATGTATTCGTTCATGGGCTTTGTTCAGCAAAATTCATCCTCCCTGGTAATCATAATATACAAGACGTTGCACCTCAACTGCAGCGCACTGACGCATTATCTCAGAGTGACAATATAGACCCCTGTCAGCACCAGGACAAGGGCCGAAGTCACGAGCAGACTCTTTGAAAACCTCAGCCACTTGGGCGAGCTTACATACTCAAGCGCTATACCCCAGAGTCCGTTAAACCCGTGATAAATGACCGAGGAAAGAAAAGCCAGATCAAAGGTCTTCCAGTATGGGCTCGATATCCTTCTGAAGACGAATTCTTGGTTGATCTGCTGGCTCCCGCTGAAATGCATGACACCGAAATGGATCGCCAGGCCCGCTAACAGGACTAGTCCGGTCACCCTCTGAAAAAGCCATCCCGCGACGCCTTTCATCCCTCACCCCGGATCATCGGCACAGCGCCGAGTATAAATACAAATGCCCCTAGGGCGAAGGCGGTCCAGAAAAGAAGCTTCTGCGCTTTAGTCGAGACCCCCATATCGATCAGGGTAAGCCTGAAGCCGTTCAGGGCGTGGCTGATCACAAGTGCGAGCAGCCCTGTCTCCATAATCCTCACCAGAGGGTTTTTCATGGCTTTCATCAGTGCCTCGTATCGAACAGGGTCTCTGAGGGAGCTCAGGACGTAGAGGTGGAGAAAGATATACAGTGTCAGCGCGATGCCCGTAAGTCTATGTATAATCCAGGCAAAAGTGCCTGTCTGTAATCGGTATCTCATTATCCCTTCAATATTCCTACGCCGGTATAGGTGCCCTCGAGTTCGGCCTTGAGGGCTTTAAAATTTCCGGAGCCCTTTGTTCTTATCACGATATTCCTGTATCCTTCCCTCACTTTTTCATAAGAGGTGAGTATGCTCTGCAGGCTGAACCCGTATTTCCTTACAATATCCGCGATGTCCTTTATCGAGCCCGGCCTGTCCTCGATCGTTAAGAAGATCCTATGCCCGCGGTGCCTTATCCCTGTGATGTCGATGAGGGCACGGAATATGTCCCTGTCGGAGATGATGCCGACCAGTTTCCCGTCTGCCACTACAGGCAGACATCCTATATTCTTATCATACAAGACCATGGCCGCCTCTTCAATGGGCATATCGGGGCCGGTCGTGAAAACCTTTGTCTTCATGACTTCCCTGACCTTTGTCTTTGCGAGCAGGTAATTCAGTTCGTAAATGTCGAGAGAGGTCGCTCTTGAAGGACTGAAATCCCTTATGTCCCGGTCTGAAACGATCCCCCTCAATTTACCTTTTTCGACGGCCGGGACATGCTTAACGCCTTTCTCCCTTATCATCTTTACCACATCCGAGACGCTGTCATCCGGTCTTACGCTCAATACCTTCCGTGTCATCCATTCCGATACAAACATAATCCCACCTCCATAGCAGTGAAAAGTGAATAGTAAGTAATGAATAGGGAAAAGGAAAAATTACCACTTACTTTTCATTATTTCCGCTGAATCGAATTCCCGCCATCTTCCTTTCTCTGCTCGCTATTTACCCTTACTTCCCACTATTAACTGTTTTACACACCAAGATATGCCGTTTTCACATGCTCGTTTCTGAGGATCGATTCGCCAGTCCCTTCAAGGACTATCTTGCCTGTTTCGAGCACATAAGCCCTGTCCGAGATCGAGAGGGACTGTTTAACGTTCTGCTCGACCACAAGCACTGTAGCCCCTTCCTGCCTTATCCTGCTAATGACGTTGAATATCTCTTTGACCAGCATAGGAGCAAGGCCCAGGGAGGGTTCATCGAACATAATGAGCTTTGGCTTTGACATAAGTCCCCGGCCTATGGCAACCATCTGTTGCTCTCCCCCGCTCAGCGTGCCGCAGAGTTGTTTCCTGCGGTCCTTTAGCCTGGGGAAGAGCTCAAAGACCATCTCCTTTGTTTTTTCCCTCTCTGCCTTTGCCTGTCCTCTCAGGGACCCCATGTCGAGGTTTTCTTCGACCGTCATCTCGACGAAAAGGCGCCTGCCCTCAGGCACATGGGCAATCCCGGCGTCGATCAGTTTGAAGGGTTCGAGTTTATGTATCGGTATGTCGTCAAAGAATACCTCTCCCCTTTCCGGACTTAGTATGCCCGAAATCGTCTTCAGGATTGTCGATTTGCCTGCGCCGTTAGCGCCTATCAGGGCAACAATCTCGCGCTCCCTGACTTCGAAAGAGACGTTCCATATTACCTGGACATCGCCATACAGGACGTCCAGGGCCTTAATTTGCAGCATTTTCCGCCACTCCGAGATAGGCTGTAATAACCAGCGGGTTGTTACCGACCTCCGCGGGCGTTCCTTCTGCGATCTTTTCGCCGTAATTCAGGACGACTATCCTGTCGGAGATCGACATGATGACCTTCATATGGTGTTCTATGACCATCATCGTTATTCCTCTGTCCTTTATCTTTTTTATCACCGCGATTGACTCGTTGAGTTCCGTGGGGTTGAGCCCGGCAAAAGACTCGTCGAGGAGGAGCATCTCAGGTCCAGTGGCAAGCGCCCTCGCGATCTCGAGCCTCTTTCTCTTGCCGAGAGGAAGTCCTTTTGATAATATGTCACGGTCGTCATAAAGGCCCGAAAATCGGAGGATCTCAAATGCCTTCTCGGTCGCCTCGGACTTGTTCTTTGCCCTCAGAAAGGCCGAGGCGACCACATTGTCCAGTACCGTCATGCGGCGGAGAGGCTTGACCACCTGAAAGGTCCGGGCGATCCCCATAGCGCATATCTTGTTCGGCTTGAGATGCGAGATTCTTTTCTCCTTAAAAAAAACGTCGCCCCTAGATGGTGCGTAAAAACCGTTGATCACATTGAAAAGGGTCGTTTTGCCGGCCCCGTTCGGGCCGATGAGGCCGAGTATCTCTCCTTTGCGGACATCTAATGAAACTTCAGTAAGCGCCGCGAGCCCACCGAAAAACCTTGAGACTTGCCTTACTGAGAGGAGCGGCATTACGAAGCCCTCTGGAACCGGAAAAGGCTTTTGAGCTTCGGTAAATCGCCGGTAATCCCGTTGGGCAGGAATATGATGATGACGATCAGCAATATGCCAAAAAGCGTCTGGTAGGCAACCCCGAGTGCCGGGATGGAACGGATCAACTCGGCCAGGAGGACCATGATCAAAGAGCCGATAACGGGCCCCCAATATGTTGCCACACCTCCTACCATGACGACCATTATAGCGACGATGGATATGTCATGAAGGGCGAAGACGACCTTCGGGTCGATATAGCCCATGTAATTCATATAAAAGACACCCGCTGTGCCGGTGAGTACGCCGCTCACGCATAGGGCTATGGTCTTATAAAGGGTGGTGTGTATGCCGAGAGATTCCGCTGCATCCTGGTCCTCCCTGATGGCAACGAAATAATAACCGAGTTTTGACTCCACTATCTTTTTGATCAGGAGGAAGGTGGCTGCTGCAAGGGCAAGAATGATATAGAAATACCATGTCTTTCCGACCCATGTCCTCTCCCGTATCATGATGCCGAGGTCTCCCTGAGTGAAGCCGGTCAGGTTTTCCGCCGTTACCCGGAGGATTACGCCCATCGCCAAAGTTGCGAGTGCAAAAAAGGGCCCCCGAAGCCTCAGACAGATAAAACCTATGACCAGGGAGAAGCAGGTTACCACGACGATGCTGAGCGGCATGCCCCACCAGGCGGACACGCCGAGTTTCTGATAAAGGATGCCTGAGGTATACGCACCGACTCCGAAGAAGGCCGCATGACCGAATGATACCTGACCGCAGTACCCGCCGAGGAGGTTCCAGGCCATCCCTATTACCGACCACATAATGACAAGTATGATTATATGCATCGCGTAGCTGCTGAGCCCGACGAGCGGCAGGAGTGTCAGTAGCGCTAGTATGATGAGCGGCGGATATTTTTTCACTTTCCGAACCTCTTTCTTCTCAGGAGCGATGCGATACCTCCCGGCAGGAAGATGAGGGCCGCGATAAATATCATGAACCGGCCTACCGGGGCCCATCCCATACCGATATAGGTGGCCGTCAGGGATTCGAATATGCCTAGTATGATTCCGCCGATGATGGCGCCGACAGTCGAACCGAGCCCTCCTAGGATCGTGATAACAAAGGCGATGAGGGTGAACTGCCCGCCCAGATCGGGATAAAGGTAATAGATCGGGATGAAAAGACAACCCGCGGCGCCGACGAGGCCCGAACCAAGCCCGAAGGTGACCACCCTCATCCTCTCCACGTTTACGCCCATGAGGAGAGCGGCATCGCTGTCCTGGGCGGTCGCCCTTATGGATTTCCCGATATCGGTCTTGGTGAGGAAGAACCAGAGACATGCGGTAATGGCGACCGCGATCAGGAAAGATACGGACCAGGAGAAGGAAAGAGAAAGCTCGATCGGAGAAGTCTTCCAGAAGTCCGAAAGATACCACGCCTTCGTGGCATAATCCACCGGCGTCGAGCGGTAATCCGAAGAAAAGACAATAGTCGCCAGATTGGCGAGCACCATACCGATGCCCACCGTGAGGATGACCTGATTTTCGGGCAGGATCGATTCCACCTTGAGCACTGGGTTTATCAGGAACCTCTGGATTGCCACCCCAAGCACGAACAGTAGCGGCGTGGCGATGAATACCGAGATATAAGGGTCTATATGAAAGAAGGAGAAGAGCACAAATGCAATATACATCGCGACCATCATCAGTTCGCCATGGGCAAGGTTGATGATCTTCATGACACCCATTATAAGAGTCATGCCTAAGCCGATAAGGGCATAGAGACCGCCGAGGAGAATGCCGGCTATCAGTGTCTGCAATAAAACTTCGAGTTGGGCGGATGTCACACGTTACCTCACCTCTCACCCTTCCCCCCTCATGTGGAGAACCGGCCTTAAGCTATGCCGGCTTCCATATCAGAGGGGTAAGGGGAGGCATTCAGCGATACTCTATAATCTTCTTTCTCTCCAAGAAGGGACCGGATAAATGTACTTTTTGCTGGCGTACTGCTGGGGCCAGATAGTCTCGAACTCGCCCTTCATGACCTGAAGAACGAGGGTATCCATGAAGTTTTGGTTCTGGTATCCTTCTCTGTCCTCAAATTTTATGGGGCCGAAGGCGGTCTTTAAGTTAGTTGCCCTGAGTGAATCCCTGATCTGGTCCGGGGTCCAGGCCTTTGCTCTTTCAAGGGTGTCCTTCAGCACATACATCGCCGAATAGGCCGACGCACCATGGTAAGAAGGATAGTCCCCATATTTCTTCTTGTATTTTTCCGCATATTCCTTTGCACCCGCAAACTTCACCTGCGGCATCCAAAGGGTGGCGCTTATGGCATATTCTGCGGCATCCTTTGCATTATCTATGAACTCTGGTATGGCAAAGCCGGCGGCACCTCCGGCAAACAGTTTTGCCTCCAGTCTCAACTCCTTTATCTGTTTCATCAGGAGTGATGCATCCATGACATAGGAGACCATGTAAACGATGTCGGGCCGGGCCGCCTTGACCTTCGAAAGGAGCGGCCTGAAATCTACTGAACCGGCCTCATACTTTTCCTTCAAAAGGACCTTGGCCCCAAGTTTCTCGGCGTCCTTCACCATCGCCTCGGCGCCCGAGGTGCCGAAGGCAGAGCTTTCATAAAGTATGGCTATCGTCTTTGGCTTCACTACCTGCTTCAGGAAATCGGTTACCCCGTCGCTGTAGTGTGCATTGACCGCATTCTGGCGGAAGACATATTTGTAGTTCTGCCGCGTGATGTCGTCGTCGGCGCTTGCCACTATAAGATACGGGGTCTTCCGCTCCTCGGCAACAGCGGCCACAGCCTTTGCACATGCAGAGGTGTATTCCCCGACGATTATGGGCTGTTTCTTTACATCAATCAGCTTTTCCACAATTCCCCTCGCAGTTTCGGGTTTTGCCCCGGAATCCTCAAAGGAGAGAAGGAGCCTTTTCTTTTTTATCCCGCCCTTTGCATTGATCTCTTCAGCAGCCATCTCATAAGACCGTTTCATCATCTCTCCGAACTTCGCCTGTTTGCCTGTAAGGGGCAGCGGTATGGACAACGTGAAATCTTCCGCGAAAGCCGCAGGTGCAAAAAGACCTAAAAAAAATACCGCTGCAAGAGCTAATGATATATGTCTCATATCTCCTCCATTAAAGATTAATACCTACAGTTTAGTGATAAATATCCGGTTTTTCAACAGACAAAATCACACTGAAGAAGATAAGACACTAGAAATCGGACTCCCGGCTGTTTAAAACGGGGAATAGTTCAGAAATGAAGCAGGGGCGGACAATGAGGGTCCGCCCCTGCCTTTTCCCTGAGAAAAGGGATTATCAGTGGCTGTGTTCCTCCTCCAGCTCTTCATACCCGGTAAACATCGCCTTGATATGTGCTGTGGCAGTATGTCCCAGCGTTGCAAGGTAGACGTGTACAAAGATGAACGAGGTGAAGAAAAGGAACAGGAATACGTGGACCGTATCAACTATCTTTATTCCCCCGACGAGGTTGATCCAGTCCGCAAACATTTTTGCGTCCCACAGCAGCAGTCCTGACCCCAACTGAAGAGGTATCAGGAGCATCATAATGGCCAGATACGCCATCTGCTGCATCGGGTTGAACTTATTGTCGGGTGAACTGTGATGGGGATTCGGTTCCCCCATCAGGATCCCGTACCCATAGTATCTGGCCTGTTTGAGGCTTCCCATGATGAACTTCTTCAGATTGAGGGGGGGGATGTAAATCTTTATCTTTCCCGTAAAAATGTAATACACGAGCCAGATAAAGAAGTTGAAGATGAGCACGAAGCCCAGGAAGTTGTGTATATCAACTGCTTCCTTGAACTTCATGAGCCCCATCAATTCACGGTAGCGGATCTGGAGGCCGGTGACGATCAAGATTATAAAACTGATCGCATTGATCCAATGCCAGATCCTGATCGGCAAGGGATGAAGGTATATCTTTTTCATCTTTTGTCCTCCTTTCGCATTTTGTTCAGCCTCTTGGCCTCACGTATCGGCGACGTCAATACCCGCAGCGTGATATGTGCAAGGGGGACGGACATGCCTCCGAAGACCATCAATATCCCGAGCCAATCGAGTCCCTTGAGACGGGTGCTCCCCAGGACATAGAACTGTTTCAGCGACAAGAGCGAGAACATCGACCCGAGCACCTCAGACTTTGCCTTGTGGCGCGTCAGTCTGCCGTCGGCTTTCACAATCGCCACCGTAACGTTCTTGAAAAACTCGGACTCCTGGCTGTGGCAGTTTTCACACTCCTTGACAGCGTTTTTCTTGAAGGAGAGCTGGTGCGCCTCGGAGCCGGTGCTCACGTCCATCCTTCCTATGAAAGTCACTTTTGCGTTCGTACCTTTTTCATTCATCTTACTGACGAGGCTCCAGAGCTCGTCGGACTCGATGCCGTCTCCATGGGGGTCAATTTTATTGGACAGGCCCTCATACGTTGTCCCCAGAATCTTCAGCATCTGTTCCTCGGTAAAGGACTTGCCTGTATCCTGGTCATAGAGCCTCAGATAGATGCCCTTCCCCGAACCCGGGGAGTGGCATGCCGCGCAGGAGATTGCGCTCAGATGCAGGGAGGCGTTCGGCAGCCACTTTGTATGCTTGGCCTCCGCATCCTTGTGGCATCCTAAGCAGGCGCCTTTTATCTTCTCGCTCATCGACGTGACCTTCACCTCATGGGCGAAATGGCAGGAAGAGCAGAGAGGAGCATTGTGGGTGCCTTTTGCCTTTGCCATACCATGCACGCTTTTCGAGTAGATCTTGAATATGTCCTCATGACACTTCCTGCAGGGGACGCCGCTCATGGTTTCGTACGTTGCCTTGGGCCCTACCGTATGAAAACCGTGGCAGTCAGTGCAAACCGGGGCCTTCAGGTTGCCCTCACTTATCATCTTTGCATGGATGCTTTCGCTTACGGCCTTGTGCTTTTCCGCATGACATTTTTTGCAGGCCTCGGATACGGATATAGAATGTTTCCTGTTGCTGTCGAACTGCTTCACAGGATGCGAAGTCTTCGTGTATTCCACATGACAGTCGGAACACGCGTGTTTGTTATGGACGGATGCAGCCAGAACGGAGGGATCTATAGACAGAGACAACATCTCCCCATTCTTTTGTTGCTTGCTGATCTTCTGACTGTGACAGGTTAGACAATACTGATTGTTGCTGCTTAAGGTGGGTTTCCATTCCGAGATGCGCTTCACCGTGTGGGCCCCGTGGCACACCGTGCATGGGGGGGCATTTGTTTTGTTTGCGATGAAGCCGTGGTTCGGCTTTGCCTTAAGCTGAGCTTCCGGGTGGCAATTTTTGCAGGCTGCCGCGGCTGCTACTGCGAAGGCGTTTTTGCCGTCATACGCGTCTGCACTGCCCGGATGATTGTCCAATGAAATGCTCTGATGGCAATCTGTGCAACTGAGGAACCGATGGACCGTGCTCTTGAAGTCCTTCTCATTCACAAATACGGACATCTTTTCTTTGTTCTTGAACGTCTTTGTGAAGTCCGGCGAAGAATGGCAGCCCATGCAAATGCTCGAATTCTCCAGGATGTCGGTCTTTTTCGCGGATGCGAGTTCCGGCAATACGAGGAGAAGGGTCATGAGCGCTATGAGAGGCAGCAGACAAACATACAGCATGCCTAGTATCGGGCCGAATATGACAAGGCCGAGCGCGCTTTTTCCTGATATCTTCTCAGCTTTTTCTTCAGACATCTTTTTTACCTCCTTTTCTTAAGATTTTTTTTTTACAACAACAAAAAATAAAAAATGCTTTGCCTCCTTTCTCAATATAGCGGCATTGCCCAAAAAGGTCCTGCATACGCAAGGGATCCTTTTTATAAAGGCACGTTCACAATCTGTAAACATGCCGGCAGCCTTTATTAGTTATAACGATATCAGGAGAGGCCCGGGAATACAATCGGTAATACTTCCTATATCAGATAGGTAAATGTCTTACGAAAGAGCCGTCATTTTTCAGGTACGGACGCGGATTCCTGAAGTGCTGATAAGAAAAATAGCTGGAACCCATGGATTAGGCCGGATTATTTACGTAAGCTGGATGGACGTATTCGTGTTGCAGCCAAAGTTTATTCAGCAAGGGGGTTAATGTATAATATATCGTCAATAAAGATATCTAAGGAGGAATGCCATGATAAGAAAAATTGCCCTGGCTTTCATGGTTGCCGTGCTAGCGACAGTCCTTGCCGGATGCAACACGGTAAAAGGCGTAGGAAAAGACATAGAATCCGGAGGAAAGGCGATCGAAAGGTCTTCCGGCAAATAGCAGCAATATACTTCGGCGATCAACAAATGCCCGCATTCAGCGCGGCATTATACGCTGACTCCGGTATTTTTTTTTCGGGCGGAGGGACGATCTCACTGGAGTCGTCCTTCCCTGTGAAGCTTTTCAAGAAGCGCCTTTATGTTTCCCATAGCCTCGTATGCCGCTTTTTCTCCTTCAAGGACCGCTTCATGTCTCTTATCGAAGTCACCGGAGCCGATATAGCCGACCTTCGGCCTTATTACAATGTCGGCCTTTGAAATCTGGCCGGCTGCAAGCTTCGAATACATAATATTAATCGCCTGAAGTATCGTGTCGATTGTCCCCTCGGGCTGTCTGGTATCGCGGTCAG
>Ga0316628_100003124_pt1 | contig 12635 bp, 16 predicted proteins | sample OWC_Aug_M2_C1_D5_FD_207648 | JGI IMG/M metagenome (GOLD analysis project Ga0316628, IMG submission 207648) | Wetland soil microbial communities from Old Woman Creek delta, Ohio, United States - OWC_Aug_M2_C1_D5_C | ecosystem: Environmental > Terrestrial > Soil > Wetlands | place: USA: Ohio...
GCAATCTCATGACGAAAGTCGAGACTGCTTTAATAGCTACGATACCTCGCCGAGGAGAGCGGATCAGGTGAGACGGGCGCTAATCCAGAAGAGAGCTTTTCTTGTGCCTGCGTTTCTTTCCGATTCAAGCAAACATTATCCGAGATAGCAGGGCATTCAGTTCGAGGAGCAATACTCGTTTTTTGGCGAGAGATGGACAGAAGGAAACTATAGTGCTGTCCGATTTTTCGTTCACCTGCAATGCCGCAAAAGTTATGGAAGACGGAAAGAGATGATTTACAGAAGAATTATTTAACGCTGGAAATCAGCGGATTCGCTGAAAGCAAATTCCGCTGTATTGATTTGTTAGGCATTAATAATGCTTCATTCCCAACTTATCTGCCCAATTCTCAGGATATCCGTTATAGTAGTTCGCCCATTTTGTTTTGTTTAGCCCGTAATAAATAGAATTATAAACGACTCTTGAAATTGATGGGATTCCAACAAGGATCAAATATAACGGACCAAAAATCAATGATTGAATCGTGTGTCCATATTCGTGCTCTTTATTTTTGGGAGCTATTAGCACTATTGAATCGTTTGAATTCGACCAAAAAACAAAACTACCAAGACTGATGCCAAAATTATGTGTCTGGAAAAATAATCTTTTATGTATAATTTCTACTCTTGTAATTTTATGTCGTACAATCAACCATACGATGATACCAGCAATGTTTTGCGGTAACTCCCAAATACATCTCATCATAAGCAGTATAGAATTTATAATTATACCTTTAAAAAACCTAACATTTATTTTTAAGCGTATTCTATATTTGCATTAAAGATTATTATTTCTCAATAAATTTTCCGGAAAACTGCTGATTGGTGCCTGATAATTTTATATAATGTTGTTATTTTAAATAATCTATAGAATACAACATCACGTTTGCAAAATTCACTTTGGAAGTGTTCCAAAAGTTTTTTGTATCCCTCCTGAGTCCTCTTCTTTAGGGAACTCCTTTGATGCTCCTTAAAATGTTCTAAAGACTGGCTGAAAATCTTGTCTTTTTAATACGGAAAGACCTCATAAAACATTGGGACTGGTGAGTCCCGTCGATTATCTTATTCACAAGAAGCTCTGTCGAAAAAGATTGCAACTTGTTAATTTTATAGACAATACGAGATAAATATGGTATACATGTGGTCAAAGGTTTAAAATCTAATCAATTTGCATGTCAGAAGAAAAGGGGCGGAAAATGAAAAGGATAACCATATAGAGCAGGCTACAACAGCCGAAGAATGGTTAAGGAAGGCGTGGGAAGAGCTGTATAGTTTAAGAGAAAAGATTAATATCTGTCCGGATTGTGTCACTTTTCAGATAAGGAAAGGAGGTGATTTAGATGGGTGAGTTGCTCATAATGAAATGGTGAGGGCATCTTGTTACCAAGCGAGTAACTTTCTTTTACGTGTTCCTTTGTTCCAGATGGAATTGGGGGGAAAGGGGGATAAAAAATGAAATTTAAAAGGAATGGATTGTTTATTGTCTTATTGTGCCTATTTCTTTGTTTTTTTGGTTTGGTTTACAAAGCCAGCGGCGCACCAGGTGATTCATGTTCACTTAATAATGTCTGTGAAGGCTGCCACAATGCATCTCTCTCACTTTGCGGCAGCGGAGGGGAATACTTAAAGCTGATTGATGGGAATACAGAAAAACACGGGCTAAATAATGCTGATACTTCTGTAGTATTGAATATTCATCCGGATACGCCCGTCGATCTTGCCCCTCGCCTTGTTCTTGGTGGCGCTCTTTACTGTACAGATTGCCATGAAGATCACGGCATTCCTACACCGAATGCATTTCAGCTTAAAGGCAACGTAAACAATATTCCGGTTGAAGTTCCAATTACTCAACTTGATGTTGGAGTTTGTAGCCTTCCTGGTACACCAGGTAATAGAGTAATGGGCTGGTTTTGTAGAACTTGCCATAAGGATGACGCTAAGATAACGCGAAACCTGGTATATAAAAATCAGTGGAAATACGCTCATCATTTTTCAGGCGGAGTCATTCCTGATGATCACCCTTACAATAGAACTCGTTGTTATAATTGTCATCAGTCTTCCTTGGGAGAACCCATTAACTGTGGGTGTTGCCACTATCATGGTTCAATGACGACTGATTATGGAATAAGTTATCCCTGTTATCTCAGTCCGTATATTTGTCGTACGCCTTATGACAGGGGTACTTTTTAAGGTAAAAGGAAGGAGGGATAAAAAATGAAATTTAAAAGAAATAGATTGTTTATTGTCTTATTGTGCCTGTTCGTTTGTTTTACTGGTTTTGTTTTCAAAGCGAGCGACTCAGCAGGTGATTTGTGTACACCTAATGAATGTACTGACTGCCACATTGCCTCACTTTGCAGCAGTGAAGGGTTTTACTTAAGGCAGGTTGATTCATCCGTAGAAAAACACGAACTGGGTAGTGCTGATGTTGCCGTAGTGTTGAAGAATAATCCAAATCCACTTTTTCCTCCCCCCCCTGACCCTGATCTTTTACCTCGCCTTGTCCTTGGTGGCGCTCTTTACTGTACAGATTGCCATGAAGATCATAACACTCCTACGCCGAATGTATTTCAGCTAAAAAATAACGTGAACAATACTCCAGTCGAAGTTCCAATCACTCAACTTGATCCCGGAGTTTGCACCCTTGGTGCGGCAGGTAATGTGGGTAATAAAGCATTGGGCTGGTTTTGTAGAACTTGTCATAAGGATGACGCTAACTTCGGAGCGAGAAACCCAGCAGATAAAAATAAATGGAATTACGCACATCATGAAACCGGCGGAGGAGTTGATTACCCTTACCTTGACACTCGCTGTTACTTTTGTCATAAGTCTGGTAGCGCGGAACCCATTAACTGTGATTGTTGCCACTATCATGGTTCAATGACAACTGATTATGGAACAAGTTATCCCTGTTATGTTGATCCATATGTTTGTGCGAACAGGACGCCTTTTGACAGGCGCACCTTTTAAGCAATTAAGCTAATAGGAAGAAAGTGAAACCGTAAAATGTAATCCGGATACCGGATGTATTGCAAGATTTAAGAACCGTGCGATAGCACCGCGATGAGGAAAAGACAATTCTTTTCAAATCGGCAAGGTAATAGTGTCTTAATAAACTAACTGATTGATATCTACATACTAAACGCCTGTCCTTACTTCTTGGACCTATTTCTTTGAATGGGAAAGTCGCGCCGCTAGATGAGGACATAGTGTACCGGCTTTGATGAGGAAGTTCATAATATCCGCTACAGCCTGAGAGGTCCCTTATCTGCTGAACAAGTGCAACTTGGTATATTTTGCCATCTGAGTAAAATCGTCATCTGCTGTGAAAAGATAAAGATCTCTGGATATTGCTGTATGGGCTATTAAAGCATCAATTGTGCTTACCTGTTTCCCCTTCTTGATTAGCATATTCTTGAATTCAGCTGCTTTAACATAATCTTCCCTTTTAAGCTCGATCAAAGGAAAAGCTTCAAAATATTCCTTTAACCGGAGAAAATCCTTCGGATTCTTTATACCCTGGAGTATCTCTTGCAAACTGATCCCCAAGAGATAAATATCTTCTCCATGTTCAATGAGGGTTGTTAGGGTCAGGGCTTCCTTATTTAATATGTTTGTCTTTCTCCTGAGCGCAAGAGACCAGACAGAAGTGTCTACAAGGAGTTTCATCTTGCTTTTCGGTCCTTTTTATAATTGTAGGAGGGCTCGAAATCCACTTTCCCGAATGCGGAAATAATGTTCTTCTGTTTTCTCTTCAAAATGTATTCCTTGAGAGCCTCATTGACAGTGGCTCTTTTGGTCTTATGACCTCCTATCTTTAAAGCCTCTTCCAAAAGTTTCTCGTCAATTGCGAGATTTGTCGGCATAATCTTCCTCCTTAACACAATTAACTACACATATTATTACACATCAATTGTTATTATGCCAAGCTCTGATTGCTGCATGCACATGGAAACGTGAGCAAACGATCAACGGGCCGATTTCTTTCTTTTTTGGATTAGTCACCTTGTTATCTTGTTGTTCGCATCGGTTCAGTGTTTGACATAGCAAACAGTTAATTTCTATACTTATCATGTGGTTAGGATTGCAGTGGTTGATGGTCAGGGAGGCGGCATCGGAAGCCTTATCGTCAAAAGGCTGAGGGATGAGTTCGGCGATGACATCGATATCCTTGCGCTCGGCACCAATGCGGCGGCGACTTCGGCAATGATGAAATCGAGGGCTAACAAAGGCGCTACAGGCGAGAATGCGATAATCTGGAATGCCGGCAGGGTAAACCTGATCATAGGGCCTTTGAGCATTGTTCTTCCGAATGCGATGCTGGGGGAAATGACGCCGAAGATGGTGGATGCCATAGTATCATCGGAAGTAAAAAAGGTTCTTCTGCCGCTCAACCAGGAAAGCATAGATGTGATAGGGGTAGAGAAAGAACCTTTGCCCCACTTGATAGAGAAGATTATTGCATCTGTCAGGCGGGAGATCGGAAAGGAGTAGTAATATGTGCGAAGCAAATGCCTATATTTATCAAGATGACAAGGAAGAGCTGTACCTTGAGAATGTTGATATTATGAGGCCTGAAGAGGGTAAGATTTATCTCAGGAATCTCTTTGGAGAACAGCGGATTTTTGACGGTAAGATAAAGGAAATTTCGCTCTTGCACCACAAGATCGTCCTCGAAAAAAAATAGTAAGAGGGAGATTCTTTTCCTCCGACGGCGTTTGAGATAATAATGGAACAGAAGTTATTAACACTTTTTCTTGAGGTCAGAGAAAGTTTTGGTGAGGTAAAAGAGCGAGTTTCTCTCATCAAACCCTATTTTGAACTCCTTTGTTTTTCGACCGGCTGGGCGCTCAAGATAGAAGAATTTCAGAAGCTCCTGGGTTTTAAACCTGAGTTTATTTATGAAAGCAGTGAAAAAGCGTATGCAATTTCTGTTCTCTACAGAATTGATGATGAGGTAACAACAGGAATTATTGCCCATGAATTTACGGAGATAGTCGCAAGGGAAAACAATATCTCGGACCATGTATTAATTGATGAGATATGTGTCAAAAGGGGTTTTGGGCAGTATCTTTTGAATGCTCTCCAGAATTATATCCTGCCCGGGATGGTGGAGAGAGATTTTATTGTCAGAGACGACCTGGAAAACAGAGTTGATCATTTGAAAAAATTGCTCGGGATTCATTAAATGAATAATCCCGTATCTCAACTTATCACCAGTTGTACGCGCTGCGGGACGTGCTGCCTGAAAGGAGGGCCGGTACTGCACGATGAAGACAAGGAAATCCTCAGGATCGGACATATAGGACATGAACATTTAGTGACCATAAGGAAGGGCGAACGTGCATACAATCCCCTGACCGGCGGGCCTGAGCCGGTTCATGAGGAAATAATAAAGGTGATCGGAAAAGGAGAAGGCTGGGCTTGTTACTTTTATCAAGAAAAGGATGCTTCCTGCATGATTTACGGGCATCGTTTCCTGGAATGCCGTTTGTTGAAATGCTGGGACACTTCGGAAATCGTCGGGATTATCGGGAAGAATACGATTCGCCGCGCAGATATTATCAATTCTGATGATCCGATCTTGGATGTAATTAAGACCCATGATCAGGAATGTCCTTGCCGTGAGGTGGAGACCTTAATCCCGATGATGTCCTCAAAAATTGATAAATCAAAGAGCATTGCGCGACTCACGGAACTTGTCCGGAGGGATATGAACATCCGTGACTATGCCGTTTCCGAATTGGGTCTCAGGAAGGAATATGAACTTTTTATTTTCGGCCGGCCATTATTCAGAATTCTGAGCGATCACGGATTATCGGTCCGCTGGGCACACAAAGATATTCAAGGTAAACAGATCTTGCCGGGCAGTGATTGATTGAGAAAAAATATTTGAAAGGAGAGGATAATTTTTATGCCGGAAAACGAAGAGCACCGAGAAGACCTTTCTGATGAGGGAGAGAGTCTAACAGAAGAACAGCGTGCTTATATAAAGAAAATGATCGAAAAGCTTATGGAGAAAGGTATCTTTGTCGTCTACGGGGATGAGGAAGCCACAGGCGAACAGGTTACCTTTAATGCAGGAGAAAACAGAGAACGCTGCGGAGCCGTATGCTGCAGTTTTATCTTTGCCCTGACTAAGAAGGATGTCGAGAGGGGAATCATCAAGTGGAATCCGAAGAGGCCATACTTCATAGCAAGAGATGATGACGGATACTGCCCTCATCTTGATAGAACAACCCTGCTGTGCAAAATATGGGAAGACAGGCCTGAAAGATGCCGGAAGTTTGATTGCAGAAAAGACCGGAATGTCTGGGTCGACTGGGGGAAAGGGGTCATCAATATGGACGTGTTTGAGCACTTGCCTGAAGGAACTTCAAGCCGCCCCCTGCCCGGCGGGGAGAAGTGATCACTAATACTCGCGGAATGATAACTGTGTAAATTTTCAGTTAAATGCAGATTCAATTATGAGACCTTTACAATATCCCTGTGTGTGTGGTGGACCTATCAAGTAAATATCAGGCCGATCTTGTAGAAGTCATCATGTTTACTGACCCAAATTACCTTCGCAGTTTGAGAAGGGATAGGAAGGACACTCTTAATCGATATTTCCTGTCCTTCCTTAAGGGGATTGGCTGTGAATATGCATAGTCCGCTGTTATTCAGATCAGTGACAGAACCTTCAAAAACTTCATTTGTATCCACCACATATTCTATCTGCGAAGAAAAATCGTAACGTTCATGTGTCCTGCGATCAAAAGAAGATGACACTCTCTCACCTCGGATTTTAAAAAAATAATTTAACTTATCGCTTCAATGAAATATTCGAAAAGAACAGGGTCAAAGTCTTTACCAATCGATTCTCTCATAATCTTTATGGCCTCTTCCTCTGTATATGCCTTCCTGTAAGGTCTGTCGGATGTTAATGCATCAAAGGTATCGGCCATGGATATTATCCTTGAAGGCAGTGGTATGTCATTACCTTTTATGCCGACCGGATATCCGGAGCCGTCATATTTTTCATGATGATGACATATCCACCAGGCTATTTCCTTTAATCTTTGAACATGCTCTATCATTTTTGCTCCGGTGAGGGGATGCTCCTTTATCCTGCTCATCTCATCGGCATTAAGTTTTTCAACTTTATGGAGGATACTCTCGGGAGTTCCTATCTTGCCGATATCATGCAGTAACGCTGCCAATCTTATCCAGTCCAACATGTCATGGGAAAGCCCCATGGAGTGGGCGATCTTTGCAGCTATTTCGGATACTCGCTTTGAATGGCCGTAAGTATAAGGGTCCTTGGCCTCTATGGCAAAAGAAAAGGCCTCGGCAGTAGAGAAGAGTAAACTGTGGATTTCGTCAAAAAGAAGTGCCTTTTTTATTGAAATGGCACACTCTGAAGCAATGCTGGCGATAAGCTTGATTTCCGTAGTATAAAATTCCTCTCCGTTCAGTTTATCGCTTGCGATTATTATTCCTATAGCAATATCTTCAACAATGAGAGGTACGATAAGAATACTATATACGGGGTAGGGAAAGTTACCAAATCTCTTATCATTTTCCACTCCGCTCAGCGTGAAGGGTTCTTTTTTTTCAAAAACATATTTAATCAATTCCATGCGTTTGCTCAGTGTCATTTTGGAGGCTTTATCTGCATCTTCTCCCCGTGAAACCCTTGAAATGAAACCGGGCTCGCCCGACTTCCGAGATTCCGAATCCTGAGAACGGACGAGTGAAGCAAATGATTTCGCGAGGATATTCGAAGACAAATCGTTGGCAAGCATTATGGATATGTTCTTTGAGGGACATATATCCATGACTTCATCGGCAAGTATGTTACACACGGTATCGACATTCAGGCCGGCGCCAAGCCTCGATGAAACTCTCCACAGGAGGGAAAGCTCTTCATAGTTCTTTACGACCTCTCCTGCAAGGCTTTCTATCTCATATCCCGTCTCTATCATCTCAGTGAGATTCTTCACGATAAAATCCGTGTGCGTTTCAGATGCATTTCCTTCAGGTACCGCAACATAGCAAAGAAGTGATTCTTTGAAATACAGGGGTTTAATGGATAGACCCGGCCCGGGTTCATTCTCCGGAAACCGGGAAAAAACTTCTCTGTTTCTGTCCAGAAGATAGACCGTGACATGAAAAGCCTCAGCGTATTGCCGGAGAAGCTTTTTCAGTTTATTGGGCGTAATGAAACTAAAGATTTGCAATGCTGAAGACTTCTGCATTCAATTTCTCGGCAATTTTATTGAGTCCATTTCCATATCCGGAGGAATTCAGCCCGATATAATTTACGTCCCTCATAGAAAAATTCAGAATAAGGAGTATAGGGATGTTCTTTGTTGCCTGATTAGTGCGTAAATAGTTTGTCAGACCGAATATCTCGCTGCTCGGGTGATGTCCGATAACTATCATATCGGGAAGCAATCTTGTCATATCGGTGGAATAGACATTGGATACCACCGTTGTCTCATACCCGCTCGTTCCTATAAGCATCTGAAAATTTCTGGCCTCCTCGGAATTATTCGACAGTATCAGGATTTTTCCTGTTTTATTCTGAAAAACTTCTTCTATTGTCGAGAGTATCTGGCTTTTTTCGAACGGTACGGATATGTAACCGTTAACGGCAACCTGGAGACCATTATCCCTGTCATCGATGACGAAGACAATGTAAAGGGGTATGCCTTTGACTTTCGAAAGCGTTCTTAATTCACTGAAATATTCCTCACTTTTTGGATAGCCCGTTATGATTGTGTCGGGTTTCCTGATTTTTGCGATGTCTATTCCCATCTTTAAGGTCTCCGCACCTATTGTTTTAAAACCGAGAGTCTCGAAGGCAATCCGCAGGATCTGGCGTATCGGCTTGTAGTCTTCTATAACAAGTAATTGTCTGCCGCGGAAATCTGTCAAAGAACTGACCTCCTCTTTTTCGGGATTTATACCTTCCTTCTTGGGCAGAGTGAAGAAAAAGGTGCTCCCTTTTCCCAGCTGACTTTCCACCCAAATACGGCCTCCGTGAGTCTCTACTATCCTTTTTGAGATGCCGAGTCCTATCCCTGAACCTTTCGGCCTGCCCGCCAAATCGTCTCCGATCCTGTAAAATTCTTCAAAGATCTTTTCCTTTTCCTCAGCGTAAATACCCTCACCCGTATCCGAGACGAATACCTTTATTTCGTTGGGATCCTCGCTGGTCCCGGCAGTTATCTTCCCGTGAGAGGTGAACTTCAATGCATTGCTGAGGAGATTCAGCATGACCTGTAAAAGTTTATTCTTATCTCCCTTCACTGAGGACTGGTGTTCGGGAATAATCGTTTCTAATGCCAGACCCTTGTTTGTTATAAGCGGGAGCATTGTCTTCGTAGCGGATTGAACAACCTCCTTCATATCGACAACGTCTATGTTCCACTGTATCTTGCCGGATTCAATCCTTACTATATCCAATATCTCGTTTGCTATCTGCGTGAGTCTCACACTTTCTTCATTTATTATATTGAGGAATTCCTTCCGTGTGTTTTCGTCTATATCACCATAATTCAGAAGGATTTCTGAAAAAGAGCGTATGGATGAAAGAGGGGCTCTGATTTCATGAGAGGCACCGGAAATAAAACGTATCCTTTTTTCATCCAGTTCCTGAAGACGATCATATGACTCCGACAAAGAGTCAACCTTGGACTGCAGGTTCATAATCTGGAGGTTGAGGGCATTTGTAAGACCGTGAAAAGTCTCTGTTGTCTTCCGGAGTGAATTCCTTTCCTGGCGCAGTATATCTGAAATACGGCCCGAGGCTATCGCCATGATAAAGAATGAAAAAACATTTAATGCTACGGAATAAACCGGATAGGCGCCTCCCTTTGCTATGGGCACCAGACAATAAAGAATGCTGAAGGTTAAGGAGGCTTGCAGGAGGGTTTTTGAATTAAATACAGGTATAAGGAGAACCATGACGGGGTAATAAAGGAATCTGACAGGGCTTTCCGCGCCACCGGCCCAAAAAATAAGCGGGATGAGACTGAGAAGGGCAAAATAAAAAAAAAATTTCCTCATTCTGCTTTCTCAAAAATATTTTTTACTTTGACAACCAGTTCCTTAGGACTAAACGGTTTTGTAATAAAATCGTCCGCGCCTTCACTGAATCCCCGCTCTTTATCAATTTCCTGACCTTTTGCCGTTAAGATCATCACATAGCAGTCACTCAGTTCTTTATCTGATTTTATTCTTTTGCAGAGGTCAAAACCATTGATCTTCGGCATCATAAGGTCAAGGAAAATCAACTTCGGTTTGAGCTCTTTGGTTTTCTTCAGGGCTTCTTCACCGTTTGAGGCGACTTCCACGTCAAACCCTTCTTTTCTGAAGACAAAAGAGAGTGAACGCTGTATATACGGATCGTCATCTACTATCAGTATATCCACGGTTTATATTTTTACCATACCAGCGGATTCCAGTCAATGGCAATTACTGAGGAGTTTATAAGTAAAACCACACCCCTCGCCCTTGCCCTCCTCTACGAGTCGTAGACCACCAGGGGAGAGGGTATCTATTATTCCCCTCCCTCGACGGCAGGGGATTGAGGGGAGGTTGTTAAATGTGTCCTTACTTATGAACTCCTTAGTATGTGTTCAAAAGTTTTTGCCGTTTAAGACTTTGAGCACCCTGATTTTTGTCGGATGCCTGAGTTTTCGCATGGCTCTTGCCTCAATCTGCCTGACCCTTTCGCGGGTGACCGAAAGAAATCCGCCGATTTCTTCAAGAGTATAGTTTCTGTCGACTCCGACACCGAATCTCATTTTTATTACCTTTTCCTCCCTGGGAGTCAGGGTATTCAGGATCTGTAATATCTGTTCCGATATCATAATCTGTTCAACGGCAGAGTCTGGAGAGGTACTGTTTGTATCACTGATAAAATCTTCGAGGGTTGTCTCATCGTCTCCGATTGTGGTTTGAAGAGCTATTGTATCCTGTACTGCCTTGAACACATCTTCCACTTTTCTCGGGGCAACGCCTAATTTTTTTGCGATTTCATTTATGTTTGGTTCTCTTCCGAGATGGGCTATCAGTTCCCTGGAAGCCCTCACAGCCTTATTATAAAGTTCCATTATATGGACTGGAATTCTGATAGTTTTTGCCTGATCGATGAGTGCCCGCGTAACCGCCTGCTTTATCCACCACGTTGCATAGGTGCTGAATTTGAAGCCCTTTTTATAGTCAAACCTGTCTATGGCCTTCATGAGGCCGATATTTCCTTCCTGAATGAGATCGAGTAAAGAAAGGCCTCTTCCGATGTAATGCTTGGCTATATTTACAGCCAGTCTCAGATTGCGGATTATAAGTTCATTCTTCGCCCCTGTGACAAGCCTTCTTGCCCTTGTAATCTTTTCATACGTCGTTTTCAGATCATTAATTTTAATCCCCGCCACCGATTCAACCCGTTTATATTCGTCCTGAACCTCTTTTGCCATGCTGCTGAGCAGCATCGGGTTGATGTTTCTTTTCTTTTTTTCGTTTATCAATTTTTTTAAATCCTGCAGGGTCCCGTATCTCGATATTTTTCTCTCCACGAGGTTTATATTCGTCACAAGATTTTCGATTATTTCCAAAGTCTTGCTAAGAGCGTCATCCGTTTTTTCCTCTTCCGAAGCATGTTGATCTTCCTGTTCATCCTGATCCAAACCGGCCTTAAGTTTCCAGTATAAAGGAATTTTTTTGACTATATCTTGAAGAATCTTCCGCCCTTCTTCCATTCTTTTGGCAAGCTCTATCTCTTCATCTTTCGTAAGTATTGCAATATCACCCATTGAGTGGAAATATGCCTGGATAAGGTCTCCGGTTTTTTCGTGCTCCTTAGGTTCAATTTCTGCACAATCCGATTCTTTGTTAACGGAGGACTCATGATTGTCTGCAACTTCAACGCCCGGATCCTGCAGAAGGTCCAAAAGGTCTTCCAATCCTTCGTCCCCAGTAAAGTCAGAGGGGAATGAATCATTTATCTCGCTGTCAGAAAGCGATCCGCGCCTCGAATCCAAATCTATTATTTCTTCAAAGATATCCGGTTCTCCCATGCGGGTGTTTTGACCTGTTTTCATATCGGTTTATTTGCCATGCTGTTTCAACTGGATTTACCGCCCCGCTTGTTCTTCAGTGTTTCAGTACTGGATGATAGGGAAGACGCTTCATATCCGATGAAATCCTCAAGACCAGATGAATCCGACTTCTTCTTTTGCGTCAGTTTCAGGACAAGCTTTTTCAAATCATTTAAAATTCGCATAGTGTTTAACAGTCTCCTAAACTTTTCCTTTATTGTTCAAATGCAAATTTTATTCCATGCGTGTTTTATATTTAACCCATTGATATTTAAATATAAAAATAAGCTGGCATATGGTAATACAGGAAGACACTGACAAATCTCGGCAGTAGTTTTTATGTGTGCGCAAACTTTGCGTCTATTAATAGGTCTGTTTACAAAAATCCGTTATGTCGTCATGTCGGACTTGATCCGGCATCCAGAACGCCTTGAAAATACTGGATTCCCGTTTTCACGGGATGGCGCTCTCTAACGAATTTTTCAGTTTTATAAACAGACTCTATTT
>Ga0316628_100003125_pt1 | contig 12631 bp, 6 predicted proteins | sample OWC_Aug_M2_C1_D5_FD_207648 | JGI IMG/M metagenome (GOLD analysis project Ga0316628, IMG submission 207648) | Wetland soil microbial communities from Old Woman Creek delta, Ohio, United States - OWC_Aug_M2_C1_D5_C | ecosystem: Environmental > Terrestrial > Soil > Wetlands | place: USA: Ohio...
AACCCGATCGGCCAAGTGGTGACGGTTGGACCCGACGGTGAGCTGACCCGGGTCGTAGGCGTTACTGCGGATGTCGCCGTGAGCGGCCTGGGCAGCCGGCCAACGCCCCAGGCTTATCGCGCCATGCGCACCGCGGACTACGCCGGTGATGGCATTATGCTGGTCGTCGGCGCTCGCGGGGATCCTGCGCACCTGGCGGACACGATCCGGCGTGCTGCGGCGGACCTCGATCCGTTTCTCCCGATTCGCTCGGTGTTGACGATGAGCGAGCACCTGTGGTTGCCGTTGTGGGCGCCGCGCGTAGCCGCCAGGTTCTTCGGCATCTGCGGCACACTCGCGCTGCTGTTGGCCACGGTCGGCCTGTTCGGCGTCGTGTCGTACGCCGTGGCACAACGAACGCGGGAATTCGGCATCCGCATCGCGCTCGGCGCCGGCCCGCGATCGATCCTTCAACTGGTGCTCTCCGAAGGGTTCGTGTTGACGGCGACCGGAGCTCTGATGGGGCTGCTGGCGGCGCGGGGCCTGGCGGCGCTCATGGGATCGGCGCTGGTCGGGGTGCGCGCCGGCGACTCGTGGCCGTACTTGCTGGCGGCGGCGCTGCAGGCGGCGGTGGCGCTGCTGGCCTGCGGCTATCCCGCGCGGCGCGCGATGCGGGCCGACGTGCTCGGCGTGATGCGGGGCGAGCACTGACCCTCCCGTCTCGCCGTCTACTTCACCGGCGTCTCCTTCACGCCGGCGATGACGTCGGCGTCGATGCACGACTACCGCCCCACCGGCAGCTTCTCCTTCAATTCCTCGAGCCAGTCGAGGGGTCATTACGGACGCTGCGTGACGCGCGGGGTGCATTCGCGCTGAGCCACCGCGCACCAGGCCCGCAACGTGTTCCGGCTCGGTGCCCTCATCGAGCACCACTACGATTTCGGCAGCACAACGATCCTCGACTTGTCGCCCGTTCGGGCCGTTGCCGATTGCGCTGCCGTCGCGGACCGTCGCGTTGCTCGCAAACAACGAAGCGCCGCAATTTGCATCTGGGCAATGCGGTCAGCGCGCGGCATCGGTGTGCGTCGAGTGCGACGCCCCTGAGTTCCTCTGCGCGCCGTGCTCGCGACGCCACGCTCGCGGCCACATGCGTCACACGGTCGTGAATTCGCCACGAATGGGAGTGGTTATGAAGGCCCGGGCGCGCCATGAGCGCGACGCGCGACTCTTCCTGGCGGATGACGGACAGCGACGGGCAGCGTCGCTGGCTGGCGCAGCAGGCGACGGTCATCGCGGATATCGAGGCGACCCGCCGCCTACTTCAGCACCACATGAAGGTACACGGAGTAGCGCCCGTAGGTTTCGTAGAACGGCTTGAACGCGACGCCGTCGATGCTGAAGCGCAGCGTGGCCGGATCGCCGGCGATCGACTTTTCGATGCCGGTGTCATCGAGCGTCACCTGGCGCCAGTCGGTCCTGGGGCCGGACTCCTCGGCGGCCAGCAGGACGGGACCGTAGAAGATGCTGGCGACGTTGGGCTGATCGACGACGGGATCCAGGTAGAAGTGGAACGGCATGCGAAGCTCGATCGTGTCGTTGTCGCGCCAGTTCCTCGACAGCGTCAGGTACGTGCCGGGCACCGCGTTGACCGATTGGTCCCGACCGCTGATCCGCACGAAGAACCCGTGGGTCGCCCAGCGCGGCACGCGGACCTTGACGTCCAGCCGGCCCTTCCCGTTCACGACGAGCCGGGTCGTGTCGGCATAGGGAAAATCCGTTGACTGCCGCACGACCAGTTTCCGTTCGGGCCAGTTGAGCGTGGACGGGATGAAGAGATTGACGTAGAGCGTGTTGTTGTCGACGCTCCTGAAGTAGATCGAATCCTGCAGCTTGGTGTTGCTTTCGAGCGCCGTGCCGTTGCAGCAACTGAACCCATCCATCTCCGCGTTGCCGAACCGCTTCTGGGCGCCGGGATTGAGCGGGACGTGGTAGGTGTTCCCCGGGTCGTTCTCGGCGACCGACGCGAGGATGTGGTTGTAGAAGCCCTGCTCGTAATGGTCCATGTACTTGGCGGTCTGATCGAACATGAACAGCTGGCGATCCAGCTTCAGCAGGTTGTAGGTGCAGCAGGTTTCGTTCTGCCCGCCGCCTGCGAACCCGTTCTCCCACAGGCTGTCGGGTTCGGCGGTGAAGCACTCGGCGTTGTTCGGGTTGCGGGCCCCGGCCACGCCGCCGATGCTGTACATGTAGCTGTTCGTCGTGATGTCCCAGAAGTTCCGGGCGATCAGGTAATAGGGCCGCTCCCGCGTGTCGCGGAAGGTTTCGAGCGCCCCCGTGATCTGCGGGATGTGCTGGTTGGCGTGCTTGCCGCGAATCGTGTCCACGTTCCGCGCCAGACCGTGGTCGTGATTGGCGTTCGCGAAGAAGAAGCTCGTGTTGTCGAAGAGCCTGGCGCATTCCAGGAACTGCCTGTCGCCGGTGAGCCGGTACAGGCGCGCCATGACTTCGTTCGAACCGCCGTACTCGCCCGCGATGTACCGATTCCACATGCCGATGCGCGTCGCGTCCGGAACGAGCTTCAGCCGGGCGTGCACCCAGGCGCCCATGTTCTTCGCGACCTCCAGCGCCTTCCTGTTGCCGCCCACCTCGTAGCAGTCGAGCAGGCCGGCGAGGATCTTGTGCAGGGTGTAGTAGGGAGCCCAGATCTGAGTGTCCTGCGTGCCGTAGGTCGCGCCCCGCTCAAGCATGATGAACTGATCCGGCGGGTAGGCGCTGATGTAGCCTCTCCCCCAGTTCCAGTAGTCTGTCCGAATCGCGCCGGCGCGCAGGTTGGAATCGTAGCCGGTCCGGCCGGGACCGGGCGGCACCGCCGTCGGGTCGGCGACGAACGGACCGCCCTTCTTCGCCGGCCTGCCCGACTTCTGCGAGAGCTCGTAGAGCGTGTCAATCAGGTAGTTCATCTTCCGCAGGAAGGTCGCCCGCAGCACCGGGTCGTAGGTCGTGCTTGCGTAGGCCTGAGCGGTGGCCGACAGGTAGTGACCGGTCGCATGGCCCCGCAACCGCGTCGTCTGGTTGTCCCAGCCGCCGAGTTGTCTGGCGCCCGGCGGCTGCGGCTGCCCGAACGCGTCCCTGAAGTTGTAGAGGAAGTTGTCGGGATTGCTCGCCGCCAGGCCGCGGATGAACTTGTCGCGGTTCTTGATGACCTGCGTGTCGCGGCCCTGGGTGTCGCGTTCGAGCATGACACGGCCCAGTGGAAACGACTCGACCGTGCGGTTGGGGAGCGTCGACTGCTTGCTGGCCGCCTTCACCTTCACCGTCGCCTTCGGCTCGAACCGGGTGCCGGGCACCCGGCCGGTCACCGTGTAGGTGCCGGGGGTCAACACCTGGGTGTTGTCCTTCGGCGCCGGCCAGATCACGCGGACGTCCGGACCCGTCGCGTTGATGCGGTAGATGGCGGGAATGAGGTACGGGAGCCGGGGCAGCTCGCCGACGGAGGTTTCGGCCTCGACATCGGGCACGCGCTCCACTCGGGAGGCCAGCGGCGACTCCTGCGGAATCGCGGTGGTCGGTATGACTGCGGCCTGCGCGCCGCGGCCGCCGCCGGCCTGACGCTCCGGCGGCGTACTGTTGGCGATCGCGTGCTCGGTACGGGCGGGAAGAACAGTCGAAATCGCCAGGAGCAGCGCGAAAAGGATCCGGATGTTCATGACTGACTCCGTGGACCAGAGCCTCCTACGGGTTCACCGACTCGGGCGCCGACATGATACTCGTTTGCAGCGGCGCGGCGGCAACGTCCTCGCCACGGCGCTCCTGACGCTCGGCATCAGCGACGCCGCGAGCCGTCCTCCGGATGCGGTTGTTGCGCCGCTCCCAACTCGCTCGTGAGGCGGTGGATTTCCTTCACGAAGTCCTGACGCCGGTAATCAGTTGAGATACCGCCCAGCTCGGAAACAACGCCACCGACCGATTCAGAACTTCGGCGGCCGATTGCCCATTAAGGAGATGAAGGCGCCGGAATCGCCGTCGCCCAATGGAGGCCGCCGATGTTGAACCTCTCCCGGTCCACCGCGTGCGTTGCCGCACTGATCGTCGCGGCAGCCCTGGCGGCACCCGCCGCCGCAGCAGTCAGCAGCCCGCAAGGTCCAGCCCGCACCGTCTCGATCGACCGCGACGCGTACGCGGACGACACGAGCGCCGTCGCCGCGCTGCAGTCGGCTATCGACGCCGGCGGCGATGTCGTGGTGAACGGGACCTTCGTCGTGCCCTTCGGCCAGAGCCTGTTCGTGGGGCGCTACGGGAACGACGTGGCGATCAGGGCGAGCAAGGACGGCGCGACGCTCGTCGGCGGGACCCGAACGCTCTCGCAGATTGCGCCGGTGAGGATGACGGTCAGCGGCATCGCGATTTCCGCGTCGCAGGCTTCCTACATCTACGTCGGGCAGACGTCGGGGTCGACGGTTCGCGACTGCGTCATGACCGGCCTGCAGCGCCTCGCTGGCGCCGGGACCGTCGGCCTGTTCGTGGACCGGGTGCCGGCGGCGGCGGCGCCCGTCGACGTCGTCGTCGAAGACAACCTGATCGACGCGGGCGACGCCCAATGGACGATGACCGCGATGAACAACGCGGTGGTGGTGAATGGCGTGGTCGCCGAGCTGCAGGCGACGATCCGCGGCAACCGGATCCAGGCGGCGCAGACGGCAGGGATCTTCGTCAACGATTCGGCGGGCGACTACGCGATCGAGAAGAACCATGTGAGCCTGCAGGGCCAGCGTGACCGCGGCCCGTTCCTGTGGTCGCTCGGTATCTGGGGTCGCAGCGCCTCGCGCGCGATGGCCAGTTTCACGGTCACCAACAACGACGTCGACGTGATGAACTCGGTGGCCGCCATCGGCTACGGCAACTTCCTCGTCGATGCCGCGCAGCCGCCGAACGTTCTCGTCGCCAACAACCGTGTGCGCATAGTCTCCGGCGTCCTCTCCGTGCTTCTGCTCCACGGTAACGTCGACGGCTCGACGTGGCGGCACAACGTGATCACCGGCTCCGCGCCGAACGCCGTCGCGCTGATCCCCGCCGGCTTCGGGATCGCTGAAAGCAACCTGTTCCAGCAGAACGCGATCGAGATCGCGCTGCTGGATGCGCAGGCCCACCCGATGTTCCCGCCGGTGCCCGAATCGCACGTCTACTTCGGGGTTGGCGCGAACGACAACCTGGCCCGCGGGTGCAGGGATCTCAGCGTTGTCGATCTCGGAGTGGGAAATACGATTCGGTAGCTCGCCCGCCCCGGGGCCGCTCGGGCGGGGGCCCCTCTCTTCCATCACCTCTCGTCCTCCCGCTCGTCCTCCCGCTTGACATGCCCACCTCTCCATGTTTTCCTTCAGCCGTCCGGCCTCGTCCCGATTCCCGGTCACCACTGCCTGGAAGGAGTGGCTGTGGCGGACTCCCCGCAGCCGATCACCGAGCTGCTGCTGGCCTGGTGCGACGGCGACCGCGCAGCGCTCGACAGCCTGGTTCCCCTCGTCCACCAGGAACTCCGCAGGCTCGCCCACCGCCAGATGCGCCACGAGCGCGCCGACCACGTCTTGCAGACCACCGCGCTCGTCAACGAGGCGTACCTGCAGCTCGTGGACGTGAAACGGGTCAAGTGGCGCGACCGCACGCACTTCTTCGCCATCTGCGCACGCGTCATGCGGCAGATCCTCGTCCACGACGCGCGTTCCCGTCACGCGCTGAAACGAGGGGGCCCGGCGCTCGAGCCCGTTTCTCTCGATGAATCAGCCGTCGTCGCGCCGGTGCCCGGTGCGAACCTCATCGAGCTCGACGACGCGCTGAACGCGCTCGCCGCGATCGATCCCCGCAAGGCCGGCGTCGTCGAACTGCGGTTCTTCGCGGGGCTCACGCACGAGGAGATCGCGGAGGTGCTGGGCGTGTCTGCCGATACCGTGTGGCGGGACTGGGACCTGGCGAAGACCTGGCTCTATCGCGAACTCCGGCACCCGTAGTTCCGGGCGCCGGTGCGGACGTGTCGGCCAATGAGCATCACCGAGGACCGATGGCACGACGTCGAGCGGTTGTATCACGAGGCGAAGAACCTCGAACCCGCGGAGCGCGCGCGTTTCCTCGCGGAAGCCGCCGGCGCAGACACCGCGCTGCGGGCGGAGGTCGAGTCGCTGCTCGCGTGCCGTGGCGAAGCGGGCGCGTTCATCGAGACGCCGGCCGCAGGCCTGGCCCTGCGCCTGCTCGCCAGCCGTCACCTAACGGCGCCGTCTGCCGATGAGGCGGTCACGGCCCGGCCGCCGGGCGTGCCCTGGTGGTCGCTGTGGTGGGCGCCGGTTCTCCTCGTGTGTGCCGGCGTTCTCTGCTATTTCATGCTCGTGCCGCCCCCTGGTCCGAAGCCGCAGTTCGGCCGCGTGCTCGCCTACTGCGTCAGCTCGGCCCTCTATCTCTCGCTCGCCGGGCTGCTGTTGCTCAGACGGCCGAGCGATCGTGCGGCCCGGTGGGGAGCGCTCATGTTCGGCCAGCTGGCCGTTCAGCTCCTCGCGACTGCGATCGCGATCTGGCAGATCCGGTCCTCGCCCGAGTTCCTGGACGCGGTTCGCTTCTTACCCTTGCCGGTTGGCGTCGTGTTCCTGTTCGGCATGACGATCGCCATTACCCTGCCGCTGGGCGCTTTCGGCTTCTGCGCGGTGTTTCCCCGCCCCCTGCCGCTCAAGCGATACACGTGGTGGATGCTCTGGGCGGCGGCCTCGACGACCGTGGTGATCGATCTCGATTGGTTCTGGCTGCCGGTGTACCGCCCGGGCGCCAAGCCGCCGTGGCTCGACTCGCTTCTCCTCGTGCCCGTTGTCTGCGGGTGCCTGTACGTGCCGTCGGCGATGTGGCTCCTCGTCAGGAACTACCGCAGGGTCGACAGCCGGAACGAACGCCGGCGCGTACGCATCGTCGCCGTCGGTGCTGGCATCACGTTCTTTGCGGTCACGCTGAACTTGGTGCTCGCCGCGCCGTGGCGCCCGATTCAGGACCTTGCCGGGACGTACTGGTTAGGACTGTGGCAGGTCGTGCAGATCCCGCTCATCTCCGCGGCCGGCATCTTCACCGCGTACGCGATCCTGCGCCACCGCGTGTTCGACGTCCCGGTCATCCTGCGCCTGGGCGTTCGCTACGCCGCCGCGCGCGGACTGCTGCTGTCAATCGTTCCCGCGGTTGGCGTCGTCTTGGCGCTGGACCTGCTCACCCACCGCGATCAACCGCTCACCGAGATCCTCGTCCGGCGAGGACTGTTGTACCTGGGCCTCGGTGTCATCGCGCTCGTGCTGCATGCGCAGCGGAACCGGTGGCTGGACGGCCTCGATCGACGGTTCTTCCGCGAGCGCTACGACGCGCAGCGCATCCTCGGCGCCGTGGTTGAGAACGTCCGCCGCGCCCGCCGGCTTGAGGATGCCGCGCGCGAGGTGATCGAACGGATCGATGCCGCGCTGCATCCGGAGTCGGCGTCCCTCATGGTCCGCGAGCCCGGCGCCGACACGTACCGGTCCACGGCCGCAACCGGTGCGGTTCCGCCGCCGATTGCGTCGGGCGCGAAGTTCGTCGGCCTCGTACGCTTGCTGAACAAGCCGATCGAGAACTCGCAGAGCGGCACCAGCTGGTTGCAGCGGGAACTGCCGCGCGAGGAAGCGGACTTCCTGCGGCGCGCGCGCGTCGAGTGGGTCTTCCCGGTTTCGGTCGGCGGCCCGACGGAAGCGATCCTGCTGCTCGGCGCGAAGCGGTCGGAGGAACCGTACTCCCGCGAGGATCGCCACCTGCTCGACGCCATTGCCGGCAACCTGGCGCTGCTGCTCGAACGAGCCGAGGCGCGCGGGCAGTGGAGCAGGTTCGCGGAATGCCCGACCTGCGGGACCTGCTACGAGGCCGATCGGCACGCGTGCGGGAAGGACGCCAGCGCGCTGCTGAAGAGCCCGTATTCGAGGATGCTCGCGGAACGGTACCGGCTCGAACGGCGTCTCGGCCAGGGCGGGATGGCGGCCGTGTACGAGGGGTTCGACCGGGAGCTCCAGCGGCCGGTCGCGGTCAAGGTGATGCGGCCGGAGTGGTTGGCGAGCGCCGAAGCGGTCGCGCGCTTCCGTAACGAGGCGAGAACGGCGGCCGCGTTCTCGCACCCGAACGTGGTCACCGTGTTCGATTTCGGTGTCGCCGAGGACGGCCGGTCCTACCTGGTGATGGAACTGCTCGCCGGCCGCAACCTTCGCGAGGAACTGGTGGCGAGGAGTGCCATTCCCGCGGTCGACGCGCTCCGCATCCTGCGGGACGTGTGCTCGGCGGTTGCCGTGGCACACGAGCGTGACCTTCTGCACCGGGACCTCAAACCCGAGAACGTGTTCCTGGCCCGACTGCAGACGGGAGGTACCACGAAGATACTGGACTTCGGCCTGGCGAAGCCGTTGCTCTCCACGGTCACGCCGAACGCCGTACACACGGCGGCCGGCGCGCTGATCGGCACCCTGCCGTACATGTCTCCGGAACAACTGCGCGGCGGGATGCCCGCTGCGAGCTGGGATCTGTGGGCGATTGCCGTCATCGCGTTCGAGGTGGTGGCTGGCGCGCACCCCTTCGGCTTTTCAGGGGTCTCGCCGGCTCGGCTCCTCGAACGGCAGGAACAGGCGGTCTGGCGTGACGTGCCCGGGCGGACCGGCGAAAGCAGCCGGTTTTTCGAGCGCGCGCTGGCCGTCGATCCTGGAAGGCGTCCGTCAACCGCGGAGCAACTGTTCGACGAGTTCGCCGCAGCTGTCTCGCCGCACGTCTGAGACATCGCGCCCGGGCAACCATCCATCGCCCGCGGGCAGCACCGCTTCCTCCCGCGCGCTGTCAGGTCCCGGGCTCCCATCACCGTGTGGACGAACTGGACGTCGGTCCTTGCGCGGTAGCCCTCCCTGCTATGCCGCGTTCGCGATCACGCAAGTTCGAGAATCGTCCCTGACAGCCAGCCGGCCTTCGCGATTCGCGGCTAATGGCGTCGTGCGCGGAGAAGTGAGTTGCGGCGTCGCGACCTTGGTGTGCTGCCGTGGTTACCGTCGTGACCGCGCTTCAGGCGGCGGGCCGGTGGGAAGGAATCCGGGCTACGGCGTCGGCCAGGCGTCTCTCCGCATGCCACAAGTCATACGTTTGCTGCAGACGAAGCCACAGACCCGGGCCGTTGCCGCAGAACTTCCCGAGCCGCACCGCCATCTCCGGCGTTACCGCTGCCCGTTCCGCGAGGATTCGGTGAAGCGTCTGCCTGGCAATCCCCAACTGCTTCGCGGCATCGGTCACAGAGAGACGCAGGGCAGGCAGGACATCGTCGCGGAGGATCTCTCCGGGGTGGATAGGTGGCGACTGAATGGGCCGCCGCACGGGATATTCTCTCGCCATTAGAAACTCCTCAGTGGTATTGCTCGAGGTTGACCCGCACTGCATCGCCGTCCTCCCACTCGAACGTGACACACCACGGTCCGTTGACGTGCAGGCTGTAGCGAGCGGGCCGGCCCTGCAGCCGATGGAAGTTGAACCCCGGCAGGTTGAGGTCCGAGGGTGCCGCCGCTTCGTCGAGGGCCTTCAAGCGGACCAGCGCACGACGTTGAAGGTCTGGTCGGACCCGCGGGCTTCTGCCCGATTCAAACAGCTCGCGGAGCCCCGCGTGCCGGAAACTCTTGATCACTCGAGACAGTGTCACTCGTACCGCGACACATTGTCAACTGGAACGTGACACCGACTGTTGACAAAAACTTGACAAACTGCCCACGAAACCACCCTGTTCGACCCCAGCCGGCCGAACGATCATCCCAGAAAATCCTAATAAGACCGCGGGGACCGGTCACCGTGGCTTTCACCGTCTTCGCCTCTGGACCACGTTATCGGGGTTCGAATCCCTGCCTCCCAGCCAATCCTGTAACACCTTATTCCCGAAGGCTTTAGCGACCCTCCCCTCTCGTCGTTTCCATGCTGGTAGTTGCACGTCTGCTTCCGTGGATCTTGAAGGAAAGTTGAGAGTTCGTCGTCTCCAACAGCGGGGCGCAGTCCTTTCGCCCTAGTTGCTGAGCGGCGACCGCTCCGCGACGGGGGTAGAATTGTGCGCCGTGCGCCGCCCTATGGCGAGCGGCGCTCGATGACCAGCCGCACTCGGTCACCGACACTATGCCCAAGAGCAGCATCCCATTCGGGTCAGAGTTTTCGGCTTCTTCTCTTCGGGTCCCTGCGGACCGGCGGCGCGACGCCGCGTTCGGATGCGGACGTCCTCGTCGTGCTGGACCGGAGCGAGCACGCCGATCCTCGACATCGCATTCCCGACATCCTCTGGGCGATGGCCCCGCTTCCCTGCCCCGTCGATCTGTTTGTCCTGACGTCCGATGAATTGGAGCGCGCACGGCGGGCGCGCGATCCCGTTGCGGTCCTCGCCCTTGAATCCGGCCTCGACCTCTTCTGATCTCCAGCAACTGGGAAGGATGTGAGTGCGATTCTCGCCGGCAGCGGTCATTGAGAACTCTGGAGGACTCACGTTGCCGTGACGCTGCGGCGCGAGTGAGCGAGACAGAGCCTCGACGGGAAGCACAGGAGCGCCGTGGACGGCCAGGACGCCGAGCGTGACTCGCCGTTATCCCGGCGGAGATCGCCGATCGGCTCGCGGGTTTGGCTGAAGCCAAACGCCGGTTTGGCTGAGGCCTGACGCCACGTTCGAGAGGTACGCGGCGTTCGCCTTCAGGCGAACCATGCCGTTTGGTGACCATGGTCTGGGTCCCGGGCGACGCCCCGCCCATGATGTCCCCGCGGGCCGGCAATGAGGCTCGCTTCGGGCCGAAGTCGAGGAGGAATCGAGGAGGAATCGAGCAGCGCCCCGACGCCGGCGGCGTCGAAGCAACATGCACCGGTATCGATTCGTTGCCGCCGCCCTCATGCTCGCGTGCACGGTCCTCGCGCGGCCCGCCGCCGAGCAGGCGCCGCAGGCCGACATCTTCGCGCTCCTCCGCACGGTTGACGAAGGCGCCGCGAAGCAGGCGTGGCCGGGTTTCCGCCTGTCCGACTGGCCGCTCGCCGTCTTCGACGGCACGCGGACGCCGCTCGTTCGCCATCCGGCTCCGCCTCCGGAGTTCAAGCCTCTCGACGGCCGCCCGGGCGTGTTTGTCGCTGCGGGCCGGCATCCGGCGATCGCCGGCGACCCGGTGGTCGATCTCGCCGGCACGAAGACCGTCACCATCGTCGCCACGCCAGAGTTCAACCGCGAGCATGTACTGGCGGAATGCGCCGAAGAGATGTTTCACGTGTTCTGGGCGCAGCGCCCCAGGAACTTCCGGCCGAACGAGATGGCGCGCTATGCCTACCCGATGAAGGACGTGCGCAACCGGCAGCGAGTGCTCGCCGAGAACGAGGCCCTCGCGCGCGCGCTGGAGGCGCCCGCCGCGGCGCAAGCCGCCTCGTGGGCCGCCACGATGCTCGAGGTGCGGCGGGAACGCCAGGCTCGCCTGACGCCCGACGACCGGGCCTTCGAAACCGCCATGGAGATGATGGAAGGCATCGCGAACGCGGTGGCGAGGACGATCGCCGGCCTGAAGCCCTCGGAGACGGCGCGGCGCCTGCGCCTGCAGATGCAGCGGGCGGCCGAGGAGCTGAGGTGGCGATACTACGACTCGGGCGCCGCCATCTGCCTGCTGCTGGACCGCCTTGCAGCGCCGCCGCCCGCGCGGGACTGGAAGAGCCGCATCGATGCCGAACCAGGCCAAACGACGACGGTGGCTCTGCTCGCGGAGGTCGTGACGCGCGCAGCGGCGCGGCCCGCGGCATTCACCGCGGCGGAACTCGCCGGCTTCGAACGCCGCGCGGCCGCGGCCATCGCCGACCTGTCCGCGCGGCAGGCCGAGCTGCGCGAGGATCTGCGGAGCCGCGCGGGCGTCCGTGTCGTCGTGGACGTCGCGCCCGGACGCGATCCGCTCCGGGTCACGCGGTTCGACCCGCTCAACCTGTTCGTCCTCGACGGCGGTGAGGTCGTCCATCCACGCTACCTTGTCCGGACCTGACGGGACGATCAAGGTGACGAACGCCGACTACTCACGCGGTTCCTTCGGCGGCACCGTGTGCCTGACTCGAGCGGCTGGTCGTCACCCGCTCGACAACGGTGTGCGCACCCTGACGTTCGTTGGCGTGAAGAGGCCGAGAGCCGAGTCGGGCTGGGGCGGGGTGACGGTGGAAGCCGACGGTGTGCGCATCGCGCTGAAGGGGGCGACCCTCGAGAGGGACACCGAAACGATCTTGATCACGATCGGCGTCCCTCTCGAAGCGCCCCGAGCTCGTGCAATTGGCTGGCTCCGAGAGCACTTTTCGAATCCCGTTCGAGGGCCAAGGTAGGACGGGGAGCGCGCGGCCCTTGCCGAACCGTCACCGCGTCGCGAGACCGGTCGCGGGGGGTCTGCGCGGGCCGGGGGGATCGCTCTTCCCGGCTTTCGCCGCCTCCACGATCTTCTGCCACTCCCGCCACTCCCCAATGGGTGGGTTCCCGTCGCGAAGCGCCGGCTGCGCCAGGCGGTAGTGCTCCCTCATCAGGTCCATTTCGTTGGCGCGGAAGTGGACGACCGCCAGCAGCACGTGCTCGTACGCCCCGCTCGGATGGTTCTGCTCCAAGGCCCGGGCCACC
>Ga0316628_100003126_pt1 | contig 12630 bp, 8 predicted proteins | sample OWC_Aug_M2_C1_D5_FD_207648 | JGI IMG/M metagenome (GOLD analysis project Ga0316628, IMG submission 207648) | Wetland soil microbial communities from Old Woman Creek delta, Ohio, United States - OWC_Aug_M2_C1_D5_C | ecosystem: Environmental > Terrestrial > Soil > Wetlands | place: USA: Ohio...
GGCCGTCGGCGCAACTCTCGCTCGATGTGCGGGCGGAGAACCGGAGGGTGCTCGTCCCCGGACCCGGCGACGGGACGATCCAGATCCAGGTGATCGCCCCGGACGCGCCGCCGGTCCGCACCGACCGGCCCCGGCTGAACCTCGTACTCGTCATCGACCGGAGCGGTTCGATGGCCGAAGCGGGCAAGCTCGATTTCGTCAAGACGGCCGCCCATCATCTCGTGGACATGATGGCCACGGACGACCTCCTTTCCATCGTGACGTACAGCCAGGAGGTGCAGGTTCCGTGGCCGTCGCGTCCCGTGGGGCGAGGCCGGGAAGATCTCCACAGGATCATCTCCGGGTTGTATCCGGGCGGGTCGACCTTCCTCTCCGGCGGACTGGAGGAGGGGTTCCGGCAGGCGAAGGCCGGGAAGCGCAGGGGCACCCTGAACCGGGTCCTTCTCCTCTCCGACGGGCTGGCCAACGTCGGCGTGATCAGCCGCGGCGCCCTGCGGGAGCGCGCGGGGGACATGGCGGAAAAGGGAATTTCCGTCTCCACGTTCGGCGTAGGAAACGATTTCGACGAGGAACTGATGACGATGGTCGCCGGAGGCGGCGGGGGGAATTACCGCTACCTCGGCGATCCCGAGCGGATCGTGGCTGCGCTTGAATCCGAGTTCCACACCGTCTCGAGGACGGCCGCCTCCGAGGTCGAGATCATCATCCGGCTCAAGAGGGGCTGCCGCTTCGGCTCCGTCCTCGGGCGCGACTGGCGGCGCGACGGCGATGCCTACGTCATCCGCCTGGGCGATCTTTCCGCGGGCGAGCGCCGCACGGTCTTCGCCAGGCTGAACGTGGCCGGGGAACAGCCCGGGCTGCGGGAAGTCGGGGACGTCGCGCTCCGGTACCGCGACCCGGCGACGTCGAAGGGGATCGCCACCTCCCCGAGGGGGGTTGCCGTCGAACTCGTCCGCGACGAGCGCGCCTGGCGCGAGGGGTTCGACCGGTCGGTGCAGGAAAAGAGGGCCGTCGCAGAGGCGAACGTTCTGGTGCAGGAAGCGGCCCGGCTGGCCGACCAGGGGAAGAAGGAGGAGGCGAAGAAGATGCTCGGCAAGGCCGCGGCCGGGTTGGCCGCCGCCCCGCCCTCGCCCGCGGTCCATGCGGAGATGGAGCATGCGAACCGGTACAAGGACACCCTCGACGCGATGGGCGACATGCGCTCGGAGGCGGCCAAGGGGGCACAGAAGGCGATCAAGTATCGCGCGTACGAAACCCTCCAGCAACGGTAGGGATCGGACGGAAGCGGGGAGGGGACGTCGTCCCCTCCCCCGGAATCGGCGATATCCCATGTTTATTGTTGCCGACGTTGCGAGTATCATTCGGGAAAATGTCCACGCAGGATCGAAAATCCGCCTTTCGCATGGTCATTTACGTTTTCCTCGTGTTGCTCACGAGCAACCTGGGGGCGATGGTCGATTCGGCCTTTCACCCGGAAATACCTTACTTCGACGAAGAACACCTGGTGGTCGGCGGGGTCGCAGCGATCACGGTGATCCTGCTGATCTGTGCGCTCGAATTGTACCTGAACCGGCGCAGCAGAATCGAAGCGACCCTGCGAAAGAGCGAGGAGCGGTATCGCCTGCTGTTCCGGAACACGTCATCCGGCATCGCGCTGCACGAGATCGTAACGGACGATACCGGGATGCCGTGCGACTACCGGTTCCTCGATGTCAATCCCTCTTTCACGAAGCTCACCGGACTGAGGGCCGAGGATCTGATCGGCCGCACGGTGCTCGAAGTAATGCCCGATACCGAGCATTATTGGATCGAGACGTACGGCAAAGTCGCACTGACCGGCGAATCCGTCGAATTCGTCCACCATAGCAAAGTTCTCGGGAAGGATTTCGACGTGCTTGCCTACGCGCCGGCGCCGTTGCAGTTCGCCGTGGTCTTCCGCGACATTACGGAGCAACGGCGTGCGGAGGAGGAAAAGCGGAAACTGGAGGAACAGGTCCGGCAGACGCAGAAGCTGGAAAGCCTGGGCGTGCTGGCCGGGGGGATCGCGCACGATTTCAACAATCTTCTTATGGTCGTTCTCGGGCACACCGAGCTGGCGTTGAAGGAGATCTCCCCGATGTCGGCTGCCCGTGGGAGCATCGTCGAGATCGCCACCGCGGCGTCCCGTGCCACCGAACTGTGCCGGCAGATGCTCGCATACGCCGGCAAGTCGTCGTTCGCCCTGGAGCGGACGGGGGTGCGGGAGCTGGTCGAGGAGATGGCGCACCTGCTGAAAACCGCGATCTCGAAGAAGGCGATCCTGAACCTGAACCTGGAGCGGGGACTTCCTCCGATCGAGGCGGACCCGAGCCAGATCCGCCAGATCGTGATGAACCTGATCATCAACGCGTCGGAGGCGATCGGGGACCTGAGCGGGGTGATCACCGTATCGGTGGGAGCCACGCGGTGCGACGAGGAGTATCTTCGCAGGACGGAACTGCGCCAGGACCTGGCCCCGGGACTGTACGTGCACCTGGAGGTGACGGACACCGGAAGCGGGATGGACGAGATGACGCGATCGCGCATCTTCGAGCCGTTCTTCTCCACGAAGTTCGCGGGACGCGGACTGGGTCTTGCCGCCGTGCTCGGGATCGTCCGGGCGCACAAGGGGGCGCTGAAGGTCTACAGCGAACCCGGCAAGGGGACGACGTTCAAGATCCTCTTCCCGGCGCTTGCGGAAACGGACGATGCCGCTCCGCCCTCGGACGCCTCCCCTCTGGCCGAATGGCGGGGGAGGGGGACGATCCTGCTGGTGGACGACGAGGAGAGCCTGCTCGCCCTCGGGGCGCGGATGCTGGAGCATCTTGGCTTCACCGTCCTGACCGCCATGGACGGGGTGCAGGCGGTGGAGCGTTTTCGTGAGCGGAAGAAAGAGATCGACCTGGTCCTGATGGACCTGACGATGCCGCACATGGACGGCGCGGAGGCGTTCGGCGAACTCCGGCGGCTGCGTCCGGACGTGCGCGTCGTTCTCACCAGCGGGTACAGCCAGGAAGATGTCTCGGCACGTTTCGCGGGCAAGGGCCTCGACGGAGTCCTGCAAAAGCCGTTCACCCTCGGCAAGTTGCGCGAATCCCTCGCGGTGCTCATGCCGATGCGGCAAGACATGGATCGATAACGGCTATCCCGGGCCCCCCCCGGCCCCCTGTCTTCGTCAGGGTCCCGAACGAAACGAGAGGGTTGCCTGCGTCGTCGACGCCCGGACGGCCGAAACCTTCCCCGGGTACCTAAAGGGGGTGACGCTGCGGCAGGCCGGCGTCACCCCCACCGCCTATCGTGTCACTTCTTTCCGCAGCCACAGGTGTTGCACATATCGCCACCTCCTTTATTCATAATTTGATGCCTGGAATCGCCGAATGGTGGCCTTCCCCCTGAATGAACATGGGCATCCCGGCAGCTCCTTTCCGAATCTTACCGGCAAAAGCCGTTTGCAGGCGGGGCTCCGGCCTGCGCGGGAGGAGGGGACATGGAATGGTTGAGGTTCGACACCCGCAGGTTCTTCCTGTTCGGCATCCGGATCTTTTTCGGGTTGTGGCTGCTGTACGTCGGCCTGGTGAAATGGATCTTCATGGGACCTGCGACGTTCGTCGCCTACGTTACCTCGCAGTTCGACAAGACCTGGTCGCCGCACGGCCTGAATGTCCCGCTGGCCTGGCTGATCCTGATCGCGGAGCCGGTGCTGGCCCTGCTGATCCTTTCCGGGAGGCAGGCGCGCAAGGCCTGGACGCTGGCTTCCCTGTTCATGTTCATGCTTACCATCGGGCAGACCATCCTCATGAAGCCGGATGTCATCATGAACTGGCAATACCTGGTCCTGACCCTGCTGTGCGCCGCCCTTAGCGATCCGGACCCGCCGGGGGGCAGGTAGATCCGGCCAGTTGCAAGTCGATTCGGAGGTGTTCCGCTCGTCCTTCCGTCATGACCGTCCGGGGATGGGAAGCCGGGATCGCCGTGAGGAAAGCTCTTTGGCATGCCCGAATGCGCTTAAGGGAGATTGTATACAGTATACAATATCAGTACCGGACGGTATAATGACCCTCGGACCAGCAGGTCTTCTGGGGGGCACCGCATGCAAGGTGGCCGTATCGATTCCCCGCCCGTCCATTCCGACAAGATCCGTCCCTACAAGGTCCTTGCAGCGGCATCGGTGATCGTGCCCCTGGCGCTGTTCGCCGTCATCATGTGGCAGGACTACCAGGCCGAGTTCCATGCCGGCGAGCAGGAAGTGTTGCGCATCGCGGAGATATTCCAGCAGCACGCGTTGAATGTTTTCGAGACGCACCAGCTCGTCGCGGAGCGCGTCAGCGATCGATTGCGGGGCATGCGCTGGGAAGAGATCGAGAGGTCAGAGGAGATCCGGGCCTTCCTCGTAAAGATATGCAATGCATACCCCCAGGTGCAGGCGATCTGGCTGGCGGACGCTTCGGGGGTCGTACGGAATGCAAGTCAGCCTCTTCCGGCATCGACGGTTCGCGTCGACGACCGCGATTACTTCCGGGCGCTCCGGGAAGCCGACGCCGGCATGTTCGTCGGCCACATCGTCAGAGGTCGCGTGATGAAGGGGCTCAATTTCAATGTCGCCCATCGGCGCGAGAGCAGGACCGGTGCCTTTGACGGCGTCATCGCCATCACGGTTTATCCGGAATATTTCAGCGATTTCTGGAAAAAGGTCGCCCGGCATACGGAAACCTCCGCCGCCCTTGTCCGGAGCGACGGGATGCTCCTTGCCCGTGCGCCCCTTCTGAATCCGGCCGTGTTGTCGATTCCCCCGTCTTCCGATACCGCAAGGGCGATCCGGCGTGGCGAGCAAGGCGCGTACGTCGGCGTGTCGGTGAGCGATGGCAAAAAGAAGTTATACGCCGTCCGCAGGATCGGCAATTACAACGTTTACCTCGTCCATGGAATCGGGATGATGGTCGTTCTGCAGGAATGGAGAAAGGATCTTGTTTTCTACGGGTGCGTTTTCGGGGCGGCGACGGCGGCCCTCCTGCTGCTGTCACTGGTGGCCCTGAAGCGGACCCGGGAAGAGCAGCAAGCCGTGCAGCACTGGCGCGATCTGGCGATCCGGCTTGAGGAGAGCGGCGCAAATCTCCAGACCACCATGCGGCGACTCAAGCTCGCCACCGTTTCCGGAGGCCTGGGGGTTTGGGAACTGGACATAAAGGAAAATATCCTGGTTTGGGATGACCGGATGTTCGAGCTCTACGGTCTTTCCCGGGATGCATTTTCCGGCAAGGTGGAGTCCTGGGAAAAAAGCCTCCATCCCGACGACAGGGAAACGGCCGTCGCGGCATATCGGGCTGCGCTCCGGGGAGAGAAGGAATACGACAGCGACTTCCGCGTGGTTCATCCGGATGGAACCGTCAGGAACATAAAGTCCGAAGGGATCGTGGTCAGGGATGAAGAAGGGAACCCCGTACGGATGATCGGGATCAACAAGGACATCACGGAGCAGAAACGAACCGAGGAGGTGCTGAAGGCTTATAGCGAGGGGCTCGAGGCATTGGTGGAACAACGAGCGGAAGCATTGCTGGCCGCAAACAGGCAACTGCAGCAGGTAAGTGCCTACAACCGGCGCCTGATCGAGACCAGCCTCGACCCGCTGGTGACCATCGACGCAACCGGGAAGATCACCGACGTGAATCGCGCTACGGAAAAGGCGACCGGCTACACGAGGGACCATCTGATCGGGAATGATTTTTGCGATTACTTCACGGAGCCTGCGCATGCCCGGGCCGGGTACGAGCAGGTGTTCCGGGAAGGGTCGGTTCAGGACTACCCGCTGGAGATCCTCCACCGGGACGGTACCGTGACCCCGGTCCTGTACAACGCCTCGGTGTACCTGGACGATTCGGGGAAAGTCCTCGGGGTATTCGCGGCGGCGCGGGACATCACGGAGCGCAAGCGCGCGGAAGAGCGGCTACGGCACGCGCAGAAGCTCGAGAGCCTCGGCGTCCTGGCGGGCGGGATCGCGCACGATTTCAACAACCTGCTCATGGCGATCCTGGGACACACCGACCTTGCCCTGCGGAAACTCCCGCCGGTTTCGCCGGTTCGGAATCACCTGGAGGAGGTGGAAAAGGCGTCGCAGCGCGCCGCCGACCTCTGCCGGCAGATGCTTGCCTACTCGGGGAAGGGGAGGTTCGTCGTCGAGTCCCTGGACCTGGGCGAGGTCGTGAAGGAGATGTCGGACATGCTGTCGATGTCCATCTCGAAGAAGGCAAGCATTCAATACCGGTTCTCCCCGGACCTTCCACGGGTCGAGGCCGACGCTTCTCAGATCCGGCAGGTGGTGATGAACCTCATCATCAACGCCTCCGAGGCGATCGGCGACAACCCGGGGATCATCTCCCTTGTAACGGGTGCGGTGGATTGCGACCGCGCCTACCTGCGGGACATCGGGGGGGGAGAGGAACTTCCGGAAGGGCGGTACGTCTTTCTCGAGGTTACGGACACGGGATCCGGGATGGACAGGGAGACGCAGAAGAAGATCTTCGACCCCTTTTTCACGACGAAGTTCACCGGGCGGGGCCTCGGGCTGGCGGCGGTGCTCGGGATCGTCCGCGGGCACCGCGGAGCGATCAAGGTATACAGCGAAAGGGAGAAAGGGTCGACGTTCAAGGTCCTGCTGCCTGCCGCGGAGAAGGCCGTAAAGCCGGCCGCCGGGAGGGGCCTGCCGAGGGAGGGGTGGAAGGGGGCCGGCACCGTGCTGCTGACCGACGACGAGGAGATGGTCCGGGAGGTAGGGGTCGGCATGCTCCGATCCCTGGGATTCCGTGTGCTGACGGCGGCGGACGGGCGCGAGGCGCTGGAGCTCTTTGCGGCCCACCGGGACGAAATCGTCTGCGTGGTCCTGGACCTTACGATGCCGCGGATGGACGGCGAGGAAACGTTCCGTGAGATTCGCCGTCTCGATTCCGGCGCCCGGGTCATCCTCACCAGCGGATACGAGGAACATACGGTCACCCGGAGGTTCGAGGGGGAAGGCCTTTCCGGGTTCATCCAGAAGCCGTACAAGATGAGCGACTTCGCTTCCATGCTTCAGCAGGTGCTCGAAGGATAGACGCTATCCGGCTCGATGACGGGACTACTCCGGCTTTTCCCTGCGCTTGCGGCGTTCGGCCTGGATGCGGTCGAACTTCTCCTGCTGGTCGGGACGCAGGATTTCGCGGACCCGTGCGCGGGAGCGTTCGATCGCCGCCTCGATCCTGCCCTGGACCGGCTTCCGGATTTCGACGATGTCCCGATGCGTCTCGGCGACGATGGCGCGCGCCTTTTCCCGCTGCGCGGAATCGAGGTCCAGCGACCGGGAAAGCCGCCTGACGATGAGGTCCACGGTGGCGCCGCCCCTTCCGTAGAGAACGGCGTCGATACGCTGACGGTCGACGCGATGCTCGACCGCCGCTCCCCCAACAGCTCCGAGCAGGAAGACCATCAGGACGCCGAGGATCGATTTCCATCGTTTCATGGCCGTCACTCTCCCGCCAGGTAGTCGACCAGCGCGACCTCCTGGTTTACCGAGGCGAGCGCAGTCACCGGATCGGCCGGATGCACCGGCGGATAGAGCATGCTCCATCCCGCGAGCAGGACGGTCAGCGCCAGTAAGACCGGGGCCAGCCGCCATGCCCAGGCATACCACGGTTCCCGCCATTCCCGGATCCTCGCCATCACGCGCGTCTCGAAGTTTCTCTCGACTCCGGAGACGTCCGGGGGGGCTTGCCGCCCCCGGGCGAAAAGCAGGTCGAGGTATTCGTCCCGCCGATCGTGCCTCTTATCGTTCATCGTCTCCTCCGATACTCCGTTTCAACGCCGCCCTCGCCCGAAAAGCGCGTACCTTCACCAGCGTTTCGCTCCACCCCGTCATCTCCGCCACTTCCCGGACCGAACGGTCCTCCAGTTCAAACAGCGTGATCACCAGCCGGTCCTCCGGTTTGAGGCGCGACATCGCCCGATCGAGGATCAGCCGGGCCTGCTGGGCGGAGGGGCCGTTTTCCGTGGAAGGGTCCGCAACCGGAGCGGCCAGTGCATCCAGCGAAACGTCTTTTTCCTCCCTGCGCCGGTTCCTGAGCGCGTCGTAGCACACGCGGACCGTGATCCGCGAAAGCCAGTGCCCGAAAGGCGCCTCGCCCCGAAAGGAGCGCAGGTCGCGGTAGGCCCGGAGGAACGTCTCCTGCCCGAGGTCCTCCAGCTCGGCATGGTTGCGTGCGAAGCGGGCGGCGGAACGGAGGATCGCACCCTTGTGCCGCCGCACCAACTCCGCAAACGCCTCGTCGTCGCCCGCGATAACGGCGCGAACGAGGTCGGCATCCTCGTCCTGCACCGCCATCGACACCTCCTCCAATGCGTACAAGCATCATTCCCCGTTCGAGTGCCGTTCTTCCCCCCGGTGCATCATCCGGTCGATCCGCCGGTCCCGTTTTTCCTGCAAGGCCCGGAATTTCTCGACCTGCGCGGGCGTCAACACGGACCGCACTTCCCGGAAAATCCCGGCCCGGAGGACGGCGAGATCCCCGCCCGTCGCGGCGATCTTCTTCACCTGCTCCCGAAGGGCCGCTTCGTCCGGCTTGTCCGACCGGATCAGGTTACGCATTTCCCGCCGTTCGGATACCATCTTCTCGCGAAGCGGAGCGATCTCGTCACGATGTTTCCGGAAGATGGCCTTGATCTGCTCCTTCTGCTCCCGGGACAGTCCGAGCGCCTTCGCCATCATGGGACCCCGGTGACCGTGCCCCTTCCACCCGGCCTCCCTCCCGGAGCAGGCGTGCCGTCCCCCCTGGTCCGCGCCATGATCGGCCCAGGCGTTTCCGGAAACGATCGTCCCTCCCACGCCGACCGCCGTAAGGATGGCCACCGTCGCGATTGCCTTGTTCAACGATTTCATATGTACCTCCTTGATGGGTCATTTACAATTTATTGGCGGAACTCCCGAGCAAAAGGTTACCGCAGCGCCGACGCGTTCCAGCCGCCACCCAGCGCCTTGACGAGCGCGACGCTGGCGGCCATCCGGCGGCCGAGGATGTTGAGCGCGACCTGCTCATTGGAGAGGGCCGTCGTCTGCGCGACGATGACGTTCAGGTAGCTGACCGTCCCCGCCTTGTACTGGTTGGTGACGACCTCCACCGTTTGCCGCGCGGCCGACAGCGCCTCCTGTTGCACCCGCGCCTCCTCCTCCAGGACGCGGAGGGCGGCCAGGCTGTCCTCCACTTCCTGGAACCCCGTGAGAACCGCCTGGCGGTACGCAGCAACCTCCCCGTCGTAGGCAGCCCGGGCCTGCCCGGTTTGCGACCTCCGCAGGCCTCCCTCGAACAGGACTTCCGAAACGGCCGGCCCGACCGACCAGAAGCGGGCAGGCCAGGTCAGCCATTTCGCCAGGCTTGCGGCCTCGAACCCCGCCGAGGCGCTCAATGTGACGTTCGGATAGAAGGCGGCCTCGGCGGCGCCGATCCGTGCATTGGCGGCGGCGACGCTGCGCTCGGCGGCCGAGATGTCCGGACGCCTCTCCAGCAGATCCGACGGCACGCCGATCGGAACGGGGGGAGGCGTCGCGGCCAGCGGCGCGACGGGGATGGAGAAGGCGGAAGGCGGTTTCCCGACGAGGAGGGCCAGCGCATGGGACAGCTGCGCGCGCTGCACCCCCAGGTCGATCGACTGCGCCTGGGCGGTCGAAAACTGCGTTTCCGCCTGCAGCACGTCCGCCCTCGACGCCACGCCGGCGGCGTAGCGGTTCTTCGTCAGTTCGAGCGATTTTCGGTATGCTGCGATCGTGTCATCCAGGACTTTTTTCTGCGCATCGACCGTGCGCAGCTGGAAGTAATCCTGGGCCAGCAGGGCCTGCGCGCTCAGGAGGGCCGACGCGAGATCCGCCCGGCTCGCCTGGGCGCCTGCCTGGCCTGCCTCGACGGTGCGGCGTACCCGCCCCCAGAGGTCGATCTCCCAGGAGAGGTCGATCGGAAGCAGATAGTCGGCGGATGCCCCACGGACGCCCACTTCGGAAGAGCGTCGGGAACGCGTGACGGAGGCGCCGCCCGTCACCGTGGGGAAGAAGCCGGCGCGGGACGCACGTACGAGCGCCTGCGCCTGGCGGTAATCCGCTTCCGCCCGGGCGATGTCCTGGTTCGCGGCCGCAACCTGCTCCTCGAGCGCGTTGAGCTCGGGGATCTCGTAGATTTTCCACCAGTTCTCCCGCAGGACGTTGTCCTTTGGCTGCGCAAGCCTCCAGCCGTCCGCTTCCCTGTAGGACATCGGGATTGCCGCTTTCGTTCGGGGCGGAAGAGGCGCGGGTTTCACGTAGTCCGGCCCGACGGTCGCGCAGGCGCCCAGAACCGCCAGCATTCCGGCAACGGCGGCCATCGCGATATTTCGAGATATCATGACCTCTCTCCCGTTCAATTGTTGTACTCAGGCGCCGGCGCGCTCTCCACCCGGCCGCCGCGGCTCTTCCTCAACCCCGTAAACCAGAGACGGAGGCGGTCGAGATAGAGGTAAATTACCGGCGTCGTGTAGAGCGTCAACAACTGGCTGAAGATCAGGCCGCCCACGATCGAGATGCCGAGCGGGCGCCGAAGCTCCGACCCCACCCCGCGCCCCAGCGCCAGCGGCAATGCGCCCAGGAGTGCCGCCATCGTGGTCATCATGATCGGACGGAAGCGGAGCAGGCACGCCTCGTAGATCGCCTCGGTCGGCCCCTTGCCTTCCTTGCGCTCGGCGTGCAGGGCGAAGTCGATCATCATGATCGCGTTCTTCTTCACGATGCCGATCAGGAGGATGATGCCGATCAGCGAGATGACGGTGAACTCGGTCTTCGTGAGCATCAGCGCCAGGATCGCGCCGACGCCGGCCGACGGCAGCGTGGACAGGATGGTGACCGGGTGGATGTAGCTTTCGTACAGCGCCCCGAGCACGATGTAGACGGCCACCAGCGCCGCCAGGATCAGGAACGGCTGGTTGGCCAGCGACGCCTGGAACGCCTGCGCCGTGCCCTGGAAGCTTCCCCGGATGGAGGACGGCAGCCTCACCCGCCGCATCGCGGACTCGATCGCCGTGACGGCGTTCCCCAGCGATACCCCCGGCGCGAGATTGAACGACACCGTCACCGCCGGAAACTGGCCCTGGTGATTCACCGCCAGCGACGTGGAGGAAGGCTCGTACCGCGTGAGCGCGGAAAGCGGCACCTCCGCGCCCCCGGCCGTTTGCACGTAGATGTCCTTCAGCGTGTCCGGGTGCTGCCAGAACCGCGGCGCCACTTCCATCACGACGTGATACTGGTTGAGCAAGGTGTAGTTGATCGACACCTGCCGTTGTCCGAAGGCGTCGTAGAGCGCGTCGTCGATCATCTGCGGCGTGATGCCGAGCCGCGACGCGGTGTCCCGGTCGATCGTCAGGCGCGCCTCCAATCCCTTGTTCTGCCAGTCGCTCGTCACGTCGGCCAGCTCGGGAAGCGCCCGCATCTCCCGTTCGACGCGCGGCGCCCAGCCCGTGAGATCCTTCAGGTTGTCTCCCTGGATCGTGTACTGGTATTGGGCGTTGCTGATCCTCCCGCCGACCCGGATGTCCTGCACCGGCTGCAGCCCTGTCCGGGCGCCCGGTACCCGGGCCAGCTTCCCGCGCATCCGGGCGATCACTTCGTCCGCCGTTACCTTCCGCCGGTCCGGATCCTTCAGGCCGATGAACATCCGTCCGGTGTTGACCGCGCTCCCGCCCCCGCCTCCTCCCCCCGTGAAGGCGATCACCGTGTCCACGTCGGGATCGGTCCGCACGACGTCCACCACCTTTGCCAGCTTCTCCCGCATGGACTGGAACGACACGTCCTGCGCCGCCTGGATCCCGCCGACGATGCGCCCTATGTCCTGCTGCGGGAAGAACCCCTTCGGGACCGTCTTGTACAGGTAGATGTTGACCGCGACCGTGACCGCCGTCAGCAGGATCATGAAGCGCGGGTGCCGGAGCGCCCAGGAAAGGCTCCGGTCGTACCCGTTGCGCATCCCGTCGAACATCCGCTCGCTCGCCTTGTAGAACCCCCCATGCCGGGTCTTCGATTTCAGGATCGCGGCGCACATCATCGGCGTAGCGGTGAGCGATACCAGGAGGGATACGCCGATCGCCATCGAGAGCGTGATCGCGAACTCGCGGAAGAGCCGCCCGATCATCCCGCCCATCAGCAGGATCGGGGTGAATACCGCGACGAGCGAGGTGCTCATCGACAGGACGGTGAAGGAGACCTCCTTCGCTCCAAGGAACGCCGCTTCCCGCGGCTGCATTCCGCCTTCTATATGCCGGCTGACGTTCTCGAGGACGACGATGGCATCGTCCACGACGAAGCCGGTGGCGATCGTCAGCGCCATCAGCGACAGGTTGTCCAGGTTGAAGCCGCACAGGTACATCAATCCGAACGTGCCGATGAGCGAGACCGCCACCGCCACGCCCGGGATGATCGTTGCGCGGAACGTCCGCAGGAACGCGAAGACCACCAGGATCACGAGCAGCGCCGAGATGACGAGCGAGATCTCGACCTCACGGAGCGACCTGCGGATCGTCGGCGACCGGTCCATGGCGACCGCCAGCTTGACGGCCCCCGGCAGGGAAGCCTCCAAC
>Ga0316628_100003127_pt1 | contig 12629 bp, 6 predicted proteins | sample OWC_Aug_M2_C1_D5_FD_207648 | JGI IMG/M metagenome (GOLD analysis project Ga0316628, IMG submission 207648) | Wetland soil microbial communities from Old Woman Creek delta, Ohio, United States - OWC_Aug_M2_C1_D5_C | ecosystem: Environmental > Terrestrial > Soil > Wetlands | place: USA: Ohio...
GCGCCGCCGGCGTCAGCGCCCCGCCCGCCACTCCTCCGCTCGGCACCACCACGAACGCCAGCGTCGCCGCGGTCGCGGGAGTCACGGTCACCAGCGCCGTCTGCGTGACCGCCACGCCGGCCACGGCCGCGGACACCGTGTGGCCGCCCGCCCACGTGCTGCTGAACGTCCCCGACGCCACGCCGTTCGAGTCCGTGGGGCCCGCGGGCTGCATCAGCGCGTTGCCGGTTCCCGTGGCCGCCAGAACGACCGTCGCCCCCGGCACGGGATTCCCGGCGGCATCGCGCGCCGTCACCGTCACAGTCGCCGCGCTGCTCCCGCTCGACGCGGTCAGCGATGCCGGTGCGACTTCGAGCGACGACTGCGCCGCGCTCACGTCGCTCGACGTCACCGTCACCGTCGGCGGCTCGGTCGTCACGGCCGCGCCGTCTATGGTCGCGCCTACCGTCGCCGCCGTCCCCGGCACCTCGCCCGTGAATGTGGCCGTGTACGTGCCGCTCGCACTGTCCGTCGTCGGCGAGACCGTCCCCGCGCTCGTCCCGCCCGAGACGGCGAACACCACCACCGCCCCACCCACCGTCAGCGCGTTGCCGGCGGCGTCCCGCGCCCGCAGCGTCAGCGTGACCGTCCCACCCGACGCCACCGTCGCGCTCGAGACCGACAGCTCCGACCGCTCGGTGGAGATCGGACCCGGCGTCACCGTCACCGCCGGCAGCGCGCTGGTGACCGCTGCGCCCCCGATCGTCGCCTCGATGGCCGTCGCCGAGCCCGCCAGCACGCCGGTGAACGTCGCGGTGTAGGTGCCGTCCGCGCCGTCGGTGGTCCCCGAGATCGTCCCCGTGCTCGTGCCGCCGCCGTGCGAGAAGACGACCACCGCCCCGCCCGTCGTGAGCGCGTTGCCGAAGCCGTCGCGCGCCCGCAGGGTCAGCGTCACGGCGCTCCCCGACGCCACCGAGGCGCTCGAGACCGTCACCACCGAGCGCGCGGTCGAGACCGCCCCTGCCGGGACGTTGAATGCCGCGCTCGTCGCGCCGACCAGACCCGACGCGGTGGCGGCGATGGCGTATCCGGATCCCACGCTGTCGATGTGCAGGCCGGCGAACGTGGCGACTCCGGAGACGGCCGCGACGCTCGTGATGCCGAGCAGCTCCGCGCCGTCGGTGCCCGTGCCGGAGGAGATGGCGAGGGCGACCGTGCCGCTGAAACCGGTGGCCGTGTTCCCCTGAGCGTCGCGGGCCGCTACCACGGCGCCGAAGGGCGCGCCGGCGCCGGTGCTCGCCGGCTCACTCGTGAAGACCAACTCCCTCTCGGCGCCCGACGTCACGACCACTTCCGGCGCCGCGCCCGTCACCGCGATGCCGCCGATCGTCGCGCCGATCGAGGTCGCGCTGCCGGCGAGGAGGCCGCTGAAGAGCGCGGTGTACTCGCCGTCCGCGTGGTCCGTCACCGCGCCGATCGTCCCCGTGCTGGTCCCTCCCGAGGCGGTGAAGACCACAGTCTCACCGCCCGTCGCGAGCGCGTTCCCCGCGGCGTCCCTCGCCCGGAGCGCGATCGTGACGGTGTCGCCCGCTACCACCGACTGGCGCGCCGCCGTCACCACCGACCGGTCCGCCGAGATCGCGCCGGGCGTGACCGTGACGGTCGGCAGGACGCTCGTCACCGCGGCGCCACCGATCGTCGCGTGCACCGTGGTCGCCGTGCCGGCGAGGACGCCGGTGAAGTCCGCCGTGTAAGACCCGTCCCCGTGGTCGGTCGTCGCGCCGATGGTCCCCGTGCTGGTGCCCCCGCTCGTCGCAAAGGCGACGGACTCTCCGCCGGCGGTGAGGTCGTTGCCGGCCCCGTCCCGCACGTGGACCGTGAGCGTGACCGCGCCCCCGGACGCCACGGTGGGGGCGGACACGCTCACGACCGACGTCGCGGGGCTCGCGGCGCCCGCCTCAGCGGTGGCGGTGAAGGTGAGCGGGCTGCCCGCGAGATCGATGGCCGTGGCGCGCAGAGTGTTGGCGCCCGCCGCGCTGCCGAGGGTCCAGGAGGTGAGGGTGGCGACCCCGGTCGCGTCCGTGGCCACCGCCGTCGTGGGAACCACAGCGCCGCCTCCGGTCAGCACCTCGAACAGCACGGCAACGCCCGCGACCGGGTTGCCGCTCGCGTCCCGCACCATCACCGCGGGCGGCACCGGAACGGCGGTTCCCGCGATCGCGCTCTGACCGTCGCCCGCGTGGATGGCGGCCCCGGACGCGGTTCCCGCGCCGACATCCACCGCATCCGAGATCGCCTCTGTGAGCGCCGGCGCGGAGAAGCGGAGGGTACGGACACCAACCGTCCCCGTTGCAGCGAGATCGGCGAACGCCGCCGCGCCGCTCGCGTCCGTGGCCACCGCAGCCGTGCCGCCGAGGGCCCCGCCGCCGGCCGCGACCGCCGCCGTCACCGTGACACCCGACTGCGCGACCGGGTTGTCGGCCGCGTCCGCGAGCTGGAGCACCGGCTGGCGTTCGAAGGCCACGCCGCTCCGAGCCGTGGCCGACGGCTGCGTGGTGATCTCCAGGTGCGTGGCACTGCCCGCCGACAGAATGATCGCGCCCGACGTGGCGGCGGCGAGGCCTGGCGCGCCGAAGCCGATTGTGTACGACCCGGCCGCCCCGCTGATCGTCAGGCCCTCGAAGCTGGCGAGCCCGTTCGCGGCGGTGACGGCGGTGGCGCTCGTGAGCGCGGCGCCCGACCGGCCGCTGAGGATCGTGGCTGTGACCGTGACGCCCGGCACGGCGACCGGGTTCCCGTTCGCGTCCTGCACCTGCACCTTCGGCTGCTGCGCAAAGGGCACGCCGCTCGCCGCCGCACTCGAGGGCGGCGTCGTCAGGGCGAGGCGCGCCACTGCGCCGGCCGTGATGGCGAACGGCGCGCTCGTCGCGCCGGTGAGCCCGGCGGCGCTCGCCACGAGGGTGTATCCGGCGCCGGCGCGGTTGACGCTGATCCCCGGGAAGGCGGCCAGGCCCGCCCCCACCGCCACCGTAGCCGTGCCCGCAAGCGATCCGCCGCCGGGGTTCGTCCCGATCGCCAGCGAAGCGCTACCGCTGAAGCCGGTCGCCACGTTCCCAAGCGTGTCGCGGACCGTCACCTGCACCGCCGGGGCGATCGCCGCGCCGGCGGTGGAGCTCGAGGGCTGGACGGTGAACCCCAGCGTCGCCGCCGCACCCGGCGTCACCGTGAACGCCGCGGTGCCGGTCGATAGCGAACCGGCGCTCAGCAGCAGCGTGTAGCCGATCGCCGCCTTGTCGAGACGCAGTCCGGCGAAGCTGGCCACTCCCGCCACCGCGTTGACCGACGTGGCGCCCGAGAGCGTGCCCGCCGCCGGGTTCGCACCGAGAGCCGCCGTCACGACACCCGTGAAGCTGGCGAGCGTGTTCCCAGCCGCGTCCTGCGCGGCAACCCGCACCGCCGGCGCGATCACACTCCCCGCCGCCGTCGCGGCGGGCTGCGTGAGAACCGCGAGCCGCACCGGTGAGAGAGCGACGCGGAAGTCCGCCGCCGACTCGGCGTTCCCACCGAACGAGACCCACGCGCTGGCCCGACCCGTCTGGTCCACCGCACGCGCCTGCCAGTGGTACGCGACGTTGTCCGAGAGCCCCGCAATCGCCGCCGTGGCGAGCGCACCCCGCTCTACCGGCGTGCTCGAGGCGGTCGCCGCGTTCGCGAACGCCGTGCCGACAGCCTGCACCTCGACCTCGAGGCGCACCTGGTCGCCGGAGTCGGCATCGGCGACCAGCGCGCGGAAGAGCATCGTCGCCTGGTCCGTGGTCGCGCCCGTGCCGACGGCGGTCGTGCCGTCGCTCCGCAGCTGCGAGGGACTCGCGGGCGCCTCAGGCGGATGAGGAATCGCCACACGGAAATCGGCGCTGCCGGGGCCGTAGAGGACCCACGCGCTCGCGCGCCCGGTCCGGTCCACACTGCGCACCTGCCAGTGGTACGAAGTACCGCTGGCCAGGCCGCCGGCCACCACCGAGGCGCGTGTCCCCGACGCGGCCCACGCCCCCGTCGCGGTGGGCGTCCCCGAGAACGAAGCGCCAACCGGGCGCACCTCCGCCTCGAGACGGAGCGAGTCCTGGTCGACGTCGGATACGGATGCGCGCAGCACCACCGTGTCGCGGTCAATCGTGCCGCCGACCGGCACGGCGGTTCCGAGACCCACCGCGAACTGGCCCAGCGTGTCGGGCGCAGCGGGCGGGCGCGGAGACGTCACCTGGAGCGTGAACGCGCCGGTCGCTCCAGCGGAGGCGCTCGTCACCTCGACGACGAGGTACCCGGCGCGTCCGAGACGCGCGTAGCTCACACACGCGTCCTGGCGGCCCGCGCGGCAAGCGTCGTTCTCCACCAGCGGCGGCACGGCGGCGTCGGCCGACCCCGTGTCGAGCACGACGTAGACGTCGAACGCCCCCGAGGCGGCCAGGAAGGAGAGCGAGTCGCCCGCGCCGATGGGCACGCGGAACACCCGGGCGAAGCGGCCCGGGCGGTGCGGCGCGCCGCAGTCGCGCGCCGTCAGCGAGTCCGCCACCGCGGCGCCCGCGGCGACCTCGGTGATCGTGCAACCCGTGATGCGGAACTCGACGGGAAGGCGCACCAGCGTCGCCGCCGGTCCGGCGGTGCTGAAGACGAGGGTGTCGTGGTACACGCCCGCCGCGAGCCCCGCGGGCTCGAGCGAGACCGAAAGGGTGTCCGGTGCGCTACCGGCGCTGACCGCCGTCCGGAGCCACGCGCTGCCGTGCACCACGCTCAGCGACCAGGGGACGCCGATCTCTCCCGCCTCCAGCGATACCCACGCGACGCGTGGCGCCGTGCTCCCGGCTTTCGCCGAGTCGACGAGCGCCGGCGGCGTGAGCTGGAGCATGCTCACGTCCCCCGGCCGCACAAGGTCCTGGAGACCGCAGGTCGTCTGGAGACCGGCGAGCGCCAGAACCAGCGCCACCGCGGCCAGGCGACGGCCGGCGGGGACGCGAGCACGGACCAACAGGAGGGGCCTCTGAGACACGCTGGTCGCTTTCCTTAATCAGCCCGTACAACTAACTGGGATTCAGAGCCCCGCGCCAGACGCGCACGCCCGCAAAGGCGAGTGCCGGCGCGAGGATTGCCGACGACGAGCCGGCCAGTGACACGAAGGGCCCGGCACGAGCCGGGCCCTTCGCATGTCGAGTCAGCGCGCGTCAAGCCGGCGCGGCAGGCTCCTCGGATGGCGCCTCGGCGGCCCTCGCGACCCGCCGCGAAGTGGAGCGCCACAGCATGACCCCGGCGACCAGGTACCCGACCGCGTACACGCTGGCATTGAACAGCGTCTTGAAGATGGCCCGCCTCAGTCCGGGCGTCGCCGACGGATCGCTCACCAGGCGGAACATCTGCCCGATGTTGAGAGCGAACAGTCCCATGCAGGCGACGCAGAACACCGTCAACACGAAGAACAGAATCGCGAACAGGCGCGGCCACGCCCGGTTGCCGCCACGGCCCCTGATCCCGCAGGCGACCAACAGCAGGCCGACGGTCCCGAGAGCCATGGCATCCATCGACTGCCCGATGGTACCGAACTCCCAGTTCGCGTTGCCCAGCTGCGGCGGGTACCACAGCAGCGCCACGTCCAGCCAACCCACCAGGGCGAGCACGAGTCCGCCCACCAGGAGCATGCTGGCGAACGGCGCAATATCAGACGGCGGGAGGAGGCTTACAGCCCCCTTCCGCCGTCCGTTCCCCTTCAGGACGATCCGCTCGGCCAACGCTCAGACCTCGTGCTGCTTCTTGCGGCGGCGAATGAACGCCCCGCCCACGCCGAACAGGCCCGTCCCCAGAAGCACGATGGAGAACGGCTCCGGAGTGACCGTGTCGGCGACCGTCGTGTACTGCAGGTCGCACAACGGGTTGCTCACCGGGTCGCGCCGGTTGTCCGTGGAGCACCTGCCGTTCGTGGAGGTGAAGCCGTTCCCGTCCCAGAAGACGGCCAGCTCCGTCATCTGGTTCGCGTTGAAGATCGCTCCCGTCGTGACAGAGAAGACCACGTCGCCGGAGCAGGTCCACATCGCGTTGCCCGTGCCGGTGGCGCAGCCGCCGATCTTCGCCGTGTTGTTGAAGAACCGGAGCATGCCCCAAGACGTGTTCTGGTTCTTCGCAGCCCAGCTCCACGCGGTGGGAGTTCCGGTTGCGCCGCCAACCAGCGTCGGCATCGCCCCCACGTACGCGGCCGACGTGTCGGCACCGAACGTAATGGGCCTGTAGGTGCGCACCTGCTTCAGCGCGGACCACAGCATGTTGTCCGGCAGCGTCCCCTGATTGTTCTTGAGCGAGAGCTGCACCGCCGTGCCGGTCCGCACGGTCTCGTTGTAGATCCCGACCGTCTGCAGCGAGACCGAGAAACACGCCCTCAGCGTGCCGGCCGAGCATGTGTTCCACGTTCTCGTGTAGACGTCCTGGGCGCTCGCAACCGCCGGCACCGCCAGCAAGGCGCCAACGGCCAGGGTGCGAACAAGGGCGGAAGACGCGCGCATACGATCTCCTGAACGGGTTCTCACAAGGTGCGTGCTGCTCGACGCCGTAGAACCTAGCAAGAAGCGGGCCCATTGTCCACGCCGTGCCAGACAGGGGGCCCGGACCGACGACTCCTCCAATGCGTTGGCCTACATATCCTTACGCTCCGTGGCCAGCCGACGGCGAAATGCCGCGCTTTGCACCTGATGGCGGCAGGCAACAGCGAGGAGCCGTCATTCCGTTGCGGGGGCGCAACACGCAGGGGGCTGCGACGCCGCACGGCCGCCGGACCGACTCGAGTCGCGACCAGCTCGCTTCGATCGGGAAACGGGAACTCCGATCCACCCTATCGAGTGCGGATTCCGCCCGAGGAACCGAGGTCTGTCGTTGCGTCTGTGCGTCATTCCGGAGCGAGACTGTGGCCTGCCCGCACCGGTTCACCCGACCCTCGCCGAGCCCGCCTGCGATTCAAGCCATTGCACAATAACGACTTGTCACTATCTTGCTCGCCTGGCGCGACGTCGCACGAGTCCTGCGTGTGCTTTGCAGCGGCTTGGTGTGTGTGCCGGTGGCGGCAAGAATCCGCGGCGATGCCGTGTACCATGTGTCCTGTTGGGCCGAGTGCCCGAACGACGAGTGTGGGTATCTATGCCTGAACACGCATCGCGCGATCATCCTCCGCTGGTGGTGATCGCGAACAGCCAAGAGTGGCACGTGCGCACCCTCGAGAGCATCCTGGGTCCGCATGGCTACGCCGTGCTGCGCGCCTACACCGGGAAGCAGGCCCTGGAGCGCTGTCGCAGCGGCCGGCCCGACATCATCATCATCGATACCGACTTGCCGGACATGGACGGCCTGGAGCTGTGCCGCACGCTGCGCGACGAGCCGCTCGTCAGCCACAGCACTCCCATCTTCGTGACGAGTCCCGGGCACCCGAGCCGCCAGAAGCGCCTCGCAGCTCTGCGGGCGGGCGCGTGGGACTTCCTCGGCTCCTCACCCGACAGCGAGGAGCTGCCGCTGCGCCTGGACGCCTACGTGCGCGCGAAGTTCGACGCCGACCGTGCCCGAGAGGAGAGCCTCCTCGATCACTTGAGCGGCCTCTACAATGTGCGCGGGCTGGCGCGCCGGGCGCGGGAGCTGGGCTCCCATGCCTTCCGCAACCACGAGCCCCTGACTTGCGTCGTCTTCTCTCCCGTCCCCGACCCCAGCGCCACCCCGGCTGACGCGGACGCGGCCGCCCTCGCCTCGGTCGAGCGTCTGGCCCGCGCGCTGCGTGAGCACGGCCGCGTTTCGGACGCCATCGGCCGCCTTGGCCCGATGGAATTCGCCGTGATCGCCCAAGGCACCGATTCCGAGGGCGCGGTGCGAATGGCGCAGCGCATCAACCAGGCGATCGAGAAGGTGGAGCAGGACACGCAGTATCCGATGCGCATGGCGGTCGGCTTCGATGCCGTCGTGAACTACCACGAGACGCCGATGGACCCGTCCGACATGCTGACGCGGGCCACCAAGGCGATGCGCCTCTCGAGGGCGGACACCGGCGGCGAGCGGATTCGCCGCTTCGACTCCAGCGCCCCCAACTAGCCAAGCTCCGCACGTCGTCCCCCCGCGTGACGCGCTCTGCGCAGCGAGCAGAGCGCGTTTGTCGTGGCGCTCCGTCTTCCGGGAGTTGCGCAAATGCATTGCAGGTGTATGCTTAGGCCATTCCGTCGTGCTGTGGCGCCTACGCATCACAAGACCCCCGGGAGCCGTTCGGGATGAAGCCAGCAGGCAGCGCTTCTGATACTCTGGTCGCGAGCGCGCCCGAGACGGCGCTCGTGTCACCGGAGTTCCGGGGGAGCGTCAGCATCCTCGTCATCGACGACGAGCGGACTCTGCGCGAGAGCTGCAAGCTCGTGCTCGACGCCGAAGGGTATCGCGTGGACGTGTGCAGCCGGGGCGACGACGGGCTCGAGCTCGTCCGGCGCCGCCGCTACGACATCGTCCTGACCGACCTCTACATGACGGACGTCTCGGGGATGGAGCTGCTCGAGGCGACGATGCAGTTCGCCCCCGAGACGATCGTCATAGTGATGACCGGCAACCCCAGCGTCGCCTCCAACGTTCAGGCTCTCCAGGCGGGGGCCTGGGACTACCTCCCCAAGCCCTTCTCGGCGACCCACCTCCAGATTCTCGTCGGCCGCGCGGCGCACGCCGTGTCGGTCGCGCGCGAGGCGCGGGGGAGCGCGGAACAGGGCGCGGAAGGGGACGACGACTCCCTCGTGCTGGGAGACTCGCCGGCTCTCCGGCGGGTGCTGGAGATCTCGCGCCGGGTCGCGGCGACGGACGCGTCGGTCTTCATCACCGGCGAGAGCGGCACGGGCAAGGAGCTGATCGCGCAGCTGATCCACCGGCACAGCCGCCGCCGCACGCGCCCCATGGTGGCGGTCAACTGCGCCGCCCTGCCCGAGGGTCTCCTCGAGTCCGAGATGTTCGGCCACGTGAAGGGCGCGTTCACGGGAGCGGTGCGCGAGAACGCCGGCCTCCTGGAGGCGGCGAACGGCGGCACGCTGCTGCTCGACGAAGTCTCCGAGATGCCGAAGTCGGTCCAGGCGAAGCTGCTGCGGGTCATCCAGGACGGCGTGGTGCGGCGCGTCGGCAGCTCGACGACGACCGCCGTGGTCAACGTGCGGTTCATATCCTCGTCGAACTCCGATCCGGAGCAGGCGGTGAAGGACGGGGTCCTGCGCGAGGACCTGTTCTACCGGCTGCGCGTCGTGCCCATCCGACTCCCACCGCTGCGCGAGCGCGGCGACGATGTCACGCAGCTGGCGACGATCTTCCTCAACCGCTACTGGCTGCGCCATCGCGGCGCCGGCCTCGCCGCCCCGCGGTTCAGCGACGCGGCGGTGGCGGCGCTCCGCTCCCGGGCGTGGCCGGGGAACGTCCGCGAGCTCCAGAACGCCATCGAGCACGCGGTGGTGATGCTCGAGCCGGGCCAGGTCATTCAGCCCGATGACATCCCGACGGGCGGGGCGCTGCGCGGCGGCCTGCCCGGCGACGAGGCGGCGGCCTTCCCCTCGGACGAGACGCTCGGCCAGAGCTATCACGCGGCGCGCGAGCAGGTGCTCGCCTCGTTCGAGCGGCGCTACCTCACGTGGCTGGTGGCCCAGGCCGGCGGCAACATGTCGAAGGCGGCGCGGCTCGCCGGCGTCGACCGCACCACGCTGTACCGGCTGATGGAGCGCCACGGCCTGCAGCGCGAGACCATCACGGTGCTGCCCGAGTGAGCGCGCGGCCGAACGACGTCGCGCGCGCGCTCCCCGCCAAGGGGGTGCAGCCGGCCCAGAATCCGGACGACGACGGCACGCCCGGGGCGATGGTCCGGATCGCGGCAGCCGGCGTCCGCGCCACGTGGCAGAACGAGCGCGGCGACGCCGTGGACGCCGAGGAGTCCATGGGCGTGCTGGAGTGGCTGGCCACCGCGGTCCAGCACGCCGCCTGGGGAGGCGTCCCGGAGCGCAACGGCCCCGGCTCGACGCCCCTGGGCCGCCACCTGCTCGAGCTGCTGCGCGCCGAGTTGGTGCGCCGCTGGCGCTCCGCCGAGCTGGCGCCAAGCCCGGAGGCGATGCTCGCCGTGCTCGAGGCGGTGGAACGGGTGCGCGAGGCCATCGATCCGGACTGGTCGCAGCACCTGGTCTCGCGCCTATCCGGACCCGAGGGACTCGACCTCGTGGTGGGCGTCGCCCACGACATCCGCTCGCCCCTCACCTCGGTGCTCTTCCTCGCGGAGACGCTGGGCCGTGGCGGCAGCGAGAACCTCACCGATCTCCAGCGGCGCCAGCTGCGGCTGATCTACGGCGCGGCCCTCGGCCTCAGCAATCTCGCCAGCGACATCATCGAGCTGGCGCGCGGCGGCGAGCAGCTCGTCGAGCAGGAAACCGAGCCCTTCTCCCTCTCGGAGCTGCTCGAGACGCTGCACGACATCGTGCGCCCGGTGGCCGAGGAGAAGGGGCTCACCATCCGCTATTCGGTGACCACGTCGGATCGCCGGCTCGGCTGGCCCATGGCCCTGAGCCGCGTGCTGCTGAACCTCACCACCAATGCCCTCAAGTTCACCGACGAGGGCCTCGTCGAGATCGGGACCAGTGCGAAGGGGCTGAGCCGGGTCGAGTTCTCGGTGCGGGACTCGGGGCGCGGGATCAGCAAGGAGGCTCTGGACAGCCTCTACCTGCCCTTCCGGCGCTCGCGCAGCCGCAAGGGGCCGGGAGGGTACCACTTCTCGGGGACAGGCCTGGGCCTGGCCATGTGCCGGAAGCTGCTCGAGGCGATGGGCTCGGAGCTGCACCACGAGACGCGCGCCGGATCGGGGACGCGCTTCTACTTCACCCTGGACCTCCCGCCGGCCAGCCAGATGTAGGCCCGGCCCGGCACCGCGCAGGCCACGCGATGCACTCCCTCGAGCAGTCGCCGGCGGCCCGCCGCTTGGTCCAGGGTGTGGCGCCTGTCCCACAGTTACCGTGGACTTGCCACAGCACCGATCGCCCTGGCCGTCGGGGCCGCGCACGTAACTCGTTTGAACGCAAACGATTCGCCATCTCGCCGGGTCCGTCGGACCCTCGCACGGGACTTGCCTCCTCAGGCGGCCGATGACGTCCATTGACTTCGCCAGTAGCGCTCAGGACCTCGCCGGCTTGCCTCTCGCGCGCACTTCTTTCGCGCCGAGCGACAGTTCGCGGCGTATGCTCAACGTGGTGGTGGCCGCCGTCGGGCTCGTCTTGGCATCGCCGCTGCTGGCTCTCATCGCGATGGCCGTCAAGCTCACTTCCCGCGGGCCGGTCATCTACAAGCAGACGCGGGTGGGCTTGGACCGCCGGCGGCGCTTCGGCGGCAACCACCGCCGCGAGGTGGACCTCGGCGGGAAGCCGTTCGTCATCTACAAGTTCCGCACCATGACCGTGGGCAGCGGCGCTTCCGAGCGCTGGGCCAAGCGCAACGACGCGCGCGTCACCCCGCTGGGGCGCGTCCTGCGCAAGTACCGCCTCGATGAGATACCCCAGCTCTACAACGTGCTCATCGGCGACATGAACGTCGTGGGGCCCCGGCCCGAGCAGCCCTCCATCCTCTCCGAGTTGCGCGAGCAGGTCCCCTGCTACTCCATCCGCCAGCGCGTGAGGCCCGGCATCACCGGGTGGGCGCAGATCAACCAGCACTACGACACCTGCGTAGACGACGTCAGGCGCAAGGTCTCCTACGACCTCGAGTACCTGGCGCGGCAGTCCTTGACCGAAGACCTCAAGATCATGCTCAAGACCATCCCGGCGGTGGTGCTAAGGCGCGGAGGATGGTAATGTGACAGTCATGGCTGTCGCGCTCGAGCGCGTTCGCGTGCTCGCTTTGAAGACGCCAGCTCCGGTAGTAGTCGCGGGACTGGCGTTTTTGGTGTGCTTCTGGCGCCCCATCGTCACGCTGGGGCAGGACTGGTGGGGCAACCCGGACGCCGGACACGGGCTCCTCCTCTTCCCGGTCGCCGTGTACCTGGGGTGGAAGCGGGGGCTGGTGGCGGAGCCGCGCCCGCAGCACGCCCTGGGCATGGCGCTGCTGGTCGCCTCCGTGCTGCTCCGGTACATGTCGGGCCTGGCCGCCGAGCTGTTCACCATGAGGGCTTCCCTCCTCGGGGCGGCACTGGGCCTGATCGTGTACCTCTGCGGCATTCGGCAGGTGGTCCGCTGGTGGCTCCCCACCTCGCTCCTGGCCCTCTCGGTGCCGCTGCCCGTCGTGGTGCTGGGGAGCATAGCGCTCCCGCTCCAGCTGACGGCCTCGCGGTGGGGCGCCGCGCTGCTCGAGATGAGGAACGTGCCGGTGCGGCTGGCCGGCAACGTGATCCAGCTCCCCGGCCAGTCCCTCTTCGTCACCGAGGCGTGCAGCGGGCTCCGGTCCCTTACCTCGCTGCTCGCGCTCGGGCTGCTGGTCGCCGGGCTGTGGCTCAAGCGGCCGTGGCTCCGCCTGGTCCTGGTCGCGCTGGCGATCCCCGTGGCCATGGCTCTGAATGCCATCCGGGTGTTCCTGACGGGGTTCTTCGTGTACTTCGTGGATCCCGGCCTCGCTCAGGGCGTCATGCACCTGACCGAGGGCTGGGTGATCTTCGT
>Ga0316628_100003128_pt1 | contig 12627 bp, 10 predicted proteins | sample OWC_Aug_M2_C1_D5_FD_207648 | JGI IMG/M metagenome (GOLD analysis project Ga0316628, IMG submission 207648) | Wetland soil microbial communities from Old Woman Creek delta, Ohio, United States - OWC_Aug_M2_C1_D5_C | ecosystem: Environmental > Terrestrial > Soil > Wetlands | place: USA: Ohio...
CATCACCTGTTCAAAGGCGCTGTCCGTGCGCACCTCGAAATTCCCGTTTTTCAAGGTCTTGCGTAGCGAGCGCGCGACTTTGAATTCCTGCGGGAACAGCACCATGCGCGGATCGGGGCTCCACCACAGGATAGGATCCTCCGCATTGAACCAGGGGAATATGCCATGGCGGTAGGCATCCAGCAGACGCGCGGGGGACAGGTCGCCGCCGATCGCAAGCAGGCCGTTGGGTTCGCGCAGGGCGCGCTCGACCGGCGGGAAAGGGGTGTTGTCTCGTAGCAGGGTGAGCATGGGGTTCGCCAGTGTATATGTCGCATGGCATATAGCCAAGGGGATTGATTTAGGGGTATATTGCCGTAACCCCCGGTTGTACGATCAAGCATACGCAGAGCGGAGAAAATCAATGTTGGGACTGTTCGGCAAGAAATCGGACCACCCGATGGCGGACGTCAAATCGGCCCAGAGATTGCTGGAAGATGTGCCGAAGAACGATGCCCTGAAGGCGTTGCTGGAAATTACCGCCTGGATCGATTCCGTGCGCAGCGATGACCACATCCGGCTGGACAACATGTTCGCCGTGGTGCGCTTGCTGGACGAGGCTGCGCGGCCCCATGAAATCAAGGTGACGCGCGAATATTTTGCTTCTGCCTCCCAGTCGGCATTGCAGGAAAAGCGCCTGTGGGCGGCGCTCAACGGGTATTTCACCAATCTGGCGGAAGCATACCACGATGTTCTGGTCGGTTGCCGCGACGGCGAAAAGGGCGCGTCCGCGTTAAAAGTCCTGCGGCCGCTCATCGTTGCTCGCGGCATCAATGCGACTGCGGGCCGCCTGAAATGCGCAGCGGCCCACTATGCTGCGGTCGATCACGAGGTCTGGGAGGAGTTGGCGGAATATTACACCGAGGCAGAGTCGCAGAAGTCCCTGGATGAGCCGATCGAACTTTATCCCGGTGTCAGTGCGGAATATTCCATTCGCCACCAGGTAGCCGGGGTCCTGCTGTGGTGGGCTTCCGGCACAGGCTCTCTCAAGCCGCTGCAAATCCATCTCTCCGAGCGGCTCACCGCGCATTTGTGCCGCAGCTTTGTCATGGGCGCCGAACCGGGGCGGGACAGCGTCTATTCCTTCGACCTGGCGCAGACCCACCCGCCGGTGCGCTACAGCGGTGAACTTGCCGCGCATCCCAACCTGCGCTTCATCGGGCAGGGCGGGGTGCGCCTGCAACTTGAGCCGATGATCGAGAAACTGGAAAAGGGTGTAGTGCCCGGGGACCTCAACCTTGGCGGCAGCTATGACGCAGAAACCGTGTGCGATGTGGCGAAACGGCTTGCGGCGAATTGGCTGTCCGCGCCCCCCGCGCGACGCAATGTGCGGCGCAACATCAACGTCAACCTGCATATCGCGCGAGGATTCCCGGGGCTGCTGGACAGGGCTTTTGAGGGCGAGGGCGGCGTGGGAGAGAATGACAAGATCTGGGTGGCGGAAGACATCAGCGCCACCGGATTCCGCTGCACTCTGGATGCAGCAGTTGGCGGGTGGGTCAGGGTGGGCGCCTTGATCGGCTTCAGGCCGGAGAACGTGCAGCATTGGGGGGCGGGATTAGTGCGCCGCCTGCGCCGCGATGAGCGGAACAATCTCGATGTAGGTGTGGAAATAGTCACCAACCGGGTCGCGGGCGTGAGGCTGGAGGAAAGCGGCGCACAGCAGGGCAGCGAGAGTCTCGGGCTGTGGCTGGGGCTTTCGGGTTCCGAGGAAGGCGAGTCGCGCGTGATGTTCAAGCCTGCCAACTTTGCAGACAACCGCACCCTGCAGATGGACATGGCGGACAAGCGGTACATGCTGATCCCCATGGGTTCTGTCACCAAAGGTGATGACTTCGACCTGATGAGCTACCGCATGATAGAGCGGGAAGCTTCCAACGGCCAGTAGTGCTCCTAGGTTCCCAAGCGCTGTGCGAGCCAATATTCAACATCGCGCACTTCTTCCGGGCATACCGAATGCGGCATAGCATATTCATGCCACTCCAGCGTGTACTCGCGGTCGGTCAATTGCTGCGCCGATGCGCGCCCCAAGGCGTAGGGGATGATGGGGTCGCTACGCCCATGCGCCATGAATATGGGTGTGTGCTTCGCAGCTCTGCTCGCTTCACCCGGAAGCGAGGCAGACAGCGGCAGGTAACTGGAAAGCGCGAGTATGCCGCCCAGCCGTTCCGCATGGCGCAAGCCGGTGTGCAGCACAATCGCCCCGCCCTGTGAAAACCCCGCGAGATAGATGTTTTCCGCGTTGATGCCGCGCTCTTCTTCCTGGGCGATGAGTTTTTCGATCTCTACCTGTGACCCGCGGATGCCCGCCGCGTCTTGCGGCCTTTCGCCCTCCAGGGCCAGCCCGCCGGAGGGCGCTGCGGCGTAGATGTCGTACCAGGCGCGCATCACGAAACCGCCGTTGATCGTGACCGGGCGCATCGGCGCATGCGGAAAAATGTAGCGAACGGGCACCGGCAGGCTCATTTCTTCCGCGATGGGCACGAAATCCTCGCCGTCGGCGCCCAGTCCGTGCAGCCAGATGATGCTGTGCCGCGGGTTCTTTCCTGTTTCCAGCTTGATGTGGGGCAGAAGCTGTGTCATGGTAAGCCGATTTCCTCCGGCATGATGTCACGCAGCGCCTGGAAAAGCTCACGGTAGCTCCTGGGCGGCTTGCTCAGCTCCTTCTCCTTGTGGGCATTGCGGATCAAGGTGCGCAGGCGCTGCCCATCGGCGCCGGGGTGGGCGGCGAGCAACTCGGTCAGTGCCTCATCGCTTTCCAGCAGGCGCTCGCGCCAGCGCTCAAGCTGGTGCAGCCATGCCGTATGCTGGCGCGAGCTGCCGTTCCAGACTTCGAGCCGGGCAATGATGGGGGCGGCATCCACATCGCGCATCAGCCGGCCGATGTACTGCCGCTGACGCTTCTGCGCGCCGAACTTGGTGATGCGCTTCATCTCACGGATGGCGTCCAGCAGGTTCTCCGGGAGGTCCAGCTCGGCAAGCTGGTCGTTGCTGAGCTCGGTCAACCGTTCGCCGATGGCCTGCAGGTCGTGCATCTGCTGCTTGATCTTGGTCTTGCTGGGCGGGAGTTCGACCTCGTCTTCCGGCCGATTGGGGTGATTGTGATGCATGATGGCGAAATATTGAAAGGATATTGCTATGATAACGCCTTTCCGATAAACCCGTTTGTCCAGTTCATGAAGACCATCGTTCAAACCGAGCATCGTTTTTCGCATTCCGGGGACCAGCTGAACCAGCTTGCGCAGGACATCATTGCCTATGCCCGCCAGCAGGGCGCCACCGCCAGCGCGGCCGAGGTGTCAGACGGATTCGGCCAAGCCGTCACCGTCCGCAACGGCGACGTGGAGACCATAGAATACAACCGCGACAAGAGCCTGAGCGTCAGCGTTTACCTCGGCCAGCGGCGCGGCAATGCCAGCACGTCAGATTTTTCGCCGCAGGCGATGCGCGACACGGTGGATGCCGCGCTTGCCATTGCCCGGCATACTGCCAGCGACGATTGCGCCGGTCTGCCCGACCAAGACCGTCTCGCGACCTCGTTTCCGGACCTTGATCTGTACCACCCGTGGCACCTCGACGTGGAGCAGGCCATTGCGCTGGCGCGCGAGTGCGAGCAGGCCGCGCTTGACCGTGACAAGCGCATCAGCAACTCGGAGGGTGCTACCGTCAATGTGCTCGAGGCGCACTTCACTTATGCCAACAGCCTGGGGTTCTTGGGCGGATTTCCCACTTCGCGCCACAGCGTCAGTTGTGCCGTGATTGCGGGCAAGGGGGCGGAGATGCAGCGCGACTACTGGTACAGCGAGGCGCGCAACGCAGCGGAAATGCTCAAGGTGGAAGAGATCGGGCGCATCGCGGCGGAGCGCGCCCTGCGCCGCCTGAAATCGCGCAAACTGGGCACCATGCAGGTTCCCGTGCTGTATGAGGCGCCTGTGGCTGCCAGCCTGCTTGGCCATTTCGTGGGGGCGGTGAGCGGCAGCAGCCTGTACCGCAAGTCCTCATTTTTGCTCGACCAGCTGGGCAAGCCGGTATTCTCGGATAACGTGCGCATCGACGACGTGCCGGACATTCCGCGCGGCCTCGCCAGCAGCGCGTTCGACGACGAAGGCGTGGCGACCGGGCGCCGTACCATCATAGACGACGGCGTGTTGCAGGGCTATTTCCTTGGCAGCTACTCCGCGCGCAAGCTGGGCATGAAGACCACGGGCAATGCGGGTGGCACGCACAACCTCATCCTCCGTCCGGGCGAGCTGGACTTCAATGGCCTGCTGAAAAAGATGGGGCGCGGGCTGTTGGTGACCGAACTGCTGGGGCAGGGCGTCAACCATGTCACGGGCGACTATTCGCGGGGTGTCGCAGGTTTCTGGGTAGAGCATGGCGAGATTCAATACCCCGTGGAAGAAATCACCATCGCCGGCAACCTGAAAGACATGTACCGCCATATTGCCGCCGTAGGCAATGACGTGCTGATCCAGGGCTCGCGCCGGTGCGGCTCCATCCTGATGGAGGGCATGACGGTGGCGGGGCGGTAGCCCCGGAGGCCCTGACGCGGCCAGCTGGCGCATTACCGACATGCCGGGTATTCAGCAGTGGTTGGCGACTTGGGCGCAGCTCTCCTTAGCGCAGAGTGCTCCGCAGACGGACCTGTATCGGGAGGTGATGTCCCGGTATCGGGCGCCGCGGCGCTGCTATCACAACGAGCAGCATCTCGACGAGTGCTTCGCCTGTTTCCGGCAGGTGCGCGCCGAGGCGCAGCATCCTGCAGAAATCGAAATGGCGATCTGGTTCCACGATGCCGTCTATGACTCCAGCCGCCAAGACAACGAAGAACGCAGCGCAAACTGGGCGCTGTGTGAAACCACGCGGTTCGGCGTGTCGCGCGAACCGGCAGAGCGTATTCATTCCCTGATTCTTGCCACCAGGCATGATGCTGCGCCGATCGCGCCGGATGCAAGAATTCTTGTCGATGTCGACCTGGCCATCCTCGCTGCCGAGCCGGGCCGGTTTGACGAATACGAAAAACAGGTTCGCCAGGAATATTCATGGGTTCCTGGATTTGTATTCCGGCGCAAACGGCGCGAGTTATTGACCCGGTTGCTGGAGCGGCCAACTATCTACTCCACCGGATTGTTCCGCGCAACGTTTGAGCCGAGAGCGCGTGACAACTTGCGGCGATCCCTGGAAGCGCTATGATCGAGCAGGACTACCTTCTGGCGTCGGGCGCTCGATGCCACCTGACCAAGGCGCGGCACCCCCTGTTGCGCAACTACTTTGTCCTTGGTTTCCCTTATGGAGAACCTAGCATAGCGGAGGAGTCGGAATTGATCGCGCGCGCTTTACGGTGCGCGCGCGAGCTGTCATTGACGCTCGCGGGCAGGCAGGAAGCATATACCGTAATTTACAGCGGCCATGCGACGCGGCGCGCTAAGGGATGGCATGCGCATATCGTGGTCCTGGCAAACCGCCGCCAGAAAGCGTGGCTGTATTTTGTGCTTGGCGGCAAGAATCTCCTGCAGGCCTTGGGTTTCCGGCGCGATGAAATCAGAACGCCGCGTCAAACTGATTAGACGGTTCATCGCGGCTCTCCCGCCCGGAAATCTCGCCATTTCCGGCCTTGCTCGCCCGCGTGGTAAAATGCGCATCTTTCTTAACTCTATTACTCCGTTTGGAAGGCTGCCATGTTCTCCAGAAAAAATACCATTGCCGTTGTTGACCCAGACTTGTGGGACGCGATCCAGAAAGAAACCCGCCGCCAGGAAGATCATATTGAACTGATCGCCTCGGAGAACTACACCAGCCCGGCGGTGATGGAGGCGCAGGGCAGCCAGCTCACCAACAAGTACGCCGAGGGCTATCCCGGCAAGCGTTATTACGGTGGCTGCGAATTCGTGGACATTGCCGAGCAACTGGCCATAGACCGCGCCAAGGCACTGTTCGGCGCGGAATACGCCAACGTGCAGCCGCATTCCGGCTCCCAGGCCAACCAGGCGGTGTATGCGGCGGTGCTGAAGCCGGGCGACACCATCCTGGGCATGAGCCTTGCACACGGCGGCCACCTGACCCATGGCGCTTCGGTGAACATCAGCGGCAAGCTGTACAACGCCATCACCTACGGCCTGAACGACAAGGAAGAGATTGATTACGACGCCGTGCAGAAACTGGCCAACGAGCACAAACCCAAGATGATCGTGGCGGGCGCCTCCGCCTACGCGCTGGTCATCGACTGGAAGCGTTTCCGCCAGATCGCCGACAGCGTGGGCGCATATCTGTTCGTGGACATGGCGCACTACGCCGGGCTGGTGGCGGCGGGCTACTATCCCAACCCGGTGGGTATCGCGGACTTCGTTACCACCACTACCCACAAGACCCTGCGTGGCCCGCGCGGCGGCCTGATCCTGGCCCGCGCGGAACACGAGAAGGCGCTCAATTCGGCGATTTTCCCGGCCCTGCAAGGCGGCCCGCTGATGCACGTCATTGCCGCCAAGGCAGTGGCGTTCAAGGAAGCCGCGAGCAAGGAGTTCAAGGATTACCAGATGCAGGTGATAGACAATGCTCGCGTGATGGCGCGCGTGCTGCAGGAGCGCGGCGTGCGCATCGTCTCGGGCCGCACTGACAGCCATGTGTTCCTGGTCGACCTCCGTCCCAAGAAGCTTACCGGCAAGGATGCCGAAGCCGCGCTGGGGCGTGCCCACATTACGGTGAACAAGAATGCCATCCCCAATGATCCGGAAAAGCCGTTCGTCACCAGCGGCATCCGCATCGGGTCACCCGCCATGACCACGCGCGGCTTCAAGGAACTGGAAGCGGAAAAGCTCGCCAACCTGATCGCCGACGTGCTGGACGCGCCAAACGACGATGCGGTGATTGCGCGGGTGACGGCGGAGGTGAAGAAGCTGACCACGCAGTTCCCGGTGTACGGAGCCTGACGAAAATGGAAAGGGGACGAGACGAAGGCAGAAGGGAGAGGGTGGCCGCAGCCTGCCTCGCTTGTTTCTTTCCTCATCCCTTCTCCCTTCTCCCGTCTTCCCTCCCGCTTTCCTTATGAGATGCCCGTTCTGCAAGCACCCCGACACCCAGGTGGTGGACACCCGCGTGAGCGAGGAGGGGGACAGCATCCGCCGCCGCCGCCGCTGCCTTTCGTGCGACAAACGTTTCACCACCTACGAAATGGTGGAGTTGCGCATGCCGCAAGTGGTCAAGCAGAACGGCATGCGCAGCGAGTTCGACGAGGAAAAGCTGCGCACCAGCTTCACGCGCGCGCTGCATAAGCGGCCCGTGCCGACCGAGATGGTTGATGCGGCCATAGACCGTGTCACCCAGAAGATATTCGAACTGGGCGAACGTGAAATCGGCTCGCGCCAGGTCGGCGAAATGGTGATGAAGGAATTGTTGAAGCTCGACAAGGTCGCCTATATCCGTTTCGCCTCGGTATACAAGAGCTTTCAGGACGTGGGCGATTTTACCGATGCCATCGAGGCTGTGCGCAAGACCCCCGCCAAACGGCGCAAGGCGGACTGATCATGTTTATGCCAGCGGACAGTCAGTGGATGGCGCGTGCGCTGCAACTGGCGGAACGCGGCCTGTATAGCACCAGCCCCAATCCCCGCGTCGGTTGCGTGCTGGCCAAGGGTGACGCAGTAGTGGGCGAAGGCTGGCATGAACGAGCGGGCGAGCCGCACGCGGAAATTCATGCGCTGCGCGCGGCGGGCAACCGGGCGCACGGCGCAACCGCTTATGTCACGCTCGAACCCTGCAGCCACCACGGGCGCACGCCGCCTTGCGCCGATGCCTTGATAAAGGCAGGCGTGGCGCGCGTGGTGGCGGCGGTGCAAGACCCCAATCCGCTGGTGGCGGGGCAGGGACTGGAAAAGCTGCGCGCAGCGGGGATAAAAGTCGAATTCGGCCTGATGGAAACGTCAGCGCGCGAACTGAATATCGGGTTCATTGCGCGCATGACGCGCGGCATGCCCTGGGTGCGGAGCAAGATCGCGGCCAGCCTGGACGGGCGCACCGCGCTCAACAACGGCGCGAGCCAGTGGATAACCGGCGAAGCTGCGCGCCAGGATGTGCAGCACTGGCGAGCGCGTTCATGCGCCGTGCTCACCGGCATCGGCACCGTGCTCGCGGACAATCCCCAACTCAATGTGCGCACCGTTCAGACTACCCGCCAACCTTTGCGCGCGGTGGTGGACAGCGCCTTGCGCCTGCCGCCCGATGCACGGCTGCAGCGGCAGCCCGGCATGGTGGTCTACACCGCATCAGCCGACGCGGATAAAGTAACCGCGCTGCAAAAGGCCGGCACGCAAGTGGTGGCGCTGCCGGGTATGCATGGGGAAGTGGATTTGCGTGCCGTGCTGCGCGATCTCGCTACCCGTGGCTGCAACGAAGTCCTGGTCGAAGGGGGTAGCAGGCTGAATGGCGGCCTGCTGCAGGCCGGCCTGGTGGACGAACTGGTGCTGTATCTGGCGCCCCAGATGCTGGGCGACATGGCGCGCGGCATGGCGCGCATGCATGAGCTGACCAGTCTGGAGCAGCGCGTAAGTCTGGACTGGCAGGACGTGCGCCATGTAGGCAGGGATTTGCGCATTGTCGCGCGCGTAAAGAGAGGATAGGCATGTTCAGCGGTATCGTGGCAGATGTGGGAACCATCATCAGATCTGAGGACCGTGCAGGCGGCTTGCGCCTGGCGGTCGAAACGCATGTGCTCGGCATGGACGATGTGGCACTTGGCGACAGCATAGCGGTGAACGGCGTTTGCCTCACGGTGGTAAGCAAGGAAGCCAGGGCATTCACCGTGGACGTGTCGCGCGAGACACTGAGCTGCACCGTGGGGCTGGAACGCCAGGGCGCGCGCGTCAATCTGGAAAAGGCGCTGCGTCTTTCGGATCGGCTTGGCGGGCATCTGGTCAGCGGCCACGTGGATGGCGTGGGCGAAGTCGTCGCATTCACCGATCTCGGAGAAAGCTGGAAACTCACCGTGCGCTCGCCCCAAGACCTGGCGAAATACATCGCGGGGAAAGGCTCCATCACCATCAACGGGGTCAGCCTTACCGTAAACCGGGTTGCGGGCCGTGAGTTCGACGTAAACCTTATCCCGCACACGCTGGCCGTGACCACGCTGGGCGAACTGCAGGCGGGTGCGAAGGTGAATCTGGAAGCAGACCTGATCGCACGCTATGCCGCGAGGTTTCTCGAAGCTCAGGGCCAGGGCCCGGAAGCAGCGCGCTAGCGGTGCGGGGCCTGGGCGCCCCGTTGACACCGATTCGCCAAAAACAGTTGTTGTTACCCCGGGGAATTACCATTACACTGGCAGGGTCGAAAAATAATAAGGCGGGGAACGCGCATCTTGATGAATCGGTCTGGCACTGCGGCAACCTTGAATCCCGCCCCGAGAGGCGCTCTTCGCCGGTATTTGATGGTTGCGGCCATGCCAGTCGCGCTGCTGTGCGGCGCGCCATGCATCGCTGCCGAGCAGGAAGCGCCCATCGCCCGGATCAGCCCGGCTACGGTCCCTGCAAGGGGCGACCATTCCGCACTCCTCACCCTTAAGGCCTTTGGCCGCTATGCCATCACCGTGACCAGTTCACAGGGCATGGCATTGCAGACGCTGGATCGCATGGCGGGGGCGGGGCGGACAGCCGGCGAAGCCGGCAAGCAGGATGGCCGGCTCGATCTCTTCCTGGATCGGGGCGAATACAAGGTGCTGACCCATGCCGCGGGCAAGGGCAGCGGCCAGGCCAAGCTGAGCGCGCATGCCTTCCGCGAACTGCATGACCACCCGCCCCTGCTGGTCGAGCAGCGCCTGGAAACTGCGACCCTGGGCGATTTCGAGCAGCGTTCATACTGGCTTGAGATCACGCAGAAGCGCACCGTCGCGCTTGAGGCTGCGGGGCGGCATCTGGCGGACCTCAGGCTGTGGCGCGATGGGACCTGGCTGGTCAATGTGGCGCCCCAGTTGCTGAAGAGCCAGGCGCGCGTGGATCGCCCGCTGCAGATTGCCCGCTTCACGGCCGAGCTTGAGCCGGGGCTGTATCTGGTGACGGCATACGGCGGCCCGAGCCAGCCCTGGACGGAAACATCCGAGGACAAGCCTTTCTTCCTGCGTTTCGGCATCCCCGTGCTCGGCCCGGCGATGCGCCAGCAGTTCACCATGGGCGAGTTCGGGGTGGAGCGCTTCCTCGTCCCCGCCTCCCCCAACTTCTTCCGCCTCGAACTGCCTGTTGCCAGCCCCGCCAGTATCCAGGTCGGCAACTACAACGAGCGCGATCCATTCCAGACGCAAGGTCCCGGCGCCAGCATAGACAAGCGCTCCCTGCCGCCGGTGGCGGAGTTGAGCGGCATAGGCGGCAACGTGCTCAAGGTCGTAACCGTCACGATGGACGCAGGAAAGCCATACATCCTGCAGCATTTCAATGCGAGCATCGTCAACCGGTTCAGTGTTTCCGGCAATTACTGGCTGAGCTCGATCCACGCCGGGTATGCGGAGGACTCGGTGGGCGCGACCGCGGTGCTGACCCGCCAGCGCCGTGCCGGGTATGGGTATGGCCCGGAGGAATATCTCGATGCACGGGTGGTCGAACTTGCGGGCGGCAAGCCGTGGCACCGCCGCTTCAACCTGCTCGACGAACTGACCCTGTTTGTCAGACTGCCCGAAACCTCGAAGATCAGCGTCATCGGTCAGGGCGTGAAGGCGCACTACCGTTTCGAACCCTTCCTGACCTCACGCCCAAATGACTACAAGACGCCGCCGTGGCAGGAGGGCGGTCACGTGTTCGAGTTGGACCGGGGCTTGTATGTGCTGACGGTCCAGCCGGAAACGAAGGGCGTACTGGACCTGCAACTGTTGCCCCCCGGCACTGTGGTGCAGGACGTGATGTCCTTCCTGTCCAAGCTTGCTCCCGGCGGGAATGACGCGTCCGAGCAGCGCGCGCCCTCGGGCAGCGTGCCAGGAGAAAAGCTCACGCCGGTCAACCCGGTGGCGCTTTTTGCCGATGTGCCGCTGGAATACGACACGAACTACACCATGTACCTGAATCGCCAGCCCGGCGTTGCTTCGGGTCTGGTGGCGCGCCCGCTGCCGGTCGATCTGCAGTTCCCCCTGCCTGTTACGCAACGCGCCGGGGAGACGCTTACCATCCCGGTCCGGATTCCGGAAAAGGGCACCTTACGCGCACTCGCAGAGGATGGCCGTTCGCTCAACGTCACGCTGGACAAGGGCGGGAAAGGTTCGGCCATTGAGGTCGATGAGGGGGTATACCGTGTCACCGTCAGAGGCACCGATGCGGTGCAGGTGTATTCGCTGCGCCTGGAACCCACGCGGCTTGCGAGCAAGACCCCGCTGCCGCCGATGCCCGACGCGACCCTGGCAGCGCTGCCGAAGTTCCCGGACATCAAATCCGGCGTGCCGCACTACTTCGATCTGAAACGCAATAGCTCCAGCGAATTCCGGGTGCATGTGGACAAACCCGGACTGTACCGCTTTGAAACAACCGGCTTGCTGCATACGGGCGGAAAGGTGCGCACCCGCGTCAATCCCTCGCTGTTCGCCGAATCGGAAAACGGGGTGGGGCGCAATTTCCTGATCCAGACCTATTTGCGCGAGGGCGAGTACCAGCTCAGCGTCAACACCGAGGGGCAGACCCAGGGAGACCTCGGTGTGCAGGTGACGCGCACCGAAGTGGTGGATGGCGGGGAACTGCGTGCGGGCGAGGTGGCGCGCGCATTCCTCCCGGCGGCGCAGGCCCTCGCCTATCGCTTCCATATCGCCCGGCGCGGTATTTACCATTTGCAGGCGATGGGGCTGGGCCGCGACTTCAAGCTGCGGGTTGAGGATGCAGGCGGCTGGCCGCAATTTGCCCCGGTGCTTGACGGTGAGATCAGCGGCACCCTCGCGCCGGGGGATTATCGCCTGATAGTCCTGCCGCAAACCGCCGAGGCGCGCGTGCTCACGAAGCTTGACTTGGCTCCGGCGCAGAGGACCTACCAAGGGCACGGGCCGCACCGCATTCCGGTCGAATCGAGGATAGCGCATACCTGGCGCGAACCTGCCAAGGGCAAGGCGCGCGTGCCGGATGAGTGGGAATTTGACTTGCCGGCAGCGGCCGACCTCAACATTTCGCTCGACAGCGAAATGGAGGCAACGCTGGTAAACGCCGCCAATCCGAAGAACCCGATTGCCCAGATCGAGGCCAAGCGCGCCTGGAGCGGACGCCTTGCGGCAGGACGCTATCGCGTGCAGGCCCGCCACAGCCGTTCCAATAACCATGTGCCGTATGTGCTGCAGATATCGAACGTGCAACTGCTTCCCGGCCAGTCGCGGCCGGTGGTGGCGCCTGCGGCCATACCTTTATCCGTGGGCACGGACGGGCTGGTCGAACTGCAATCGTTCGGCAACAGTGACGTCCGCGCGCGCCTGCTGGACGCATCCGGCGAACTGATCGCGCAAAACGACGACCGCCCGGACGACTGGAACTTCCACATCGCGGGACGCCTGCGTCCCGGCGAATACCGGTTGCTGGTGGATCCGGTCAACGAGCAGCAGGCGCAAACCACCATCTTCATGCGCGAACCCGCCGAGGTCGCTGAAAA
>Ga0316628_100003129_pt1 | contig 12627 bp, 10 predicted proteins | sample OWC_Aug_M2_C1_D5_FD_207648 | JGI IMG/M metagenome (GOLD analysis project Ga0316628, IMG submission 207648) | Wetland soil microbial communities from Old Woman Creek delta, Ohio, United States - OWC_Aug_M2_C1_D5_C | ecosystem: Environmental > Terrestrial > Soil > Wetlands | place: USA: Ohio...
TTACCCGGGTCGTCGAGGGATTTCACGCGCGCGTAGTTCAGCACGAATGCGATCACCTCGACGGCGTTCTTTATCCGATGCGCATCCGCGACTTCGGCAAATTCGGCTTCATCGACGCGCTATTCCCCGGCGAAGATTTTCCGCCCGAAGAATGAGCGGGATTAGAGCTGAAGGCCCTGGGCGAGGTCCTGCTCGAGCCGCAAGACGGCTTTCGCGTCGGCCAGCGTCTGTCCAGAGATCAGGAATACGTCTTCCGCGCGGTCGCCCAAGGTGTTGATCTTCGCGCTGTGCAGATTGATTCGGTAGTTCGCAAGCGTGCGGGCAAGGCCGTAGAGAAGGCCTGGCCGGTCGCTCGCGACGACGGATAGGACGTGATAGGCCCCGCGTTCGTCGGGACGGATGTCCACGACCGGCGAAATCGGGAAATGGCGCACCCGGCGCGAAACCCGCCCGCTGCGCGGCGGCGCGAGCGGCGCCTGTGAATCGAGCTCCTCGGCGAGCTCTTTTTCGATCATGCTGATCATGTCCCGATAGTGCACACCCTGGCCGTCGCCCATCACGGAGAACATGTCGAGGGCGTAACCGTGCCGCGTGGTGTGAACCTTGGCCTCTACGATGTCGAAGTTGCTGCGGTCGAAGTAGCCGCAGATGCGAGCGAACAACGCCTCGCGGTCGCGCGTGTAGATCATGACCTGGAGGCCCTCGCCGAACGGAGCGAGGCGTGCACGCACCACCGGGCTGGAGCTATTGACCCTGAAGTGCAAGTTGCGCGTCTGCCAGGCGATTTCTTGGGGGTCGTGGCGCAGAAAATACGTCGTATCGAGCTGAGCCCACAAACGGTCCTTCACGCTGTCGGAGAGAGCATAGAGGCGGAGCAGGCGCATCGCTTCGGCTTGCTTTTCCGCCAGCGCTGCGTCGAGCTGAAGCGTTTCCCCGGTGAGCGTGCGCCGGGTGGCGCGGAACAGATCTTCCAGAAGTTTGCCCTTCCAAGCGTTCCAGACCTTGGGACTTGTGCCGCGGATGTCGGCCACCGTTAGCAGGTACAGGGCGATCAGGTAGCGCTCGTTGCGCACTTTCTCTGCGAAGGCACGCACGACTTCGGGATCATGGACATCCTGTTTCTGCGCGACGCTGGACATCGACAGATGATGCTCGACCAGGAATTCGGCGAGCGCCGTGTCCTCAGGCGCGAGTCCGTGGCGGCGGCAGAATGAGCGCACGTCCTTCTTGCCGAGCTCCGAGTGATCGCCGCCGCGACCCTTGGCGATGTCGTGATACAGGGCCGCGACATAAAGCAGCCACGCTCGCTCGAACCCGCTCATCAATTGACTGCAGAGCGGGAACTCGTGCGCGAGCTCCGGCATCCTGAACCGCCGCAGGTTGCGCAGCACCATCAGGATGTGCTGATCCACGGTGTAGACGTGGAACAGATCATGCTGCATCTGGCCCACGATCCGGCCGAACTCCGGGAGGTATCGTCCCAGGATGCCGTACTGGTTCATGCGCCGTATTTCGTGCACCAAGCCGCGCGGCTGCTGCAGGATCTGGACGAACATCAGCCGCGCCACGGGATTGCGCCGGAACCGGGCGTCGATGAGGCGCCGGCCACGCCATAGCGCGCGCAGCGTCGGCGCGGTGACGCCTTGAAGCTCCGGATGCTGCTGCATGAGCAGGAAGCATTCGAGCACCGCGAGCGGTTCGCGCTCGAATAAGCCTTCGTCGATCGCATCGAGCAGTTCGCCCCTGGCGACGAAACGCTCGTTGAGCGCGGTGGGCACGACGTCGGACTTGGGGAACAGGCGTACGCCGAGGCTCTGTAGCAGCGTGGTGTTGAGTTGCGTAATCGCCTTGGCCGTGCGGTAGTAGCGCTGCATCATCGCTTCGCTAGCCCGACGGTGGGGCGTGTCGCTGTAGCCGAGTTGGCCGGCGAGGGCCGACTGGAAATCGAATACGATCCGGTCCTCGCGGCGCCCTGCGAGGTAATGCAGCCTGATACGCAGGTTCTGCAACAGAGCCTCGTGGCGCGACAGCTGGAGCGCCTCGTCGTGCTGGATCAGGCCGTGGACCTCTAGATCGCGCCAGCGTCGCCCGAGCCCGCAGGCGCGCGCAATCCACTGGATCCCCTGAAGGTCGCGCAGTCCGCCCGGGGCTTCCTTCAGGTTGGGTTCCAGAGCGTAGGGCGAGTCCTGGTGCTTGGCGTGGCGCTGTTCCTGCTCGAGCTTCTTCGCCTTGTAAAAGCGGGCGGGATCAAGGGTCGCGGCAAGCCTGGATTCGAGCCTTCGGAAAAGGCTGCGGCTTCCCGCGAGAAACCGCGCTTCGAGTAGCGTGGTGCGAATGGTGATGTCTGCCTCGACCGCCGAGGCGCACTCTTCGACGGTGCGCACGCCGTGACCGACGTCCAAGCCGACGTCCCAGAGCTCGCCAATGAGGCGCTCCAGACGTGCGCGCTCTTCTGCCGACGGCTCGGCGTCCAGCAGTACCAGGATGTCGATGTCGGAATAGGGAAAGAGTTCGCCTCGCCCATAGCCTCCCGTTGCCACCAGCGCGGCGCGCGCTGACGGACGCGACTCGAGCCAGATGGCTCTGATGGTCCTATCGATGAGGCGAGCGTGGCCGCGCAGCAGTGCACGGGGGTCGGGGTGGCGCAGGTACGCCTCCCTCAACCCGTTGCGCGCGTCCTGCAACGCGCTGCGCCTCTGCGCGGCTGCCGCACCGGGCCTGGGCAGTGCGGCGCTCATTTCCTAGCGGGCGAAATCCGGTCGCGGGGGCGTGTTGGGCGACACGGTAAGGACCTCATAGCCGGTTTCCGTCACCAAAACAGTATGCTCCCACTGCGCCGAAAGGCTGTGGTCCTTGGTAACGATGGTCCAGCCATCGGCCAGTTCGCGTATGGCCGCTTTGCCTGCGTTGATCATGGGTTCGACCGTAAAGGTCATGCCGGGCTCCAACGCGAGGCCGGTGCCCGGCTTGCCGTAATGCAGCACCTGCGGCTCTTCATGGAACTTGCGGCCGATCCCGTGCCCACAAAACTCCCGCACGACCGAAAAACCCTGCTTCTCCGCATGTGACTGAATGGCGGCGCCAAGATCGCCGAGCCTGGCGCCGGGCCGCACCTCTACGATCCCCTTCCACATGCACTCGTAGGTCGCCTGGATCAGGCGGCGCGCCTGTACTCCGGGTTCGCCGACCGCGAACATGCGGCTCGAGTCGCCATGAAAGCCGTTCTTGATGACGGTGACGTCGATGTTGAGGATGTCTCCGTTCTTCAGGACACGGTCTCCCGGGATGCCGTGGCAGACCTGATGATTGACCGAGGTGCAGATCGACTTGGGGTACGGCTTGTAGCCCGCGGGCGCGTAGTTCAGGGGCGCAGGGATCGTGTCCTGGACCCGCACCATGTAGTCGTGGCAAAGCTGGTCGAGCTCTCCGGTCGTCACACCCGCGCGCACGTACGAGGCGATGAAGTCCAGAACCTCCGCAGCGAGCCGGCCAGCGGTCCGCATGCTGGCGATTTCGTCGGGTGTTTTGATGGTGACCGCCATGGGAAATCGAAAAGGGGCCGAGGATACGAGAATCGATCTCAACGAGCAATGAACCGGCCACGGCAAGCGCCGGCACTGCCGAGGTTGAGGGCTTATGCCTGATTATGCTAGTATTTTGGGCTGGCTTGGGGGCGTTTCAACGTGCCGCCAAGCCAAATTTCCCGCCAGGCTGTTTAGGGTGCCTGGCGCCTGCGTTCCGGAGCGTTGGTTGCTCCCGGCGCGAGCAGGCGCCCGGTGGTCAGCTCGGCCCGGCGGCAGTGACCAACCCTAAGGAGTGTACACAGTGTCAGTGACCATGCGTCAAATGCTGGAGGCGGGGGTCCATTTCGGACATCAGACCCGCTACTGGAATCCGAAGATGGCGCCGTTCATCTTCGGCCATCGCAACAAGATTCACATCATTAATCTTGAAAAGACCCTGGCCATGTACCAGGACGCTCTCAAGTATGTGCGGCAGTTGGCCGCCAACAAGGGGACCCTGCTTTTCGTCGGCACCAAGCGGCAGGCCCGAGACATCGTGCGCGAGGAAGCGCAGCGCTGCAGCATGCCGTTCGTCGATCATCGCTGGCTCGGCGGAATGCTCACGAACTTCAAGACGGTCAAGCAATCCATCAAGCGTCTCAAGGAAATGGAGCAGATGTCCCAGGACGGCACCTTCGATCGCATGTCGAAGAAGGAAGCGCTGGGATTGCAGCGGGAGCTGGAAAAGCTTAATCGCTCGCTCGGAGGCATCAAGGATCTCGCGAGCCTGCCCGACGCGCTGTTCGTGATCGACGTCGGTTACCAGAAAGGTGCGGTCGCCGAGGCAGTCAAGCTCGGTATCCCTGTCGTGGGGATCGTCGACACGAACCATTCGCCCGAGGGCATTTCGCACGTGATTCCGGGTAACGACGATTCGAGCAGAGCCATTCGCCTGTACTCACGCGGCGTGGCGGACGCGATCCTCGAGGGCCGCGCGCAGTCGGTCGAGGAAGTGGTGACCGCCGCCCGGGACGAATTCGTCGAAGTCGAGGATGAGGGACAGGAAGGCGGCGAAGGCTGACCACGCGGACCCAGACGCACCGATTCGAAAAAAGGGGCCGCAGGCCCCTTTTTTGAAGGCACAAGTTAGAGTCGTATCAACCGGGCCAGTCCGGCCCCAGCAAGGAGTGGTAGGCAATGGCGGAGATCAGCGCAAGCCTGGTGAAGGAACTTCGCGAAATGACCGGGCTCGGGATGATGGAATGCAAGAAGGCGCTCGCCGAGGCGGGCGGTGACTTGCGCAAGGCGGAAGAACTGCTGCGGATCAAGAGTGGCGCCAAGGCCAGCAAGGCTGCAGGGAGGGTCGCGGCCGAGGGCGTGATCGGCGCGTACCTGTCCCCGGATTGCCGGCTCGGTGCCCTGGTCGAGGTCAATTGCGAGACCGATTTCGTCGCCAAGAATGAGGATTTCCTCGCCTTCGCGCGCTCGCTCGCAGAACTCGTGGCGAATTCGGCCCCGGTCGATGTCGGTGCTCTGTCGCTGCAGCCGCTCGACGGAAGCACTGTAGAAGACCGGCGCCAGAAGCTCGTGCAGAAAATCGGCGAAAACATCTCGATTCGCCGCTTCGAGCGGATGCAGACTGTAGCGCGGATCGCGCTCTACCTCCACGGCGTCAAGATCGGCGTCATGGTCGAGTACGAGGGCGCCGAGGACGTCGGCAAGGATCTCGCGATGCACATCGCGTTCGCGAAGCCGCAATACATGTCCAAGGGTGACGTTCCGGCGGACGTGGTCGCCCGTGAGCGCGAGATTCTCGCCGCACGAGCGAGGGAGTCGGGCAAGCCTGCGGAGATCGTCGCCAAGATGGTCGAAGGAGGCGTCAACAAGTTTCTTGGGGAGATCACATTGCTCGGACAGCCCTTCGTCAAGGACGACAAGCAGACCATCGAGAAGATGCTCGCAGCGAAGAAGGGAAGGGTGGCCGGGTACAGATATTTCGTGGTGGGCGAGGGCATCGAGCGCAAGGCGACGGATTTCGCCGCGGAAGTCATGGCCCAGGCGGGGGCCGCACGCTGACGGGAACGTCGAGCGCCGGAGCGAACCTTGACACCCAAATTCAAGCGTATTCTGCTCAAGCTGTCGGGCGAAGCGCTTATGGGCAATGATGCTTATGGCATCAACCGCGAGACGATCGACCACGTCGTCGCAGAAATAGCGCAGGTTGGGCGAATGGGGGTGGAGATTGCGGTGGTCATCGGCGGCGGCAACATCTTCCGCGGGATCGCGCCGGCCGCCACCGGCATGGACCGGGCCGCGGCCGACTACATGGGCATGCTGGCGACGGTCATGAATGCCCTGGCGCTGCAGGATGCGATGCGGCGCGCCGGGGTGGCAAGCCGTGTACAGTCGGCGCTCAACATCGAGCAGATCGTGGAGCCGTACATACGCGGCAAGGCAATCCGATACCTGGAAGAGGGGAAGATCGTCATTTTCGCCGCAGGCACGGGCAACCCCTTCTTCACTACGGATACCGCAGCAGCGCTGCGAGGCAGCGAAGTAAGCGCCGAAATCGTCCTGAAGGCGACCAAGGTGGACGGGGTCTATACGTCGGATCCCGCGACGGACCCGTCCGCGACCCGATACGGTCGCATCAGCTTCGACGAGGCGATTGGCAGGAACCTCAAGGTGATGGACGCAACGGCGCTGACACTGTGCCGCGACCAGAAGCTTCCGATCAACGTCTTCAGCATCTTCAAGAAGGACGCCTTGAGGCGCGTGGTTCTCGGCGAAGACGAGGGCACGCTGGTCCACGTCTAAACGCGCATAGGAGACCCTCATGATCGTGGAACTCAAGAAAGGCGCCGAGCAGAAGATGCGAAAGAGCGTCGAGGCGTTCAAGGCCGACCTGTCGAAGGTCCGAACCGGTCGGGCTCATACCGGGTTGCTCGACCATATCACCGTGGATTACTACGGAACTCAGACACCACTCAATCAGGTCGCCAAGATCACGCTGCAAGATGCGCGAACCATCGGCGTGGCGCCATTCGAGAAAAAGATGGTGCAGGCCGTGGAGAAGGCGATTCGTGAATCGGATCTCGGGTTGAACCCGGCCGCGATGGGCGAAAGCATTCGGGTGCCGATGCCAGCTTTGACCGAGGAAAGGCGCAAGGAGCTCATCAAGGTCGTGCGACACGAGGCGGAGAATGCGCGTATCGCGGTTCGGAACCTGCGCCGGGATGCAATACACACGCTGAAGGAAGCCCTGAAGAAGAAGGAAGTTTCGGAGAACGATGAGCGGCGCGCGCAGGACGATGTGCAGAAGCTGACCGATCGACACATCGCGGAGATCGACAGCCTGCTTCAGCAGAAAGAAACCGAGCTGATGGCCGTTTGAGGGACTCATGATGGAGCAGGCGAGTTCGACCCTGGAAATTCCCCCGCATGACGCGATCCCGCGCCATGTCGCTATCATCATGGACGGCAATGGACGCTGGGCGCGGAAGCGGCACCTGCCGCGCTTTGCCGGACACAAGCGCGGCGTGGAGGCCGTCCGAGCAACCGTCAAGAACTGCATGGAGCGGGGTGTCCGTTTTCTCACGCTGTTCGCTTTCAGCTCGGAGAACTGGCGCCGGCCTGCGGAGGAGGTTGCGCTGCTGATGCAGCTGTTCCGCGGTGCTCTGACCGAAGAGGTCGAAAAACTGCACCGCAACGGCGCACGGCTCAAGGTGGTGGGCGACACCTCGCGCTTCGATCCGCGTATTCGCGCCCTGATCGAGCGGGGCGAAAATCTTACCGCCGCGAACACCGGTCTTACCCTGACCATCGCCGCCAACTATGGCGGGCGCTGGGACATTCTGCAGGCATTGACGAAGCTGGTACGGGAGCACCCCCAGGCCGCCACCGAAGGAATCGAGGAATCCGCCATCCTGCCGTATCTGGCGATGAGCTACGCGCCGGAACCGGACCTGTTTATCCGGACCGGGGGCGAACAACGCATCAGCAACTTCCTTCTGTGGCAGCTGGCGTACACGGAGCTTTACTTCACAGAGACACTCTGGCCGGAATTTGACGCGAGTGCGCTCGACGCCGCGATCGCGTCGTACGCGAAACGCGAACGGCGCTTCGGGCGAACGAGCGAACAGGTTGAGGAGTCCAAACGCGGGGATGGTGCGTCGGGGACAAGGCCGGCGGCGGGAGCGGTGGCCTGAGCAGCCCGCTGCTCACCAGAGTACTGACGGCCGCTCTGCTTCTCGCGGCTTTCCTTGCCGCCAATTTTCTCCTCGAGCGATCCTACTTTGCCGCGGCCGTCACGATCGTCATTGCCCTCGCCGCACACGAGTGGGGAAGGTTGTGCCAGTTCTCCGGCCGGGCCGCGCTTGGGTACGCCGGAATGGTCGGGCTGATCTTCTCGGCGCTTGTCTTCTGGCTGCTGCCGGTCGCCGGAGCGGGCCGGGCAGGTACCGCCATTTTTGCGGCTGCGGGCCTGTTCTGGACGCTCGCCGCCCCAATGTGGCTTTGGCTGGGCGTTGGATCGCGGAACCGGGCCCTGCTCCCTGCCGCCGGCCTGGTCGTGCTCGTGCCGGCCGGGCTTGCGGCTGCCTTCTTGCCGCCTTCGGTCTTGCTGGCGCTGATCGCGCTAGTGTGGGTGGCGGATACGGCCGCCTATTTTGCGGGACGCGCATTTGGCCGTCGCAAGCTCGCGCCGTCGATCAGCCCCGGCAAGACGTGGGCAGGGGTCGGCGGCGCCATTCTGGCCACAGCGGCCTACGCTATCATCTGCGCTGTATCGATTCCGTCGCTGGCTAACCGCGTCACCGGATTGATGTGGTTACCGTATCTCGCGGGAGCCGGGGTGCTTTGCTTCGTTAGCGTTGTCGGAGACCTGTTCGAATCGGCGCTGAAGCGTCAGGCGGGAGTCAAGGATAGCGGCATGCTTCTCCCGGGACACGGCGGGATTCTCGACCGAATCGACAGCGCGACGGCGGCATTGCCGGTCGGCGCGGTGTTGTTCCATCTAATTCTTGCCACATGAGCCGTTCTGATCCCTCCAGCGACGCGTCGGGGCGAAAGCTCAGGCTGGTGATACTCGGGGCTACGGGTTCCGTCGGCAAGAGCACGCTCGAGGTCGTGAGCCGTCATCCGCAGCGTTACGCGTTGTTCGCGCTTACCGCGCATCGTTCGGTGGACGCCTTGCTCGACCAGTGCCGGCGCTATCAGCCGCGCTACGCCGTGCTGTCCGGGGTGAACGAGCAAAACGCCTTGCGCGACCGATTCCGCGAGGCCGGCTGTGACTGCGAATTGCTGTTCGGTCCTCATGCTCTCGAGGCGGTCGTCACCGATCCCGAATGCGATGTCGTGATGGCGTCGATCGTCGGAGCTGCAGGCCTCGCTCCCACGCTGGCGGCTGCCACGGCCGGCAAGCGCGTCCTGCTTGCGAACAAAGAGGCTCTGGTCATGGCCGGCGGCCTTTTCATGCGCGCGGTACGCCACGCCGGAGCGATACTGCTGCCGATCGACAGCGAGCACAATGCCGTATTCCAGTGCCTGCCGCATGACCCCGGCGCCCGTCCTGCGCTCGGCACGGTGCGTCGGATTCTGCTAACCGCATCGGGCGGTCCCTTTCGCGGACTGTCGAGCGACCGTCTCGCGACCGTAACTCCGGACGAGGCCTGCGCGCACCCGAATTGGGTCATGGGACGGAAGATCTCCGTCGATTCCGCGACGATGATGAACAAGGGTCTCGAAGTTATCGAAGCTCACTTACTGTTTGATTTGCCTCCCGAGAGGATCGAGGTGGTGGTGCATCCCCAGAGTATCGTTCACTCATTGGTCGAGTACGTCGATGGCTCGATGATCGCGCAGCTTTCAAATCCCGACATGCGGGTGCCGATTGCGCACGCACTCGCGTTTCCAGACCGCATCGAGTCCGGGGCGCGGTCGCTCGATCTTGGAGAGGTTGGCCAGCTATCCTTCGAGCGCCCCGACCGTCGCCGCTTTCCATGCCTCGATATCGCATACGAGGCATTGCGGACCGGGGGCGCAGCGCCGGCGGTGCTCAATGCGGCGAACGAGGTGGCCGTGGAGGCGTTCCTCTGCGGCCGCCTGCGGTTTACGGAGATCGCAAGCGTGATCCAGCGCACGCTCGATTTGCACCGGGGAGGATCGGCCGAAGATCTGGGCAGCGTGCTCGAGGCCGATGCGGCCGCGCGGCGTGTCGCCATGCAGATCATCGAGCGCGTCATGGGGCGGGCAGCATGAGTTTCATTCACACCCTCGCCGCCTTCATCGTCGCCCTCGGTATCCTGATCGTGGTGCACGAGTACGGACACTATCTGGCGGCAAGGCTTTGCGGCATTAAAGTGCTGCGATTTTCAGTGGGCTTCGGTCGGCCGATTGCGCGCTGGCGCAGCCGCGGCGGCACGGAATGGGTCGTGGCAGCCGTCCCGTTTGGCGGCTACGTAAAGATGCTGGACGAGCGTGAGGGACCGGTCGAACCGCAGGAGCTCGCACAGGCGTTCAACCGCCAGAGCGTAGCGAGGCGGTTCCTCGTCGTCGTCGCCGGGCCATTGTTCAATTTCGTGTTCGCGATCGCGGTGTACTCGGCCCTCTTCATGCATGGCCTTCCGGAAGCCCGGCCGGTCGTCGCCGCCCCTCCGGCGGCCACCCCTGCCGCGGCCGCGGGTTTCCGGGCAGGAGACACCGTGAAGGCAATCGATGGCGATCCCATTCAAACGTGGCAGGAGGTCCGCTGGCGCGTGCTGCAGGCCGTGCTGCAGCATGGGTCCCTGCGCATCGAAGTGGAAAACCAGCGCAATCATCGTGCGGACCTCGTTCTCGATTTGCACGGAGTGTCCGATGCCGATATGGAAGGCGATGTGCTGAGTCGTGTCGGTCTGAATCTGTATCGTCCGCCGCTCGATCCAGTACTCGGAAGCCTGGTCCCGGGGAGTCCGGCCGAGACAGCGGGGCTGGCTCCAGGCGATCGAATAACCAAGCTCGATGGTGACCAGATCGAGTCCTGGGACGCGCTCGTGACCGCGGTGCGGGCGCACCCGGGGCAACGTGTGACGCTGACGGTTGAGCGGGGCGGCACATTGCGCACTGTCGAGGTGCGACCGGAGGTCGTGGAATCCGATGGCGAGCGCTTCGGGCGGATCGGCGCCGCACCGCAAGTGCCGCCGTCGCACGCCGACAAGATGCTGATCAGGGTTCAATACGGTCTATTCGCCAGCGTTGCGAAGGCGGTGCAGAAGACCACGGATATCGCGCTGTTCAGCCTGCGCATGATAGGCAAGATGATTGTTGGCGAGGTGTCCTGGAGGCATATCTCCGGACCCGTGACGATCGCGGATTACGCCGGCCAGTCTGCGCAGCTCGGATGGATTTCGTATGTCACGTTCCTCGCATTGATCAGCATCAGCCTGGGAGTCCTCAACCTGCTGCCCATCCCGCTGCTCGATGGAGGGCACTTGATGTACTATGTGGCGGAGATAATAAAGGGCAGCCCGGTCTCCGAGCGCGCGATGGAACTTGGTCAGCGCGTCGGGCTGGCGCTGCTGCTGGTCATGATGGCGTTCGCCTTCTATAACGACCTCAACCGTCTGCTCTCGGGCTGACCGATGCGCAAAGGCATACTCGCCATCCTGGCTTTCAGTCTTCTCGCGATGGCGTTCGACGCAGCGGCTCAGGCGTTTCAGCCCTTTGTCGTAAAAGACATCCGACTCGAAGGCTTGCAGCGAACCGAACCCGGGACGCTGTTCAGCTATCTGCCCGTGAAGGTCGGCGACACCATGACCGAGCAGAAGGCTCAAGACGCGCTGCGGGCGCTCTATGCGACGGGCTTTTTCAAGAACGTGAGACTCGATGTGCAGAACGACGTGCTCATCGTGTCGGTTGAGGAGCGGCCGGCGATCGCACAGATCGATATCTCCGGGGCGAAAGACATCAGCAGCGACGCCCTGAAAAAAGTTCTCCGGGAGCAAGGCCTCGCCGAGGGCCGGATTTTCGACCGCTCGGTACTGGAGACCGCGGAGCAGGAGCTGAAACGCCAGTATCTGGCGCGCGGCAGGTACGCGGCCGAGGTACAAACGACCGTCACGCCGCTCGAGCGAAATCGCGTTGGAATCAATATCGCGGTCAACGAAGGCGAGGTCGCCAAGATCCGGTCGATCAACATCGTGGGGACGCAGGCCTTTCCGGAGAAGGACTTGCTGTCGCTGTTCGTGTTGCGCACCCCGGGTTGGCTGACCTGGTATACGAAGAACGACCAGTACTCCCGCCAGAAGCTCGCGGCCGATCTGGAGACGCTGAGATCGTACTACCTGAACCGCGGCTACCTGGATTTCGAGATCGACTCGACGCAAGTATCCATCACGCCCGATAAGCACGACATCTACATCACCGTGAATATCCACGAAGGTGAGAAGTACACCGTGTCGGACATCAAGCTTGCCGGACAAATGCTGGTGCCCCAGCAGGAGCTTGAAAGGCTGATCACCATCAAACCGGGAGACGTCTTTTCGCGCGAGAAGCTGACTGCGACGACGAAAGCCATCTCGGAGCGGCTGGGCAACGATGGGTATGCCTTTGCCAACGCGAACGCGGTGCCGCAGGTCGACAAGGACAAGCGGACGGTGGCTTTCACGATCCTGATCGACCCGGGCCGTCGCGTGTACGTGCGTCGAATCAACGTGAGCGGTAATAACAAGACGCGTGACGAGGTGATCAGGCGCGAAATGCGCCAGCTGGAAGGCGCGTACTACGACGCGTCCAAGATCCAGCTTTCCCGCCGTCGCATCGATCGCACCCAGTACTTCGCCGACGTCAACGTTGAAACGCAGCCGGTGGAGGGGGTGCCCGACCAGGTTGACGTCAACTACACGGTGAAGGAAAAGGCAACCGGTGCGGTGCTGCTCGGTGCGGGCTACTCCACGGTCGACAAGCTCGTGCTCTCTGCGTCGATCACCCAGTCAAACGTTTTCGGTAGCGGGAAGTATCTGTCGGCCGTCGTAAACACGGGCAGCGTGAACAAGGTGCTGTCGCTTTCCTATCTGAATCCGTATTACACCGTGGATGGCGTCAGCCAGGGGTTCGACGTCTACCGGCGCGACGTCGATGCGTCCAG
>Ga0316628_100003130_pt1 | contig 12625 bp, 13 predicted proteins | sample OWC_Aug_M2_C1_D5_FD_207648 | JGI IMG/M metagenome (GOLD analysis project Ga0316628, IMG submission 207648) | Wetland soil microbial communities from Old Woman Creek delta, Ohio, United States - OWC_Aug_M2_C1_D5_C | ecosystem: Environmental > Terrestrial > Soil > Wetlands | place: USA: Ohio...
AGAGCACCGGCGAGGTGCTGACCTTCCTGCGCGACCTGGCCGCGCGTTCGCGGCCCGCGGCGCAGAAGGAGCTCGCCGAGCTGCGCGCGTTTGCGGCCGAGCGCTTCGGCGTCTCGACCCTCGAGGCATGGGACATTCCTTATTACTCGGAAAAGCTCCGCCAGGAGCGCTACGCCTTCTCCGAGGAGGACCTGCGTCCGTATTTCCCCGAACCGCAGGTGGTCGGCGGCATGTTCGAAGTGGTGAAACGCCTGTACGGTCTCGAGATCCGCGAGGTGAGCGGTGTGGAACTGTGGCACCCGGATGCGCATTTTTACGAAATCCGCGACGCCGCCGGCAACGTGCGTGGCCGGTTTTACATGGATCTCTATGCCCGCCCGCACAAGCGCGGCGGCGCCTGGATGGACGACTGCATGTCGCGCAAGCGTGATACCCGCGGCGTGCAGGTGCCGGTGGCCTATCTCACCTGCAATTTCACTCCGCCGGTGGACGGCAAGCCGGCGCTGTTCACGCACGACGAAGTCACGACCCTGTTCCACGAATTCGGCCATGGCCTGCACCACATGCTCACGCTCGTGGACTACGTGGGCGTGGCTGGCATCAACGGCGTGAAGTGGGATGCCGTCGAGCTGCCCAGCCAGTTCATGGAGAACTGGTGCTGGGAGCGCCAGGCGCTCGATGTGCTCGCGCGTCATCACGAAACCGGCGCGCCGCTGCCGCAAGACCTGTACAAGAAAATGATCGCGGCGCGCAATTTCCAGTCGGCCATGCAGATGGTCCGACAGCTGGAGTTCTCGCTGTTCGACATGCGCCTGCACGGTGACTTCGATCCGAACGGCAGCCAGACGATCGCCGCACTGCTGGACGAAGTGCGCCAGGAAGTGGCGGTCGTGATTCCGCCGGCGTTCAATCGCTTCCAGAACAGTTTTGGACACATCTTCGCCGGCGGTTATGCCGCCGGATACTACAGCTACAAGTGGGCGGAGGTGTTGTCGGCCGACGCCTTTTCGAAATTCGAGGAGAACGGCGTGTTCGATCGCAAGACCGGCGAGGAATTCCTGCACAACATCCTGGAGCAGGGCGGCGCTTACGAGCCTATGGAGCTTTTCGTCCGCTTCCGCGGCCGCAAGCCCACCATCGACGCCTTGCTTCGCCATTCAGGTCTGGCCGCCTGAGGTTTTCCGCATGCGCCTTCCCCTGATCAGCCTGTTGTGCCTGGCCCTTGTTGCTCCGCTGGTGGCCAGGGCCGCCGACCCGGAGCCGGCCGCGGCACCCGAAACGTCGGCGCCAGCGCCGGAAAGCACCATGACGACGCCGGAGCCGCCGCCGGCCGTGGCTCCCGCGCCCGCGGCTCCGCCGCCCGCGAAGCCGAAGCCGGTGCCGAAGCCGCATGTCACCAGCAAGCCGGCCGCGGCGCCCACCCCGGCGTCGGCGCCGCTCAAGCCCGCAGAAAAACCGCCGGCGGCGGCAGAAGCGGCGGCCGGGCACACCAGCAATAACGGGGCCAATCAACCGGTGGTGGCGCCGGCTCCGGCAGCCGTAACGCCGCCTGCGCCGCCAGCCGCCGATGTCGGGTCGCCGGCCGCAACCGGTCGTTCCATCGGTTGCCTGGCGCTGTCTTTTGCTATGCTCATCCTAGGATTCGTCGGAGGCTTTGTCGGGCGGCATCTCCTGAGCCGCCACAAGCTCGGTGGCATGACTGTGAGGATCGGAACATGGCGCGGAATACCCTGATCGTGATTGTCCTGGCGGCGCTGGTCGCCTCGCCGGCTTACGCCACCAAGCTCTACAAATGGGTGGACCAAGCCGGCAATGTTTCCTACCAGGATCACCCGCCGCCGCAGGGCAGTGGCCGGGTCGAGGAGAAGAACGTGCGCGAGCGCGGCGGTGTGGACAGCAGCGACCCGGCCATGGCCGCGGCCGCGGCGAAATCGCCGGTGACGCTGTACATGGTGTCGCGCTGCAGCTCCTGCGATGCCGCGCGCGCCTACCTCAAGAAGCGCCATGTGCCCTTCAGTGAAGTCGATGTCTCGGAAAAGAATCCGCAGGCCCAGGAAGAAATGCGCAAGAAGGTGGGCGATCTCGCGGTTCCGACCATTACGGTCGGCAGCAAGGTGATGAAGGGTTATCTCGAATCGTTGCTGGAAGGCGAGCTCGACCAGGCCGGTTATCCCAAGCTGCAGGAAAAGACGGAAGACAAGACCGACACCGGCGGCGCGCCGGAAGGCGCGCCCGCGCAGTAGTGCTGTTTCCCTTCATCCGACATGCAGCCTTCCTGGCTGCATGTCGTTTCCGCTTCCCATGAAGATCGCTACCTGGAATGTCAATTCCCTGAACGTGCGCCTGCCGCAGGTACTGGCGTGGCTGGCGGCCGAGAATCCGGATGTGCTGGCTCTGCAAGAGACCAAGGTGGTGGACGAAAAATTTCCGCGCGCCGAGATCGAGGCCGCCGGCTACCGGGCAGTATTCGCCGGACAGCGCACTTACAACGGTGTCGCCATTCTCAGCCGTGCCGAGGCATCCGGGATTGTTGTCGACATTCCGGGTCTCGATGATCCACAACGACGCATATTGGCAGCGACTCTCGGGGACCTGCGTGTTCTGAACCTGTATGTGCCGAACGGGGAGAGCGTGGAATCCGACAAGTACCGCTACAAGCTCGATTGGCTGGCCAGGCTGACGGCCTGGGTGCAGGCGGAACTGAAGGCCTATCCAAAACTGGTGATGCTCGGTGATTTCAACATCGCGCCCGAGCCGCGCGACGTGCATGATCCAAAACTCTGGGAAGGCAGCGTGCTGTACAGCGAGCCGGAGCGCGCCGCGTTCCGGCGCCTGATCGAAACCGGGCTTTGCGACACCTTCCGCCTGTTCGACCAGGTCGAGCAGAGCTTCACTTGGTGGGATTACCGGATGCAGGCGTTTCGCCGCAACCGCGGTCTGCGCATCGACCACATTCTTGCCAGCGAGCCGCTGTGCCGGGCCTGCGTCGGCTGCCAGATCGACAAGGCACCAAGGACACACGGGCGCCCTTCGGACCATGCGCCCGTGGCCGCCGAGTTCAGGCCCGAATGACGTTTTCTTCCACGGTCCGCAGCATGCGGCGGATGGCTACTGATCGAAACCCCAGACGTCGCGCAGCAGTCTGCCCAGCCCCGCGTACTCTTCCCCACTCGCGGGCAGCAGCGCCGGAACCTTGTAGATCTCACGCACCTGCTGGGTGGCGACGGCGCCCTCGGGTGACAGCAGCGCCTTGATCATCTTGTCGCGTATTTCCGGAGTCACCCGTGGCCCGGCGCTGATTGCCTGGTTCGGAATCGGCTTGCTCTGGAAGATCGTTTTGGTGAGCTGCTTTTCCTTGTCGAGAGCAGCCAGGACCTTCGGTTGAAAGATGCCAGCCATACATTTCCCGCTCGCCAGTCCCTGATACGTCTCCTTGATGTTCTGTGTCTCGATAATCAGCGGCTGGCGCGCCGGATTGTCGAACTCGTAGAGAATGCTCATGGTCGCGAGATTGGGCGGCGCAAAACTGCATATGGTGCGGCCGGCAAGGTCAGTCAATGTGTTGATCTTTTCATTGCTCTTTTTCGTGGCCACGTTGAAAACCAGGTTTCCGGGGAATTTGACCAGCGGGACATGGCCGAGCTTTTTCATGCGCCAGCCGATGAATGCCGGACCGTCGAGGATGATGTCGTAGGCGCCCTTCTGCATCTCGCTCTGGTAAACCAGGAAGTTGTCGCCGTACTTGAACGTCACCTTCTGACCAGCGGCCCTGGTCAGCAGATCGGTGATCGGCTTGTACAGGGCCTCCTCCTTTTCTCTGGTATCGCGCGGTGCAGAGCTGAAGATCAGGTCCGCAGACGCGACAGACGGGACGACCAGCGCGGCAACCAGAACGCGCACGCAGAAACGAACAACGGCAGCAGACAGAAACATCTTTGACCCCCATACATTTATTGTGCGCGGGCAGTATACGGCTGTAGGTTTGCAAGGCTTGTGCCAGCGCCGCGAATCGAACCGCATCGACAACTGAAGGATAGATGCCAACGCGTTGTTTGGCCACTCCCGGAGCGTGGCAACAGGGAACAGGAACGTGCCAAAAACAGCCTTTCTTAACGAAAGGTTATTGTATTTCTTCTGCCTCCCTTTCTTGACAATTGGTAACAGATATTAATAATAACGATTCGCATTTACATTCAAGGGGAAGATATGTCGCGTTCCGGTCGGCTGTCGGGCGGCGTGGCCGCCGTGCTGTGGACCCTGGCGGCGCAGGCCGCGCCGTCCACCGACGACAAGATCAATGCGCTGAGCAACGACATCGATCAGCTCAGGGCCGAGGTGGCACAACAAAGGAATTCCACGTCCGGCAACGCCGCCGGCACTGGCACCACGCTGGGCGGTTATGGCGAGATCAACTACAACAGCCGCACGATCGCGGACGATGCGACCGCGGCCACCACGCCCAGGATCGACCTGCGGCGGTTCGTGATCTTCCTCGGTCACAAGTACTCCGACGATCTGCACTTCTATTCGGAACTCGAAGTCGAGCATGCCGTCGCCAGCAGCGAGGACCATGGGGAAGTGGAGCTCGAACAGGCCTTCATCGACTACCGCCTCGGCGACTCGGCCAGTCTCAAGACCGGCCTGTTCCTGATCCCGCTCGGGATCCTGAACGAAACCCACGAACCGCCGACCTACTTCGGCGTCGAGCGCAATTTCGTGGAAACGTTAATCATCCCGAGCACCTGGCGCGAGGGCGGAATCGGCATCTATGGTGAAGCCGGTTCCGGCCTGCGCTACGACCTCGGTCTCACCACCGGCTTCGATGCCGGCAAAATCGATAACCCCAACACCGGCATCGCCAGCGCCCACCAGGAGCTGCAATTTGCCAGTGCCAGCGACCTGAGTGTCTATGGCGCGCTCAACTATCTCGGCCGCCCCGGCCTGCGATTGGGCGGCGGCGTGTTCACCGGCAACACCGGGCAGGACGGAGCGAGCAACCCGCTCTTGCGCGGGGTATCCGCGCGCCTGACCTTATGGGATTTGCACGGCCAGTATCGCGCCGGCAACCTGGAACTCCAGGCCGTATACGCTCGCGGGACACTGGGCGACGCCGACAAGGTCTCAGCAGCACTGATTGCCGCCTCCGCAGATCCGACGTTGATCGCGCCCAAGACATTCTACGGCTGGTATGGCCAGGCTGCGTATCATGTGTGGAGGAAGAATGACGCGGACGTCGCGCCCTTTGTCCGCTACGAGCGTTACAATACCCAGGAAAAAGTCGCGCAGGGTTATACGGCCAACCCGCTCAACGAGGAAACCGTGACGACTGTCGGGGCCAACCTGAACATCCACCCGCAGGTCGTATTCAAGATTGACTACCAGAGCTTCAAGACTGACCGCGACAAGAACCGCTATGATCTCGGCCTTGGCTACATGTTCTGAGCCGGCGCGGCACGGCATGCAACGGGGAAAGATGAAGCACAAGGTGAGAATGCGCGCACTGGGCCTGGCCGCGCTGCTGGTTGTCAGCGCGGCGGCCCTGGCACGCGGCGTCTATCAGGAGCCCGAGGCGTTCATCCGTGATGCGTTTGCCGGCAAGCCGCCCACGGCTGCCATTCTCTGGCTGACCGGCGCCATGCAACCGGAGATCGCGCGTATCCTCGGCCATCCCTATGCCCTGCAGCGTGTGCGTTTCTGGCGTTCGGGCGCGCGCAGCGCCTGGGTGCTGGAGGAGATCGGCAAGGAGGAGCCGATCACCACCGGGATCATCGTGAACCAGGGGCGGATCGAAACGGTGAAAATCCTGATCTATCGCGAAAATCGTGGTGACGAAGTCCGCTATCCGGCATTCACCGGACAGTTCAAGGGCGCCGCGTTGATGGCGAACCAGGAACTGGATCGTACGATCGACGGCATCAGCGGCGCCACGTTGTCCTCGCACGCGCTCACGCGACTCGCGCGCCTGGCGCTGTATTTCGACGCCCGCAGCCGGGAGGCCAAATGAGCCGATCCGGCAACCGAACCGGCCTGCTGCGCATGTTGGCGCGCTGGCATCGCGTACTCGGGCTCACGAGTGCCGCCTTCGTGCTGTGGTTGGCCGCGAGCGGATTTGTTTTGAATCACGGTGAATCGCTCGGCCTCGACCATCGTTATATCGGCAGCGCCTGGCTGCTCAATCACTACGGTGTTCCGTTGACGGTGCCGAAAGCGTCCTTTTCCCTGTCTGGCCACTGGTTCGCGCAGGAGGGCGAAGCCCTGTATCTCGATGCGCAGCGTGAACAAGTGGTGTCCGGTACGCTGATCGGCGCCGTGATCTACGGCCACATGCTGGTGGCCGCCACCACGCAGCGACTGTATCTGTTCGACGAATCAGGACGGCTGCTCGATAACCTGGGTCCGGAGCACGGACTGCCGGCCGCGATCCAGGCGCTCGGTGTCGCCGGAAATCGGCTGGTGCTGCGCCATCCACGCGGGGTGCTGCGACTGAACCCCGACAGCCTGCAGACTGACAACCATGCGGATCATCCGATCACCTGGGCAAAGGCCGGCGACATGCCGCCCGGCCTGCGCCTGCGGGTGGAAGAAGAGGAACGTGGCCACCAGATTGCTTTCGATCGCGTGCTCCGCGATTTGCACAGCGGGCGCATTCTCGGCACATTCGGCGCCCGCCTCGTCGATGCGGCGGCCCTGCTGTTTATGGTATTGGCCATCAGCGGCCTGTGGGTTTGGTGGCGGGCAAAACAGGAATTCGGCCGGAATGATGCGCGTAAACTACAAAGTCCTGTCTGAGCAGTAGTTCCCAAGCCGGCGAAATGCCGGGGCGATAAAAATAGCGCGTCCATTCACCTTGGCGGCGCCCGGAGCCGGGCGTACAATGCCGCCTTCGATCTGACCCGTGGGAGAGACCGGTTCCGGCTGCAGGCCAGGACCGGCGCCGAAGGCGCAACCCGCCCGGAATCGCTCAGGCAAAAGGACCGCGGCGTCATTGATCGACTCTGGAGAGCGATGGCCCGGCAGTTGCGGCGCTGTCCACCGAAGGGGCTCAAGCTCTCAGGTCACCGGACAGAGGGGCGATGGATGATTGCATCCATCGCCCTTTTTTTATTCGGAGCGGCACCATGACCGAGCACGTCGTCGACACCAGCCGCCTGCGCGCCGCCAACGGCGCGCCCATGCCGGCGTGGATTCGCGCGCGCCTCGGACACGGCGCGCGCTTTGCCGAAACGGCAAGCGTCATCACCGGCCAGCAGCTGCACACGGTGTGCGAGGAAGCGCGCTGCCCCAACCGCGGCGAATGCTGGAGTCGCGGCACCGCCACCTTCATGCTGCTCGGCGACACCTGCACGCGCGCCTGCGATTTCTGCTCGGTCAAGACCGGGCGCCCGCAGTGGTTCGATGCCGACGAACCGCGGCGCGTGGCGGAGGCGGTCGCTGCCATGGGTCTGAAGTATGTCGTGCTCACCTCGGTGAATCGCGACGACCTCGCGGACGGCGGCGCCGGCATCTTTGCCGAGACGCTCCGCGAACTGCGCACGCGCGATCCCGCGATCGGCATCGAATACCTGACGCCGGATTTTCAGCACAAGCAGGACGAGGCCGTGACGACGATCGTTTCGGCTCTCGACGCCATGACGCCACACGTCGAGAGCCGTACGCGCCTCGTCTGGGGGCACAACGTCGAAACCGTGCCGCGCCTGTATCGCACCGCACGCAAGGGCGCGAAATACGAAACCAGCCTGGCACTGCTGGAACGCACTGCGCGGATTCCCGGCGTCGAGGCCAAGTCGGCCATTATGCTCGGACTCGGCGAGACGCGCGACGAAGTCCGGCAGGTGCTGCGCGACCTGCGCGACGCCGGCGTGCAGCGCCTGTCCCTCGGCCAATACCTGCGGCCGTCGCGCGACAACTTGCCGGTGGTCGAGTACATTCATCCGGACCAGTTTGTCGGGTACGAAGCCGAGGCTCGCGCCATCGGGTTCGGCTGGGTCAAGGCCGGTCCGTTGGTGCGCAGTTCCTATCATGCGGAAGAAGAACAATCCGCCAATCAAACCCTGTAAAGACAAGACGATGGGCCACAGAACTCCTTTGTACGACAAGCACGTCGAAAGCGGTGCCAAGATGGTCGATTTCGGCGGTTGGGACATGCCGATCCACTACGGCTCGCAGATCGAGGAGCATCACCAGGTGCGGCGCGACGCCGGCATGTTCGACGTGTCGCACATGGTTGTCTCGGACCTGAAGGGCGAGAGCGTCCGCGATTTCCTCAAGCTCCTGGTCGCCAACAACGTCGACAAGCTCAAGACCAAAGGCCGCGCGCTCTACACCTGCATGCTCAACAGCAAGGGCGGCGTGATCGACGACCTGATCGTGTACTACATGGACGACGCCTGGTTCCGCATCGTCTCCAACGCCGCCACCCATGACAAGGATTTGGCGTGGATGAGCGCGGCCGCGAAGGAATTCGGTGGCGTCACCGTCAGCGAGCGGCCGGAACTGGCGATGATCGCGGTGCAGGGACCGAATGCGCGCGAAAAGGTGTATGCCGCGCTCGGCGAGAACCTGCGCGAGAGCGCCGGCAAGCTGAAGCCGTTTCACAGCGTCACCATCGGCGAATTGATGATTGCCACCACCGGCTACACCGGTGAGGACGGCTTCGAGATCATCCTGCCGGCGAAGGCTGCGGTGTTCACCTGGCAGATGCTGGCCGAGGTCGGCGTGAAACCGATCGGTCTCGGCGCGCGCGACACGCTGCGCCTCGAGGCCGGCATGAACCTGTACGGCTCGGACATGGACGAGACCACGACGCCGCTCGAATCCGGCCTGACCTGGACGGTGGCGTTCGAACCGAAAGAACGCAAGTTCATCGGCCGCGACGTGCTCGAGAAGCAGCAGGCCGCGGGCGTGCCGCGTCAGCTGCTGGGCCTGGTGCTGGAAGACAAGGGCGTGCTGCGCAACCATATGAAGGTGTTCAGCCCACAGGGCGAGGGCGAAATCACCAGCGGCAGCTTCTCGCCGACGCTCAACCAGTCGATCGCGCTGGCGCGCCTCCCGGCCGGTGTCGCAACCGGCCAACGCGTGGAAGTGGATGTCCGCGGCAAGCGCCTGGCGGCGCGCGTGGTGAAGTACCCGTTCGTGCGCAACGGCAAGAGTTGCCTGGAAAGTTGATCTGCCGCGCTCCCGCGGGAGCGCGGCCTGAACCGGTTCGATAACGAGGAGCAGTCATAATGAGCAAGACACCCAACGATCTGCGTTACACCAGGAGCCACGAGTGGGCGCGGCGCGAGACCGATGGCAGCATCACGGTCGGTATCACCGATCATGCCCAGGGTCTGCTCGGCGACATGGTGTTCGTCGAGCTGCCGAAGGTCGGCGCCAAGGTCGAGGCCGGCAAGGAGTGCGGTGTCGTGGAGTCGGTCAAGGCAGCCTCGGATGTGTATGCGCCCATCGCTGGCGAGATCCTGGCGGTGAACACGGCCGTCAGTGACACGCCGGAGAGCGTCAACCAGGATGCCTACGCGGCCTGGATGTTCCGCATCAAGCCGCGCAACGCCGCCGACGTGGACGCGTTGCTCGACGCCAAGGCGTATGAGGCGCTGGTGGCCGCTGAACAGCATTAATTATTATTGATTGCCGCCAAGGCGCAGCGTCTTGGCGGCAAAAACTTCTAGGGTCTGACCATGCCGTTCATTCCGCATACCGACGCCGACATCGCCGCCATGCTCAAGGCCATCGGCGTGAGCAAGATCGACGACCTGTTCGACGAGATTCCGCCGGCGCTGCGCAGCGCCGTGCTCAAGACCATTCCCGACGGCCTGAGCGAAATGGAAGTCACGCGCCTCATGCAGGAACGCGCCGAGGCCGACGGACGTTATCTGAGCTTCATCGGCGCCGGCGCCTACGAGCACCACATCCCGGCAGCGGTCTGGCAGATCGTGACGCGCGGCGAGTTCTATTCTGCCTACACGCCCTACCAGGCCGAGGCCTCGCAGGGCACGCTGCAGCTGCTGTACGAATACCAGACCATGATGGCCAGCCTCACCGGCATGGATGTGTCGAACGCCTCACTGTACGACGGCGCCTCGGCGCTCGCTGAGGCGGTGCTGATGGCGGTGCGCACCCACAAGAAGGGTCACAAGATACTCATGCCGCGCACCGTGCACCCGGTGTGGCGCAAGGTCGTGCACGCGATCGTCCGCAACCAGAAGATCAGCCTCATCGAAGTGGATTACGACCGCAAGGGCGGCCACACGCCCATCGCCGCCCTCGACAAGGCCGTGACCGACGACTGCGCGGCGCTGGTCATTCCGCAGCCGAACTTCTTCGGCGTGCTCGAGGACGTGGATGCGCTCACCGACTGGGCGCATGCCAAGGGTCTGTTGGCGATCGCCTGCGTGAATCCGACGTCGCTCGCGCTGCTCAAGGCGCCGGGCGAGTGGGGCGGCAAGGGTGCGGACATCGCGATCGGCGACGGCCAACCGCTGGGCGTGCCGCTGTCCTCCGGCGGGCCATACTTCGGTTTCATGGCCTGCAAACAGGAGTTCGTGCGTCAGATGCCGGGACGCATCATTGGTCGCACCGTCGACAAGGATGGCAAGCCCGGCTTCACCCTCACCCTGCAGGCGCGCGAGCAGCACATCCGTCGCTCCAAGGCGACGTCGAACATCTGCACCAACCAGGGCCTGCTGGTCACGGCTGCTACCATTTATATGGCACTCGTCGGACCGGATGGCCTGGAGCGCGTTGCCGCCCAGTGTCATGCCAACACCAACGAGCTGGTCGGCCGCATCACCCAGGTGGCCGGCATGGAACGCGTGTTCGACCGTCCGGTTTTCCACGAAGCCGTGGTGCGCGCCAACCTGCCGGTGAGCGATTTGCTGCGCGCGCTCGAAGCGCAGGGCATCGTCGCCGGCTACAGCCTCACCCGCGATTATCCGGAAATCGGCGAAAGCCTGCTGGTGTGCGCGACCGAAACGCGCACCAGCGTCGACATGGAGAAGTACGTGTTGCATCTCGAGCGTGTCGTCAGCAAGCGTCGCCTCGATCCGCCGTGTGCCGTCAAGGCCACCCCCAGCGTCTGAACCCACCAGGAGATCCAGCCATGGCCAACGTACTGTTCAAGGGCACACCCGCCCACACCAGCGGAGATCTGCCGAAAGTCGGCAGCCAGGCGCCGGATTTCAAGCTCACCGCCGGGGATCTGTCGGATGTCACGCTCGCGAATTTTAAGGGCAAGAAGAAGCTGCTCAGCATCGCGCATTCCCTCGATACCGGGACCTGCGCCAGCGCCACCAAGCACTTCAACGAGTTCGCGAAGAATCGCCCGGACGTCGTGGTGCTCGTGGTGACGGCCGATCTGCCATTCGCGCAAGCGCGCTTTTGCACCGGTGAAGGCCTCAAGAACGTGGTGACGCTGTCGATGATGCGCGACCGGCATTTCGCCAAGGACTACGGCGTGCTGCTCACGGACAGCCCGATCGCCGGTCTTACGGCACGCTCGACCCTGGTGCTCGACGAGAACAACAAGGTGCTGTACACGCAGCTCGGACCCGAGATCACCGTCGAACCGGATTACGACAAGGCTTTTGCCGCGCTGAAGTGACGGCATCCGCAACGAGGCAAGCCATGGCCAATATCACGCATCGCGGCAACCCGGTTCACACCATCGGCGATCTTCCGGCGGTGGGCAGCCGCGCGCCGGATTTCCGGCTCACCGACGCGAACCTGAACGATGTGTCGCTGGCTGATTTCCGGGGCAAGAAGAAGCTGCTCAATATTTTCCCGAGCATCGACACCCCGACTTGTGCCATGTCGACCCGCAAGTTCAACGAGTACGCGCAAAGGCATCCGAATGCCGTGATCATCATGGTCTCGGCGGACCTGCCGTTCGCACAGCAGCACTTCTGCAGCGTCGAGAACACGCACAACGTGAAGACGCTATCGATGATGCGCGACCGGCGGTTTGCCAAGGACTACGGTGTGCTGCTGCTCGACGGGCTGTTTCGGGGCATCACCGCGCGCGCCGTGGTGGTGATCGACGAAAACGACAGAATTGTACACACCGAGCTGGTGCCCGAGATCCGGCAGGAACCGGATTACGAGCAGGCGCTGGCGGCTCTGAAGTGAACAGGCTTGGTGGATTGGCCATCGGCCGGATTCGCCAATCGAAAACCGCAGACGAAAAGACCGATTTGAACAGGTAATACAAAATGCTGATCTTCGAACATTCCCAGCCAGGCCGCCGTAATCCTTCGCAGGCACCGCTCGCCAAGGCCGACGTTCAGGACATCCCGCAGAACCTGCGGCGCACCAAGCGTCCGCTGCTGCCGGAAGTCTCGGAGATGCAGGCGGTGCGCCACTACACGCGCCTTTCGCAGAAGAACTTCTCGATCGACACCCAGTTCTATCCGCTCGGGTCATGCACCATGAAGTACAACCCGCGCGCCTGCAACAGCCTGGCGATGCTGCCGCAATTCCTGGCGCGTCATCCGGCTTCTTCCGAGGCGACCGGCCAGGGCTTTCTGGCGTGCATGTACGAGCTGCAGGAGATCCTGAAGGAAGTCACCGGCATGAAGGGCGTGTCGCTCACGCCGATGGCCGGCGCGCAGGGTGAGTTCGCCGGCGTCGC
>Ga0316628_100003131_pt1 | contig 12625 bp, 11 predicted proteins | sample OWC_Aug_M2_C1_D5_FD_207648 | JGI IMG/M metagenome (GOLD analysis project Ga0316628, IMG submission 207648) | Wetland soil microbial communities from Old Woman Creek delta, Ohio, United States - OWC_Aug_M2_C1_D5_C | ecosystem: Environmental > Terrestrial > Soil > Wetlands | place: USA: Ohio...
CAAGTAAAATCGTCGTCATATTTTTACTTCGTGTCACTTCCCGTACTTGGCGGTTAAATTGTTTTAATCACAACTCCAGTGCTTCGCGCTGCTTCGTCATCAGCTCCTTGATGCCTGCTTCAGCCAGGGCGAGCATGGCGTCGAGTTCTTCGCGGCGGAAGGCGTGGCCTTCGGCGGTGCCCTGCACTTCGATGAAGGCGCCGCCGTCGTTCATCACCACGTTCATGTCGGTTTCGGCGTTGGAGTCTTCGGCATAATCAAGATCGAGGATCGGAGTGCCTTGATAGATGCCGACCGACACCGAGGCAACCTGTCCATGCAGCGGATTCTTGCTAATCAGCTTTTTCTTTTTGAGAAAAGCCATGGCGTCGGCCAGTGCCACGTAACCGCCGGTGATGGACGCAGTGCGGGTGCCGCCATCGGCCTGGATCACATCGCAGTCGATGGTGATGGTCCGTTCGCCCAATGCCCCCATGTCAACGACGGCACGCAGTGAACGGCCAATCAGACGCTGGATCTCCATGGTGCGGCCGCCTTGCTTGCCCTGCGCTGCTTCGCGGCTCATGCGTGAACCGGTGGAGCGTGGCAGCATGCCGTACTCGGCGGTGACCCAACCCTGCCCCTTGCCCTTCATCCAGCGCGGTACATTTTCATCGATGCTCGCGGTGCAGATGACCTTGGTGTCGCCAAATTCGACGAGTACCGAACCCTCGGCATGCTTGGTGTAATTACGGGTAATACGAATAGTGCGCAACTGCTGGGGCGCTCGGCCGCTGGGACGCATGGAAACCTTCCTGTGTTGATTTCGAAAAGAATTGATAACCGGAGCGGGACTTAATCGCCCTGATCGCGTGAGCCGGTCTTTTTATTACCGATCTCCTGTTCATACTCCTTGAGAACCTCTTCGATCTGCGCGATGGCGGACTTTACAGGGTCTTCATTCGCCGCTCTCTTGCGCGCGCCGTTTTTTGCGGCAGGCGTTGTTGCCACAGGTTCGTCATTGGAGATGAAACGCAGTGCGATCACGCTGATATTGTCACTGCGCGGGTAACTGTTACGCTCCGCCTGTTCGGTCATGAGATCGAGCGACTGCTGCAGCGGATGAGTTTCGAGTATCGTCCCCATCTGTGCATCATCGAGTGGCGCCCAGAGCCCATCTGAGCAGAGCAGCAGCACATCACCTTCCTTGAGTGATACCGGTTTGGCTAAGGTGATCTCCGGTTCCATCTGCTGGCAGCCAATGCATTGGGTGATCATGTTGCGTCCGGGATGACTCTCCTGCTCGCTGCGGCTGATGCGTCCTTTTTGATAAAGATGCTCCACGTAGGAGTGATCAACGGTACGGTAGATGGGCAGTCCGTGATGGAACACATAAAGGCGGCTATCGCCCACATGTGCCCAGTAGGCATCGCCCTGTTGCAGCAGGCAAAGTACCGCCGTCGAACCAGGCGTTACAGGTGGATTCTGACGGGCCCCCCATTCGATGATGCGGTGATGGGCGGTGAGAATGATGGCCCGGAACAGGCGTGCTACATCACGTACAGCATCGCCTTGGTCTAGATAGATACCCTCAGCCGTGTCGATTAGAAGCTGCGCCGCCACCTCACCTGAGGCCTGGCCGCCCATGCCATCACCGAGTACCAGCAGCACGCCATGCTCTGACTCGATCGCCTTGAAGCGATCCTGGTTGCTGTGGCGGTTGCCGAGACGGTTGGCCTGTCCGATTTCGTACCGCATGGCCGATCATCCCTTTTTCCAGGAGAGGCGGTCGGCGATGCGATCCAGCATCGAACGCGACGCATTGTTGAGCGGCTTGTCGCGATTCGGCGCACCCTTGTCCATCGCCGTCAGCATCTGATCGACACTTTGGGGGCGTAGCATTGGATCCACCTCCATGGCCCAGTCGATGGTAGCCAGGAGATTGGGCGAGTAACTTTTTTTGAACTGCTCTGCGGCGGGGCGCATCGAGTCTTTCATGCGGCGCTCTTCTGCGGGCGGAGGTGCTACACCTTCGATGCAGGCGCGCATGGTGGCGCCGATGGCATAAAGGTCGGTCCACGGTCCGACGTAACCGCCGGGAGTCGACTGCTCGACCGGACAGAAACCGAGGGTCAGCACCTGGCCGGGCTGGTAGCGGCGGCTCTGCTGCATTTCATGTACAGCGCCGAAATCGAGTAGCAGTGGATTGCCACCAGCACGCAGATAGATGTTGCCTGGCTTGATATCGAGGTGCAGCAGCCCCTTGTCATGGATAAAGCGCAGTCCATCAAGTAACGGGCGGAATACTGTATTGAGAAGTTTTTCCGTGAGTCCGCCATTGTGGCGGTGGATGTAATCCTGCAAATTCACCCCCTTCTCGTAATCCATGACCATATAGACCGTGCCGTTGGCGCGGAAGAAGTTGATCACGTTGACGATGTTGGGATGTTTGATGGTAGCGAGAGTGCTCGCTTCCTGGAGAAACAGTTTGCGGCCGTGAACGAACTGATCCTGATTGGTTTCATCGAGCGGCCGGATGGTCATGCCATCTTCGCCACGGCACGCGAGCTTGCGTGGCATATACTCTTTAACCACGACCTCTTTGCCGGAGTCGGCGATATGAGCCAGGTAGACGATGCTGAATCCGCCGCCACCCAGTTTGCTATCGATGACAAAGTCATCGATACGACAACCTAACGGTAGTTCGTGGTTAGCGGAATCATTCATCGTTGCAGCAGGCCATGATTGCCATAGCAGTTTTTATGCATGGCTGGTTCAGTTTAAGATGGGCCCTTTCAGAGCCTCGATTTCCCAGGAGTATACATGATTCGCAGTATGACCGCTTTTGCCCGCCAGGAATCCCAGGGCGCGTGGGGCAGCCTGGTAATCGAGCTGCGCTCGGTCAACCATCGCTATCTGGAAACAACCTTGCGTATGCCGGAGGATCTGCGCTCCCTCGAAACGCAGCTGCGCGATCGTATCGGTCAGGTGCTCAGTCGCGGCAAGGTGGAGTGCAACCTGCGCCATCAAGCGCCCGCGGATATCCCGGGCGAGATCGTCATCAACCACGAACTGGCTGCCCGCATTGCCCATGCAACGCGTGAAATCGACGCCGCCCTCTACAACCCCGCCCCGATCAACGGGCTGGAGGTGTTGCGCTGGCCCGGTGTGATGCAACTGCCGGTTGCCGATCCCGAACTGCTCAAGGTCGCCGCGGTGGAGCTGCTCAACGCGGCCCTCAAGGAACTGACGGCCCAGCGCGAACGCGAAGGGGCGCAACTGAAAGAGATCATCCTGCAGCGCTGCACCGCCATGGACGGGGTGATCGCCGGCGTGAAGGAGCGTTTGCCGCAGGTGATGGCCGCGATGCGCGAACGGCTGCGCAGCCGCCTGGCCGAGTTGCAGGTGGAGGCCGATCCCGGGCGTCTCGAACAGGAGATGGTGATTCAGGCCCAGCGGCTCGATGTGGATGAAGAGGTGGATCGTCTCAACACCCATCTGGCTGAGGTACGCCGTGTGCTCAACCAGGACCAGCCGGTGGGGCGCCGCCTCGATTTCCTGATGCAGGAGCTCAACCGCGAGGCCAATACCCTCGGCTCCAAATCGGCCGACACCGAAACCACCCGCGCTTCGGTGGACCTCAAGGTGCTCATCGAACAGATGCGCGAACAGATCCAGAACATCGAATAACAATAACTTCCAGGAGTCACCATGCCCGACCACAAGGACCCCCACACCGGCACCCTCTACATCATCTCCGCCCCCTCCGGGGCGGGGAAGAGCAGCCTGGTCAAGGCGCTGCTCAAGGAGACGCCGGACATCACGGTCTCGGTCTCCCACACCACGCGCAAGCCGCGCCCCGGCGAGACCGACGGGGTCGAATACCACTTCGTGGATGTGGAAACCTTCCGCTCCATGGTGAGCGACGGTGCCTTTCTGGAGCACGCCCAGGTCTTCGACAACTTCTACGGCACCTCCCGTTCCGCTGCCCTCGACCTGCTCAAGCGTGGTATCGACGTGATCCTGGAGATCGACTGGCAGGGGGCACGTCAGGTGCGCGGTATGATTCCCGGTGCCGTCTCCATCTTCATCCTACCCCCGTCGTGCAACGCCCTCGAAGAGCGGCTGCGCGGCCGTGGCCAGGATGGCGAAGAGGTGATCGCCCGGCGCATGCGCGACGCCATCAGCGAAATGAGCCACTATGCCGAGTTCGACTACCTGGTCATCAACGACCAGTTCGAGCAGGCGCTGCTGGACCTGCAGTCCATTATCACCGCCCGGCGTCTGCGTACGACGGTGCAGCAGGCCCACCAGCGGGGGCTGCTCACCGCGCTGCTGGCATAAAAGGGGTGCTTTGCATTATCATTACCGGTCTTTCCTGTCTATCGTTTCTGGAGAACTCCCATGGCGCGCGTCACTGTCGAAGACTGCCTCAATAACGTCGATAACCGTTTCCAGCTGGTGCTGGTGGCCACCCGGCGTGCACGCCAACTGGCCAACGGCAAGGATGCGATGCTGCCCTGGGAGAACGACAAGCCCACCGTGGTTGCCCTGCGCGAAATCGCCGAAGGCCTGGTCGGCCGCGAAATTCTCAACGCCCCGGTGGAGGAAGACGAGGTTGATGAAGAGGTGGTAGCCGTCAGCGAGGTTGACCTGCGCGGCGACTTTGCCTGATCCCCTCCCCCCATCGGCGCACTCCATGCGCGCAGGCCCGGTCTTCCTCATTAGCGATCTTTGCGCCCAGCTCGAGGCCTACCTTGAGCGGCAGCAGGTTGCAGAGGTCTACCGGGCCTATCTTTTTGGGGCCGAGGCCCACGAGGGCCAGCGCCGCCTGAGCGGCGAACCCTACATCTATCACCCACTGGCGGTTGCCGCCATCCTCGGCGAGATGCGTCTGGACTACCAGACCATCATGGCCGCCATCCTCCACGACGTCATCGAGGACACCCCCACGCTCAAGGAGCAACTGGCGGAGCAGTTCGGCAGCGAGGTGGCCGAGCTGGTAGATGGTGTCAGCAAGTTGACCCACATCGAGTTCGAAAGCAAGGCGGAGGCGCAGGCGGAGAATTTCCGCAAGATGATGCTGGCGATGGTGCGCGATATTCGCGTCATCCTCATCAAGCTCGCCGACCGCCTGCACAATATGCGCACCCTCGGTGCCATGCGTCCCGACAAGCGCCGCCGCATCGCGCGTGAGACTCTTGAAACCTATGTGCCGATCGCCACGCGTCTCGGTCTTAACAAGATCCGTATCGAGCTGCAGGAGTTGGGTTTTGCCGCCTACTACCCCATGCGCTTCCGCGTGCTCAGCGACGCGGTCAAGAAGGCGCGCGGCAACCGCAAGGAGGTGGTGCAGAAGATCCAGAACGCCATTCAGGAACGGTTGCGCCAGGAGAAACTGCCCGGCCAGGTCTTCGGCCGCGAAAAGCACCTCTACAGCATCTACAAAAAGATGCACAGCAAGCACCTGTCGTTCACCGAGGTGATGGACGTTTACGCCTTCCGCATCGTCGTTGACAAGGTGGACAGCTGCTATCGCGTGCTCGGTGCCGTACACAATCTGTACAAGCCGGTGCCCGGCAAGTTCAAGGACTACATCGCCATCCCCAAGGCGAATGGTTATCAGTCACTGCACACCACACTGCAAAGCCCGTTCGGTTTTCCCATCGAGGTGCAGATCCGCACCGAGGACATGGACAAGGTGGCCGAGGCGGGCATCGCCGCTCACTGGGTCTACAAGAGCGGGGAGCACAGCAACTCCATCGCCCAGGCGCGCGCCCGTGAATGGCTGCGCAATCTGCTGGAGATGCAGATGAGCGCCGGCGACTCCATGGAGTTTCTGGAGAACGTGAAGGTCGATCTCTTCCCTGACGAAGTCTATGTCTTCACCCCCAAGGGCGAGATCATGGAGCTGCCGCGCGGCGCCACCGCCATCGACTTCGCCTATACGGTGCATACCGGCGTCGGCAACACGGCCGTGGCCGTGAAGGTGGATAACCGTCTGGTACCACTGCATACCCAGCTGCTCAACGGCCAGACGGTGCAGATCATCACCGCGCCCAATGCTCGGCCCAATCCGGCCTGGCTCAACTTCGTGGTGAGCGGCAAGGCGCGCTCTGCGATTCGCCTGTTCATGAAGAATTTGCAGCGTGACGAGGCGATTACCCTCGGCCGCCGCCTGCTCGATCAGGCGCTCGATATGCACGCCGGACGCTTCATCGATATTCCCCATGAGCGTATCGACGGCTTGCTGCGCGATTATCATCTCTCAAACGTTGATGAGTTGCTCTGCGAGATCGGGCTGGGCAACCGCATGGCACCGCTGGTAGCCGCCATACTCGCACGAGCAGAAACCGCTCCCGTGGAGGCGAAGCCGGGTGGCGCAGAGCGGGCCCCACTCTTCATCAAGGGGACCGAAGGGACCGTGGTCAGCTTTGCCAAATGCTGCCGCCCCATTCCTGGCGATCCCATCCTCGGCTTCTTCAGTGCCGGGCGCGGTATCGTCATCCATACCCAGAGCTGCAAGAACATCACCGAATTTCGCAAACAGCCTGAGAAGTGGATCGATGTGCAGTGGGAAGAGGGCGTGGTTGGTGACTTCCCCGTCGATCTGCGCATCGAGGTCGTCAATCAACGGGGCGTGCTGGCCACGGTTGCTGCAGCGATTGCCGGCACCGAAGCCAATATCGACAACATCAGCCTCGCCGAACGCGACGGCATCCACAGTACCATCGACATGACCGTCACCGTCCGCAACCGCCAGCACCTTGCGCGCATCATGCGTCGCATCCGTGCCATCGAAAGTGTTGTGCGTCTGAATCGCAAATAACCCTCCCTGCAGATTTCCAAAATCACTCAATATCTTCAACCTGTCCTCAATCACATCCGCTGATCCGCAGCAGGAAGATCGTTTCAAAGAACCGCCGTAGGTGCAGACAGAGCATCCCTTCAAGAAACGGACCGTTTTTGCGTCATGCAAGCGATGCTTTGTGGGGGAACTCTTCGCCAACTTGACTAAACTTATCCAGAACTGTCCTGAGCAAGGACAGATTCAAGCCCAGGGCAACGGATTCCCTTGTCCTGGTGGAGGAGTGAGCCGGTGGGTGTCGAGCAGCGCATTCTGCAAATCGTCCAATTGACTGCAATCGCCGTCATTGCCGTTAGCTGTTACCTGGTTCTGCGTCCATTCTTTAGTGCGATCCTGTTCGCGTTGGTAGTGTGTATCTCGACCTGGCCGATCTATCTGCGTCTTCGCAAATTGGTAAGGGAAAGGTCCTCACTCGCTGCATTATTGATGATCGTTCTGCTGATGTTGGTGGTTATCGTCCCGACAGCACTGCTTGCTGCAAGCCTGGTGGATAACGTTACGACGATGGTCAACACAACAAAAACGTTTCTGGAAAACGGCACGGACTCACCGCCTGTCTGGTTTAACCAGATCCCCCTCCTCGGCGCATGGCTAACTGACTTTTGGCGCGAACTAGTGTCAGGCGGGAAGGAAGCGGTGACTATGCTCATGGAGCTGCTTGTACCGACAAGAAAACTCCTTCTGGTGGTAGCCAGGGCCATTGGCCATAGTGTGCTGCATATGGTATTTGCAGCATTCATCTTATTTTTTCTCTATCGCGACGGCGATGCGTTGATCGAGATGTTGCGCAATGGAGTAGCAAAGCTGGCAGGCAGCCTTGGAGAAAAACTATTGATCACCATCCACCGCACCATAGCGGGGGTGGTGCAGGGAATTTTCGGTGCAGCACTGGCACAGGCCATCGTTGCCACGGTCGGGTTTCTCATCGCAGGTGTACCTGGCGCATTACTGCTCGGTGCCGCCACATTCATTCTGTCCATGATTCCGATTGGGCCGCCCATGGTGTGGGGTGCCGCCAGCGTCTGGCTTTACTACCAGGGATCATACGGCTGGACGATTTTCATGATTTTATGGGGCGTGATAGGAATCAGTAGTATCGATAACATCGTCAAGCCCTATATCATCAGTCAGGGCAGCGAATTGTCATTGCTGCTGGCGGTGCTTGGTGTATTCGGCGGCATCATAGCGTTTGGTTTTATTGGTATTTTTATTGGGCCTCCAGTTCTGGCGGTGGGCCTGACCTTGGTGAAGCTGTGGACGGTCTACCCTTCAACTAAAACGACCCGCCAACTTCCACGCTGAAAGGTGATTATGACAGTTTCATGAGTATATCTATGGCGGATATAAAAATTTGCTCCAACAACTCTCTTCTAAGACAGAGTCGAGGCGAGCTTGCTATCAGGTGAGTTCTTCAGCAGGAAAACGGCGCTTGTTGCGTCTTCGTAGCTCAAGCTAAACCGGTGCTCGCTGCTGATGGCTGTATATAAAGGTTTAGACTTGTCCAATACGACATAGTCGATGGCATAGTATTTAAAGAGATTCTGCCAACCGTCCAGCGCATTAACCATGATCATATAGTGTTTTGATATCGCTGCTCCGTACCTGTCAATGCGCACATCGTAGAAGACTTTTTGTTCAGGATATCGTGTAAAGAGAATATAACTACTATATTCCATCGGCGCGAAAAGTCGCCCATGTACATTATTCTCTATGAGATAGTTGGTTGCTCCGATCGGAAAACGTCGCGCGATGTCGGCTTGAGTTGCCGCGGAATAGACCGGATATAGGGCTGCGACAGCAACACCGTAACAGGCAAGAACTGCCCAGTTGAACAGATATTCGACTCGCCCTAATTCTCTACGTGTTTCTCCAGGTGTCATACGCACTTTCCATGCGGCAACCATATCTTCTATTTGAGTTGCAAGATACGGGGCAAAAACAAAATCCGCCAGGGGGATATGGCGTACAGCCTGTAACGAGGCGACGATGAACGGTAGTGTCAGCGCCAACCGATACCAGCGCTCTTTATTTACCCAAAAAAGCGATGACATCAAAAATATTGAGACCACGACCAGATAAATTGCGTAAGGCCATTCGGTAAACCTGGGTGCCTGCCATTCTGTTACATACCTGATGGCCCATTGATCCACGAGCTGAAATGGAAACATCAGTTGCTCGTAACCGTTTGGGTTGATGAGGCTCACGGCCGTCGTAACGATCAGCGTGACAAGAAGGGGACGGTCAAGGTGCCAGCCATTTCCCGTCAAGCGCGTCTCGATAACATGCAATAACAACATATAAGCAAGCAGCACGATACCGGCCATAAATCCACCATGGCTGTTTACCCAGACCAACATGAGGAGCGGAAGAAGATAGAGCCCTTTGATGTCGTGCAAATATCGATAACGCAATACGGAGTTTAAATACAACACGAAAAAAAAGTAGGTAATGGCCTGTGGTCGTACACCTATAAATTGATTCCATGTCACCAGCAAGCCAATCGTGGTTGCCCACGCGACAATTAGGCTGGCGCCAAGCGTTTGACAGTTTTTCTTGTTGAAATAGAGTGTCGCTACCAGCAGTCCTGTGCCCACTATTTTCAGCCCAGCCATGCCAAACGCGTCAAACAGCAGATAGAGAACAAGTTGATAGAACCACTCATGCATCACCCAGCCTTCACCCGGATTCGTAAAGGAAAATGGGTCACCTGTGGGCAACCCGGTAATGGTCAGGATGTGTCTCCCCGTGACCAGATGCATAAATACATCGCTGCTATAGCCAGATATACCGAGCAGTGAGGAGATAACAAGAATGGCAACGAGAAGTCGTTCCGTTGTAAGGAAGGTTAGCATCAGTGCAGGCAGTTTTTGCATCGAGCTTCTATTCTCAATCGAAAGAATCAACCACCCGCATGAGTGGTTGCGGGGTGGGCACACGCGTACTCTACGAACAATATAAAGGTAGACAATGTTCAGATTATTGTCGGACGAAAATAGTCATTTGGCTTTATGACACTCCAGGGGGACCGACCAGGAGACAGCAGGACTCGTGACCGGCGATGTTATTTATCTGCAGCGTTCATTCGTCAACCGTTCTATTCTTTTGGTGAGTCCTTGGGCATCAGGATGACCTAGGTATGCCAATACACAACGAAGAGATCGCACTTATCTTCGATGAAATGGCCGATCTCTTGGAGATCGAGTCGGCCAATCCGTTTCGCGTACGTGCTTACCGCAATGCGGCGCGTATGGTTCGCAGCCTCGGCAGAGAACTGCGGCAGATGGTTGCCGAAGGGGAGGACCTCACGGAGTTGCCCGGTATCGGGAAGGATCTGGCGGCGAAGATTAAGGAGATCCTCGCCACCGGCCACGCGGCGGCACTCGACAAACTGCACACAGAGGTTCCAGCCAGTCTCGAGACCTTGCTCAAGATTCCCGGCCTGGGACCCAAACGCGTCAAGGCGCTCTATCTGGATCTGCACATCAAGACACTGGCCCAGCTCGACGCAGCGGCCCGTAGCGGGCGTGTGCGAGAACTGCCGGGCTTCGGTGAAAAGATCGAGCAGCGCATCCTCGATACCATCGCCACTCACCCGACTGTCGGGCAACGCACTCTGCGCATAGTTGCTCGCCAGTATGCCGAACCTCTCGTAGCCTATCTGAAAGCAGTGAACGGCGTTGACGACGTCGTTGTCGCAGGTAGTTACCGGCGAGGCAAGGAGACAGTCGGTGACCTCGATATCCTGGCCACCACCCGCGGTGAGAGTCCTGTGATGGAGCGCTTTGTTCACTACGACGATATCGAGCAGGTAGTCTCGAAAGGCCCGACACGAGCCACGGTGGTGCTACGTGGTGGTTTGCAAGTTGACCTGCGGGTGGTGGAACAGCACTGCTTCGGAGCGGCGCTCCATTACTTCACCGGGAGCAAGGCGCACAACATCCAGGTGAGGCGACTCGGCCAGCAGCGCGGCCTCAAGATCAATGAATATGGAGTGTTCAGGATCGAAGAGGGAGGGGAGCTGCACATCGGTGGGGAGACAGAGGCCTCTGTGTTCAGGTCTGTGGGGCTGCCGTTTATACCACCTGAATTACGCGAGGGTCGCGGAGAGATCGAGGCAGCCCAGGCCGGACGTCTTCCGAAGCTCATCGAACTTTCCGATCTGGCCGGCGATCTGCATGTACATACCGAAGAGACCGATGGCCACGCCAGCATCGAGGAGATGGCGCGCGCTGCCAAGGCATTCGGTCTGAGCTACATTGCCATTACCGATCACACCCGCTCGCTGACAGTGGCCCGAGGGATGGACGCGGAGCGTCTTGCCAGGCAGATTGACGAGATCGACCGCCTCAATGAGCAGCTCGATGGCATTACTATCCTGAAAGGCAGCGAGGTCGATATTCTTGAAGACGGCAGCCTTGACCTTCCCGAGAGCATCCTTGCGCGTCTTGACCTTGTTATCGGCGCTGTGCATAGCAAGTTCAATCTCTCTCCCAAGAAGCAGACGGCTCGTATCCTGCGTGCCATGAACTCCCGCTATTTCAGTCTCCTCGCTCATCCGAGCTCACGTCTTCTGGGTGAGCGGGAGGCTGTGGCTGTCGATATGCCGCAGATCATCGCCGCAGCACGAGAACGAGGCTGCTATCTGGAACTCAACAGCCAGCCCCAGCGCCTTGACCTTACTGAGATCTACTGTCAGGCCGCCAAGGAGCAGGGCGTGTTGATATGCATCAATAGTGACGGCCACAATCCCAATGACTTTGCATTATTGGAGGGCGGCATCGAGCAGGGGCGAAGGGGTTGGTTAGAGAAACGCGACGTGCTCAATACCCGCCCGCTCAAGACACTGCGCAAGGCGCTGCAGGCGACGATGAGATAGGCACAACAGGCATCGAGGACTGCGTTGCGGAGACTAGCCCATAGTTCGGGGGCTTACTTTTCCTGAAACGTCCAGAGCCGATTGCCGATGAATGTGAGGCAGAGCAGCAGGGCTGTAGTGAAAATCTGGGCGATGAAGTAATGGACGTGGAGTTTTTCTGTCGCCCAGGCCATGAGAAAGCCGGTAAGTAGAACGCCAATGGCGGCGACAGTGAGGAATTTGGGTAACGCCTCTTGGTGACGCATTTCAGAGCGAAAGGTAATGCGGTGATTGAGGTAGTAGTTGATGATTGCACCGAGAGTGAAGCCGGCGATTGCCCCCTGATAGGCGGCGACGTTCATTCCTTCGACCAGCAGCAGTAACAGCAGGTAGTGGGCGGCGGTGCCGATAGAGCCGACCCCGGCGTATGTGATGAACTGATTGAAGAGTGTGCGCAGCTGCATACTACTTCTGGCGCAGATCGCGGGCGTAGCCCAGCAGAGCACCTTCGCGACGCACTTCGACCATGAGCGGTCCTTGTGGTGCAGGACATACATGGCCGCTGCTGCCAACTTCAAAATCGGCTGGACTGGTGGTGTTGCCAATCCATATCGGCTGCCACTCCTTCTCAAGGTAATAGAGGCTCACCTCAGGTGCGCCGCAGAAGCGGATGCGCCAGGGACGATGCAGGGCTGCTTCACCTTCATTGCGCCGAATCTGCTCTTTCATCTCCGCATAGACTGGGCGCAGTGATGTACTCCAATAGTCGAGCTCAAACAGATGAGAAGCTCCTTTGACGCCGCCCACTATGCGGTTGTAATCCACATATTCATACGGGTGAAGGCGTACCATGGCGACCAGATGCGTTCCGAGATAGACAGTGATCGCGGTTGCAAAGGCCAGCCGCATCCAGCGGGTTGAAC
>Ga0316628_100003132_pt1 | contig 12623 bp, 12 predicted proteins | sample OWC_Aug_M2_C1_D5_FD_207648 | JGI IMG/M metagenome (GOLD analysis project Ga0316628, IMG submission 207648) | Wetland soil microbial communities from Old Woman Creek delta, Ohio, United States - OWC_Aug_M2_C1_D5_C | ecosystem: Environmental > Terrestrial > Soil > Wetlands | place: USA: Ohio...
GAGAACCTTCCTGCGTGCCGTTGGACTTCCCGCGGTGCCCCAGATGGTCAAGGCCCCCAGGACCAACCCCTACGTCTTCTTCTGGCCTGAAGATATTAAGCAAAAGGAGGTGAAGTGATATGCCTACCGATATCGGACCCCCTGACTATAAGACCATGCTCCCGCCCGTGATTCAACGGAACTACGGGAAGTGGCGCTATCACGAAATCCTCAAGCCCGGTGTGATGATGCATGTCGGCGAAACGGGAGAGGCGCTCTACACGGTCCGCGCGGGCTCGCCGCGCCTGTTGTCAACGGATCACATCCGGGAGATCTGCGATATCGCCGAGAAGTACTGCAACGGCTACCTTCGCTTCACGAGCCGCAACAACATCGAGTTTCTCCTCGAGAACAAGGACAACGTAGCCCCTCTGCTGGCCGAACTGGCCCAGAAAAAATACCCTGTTGGCGGGACGGGCCACGCCATATCGAATATCGTCCACACCCAGGGATGGGTGCACTGCCACACGCCGGCCACGGACGCCTCAGGTCCTGTGAAGGCCCTGATGGAGGAGATATACGAGTATTTCGTGACGATGAAGCTGCCCAACCATGTGCGGATCGCCCTGGCTTGCTGCCTGAACATGTGCGGCGCCGTCCACTGCTCCGACATCGCCATCCTGGGCATCCACCGGACGGTCCCCAAGACCGACAATACCCGTGTCCCGAACCTCTGTGAAATTCCGACCACGGTGGCTTCCTGCCCCACCGGGGCTATCCGCGGAGACTTGAAGAACAAGACCGTCACCGTCAACAACGAGAAGTGCATGTACTGCGGAAACTGTTACACGGTTTGCCCGGCCATGCCCATTGCCGATCCCGAAAATGACGGGATCTCCATCTGGGTGGGCGGGAAGGTATCGAACGCCCGCAGCAGGCCCATGTTTTCCAAGCTGGCAATCCCCTTCCTGCCGAACAATCCGCCCAAGTGGCCGGAAACGGTTGCCGCGGTGAAGAACATCATCGAGGTCTATGCAAGCAATGCCCGCAAGCACGAACGCGTGGGCGAGTGGATCGAGCGCGTCGGCTGGGAGCGTTTCTTCAACCTGACGGGGATTCCCTTTACCGACAAGCACATCGACGATTTCGACCTGGCGACGGAGACGTTCCGGTCCTCGACGCAGTTCAAGTGGAGGTAACCATGGGCGAGGATCTGAAAGCGAGGGTCCTTGAGGCTTTCTGCCAGAAATCGAAGGGCGACAAGAAGATGTTCTATATCCGGGACGTCACCAAGTGGTTTCCCGATGAAGACCGGCATGCGGTTCAGAACGTCGTCAAGGAACTCCTCGATGAAGAGGCCCTGAAGTACTGGTCGAGCGGGAGCACGACCTATCTTGTGCTGACGGAATGTTATCCGAAGGAATAACGGCGGTGACTTGCGACGGTGATGGAGCATGAGTCGACCCTGTCCCCGGCTGGTCTTTGCCGCTCTGCGAGGCAGCGCAGGCAAAACCACGCTCTCGGTGGCCCTGGCGGCAGCCTTGACAAGAAGGGGAGCCGCCGTGGTCCCCTTCAAAAAGGGACCGGACTATATCGACGCCGCCTGGCTTGCCCTGGCGGCGTCGCACCCATGTTATAACCTGGATACCTTCATGATGGGACGCGAGCAGGTCGTCCGCTCCTTTTCACGTCGTGCCCCCGCGGGAGCCATTTCGCTGATTGAAGGGAACCGGGGACTTTTCGACGGATCGAATCCGGAGGGGGAGCACAGCACGGCCGAGCTGGCCAAGCTCATTGAGGCGCCGGTCATCCTGGTCGTCGACTGCGACAAGGTCACCCGGACGGCAGCAGCCATGGTTCTCGGCTGCCGGCACTTTGATCGGTCGGTGGATATCCGGGGGGTGATCCTCAACCGGGTGGCAGGCAGCCGCCATGCGGCCGTTGTGAGAAAATCCATCGAGGATTACTGCGGGATTCCCGTTCTCGGCACGGTGCCGAGGATCGCGGATATTCCCTTTTCGGAAAGGCACCTCGGGTTGATTCCGCCGCAGGAACATGACCGGGTCCGGTTGGCCCTGGGCAAAGCGGCAGACATCGCCGGGGACTGCCTGGATCTGGAAGGTCTGACACAGGTTGCCGAAAGCGCCGCTTTCTGGGAGGATCATGCGTTTCCGGGCCTTAAGCCTGCGGGCAAGACCGATCACGAGCAAGTGACCATCGGGGTGATCCGGGACAGGGCCTTTCAGTTCTATTACCCGGAGAACATCGAGGCTCTCGCCGGCAGCGGTGCCAGGGTCATAGAAATCAGCGCGATCAGCGAGGAAAAGCTGCCCCCCGTGGACGCCCTGTATATCGGCGGAGGCTTCCCGGAGACGCAGGCAGGTCTTTTGGCTCAAAACGAGGCCTTCCGCCGGTCGCTGCGGGATGCGGCAGAACAGGGCCTGCCGATATATGCCGAATGCGGGGGGTTCATGTATCTGGGTGAATCCCTGACTGTCGGTGACAGGCATTATCCCATGGTCGGTTTTTTACCCATCACCTTCGGGATGGAAAAACGGCCCCAGGGACACGGTTATACCGTCTTGGACGTTGAGAGGGAAAATCCCTTTTTTCCCGTCGGTACGGGGCTCAAGGGCCACGAGTTTCATTACTCCCGCATCCTCTCATGGAAGGAAGGCGAGGGATATCTGGCCTTCCGTGTCAAACGAGGGATCGGGATAGACGGCAAGCGGGATGGACTGTGCCGGAAGAATGTGCTGGCCAGTTTCACCCATCTCCATGCGCTGGGAACGCCCCAATGGTCGGAGGGTTTGGTGAAGAGGGCAGGACAGTACCGGGCCGGCAGGCGAAAGGAGTGCACGTCGCTTTCCATTGCCGGCCGGGCATGGCAGAGAAAACACAATACATCGGTGTCGGAATAGATCATCGAAGGAGGTCGAAAGAATGCCCCAGATAGAACTGGCAGGGAAAACCTATGAGGTGGACGAGGACGGGTTTCTCCAGGAACTGGACAAGTGGAACGAAGAGTTCGCCAAGGCTTATGCGAAGTCGGAAGATATCGAGGGGCCATTGACGGAAGAGCACTGGAAGATCATCAATTACCTGCGGAATTACTTCCAGCAGTTCGGGATTGCGCCCATGATCCGCAAGCTCTGCAAGGACAACGGGATCGATCTCAAAAAGCTCTATGAGCTCTTCCCGACGGGACCGGCCAAGGGCGCCTGCAAACTGGCGGGGCTTTCGAAGCCGACGGGGTGTGTCTGAGTACGTTCAGGAGCAGACCGGCCTGACGACTTACCCACACTCGATCGGCCGCGACACCGGGCGGTGAGTGATCGGTCGGTCGAACCCGTCCTGATTGAGGCAGACGAATGACCGGATCGCAATTTATTGCGAATGTCTTTCCCTATATCGCTGTAGGGCTTTTCCTCGCGGGGACGGGGTGGCGGTTTGCGCACTGGCTCAGAATGCCGGCCCACCTGAAGTGGACCCTTCACCCCGTGCCGGAGGGGCTTGCGGGTCAGCTGCGATACATGTTGAAGGAGATCTTCACCTTCGAGACCATCTACCGGTTCAACCGCCCGCTCTGGATCGGGACGTTCGGCATGCACATGGCGATGCTGGGGGCCGTTCTCTTTCTGATCCTGAACCTGATCGGCTGGACGAAGGGTTTCCCGGTGCGGTATTGTCTCTGGCTCCTCGCCATTTCCGTGATCTACATCCTCTGGCTGCGCATCCAGGACGGGAACCTCCGGGTGCTGTCCTCCTTCGAGGAGTACTTCAATCTCGCCTTCCTGGCCGCCGTTGCGACGGCCGGCCTGCGTGCCTCGACGCCCCATGCATCGTCGTCCTCCCGCTCCTATCTGCTGGGCCTGCTGACATTCCAGCCCGACGCGACACCCCTGGCGTGGGATCAACTCCTGGCCGTTTTTCTGGGTGGTCTTTTCCTGATCTATCTGCCCTGGAGCAAGATGGTTCATTACGTTTCCAAGTACTTCACCTATCACCACATCAACTGGCAGAAAGAGTAGAAGATAACCGGATATGACGGAGAGGAATCAGCAAAACCTGGAAACGGACCCCAAGTTCCCCTTCCGCAGCGAAAAGCTTCTTCCGCGCGAGGAGCGGGTGGCCCGTTTCCTCGAGACCCTTCGGGAGATCCTCGGAGCGAAGATCTACGATCTGCCCCTGGAGATGTATCTCGGCACCTGCGCCAAGTGCAACAACTGCGCGGAGCAGTGCCAGATCTACCAGACCTCGGGGGACCAGCGGGACCTGCCCGCGTGGCGCTCCGATCTGCTCCGGAAGGTCTACAAGAAATACTTCACCCGCTCCGGGAAGCTCTTCGGCAGGCTCGTGGGCGCCAAGGCGCTGACGGAGGAGGACATCGATGACATGGTGGACGCCTTCTACCGGTGCACCATGTGCCGGCGTTGCGGCGTCAACTGTCCCCTGGCCGTCGACAACGCCCTGATCACACGGATTGGCCGGGTTCTCCTGGAGAGTCTCGGTTTCGTCCCCACGAACATGACCGTCAGCACCCGGGCGCAACTCGGCGATGTGGGCAACACGTCCGCCATCCCGAAGCCGGCCTTCATCGACACCCTCGATTTTCTCGAGGAGGAGCTGAAGGATGAGACGGGAATCGACATTCCCATCCCCCGCGACGTGGAGGGGGCCGAGTATTTCTTTGCAGCGCCGGTCAGCGACTTCATCATGGAGGCGGACACCCTGCTGGGCATCGCGAAGACGTTTCACGCCGCAGGTGCAAGCTGGACCGTCAGCACGGAAAACTACGACGCCATCAATTACGGGCTTTTCTACAGCGACGAGGTGCTGGAGAAGGTCCTCAACCGGCTCCTGGAGCCGGTTCATCGCCTGAAATGCAAGACCCTCGTCATCGGCGAGTGCGGACACGCCACAAAGTCGGGCTTCCTCTTCCAGAAGGTCTTCGGGCGTCCCGAGTATCAGGGAATTCAACTCAAGAATATCATCGAGGTCAGCCACCGGTTTCTGAAGGAAGGGAAACTGAAACTGGACCCCTCGAAGAATCAGGGCATCTACACCTACCACGACCCCTGCAATCTGGGTCGCGGCTCCGGGCTCTATGAGCAGCCCCGGGAGCTTCTGCGGGCGGCGGTGACACAATTCGTCGAGATGACGCCGAACCGCCAGATGAATTACTGCTGCGGCGGGGGCGGCGGGCTCGTGGTCGTCGAGGAGCTTCACGACTGGCGGATGTCGGCAGGCGGGATCAAGAAAGCGGATCAGATCCGGCTGACAGGGGCGAATGTCGTCTGCGCGCCCTGCGCCAACTGCAAGAAGCAGCTCCGGGAATTGGCCCAGGCCCACAGGCTGGGTGTCGAGATCGTGGGGCTTCACGATCTGATCGGCAAGGCGCTCGTCTTGAAAAAAAGCAGCTGAGAAGATGCGGATAAAACAAGCGGAACATCTGTCATGATCCTTCTTCTGTCCCTGCTCGCCGTCCTGATCCTTTCCATGGTTGCCTGGGGCGCCCATGCGAGCGTGAGCCTGGCTCCTTTTTTCCTCGTGTTCATTCCCTACGGGGCCTTCGTCGTTTTCCTGGCGGGCGTTGTCTGGCGCATCGTCTCCTGGGCCCAATCGCCCGTTCCCTTCCGCATCCCGACGACCTGCGGGCAGCAGAAAACGCTTCCCTGGATAAAATCGGAGCCGCTGGAGAGCCCCTCGGGCACGGCAGGCGTGATCGGCCGGATGGCCCTGGAGGTCCTGCTGTTCCGCTCGCTCTTCCGGAACACGAAAGCGGAGATCTATGAGGGCCGGACCGTCTACGGCAGTGACAAATGGCTCTGGTTCTTCGGCCTCACGTTTCACTGGTCCCTGCTCATCATCGTTGTCCGGCACATGCGCCTCTTCGTCGAACCCGTGGGGCCCGTCATCAGCGACCTCTCGGCACTGGACGGTTTTTTTGAACTGGGCACGCCGACCTTTTTCCTGAGCGACGCCGGCATCCTCGCGGGATTGACGTTTCTGTTTCTTCGTCGTGTGGTTGTCCCGCAGCTGCGCTACATCTCCCTTTTTACGGATTACTTCGCCCTCACCCTGATCCTGGCCGTGGCCGCAACGGGCATCCTCATGCGGACGGTCTATCCCGCCGACCTGGAGCAGGTGAAGACCCTGGCCCTCGGGTGGGTCACATTTTCCCCCGTTGTGCCCCGGGGCGTGAGCGCCCTGTTCCAGGCCCATCTGTTCCTGGTCTGTGCGCTTCTGGCGTGGTTTCCCTTCAGCAAGCTGATGCATATGGGAGGGGTGTTTCTCAGCCCCACCCGGAACCTGGCCAATGACAGCCGGATGCGCAGGCACATCAATCCCTGGAACGCGCCGGTGAAGGTCCACACCTACGAGGAATACGAGGACGAGTTCCGGGACAAGATGAAAGCGGCCGGGCTGCCGGTGGAGAAGGAGTAGCCATGTCCTCCATCAAGATCTCCAAACCCGAGGAACTGATCCGGATCGACTATGAGCCGCCCCGGACGGCCTGGATGGACACCCCCGTCGATTTCCGGCCGGGGACGTGGAGCTACAGCGCAGCCGCAAAGAACCTGACCTACCTCGATCTTCCGAATGCGAGGGCCTGGCAGCCCTACGACGAGAACTGGAAGCTGCCCGAGAACTGGAAGCAGATCATCCTCGACGGGATGCGGGAGCGCCTGGAGAAGTACCGCTCCTTCAAACTTTTCATGGACATCTGCGTGCGCTGCGGGGCCTGCGCCGACAAGTGCCACTTCTATATCGGCGGGGGCGACCCCAAGAACATGCCCGTGCTGCGGGCGGAGCTTCTCCGATCCGTGTACCGGCGCTATTTCACCGAATCGGGAAGGCGCTTCGGAAGGCTTGCCGGGGCGCGGGATCTCACCGTGGATGTCCTCAAGGAGTGGTTCTACTACTTCTACCAGTGCACGGAGTGCCGCCGCTGCTCCGTCTTCTGTCCCTACGGCATCGACCAGGCGGAGATCACCATGATCGGCAGGGAACTGCTCAACCTCGTGGGCTGCAACATCAACTGGGTCATCGAACCGGTGGCCAATTGCTTCCGGACGGGAAACCACCTCGGCATCCAGCCCAATGGCGTCAAGGACATGCTCGACTTTCTGGCCGACGACATCCAGGACCGAACGGGCGTCCGGGTGGAGGTTCCTCTCAATAAAAAGGGCGCCGATATCCTGTTCGTTGCGCCCTCGGGCGACTTTTTCGCCGACCCGGGGACCTATACCTGCATGGGCTACATGATGCTCTTCCACGAGATCGGACTGAACTACACCTTCAGCACCTATGCCTCGGAGGGAGGAAACTTCGGCCTATTCACGTCCCACGAGATGATCAAGCGTCTCAACGCAAAGATCTACGCCGAGGCAAGACGACTCGGGGTCAAGTGGATCCTCGGCGGTGAGTGCGGCCACATGTGGAGGGTCCTTCACGAGTACATGGACACCATGAACGGCCCGGCGGACTTTCTCCAGGAGCCCGTCTCGCCGATCACGGGGACGCGGTTCGAGAACGCCCGCTCCACGAAGATGGTTCACATCACGGAGTTCACCTCCGATCTGATCCGCAACGGCAAACTCAAGCTCGACCCCCGCCGCAACGACCATCTGCGGCTCACCTTCCACGATTCCTGTAACCCGGCGCGTGCCATGGGCCTCTTCGAGGAGCCGCGCTACGTCATCCGGCATGCGGCCCGTTATTTTTACGAGATGCCCGAGGACACGATCCGGGAAAAGACGTTCTGCTGCGGCGGCGGGGCAGGGCTCGGAAACGATGAAAACATCGAGATGCGGATGCGCGGGGGGATGCCCCGGGCCATGGCTGTCAGGCACGTGAGACAGAGGCACGACGTGAACCGCATGGCCTGCATCTGCGCCATCGACCGCTCGACCCTGTCGGCGCTCATGGACTACTGGGTCCCCGGCGTGACGGTGATGGGGGTCCATGAGCTTCTGTCCAATGCCCTCGTCATGAAGGGCGAAAAAGAGAGGACGACGGATCTGCGCGGCGAGCCCTTGAAGGAAAGAACAGACGATGAAACTCTATGACCGGGGGAAAATCATCGCCGGGATCGTGATCTTCCTGATCCTGATCACGTTTCCGTTCTGGTATGGCAAAGGCAAGGCCGTCACCCCGCCTGAGCTCGATCTGGACACGCCGGCCATACAGCAGCTCGCGGACAAGAGCTGCGTGGAGGATGCGGCTTTCATGCGGGAAAACCACATGAAGCTTCTGACGGCATGGCGCGACAGCGTGGTTCGGGAAGGAAACCGCACCTATAGAGCCAAAAACGGGAAGGTGTTTGAAATGGGCCTGACCGGCAACTGCCTGAAGTGTCACAGTAACAAGGACCGGTTCTGCGACCGTTGCCACGATTACGTGGGAGTGAAGCCCTCCTGCTGGAATTGCCACATCGTCCCCGGGGAGGTCCGCCAATGACGCCCACCAGGAGGCAGTTCCTGATCATCGCCGGGATTTCCACCCTGGGGGTTGTGTGCCCGTCGGTGGCCCGACTCATGGCATCGAGGTCCGAATCCGCCGCGGCCCCCGGGCTGAAGGCAAAACGCTGGGCCATGGCCGTCGATGCGGCAAAATGCCGCGCAGACTGCACGGACTGTTTCACGGCCTGCCACAACGCGCACAACGTGCCGGATATCGGCAATGCAAAGGAAGAAGTCAAGTGGATCTGGCCGGAGCGGTTCGATCATGTTTTTCACGCCGAGAGCCATGCGCGCATCCCGGAGGCGATGAGAACAAGGCCCGTACCGATCCTCTGCAATCACTGCGACAACCCGCCCTGCGTGCGGGTCTGTCCCACAGGGGCCACGTTTCGGAGACCCGACGGCATCGTGATGATGGATTCCCACCGCTGCATCGGGTGCAAGATCTGTCTGGCCGCATGCCCCTATGGGGCGCGGAGCATCAACTTCCGCAATCCCCGGCCCTTCATCGGAAAGCTCAACCCCGATTTCCCGACACGCAGCAAGGGCGTGATCGAGAAGTGCAATTTCTGCGAGGAGCGCCTGGCAAGGGGCTTTCTCCCGGCCTGTGTGCTGGCCTGCGAGGAAAAAGCCCTCGTTTTCGGGGACGTGGAGGATCCGAAATCGGAAGTCCGGCAGCTCCTCGACAGGAAGTTCACGATCCGCCGCAGGGCGGAGCTGGGGACGAAACCGCAGGTCTATTATATTCTGTGAGGTCGCCGTGCTGGAGAAAGCGCTGACAGGAAGCCGACGATACGGGATCTGGGTGTCTTTTCTGCTTGCCTTTTTCGGGATGGGGGTATTCTTCTACCTGCGCCAGCTGGAATACGGCCTCGGTCTCACCGGCATGAGCCGTGACGTCTCGTGGGGGCTCTACATCGCCCAGTTCACGTTTCTCGTCGGGATCGCCGCCTCGGCGGTGGTGCTCGTCCTGCCGTACTATCTTCATGACTACAAGGCCTTCGGGAAGATCACCATCCTGGGGGAATTCCTCGCCATTGCGGCCGTGGCCATGTGCGGCACCTTCATCTTCGTCAACCTCGGCCAGCCCTCGCGGGTCCTCTACGTGATGCTCTACGCCTCGCCGACGTCGGTTCTCTTCTGGGACATGTTCGTTTTGAACATCTATCTCATCCTGAACGTCATCACCGGCTGGACGGTTCTCACCAGTGTCAGGAAGGGCATGCCGCCGCCGGCCTGGGTAAAGCCCTTGATCTATCTGTCCATTCCCTGGGCGATCAGCATCCACACCCTGACGGCGTTCATCTATGCCGGCATGCCGGGCAGGAGCTTCTGGCTCACGGCGATCATGGCGCCCCGCTTTCTGTCTGCCGCCTTCGCTTCGGGCCCGGCCCTGCTGATCTTGTTCTGTCTCGTGATGAAACGATTCGCGGGGTTTGACGCCGGCAGGGAAGCCATTCAGGCCATGGCCAAGATTGCAACCTACGCCCTGGTGACGAGCATCTTCTTCGTACTGGTGGAGCTCTGGACGGTCTTCTACAGCCAGGTGCCCGAGGACATGGAGCATTTCCGGTTCCTGTTCGCAGGTCTCGACGGATATGACACGATCGCAAACTGGATGTCCCTGTCGGTTGTCTGCGCCGTGGCGGGCCTTGTGTTGCTGCTCAACCCCCGGACGAGGAAAAACGAGACGACTCTGGCCGTAGCCTGTGTCGCCGTGTTTGTCTCCCTCTGGATCGAAAAGGGACTGGGCCTGCTGGTCACGGGTTTTGTCCCCTCACCTTTGGGGAAGGTTGTCCGGTACACGCCCACGGGGTCGGAGGTGGCCATCGCCATCGGGATCTGGGCCATGGGTCTCCTGATCATCACGGTTCTGTACAAGATCTTCATCTCGGTCAGGCAGGAGGAGGCCGGCTAAGCACAGGCGAGCTTCGGACACCGCTGGCAGCACGGGTTCAATGTTTTGCGGAAGGATCCGCGGAATGCTGCATACCGTTCATTTCGCCAGATCGAGGAGAGGGGCTCTTCGGAGAGGTTGCCGAAGGTCAGTCGCTCATGGATCTCCTCGCAACCCTCCACGATGTGGGAAACCCCTGAAGCGGGGATGTTCGTGAACACGCAGGGAGATACCGCCCCGTCCGCGGAGACGACGAGGGCCCGTCCGATGTTTTCCGTGCAGGTTCGGTTTTTCTTCCCGGGGTCGGCCAGGCGGTAATGAACGGTCAGCCCCGCGCGCTTTCCTCCCTCCACCAGCCCATCCAGTCTTGATTTCAACTCGCGGTATTCCGCTTCATTTTTCGGCGTGATCCGTTCGCCCTCGAGCTCTCTTGCCGGGACGAAGTCGAGCGTGCTGACGATGATGTTTTCTATCCCCCGACCCTCGAGGGCCGCGACGATCTCCGCAAGGGATGATAACTGCGAGTTCAGGAGCAGGTAAGACACGTTGACGACAGGGGTGTCTGACTGCAGCTTTTTCTTTACGGCTGCAATCTCCGAGATGGCCTGAACGATTGCCCTGAACTCAGTTCCCCTGCGAATATCGTCGTTTTTTGTCCCGATCCCCGCCAGGGAGAAGGCCACATGATCGATGCCGCTCGCGACAAGGCGGGTGATGTTCTCCCGGTCCAGGGGCATACCGTTGGTCGTTGTGCTGACGCTGCACCCGGCTTTCCTGGCGAGGCCGATCATGGCAAAGAAGTCACGATGCAACAAGGGCTCGCCCCACCCCTGTAGGTGAACGAGGCGTGTCGTGGCGAGAAAAGGCAGAAGAGCCTGGAAGAGATCCGGCGAAAGATCCCTGCCCGGCCAATGATCTCCGTAGGCGGTCCGCGGACAGTACAAACAGGACGCATTGCACCGCGAGGTGATCTCGACCTGGATCCAGTCGAGCATAGGCATGCACTGCAGGTCCCACCATCGGGCAAGGCGCTGGATCAGCGTGTTCTGCCGTTCATTCATGGCTCATCACCGGCACGCTTCTCATGGGCCATTCGTCGTTGTAAATCACGGATTGATTAGCACGGCGAACCGCCCAGGGCAAGCGCCAGGGGCCACATTGGATACCGGAATCCAAACTGGATTCTAACACTCCAATATAAAAGGATATTTATCGGTATGCATCTCTTTCCAAATCTCCCGGCAGTGACTATATTTAGCTTAAGAAGAGAACAACCCTCCTTGATCGTTGCTCGGCCGTCGTAGCAGGATATGTCACGGGCTGAATCGACGGGGAGGGGAGGGAATAAACAATTTCGCGAAGAATCCGGATAGATACGCGGGGTGTCCTCTCAAGCCGTGTGTTGCGATATAACAATGCATCGCGATGAGATGACTGGAAGAATGGGTTTTTGCATTTTTCTCCGGCGAATTAAAATTCCTCGCACCAAGGTGCCAGGAATTTAGAAACTCGAGGAAAGAGTTTATTTGTCATTTTGCTCGCTTACCTCGCAACAAGCTGCGGGGTAAGCGTGTGCAATCGTTTTCACCTTGACAGGGTGGAGGTTTTTTGTTACGGAGCTTGCGGTTTGACGTGTGTCGCTCTGTGAAATAAAACGTTTCAATTTTGACTCAAAGACCGAGGTGTTAACGTGTCAGAAAATAAGAAGAATGGAAAAGTTGGTGCCGTCATGGTGGTGGGTTCCGGCATCGCCGGTATCCAGGCCGCCCTGGACCTTGCGAATTCCGGGATGAAGGTCTACATGGTCGAAAACGGGATCAGCATCGGCGGGGTCATGGCCCAGCTCGACAAGACGTTTCCCACCAACGACTGCTCGGCCTGCATCCTCTCGCCCAAGCTCGTCGAGGTCGGCAGGCACCCCAACGTGGAGATCCTGACCCGCCGGACGGTGGAATCCGTCGAAGGCGAGGCCGGCCGCTTCACCGTCAAGCTCACGAAAGCACCCCGGTACGTGGATCTTACGAAGTGCACAGGCTGCGGCGACTGCGCCAGCGTCTGCCCCATCACGGTCCCCTCCGATTTCAACGAGAACCTCAATGACCGGAAGGCCACCTTCCGCCATTTCCCCCAGGCCATCCCCAGCGGGTACGCCATTGACAAGCTCGGCACGTCGCCCTGCAAGGCGGCCTGCCCGACCCATATCAGCGTCCAGGGCTATGTGGCCCTCATCGCCGTCGGCAAGTACAAGGAAGCCCTCAAGCTCATCAAGCAGGAAAACCCCT
>Ga0316628_100003133_pt1 | contig 12623 bp, 10 predicted proteins | sample OWC_Aug_M2_C1_D5_FD_207648 | JGI IMG/M metagenome (GOLD analysis project Ga0316628, IMG submission 207648) | Wetland soil microbial communities from Old Woman Creek delta, Ohio, United States - OWC_Aug_M2_C1_D5_C | ecosystem: Environmental > Terrestrial > Soil > Wetlands | place: USA: Ohio...
TCTGAAGATGGTCCGATGTCCCCCCCGCCAGTGTCTCCACGAACAGTGGCCCAGTACCTAAAGGTGCTGGGCGCCGACGGTCATCCTACCGCAAACTCCTGCGTCCGCCTGGCCTCAGCACAGGATACTCTCTGCGTATCCAGACGATTGGACGCCCAGGCATGTTCCCGGGCCGCCCCCCGCATAGAGGTCTCGTTCCCGTGGCGCAACGGTTGTTGCGACGATCGCATGGCAATGGTTCGTCATCAGGCGGTAAGGTTTTTCGAGGCGGCTTCGAGAGAGAATGCGACAACCGTTCGCCGTGTCCAGTCGTCCAATCCCGAGGACTGAGGGTGCGCTTCAGGAGGCCGTCCCATGAGAGCGAGACGCCTGATCACGGCGATCGGATGCCTGACGCTGCTGGCCATGAGCGTCCCCATCCTGAGATCACAGGTCGGGGACCGATTGGCGCTGCCGCACGAGGTGAGCCTGAACCAACGCCAGCCTCCGGAGTTCGTGCTGAAGACCATCGGGATCCGGCCAGGGATGATCGTCGGCGAGGTCGGTGCCGGCCGGGGCCGCTACAGCGTCCAGATCGCGTCGCGAATCGGACCGCGCGGCAGGCTGTACGCCAACGACATAGACCGCGCCGCGCTCGAATTCCTCCGCCGCCGCGCCGCCGGCCTGGGGTTCAGCAACGTCGAGATTGTGATCGGAGCGGTGACCGAGACGCATCTGCCCGGGAGGACCCTGGACCTGGTCGTCATGGTCAACGTAGTCCACTGCCTGGCCGAACCGGTCGCCCTTCTCAAGAACGTTGGGGCCTCGCTGAAGCCTGATGGGCAAGTGGCCGTCGTAGAGGGAAACCTGGACAAGGACCCGACCGCCGCCGGAGAGTGGTTCTCCCGCGCCAAGCTGCTGGGGATCTTCGAGGCCGCGGGGTACGCTCTCGTGCGCGAAGAGGCGTCGCTGCCGCAAGACAATATCTACGTCTTGAGGAAACGCCCGCCGGGGCCCGCCCAGCAAGGCATCGACGTGTTCCTGCTGATGAAGAAGGACGGGGCGTGGCGGATCGTCTCGATCGTCAACGAGATCGTCCGGCCGGGCGTGCCGGTGCCCGAGGAGCTACGGAAATGGCGGGACCGATGACAGACTTGCGCTACGGCCCGCTAGAACGACGGGAGAATCTGCGAGTAGATGATCTGGAAGACGCGCTGCCACTGATCCAAAGTGGTCTGCCTGGTCAGGCCGACGGTGTTGTTCGCCGTCGTCACCACGAGTCGCTTCGCCGGCACGAAGAAGATGAACTGGCCGCCCCAACCGTTGGCCAGACAAAAGGCGTCGCCGGCCGTCGTCTGGCCCACCCACCATCCGTACCCGTACCCCGGCGTCGCGGAACCCGCAGGCGTGGCGATCTGCATCCGGGTCATCGCCTGCACCCATGCCGACGAAACGATCTGACGGCCCTGGTAGCGCCCGTCGTCGAGCACCATCGTGCCGATCGCGAGCATGTCCATCGGCGTGAGGGAGAGGCCCGCGCCCCCGTTGTTGTAGCCCTGGCGGTCTACCTCCCAGGACCGCGCGGGGATGCCGAGCGGCGCGAACAGGTGTTCCTGGGCAAACGCCGCGGTGCTGGTGCCGCACGCGCGTGTGAGGGCCACCGAGGCCAGGTGAATCGTGCCCGAGCCGTACTCGAAGCGCGTCCCGGGCTGCGCCGTGAGCGCGCGAGCCATCACGAATGCCACCTGGTCGGGTGACTCGATCCAGGCGCCGTACACGCTCGGCCCGCCCGACCAGGACGCCGCCTCCGGGAAGTCGATCCCGCTGCTCATCGTCAACAGGTGGCGGAGCGTGATGCCCGCCTTTGCGGGGTCGGTAACGACCGCCGGGCCGAGCAGCTCGCCCAGCGTCTGGTCCAACGATGTGAGGCAACCTGCATCGAGGGCCGCTCCGACGGCGAGCGCCAGTGCGCTCTTCGTGACCGACCAGATGTACTCCGGCGTGTCCGGTCCTCCGCCGTTGAAGTACTCGGCCCTCAGTATCGACCCGTTGCGCGCGACAACAAGGCTCTTAAGGTTGGGTTCCAGCCGCGCCCGTGCGTACGCCGCGTCCAGTTGGTCTGGTTTCGTCGGTGAGGTGGTGGTGGGTTTGTGACACCCGGCCGCCGGCACGGCGAGTGCTGCGGCGCAGGAGAAGGCCACCACCGTCGATCGCCACGAGTTCGGCATCGTTCCTCCCGATCTCGCCGGCGGCTGGCGCTGCCGAGCACACGCGCGCGGGCGCTCAGGCCTGCGAATCGCGATGACATATCTTACGTGGCGCTCAGGGAAGACACCGCTGCAAACCTGCTCGATCGCGCTTCGAAAAACCCTCGCGCGTGGACCCGACGGATTCTCGAGAACGGGTTGCTCCTCGCTGGCCGGGTGGACCGATTACCTGGAATCAGCGCCAATCCGGCCACCGTGAGCCCAAGGTGGCCCACGCGCCGAAGATGGCAGCCGTTAGTGAGGGGACACCATAATCGCCCGATCCGGTTCCGTTTTGGGATGCCGGTACCTCCGAGGGCATCCTGCAGGGGTCAGAACAGCCGCGGCGGCGTGTTGGGCAGCAGCAGGAATATGTCCCTGTAGTACTTGCGGACTGCGTCGATCTTCGCCGGCGCATCGCCTTCGAGGCGGATCGGCAGGTGCGTCAGGGCGATGTGGTCGGGCCGAAGGGCCTGTTGCAGGAAAAGCGCGCAGTTGGGGTCGGTTGGAAACCAGAAGTGCACCAGCGCAAGGTCGACACGGCCGCTGCCCAGCCCGAACCGCTTGTACTCCTCCGGGTCGCCCGGCGAGTCCCCCTCGTGGAACACCGTCCACCCGTTCACGTTCACCAGGTACATCACGTTGGGCGGCGTCGGATTGCTACCGTGATTGGTGCGGAACGTCGTGATGGAAACGCTGCCCACCTTTCGCTCGATGCGTGTTCCCGCGGGCCCATCGACGATGACGACGCGCGGCGCGACACGCGACCAGTCAGCGGCGGCCGCGCGCATCGCTTCCACCGCGTCGGTTGGTGCCACGAGCACCGCATCGCGCCGGTTCTCGAGGAAACGCAGGGCCACGCGTGCGTCGAAATGATCGGGGTGATTGTGCGTCACCAACGCGAGCCTCACATCCTCGAACGGAGCGCTGCCGTTGACCATCCCGTCGATCGCGTCGGCAGTCGGCGCGCGATAGTCGGGATTCGGCCTGTCAAAGAGCGCGTCGATCAGGATCTTCGTGTCGCCAGCGCGAACGACGACGCCGGCGTTGGCGACGCAGGTGAGGGCCAAAGGCGGCCGCTTGGCGTTCGCCTCGATCGCCTTGCGAATCACGCTGGCCGGGATCCAGTAGAGGTCGTCGGACCCGGGGGCGCCGCTCGTGAGGAACAGGTAGCGGCCGTCGGGGGAGACCATCGGCGTGTAGTCGGCGAAGGCCGAGTTGACACGGGGGCCCAGGTTGACCGGCGTCGCCCACGACCCGTCTTTGTTGCGCGCGCTCACGTACAAGTCAGAGGCACCCAGACCACCCGCGCGTTCGGAGGCGAACACCAGGTACGACTCGTCCGGCGCGATGAACGGATCGAACTCGCGTCCGGACGTGTTGACCGGCGCACCGAGGTTCTCCGGCGTGGTCCACCGCCCGTTGACGCGACGCGCCCTGTAGATGTCGTTCTCGCCGAGGCCGCCCGGCCGGTTCGAGGAGAAGTACAGCGTGCCGGTTCGCGTGAGCGTCGGGTAGTAGTCATCGGCACCGCGGGCGTTCACCTCGGGCCCCAGCCAGGTTGGCGATCCCCAGGCCGCGCCCTGTCTGCGTGCGACCCAGATGTCGGAGTCGCGCGGCCGGGATTCCTTTGTGACAGGCGCGGACGCCGTCTGATCCGGCTGGGGGCGGTCCGAGCAGAAATAGATCTCGGAGCCGTCGGCCGTGACGAACATGTCCACATCGCTGGCATCGGGCCGTCCGAACGGAGCGGGACGCGGTTCGCGCCACGCGTCGTCGGCGAAGGTCGCCATCAGGATGCCCGTTGTCGGCCCGGTCCCGTCCCGACTGAAGAAGAAGGCACGGCCGTCCGGCGTGAAGGCAGCGTTCAACTCCCGGCGCTCGGTTGAAACGATTCGGGGTGCGAAGACCCGTCGCGATTCGTCGGGCGGCGGCTGTCCCAGGTAGGGCCCTGTCAGCACCGGCATAATCGCCGGCGCCGTCGCGCCGCCCGCGCGCAGGAGTTCGACGACTGCGGTGTGACCCTCGCGCAGCGCCGCTTCGATGGGTGTGACGCCGCGGTCGTTGGCCGATGCAACGTCGGCCTTCCGCGCGAGGAGCGCCCGCACCATGGCGGTCTGCCCGTAGGAGGCGGCGAGCAGGAGCGCGGTGTTGCCGCCCGCATCCCGTGCGTTGACCGAGGCGCCGGCTTCGAGCAGGGCAACGGCTGACGTCGCGAGGCCCCGGCGGGCCGCGAACACGAGCGGCGGGAACCGGGCCTCGCCCCCGGCGTTCAGGTCGATGCCGCGCGCGGCAAGGGTCCGGATGATCTCCGGCTGGCCGCCGAGCACCGCCGCATGCAGAACGGTCCCGATCACCGGGTTGGGTGCTCTCGGGTCGGCACCCCGGGCGAGCAGCAAGTCGAACACAGCTTTCTGTCCGTAGAACGCCGCCCAGGCCAGCGGCTGGATGCCCTGCGCGTCAGGCCTGGTCGCGAGGCCCGGGTCCTTGTCGATGGCCGCTGCGACTGCAGTGACGTTGCCCGACCGCAGCCAGCCGTGGAAATCGTTTGCCGGCGACTGGGCCGTCGTTGCGGCGATGCCGGCCAGCGCCAGCAGGATTGCTCCCGCCAGGCGTCGCCTTGGGTCGCGCATGGTGCCTCCTCTCTTGCGCACGAACGTCTTCGTGGCCTCCGTTCAGATTTGACACCGCGGCCGCCTCGAAGACATGCGCTGCCTCCTCGGATTCGCTTCGGAAAACCCTCAGGCGCCGATCCGATGGATTCTCGAGAACCGATTCCGTCGGCACGGCGTCCAATCCGCTTGAGGCGCGCGTCCGCGTTGGCGTCCATCCAGGCATACCGGCCGCGCCTCCCGCGTCCAAGTCACTCACGGGAGGCAGCTTCGGACTCAGCCACCTCGCCAGGCCCGATCCTCCGCTGCCGCCCGAGTCCACAGGGCCGGACATCCGAGACCACGCGATCGGAGGTTTCGTTGGGACGCACTGCGGCCGCCTGCGAGAGAAGCGATTATTCCCATGTTTGCCTTGAAGGGCGCGCGCCCGGCACCGTCGAGGCGTATAGTCAAGACGTTCGCCAGCCCGCCATGGCTTCTGACGCTCCTCTCTCGGGCGCGAGCAGGACATGGTCTTGCTCGCCTTCGAGAACGTCACGGGCGATGCCGCGTTCGACGAGATCGTCCCGCTGGCGATGTCGATCGAGTTCGAACAGTCGCCGTACCTGCGGCTGCTCTCCGGAGACCACATCCAGGAGACGCTGCGCGTCATGCAGCGGCCACCCGCGAGCACAGAGGGCCGTCTACCGGCCCTTCACGCGGTCGTCGGGCAGCGCGTCCTGGCCGACAACGCAACGCCTGTCCTCACCATCACTTCGGCCTCCGTTGCTCGATGACGCTCGCGTCCACCCAGCAGGTCTGCGAGCCACGGTTGATGAACAGGTACTTGCCGTCGGGCGACACGATCGGCAGTATCCCGCTGAGCTGCTCGCCGAGGCTGACCGGCGGGCCCCATCGCCCGCTGGCGTCGCGGAAGCTCACGTGAAGGTCCTGCATCCCGCGCACGAACAGCAAGTAGCTCCCGTCTGGCGCGACGAACGGGAACTGCACATCGGGCCCGAGCACGGATTCGAGCGGCACCGGGTCGGCGTTGGCGCCGCCAACCAGACGCGAGCTGAAGATGCCGCGTGCGCCGGCCCACCGCGACGTGAAGTAGAGCGTGCCGGACCGGTCCACGGCGAACTGCCAGTGCTGCGGCAGCCGGTTCACCGCCGCGTCAATCGGCCGCGGCTGCGTCCAGCCCGTGGCTCCTTTCTGCCACACCCAGATGTGCTCCCCTTCGGTCGGCTGGCCGCCGGGCAGCGGGCGGTTCGACATGTCGTAGAGGCGCTGGCCGTCCGGGTGGAAGAACGGCACGTCGCCAAGGGCGATGCCGTCGAAGACCGCGTGACGCGGATAGGTCCAGCGCCCGTTCACCAGACGCGAGACGACCGTTCGGTCCCGCGAGTAGCCAGCGGTTCGGGGCGGAATCATGAGCGACCAGAACGCTTCGGTGCCATCCGGCGAAAAGACGACGTTGGAGTGCGCACCGTACCGTCCCGAGACGATGCCGGGAGCGAACACCTCGGGTGTCTGCCCGGGCGGCTTCTGCCCGAGGTACGGCCCGCGCAGATCGGGGAAGCGTGCCGGCGACTTGTCCACGCCGCGGCCCGCGAGCAGGGACATCATCGCTGGGTCGTTGTTGTCCTCCGCGAGGTTGAAAGCCGATTGGCCCATGAGGGTGCGCGCATTCGGGTTCGCACCCTTGCCGAGCAGGAACGTCACGGCTTCGCTCCGTCCCATGTCGGCCGCGAAGTGGAGCGGCGTCCAGCCGTTCGCGTCCGCCTGGTTGATCTCGAAGTGTCGATCGAGAAGCACGGCAATGATGGGTACTGCTCCGCCTTCCGCAGCACTGTGCAGCAGGGTTCGGCTCGGCGGCGGCTGAGGGCTTGGCAGCTGCGCGCCCTTCTCGACTATTCTCTGGAACAAGTCCGCGAGGCCGGTCGAGACGGCGCTCTCCAGCAGGAAGGCCCCCTGTCTCGAGTTGACCGGCACGGTCGCGCCCCGTCCGAGGAGCAGGCCGACGACGTCGGCGCTGCCGCGCCAGGCCGCCAGTGTCAGGGCCGTATCGCCCCACTTGTCGGCCGCATCCACTTTCGCTCCGAGTTCCAGCAAGGCGCCGACTACGGCGACACCGCGCATTTCGCGGGCCGCAACGACGAGCGCCGTGCGGCCGTAGCTGTTCGCGCCTTCCAGGTCCGCCTTGCGCGAAACGAGCAGGCGGATCGCCTCCACCCGGCGGCCCATTGTCGCGGAGTGCAGCGGTGCGGCGCCGTCGGCGGCCTTCAGGTTCACGTCGGCACCCTTGTCAATGAGCACCGTCATCGCGGCCAAGTCGCCCCGCGACGCCAGCACGTGCAGCGGCGAGATGCCGCGGTTGTCCGTGGCCTTGACGTCGGCGCCGCGGTCGACGAGCAACGGCACCATGGCCGGGTTCTGGCCCTGGGCGGCCAGGTGGAGCGGAGTCTGGCCCGATTCGTCCTTGAGGTTCACGAGCGCTGGCGTCTTGTCGAGCAGCGCCTTGACAGCAGCAACGTCACCCGACTTGACGGCTTCGTGAATTTCGGCGGCCGCCACGGGATTGGCGGCCAGCAGGAACGCGGCGAGCAGTGCGGCGTGAAGCGGAGTGGACACACGGACTTCGGTCATTTCGGCGTCTCCTGTGGCACTGGGCGAGACATCCCCCCCTGGCGAGTAGACGTCATGATGGCCTGGTATGACGCGACACGGGTCTTCGATTTCGCCTCGAAAGATCTCGGCCGGAGCGATGCGCCGGGGAGGGCCCGGTCAACACTCGCGGGCGCGCAGAGGAGACGCTCGCGGCAGGCACCGGCCGCGGGTGCGGTGAGGCCTGCGAAGAAGATGGCGGTCGTCGCCCTCGTCTCGGCCCATTCGGAGTCGCAGGCGCCATCCAGCGGCGGATAGGCCACTCGGACGCCGAGGCGTTGACGCCCATCGAGGCGTCCATGTCGCCGCTGGCTGCTCGCCCACCGCGTATCGACCTCGCAGCTGTCTTCAAGGACGAGGAGGTGCGATATGACATCCAGACGAACCCTCCGGAGCCTCCCGGGACACATCGCGTTCGTGATGGCGGCGCTCGTCGCGACGGCGGCGGCGGTCACCGGTGTGAGTTCGTTCTTCTACGAAAGCTGGGGACAAGGAACCGCGACGGCAGCCGGGTACCTGGTTCCTCCCGCCCTGCTGATCGCGGCGTGTGCACTCTGCGGCATCCGGCCGCGCGCCGGCGGCTTCCTTCTTCTGGCCGGCGGCGCGCTCGCGCTCGGCTGGTGGCTGTGGACGCGGCGAGCTTCCCACGGCCTGACCGCACCGGTGCTTGTGACCGCCGTCGTGTTCTTCGCACCAATCCTGCTCACTGGCGGTCTCTTCCTGCTGGAGGCGCGTCACAGGCAAGCGCTCGCCGAGCAGGGCGCACTGCTCACGCGCGGATGGTGGAAACGAAACTACCGCCCGGCGCTGATTGCGGCGGTTCCCCTCGCGGTGGTCGCCCTCGGCCCGGCGCGGCAACTGCCTGGATTGCTGGCCCGCTACGACGACGGGTTACGGGGCGCGAGGACGATTGCGGGCAACGGCGTCACGCTCGTGTGGGCGCCACTGGGGCCGGGCTGGAACCAGCGACAGCCTGACGGCTTATACCCGTCGTGGAATGCGATCGCGGAATACGGCGGTTCCGGGGCGGGGCTCTGCGGGCACCTGAGCGAGGATGGCCGCTCGCTCTTGCCGAACGCGGTCCGCGTGTGGCGGCTGCCGACCGTGGACGAGGTCGTGCGCTCGCTCACGCTCGGAGGGACGAACGCGGGTTGCACGTGGGACGGCCGGTCCCCGCACGCGACGTGCGCGAAGCCACCCGACAAGGAAACTCCGCTGTGGGCGCCCGACGAGCGGCCGATCTACTACCTCACCTCGAATGCCCCCGACGCCGATGTCGCGCTGGGCGTGAATTACACCGGCGGCGTCACGCCCCATCGCCGGACCGTGGCCGGCGGCGGCGGCGGCTACCGCTGCGTGACGAGCGCAACGGTCGCCGGCGCAGTTCGGACGGGATTGGGGATCCGGGATCAGGGGGGTTCCCCCTGATCCCGGACCCCTGGTCCGTACATCCACTCACGTGAACCTGTCTAGAACGTCAACCGAATGCCGAGCGCAGGACGCGCGGCGCCACGATGTTGGCGATGTTGTTCGCGTTGGTTGCGTTCTGGATGCGGCGCCGGGCCAACGTCACGTTGGTATTCAGCACGTTGAACATGTCCACGCCCACGACTACCTTCAGCCTGTTGAGCAGCGTGAACGGCCGGTCCACGCGAAGGTCGAGCTGCTGCACGGTCGGCAGCCTCGAGTCACCCACCCTGTCGAGCAGGACGATGACCGACCCGGCGCCCCCGCGCAGGTTGGCCGGAACGTTGATGCCGGCGAGGTACGGATACCCGCTCCGAGCGTTGTAGAAGCCCGCGACGCCCATCTTGACCGCGGGCAATGTGTACGCGCCCGACAGGCGGAAGATCCACCTGGCGTTCACGAACACGTTGTCGAGGCCGCTGCTCAGCGATTGCTCCGCGAACTGCGCCCCGTTGAAGTTCGAGATGTTGGTCGGGTCGAGATAGATGTCCGAGGACGTCGTTCACGTTCGCGCCGATCTCCATGCGGATCGCGCTGCGCACGAAGGTCTTGAACCCCGGGATCTCGAACGTCACGGTGTAGACGCCGACCCCAAGGCCCGGGAAACGGTGCGTGCCGCTATCGCTGCTGATTGCCGTCATCGGTTGCAGCAGGACGGGGCTGGCGAGCGTCACGGTGACGCCCGGCATCACGCCTCCGCTCGCGTCGGTGACCTTCCCGTAGATCTCTCCCGGCTGCTGGGCGAAGCCGGTCGCGGCGACGGCCAGGGTGAATGTCGCCGCGAACAGGAACAAGAACCGAACTCTCATACAGCCTCCTTCATGCCCGACACTCGAGTGGCCGGAGAAGAGCGCGTGCGGCCCGGCAGGCAGGTGTCGCCTCGGCTCTCTGCGTCCGTGTCTGCGTCGTTCGACGCGCATGTCGCAGAGAAGTTCGGCGAGTTGGCTGCCAAATCGATTCGCAGTGCGTTCGGAATTCCTTACCGTTCGCGAGTCTCGCGGACCGACGGCCGGAAGGTAGCGCATTGCTGACACGTCGCTGCAATCTGATCGATCACGCTTCGAAAACCCCTCGCGGGTCTATTCGAGAGATTCTCGAGAACCCGTCCAGCCGGCACGGTGTCCAATCAGTCGGAGGGTGTTCGAGAGCTGAGTAGCCCGGACTCGATTGCTGAAAGCGAGAAAGGTGGCGACCATGGGCCGATTGGCCGGGTTTCAGATCGTTCACGGCGCCGCTGGCGGATCACACGCTCGGCAGCGACTTCTCGCCGCTTTCGTGGTTGGAGTACGACCGCTTTGGGTTGCGCCGATACAGTCCATTAGACCTTTCTCGTCATCGGCGTCAGGATCATCAGGAAGGTGATGGCCATCAGCGCCACGGTCACGAGGGGGAACAGCACCCACGCCACCCTCGCAGCGAGCAGGTTGCCGTCAACCCCGGCGCGCCCGCCATTGCGGTCGTCGCGTGGGAACGTGACGAGGGCCAGGCCGAGCAGCGTCGCGAGACACGCTGTGACGAGAAAGCTGATGCCCGAAGAAACGGTCGACAGGTCGGCGCCGGCAATCCCGGACAGCGCCTGGACGAGGCCCGCGAGCGCGGTGACCGTTCCGCCTCCGGCCAAAGCGGCGGTTGCGGCGCGTTCGCGCACCGCTGCACCGCCCAACAGCCGGATCGCCGCCACCACGCCGACCAGCACGAGCACAGCAGGCCAGTGGAGCATTGCGACGGATTCCGCCACACGCGAACCAGCGTTCGACGTGCCCTGCAGGAGAGGCCAGGCGACAAGCAGGGCAAACAACGTTCGGCCCAGCCAGAGATCCCACGCCGAGCCCGGACGATTCCCTGGCGGCGCGGAAGGACTGGCAGTCACCGACGCACGCAGCGCCATGGCCAGCAGTGCCGTCGCTAGAGCGCAGCCATACAAGGACGGGAGAAAGGACAGGGCGAGCTTGTTGGCGGCATCAGCCAGACCTTGAGAGGGACCGAAGAGGACGCTCTCGAAGAAGACAACCGTGCCTGCGGCGCCTGTCGTCCACGCGGCGCGGGCCGACGCCTCTCGGAATGCCGCGTTCCGAAAGATCGAGTCGCACCACCCTCGCGCACCGATGGTGGTCAGCAGCAACGCGGACGTGCCCAGCACGACGAACAACAGACCACTCAGGTAGGGGAACTGCCCGGTGGTCGTCCAGAAGGCAAAGACAACCGCCCAGACGGTAATCGCCGCGATTCGATACCGGACCGGCAACGGGCCAGTGCGCGTTGGCCCTGTCAGGCCATGCGCCGCTTCCATGGTGTCCACATCGTCCGTGCTCATGACTGCGCTCCTAAGGTGATCCCGCCCGCGACAGCGTGCCGCGCAACGCCCGCCGTCAACGCGCCACACTTGGGCTCCGGTCGGGGGTCGAACCGCTTTCGGGGCCCGGCGTTTCCCACCGGCATACAGCGTCGTAGGCGCCACCGCCGCCGGTCGGCTTGCTGCCGCGCGGCAGGGTCTTGACGATGCGGCGAGGGAGCATCGACCGGCGGTCCACCTCCACCCTGTACTGCGCGCCGTCGCGCGGCGACCTGAAGGTCAGCACGGCGGTTGTCCCCGTGGCGTCGATCGTCGACCCGAGGGGCACCCATTGCCAGTACACACGTTCTGCAAACTCCGCCGGTGATCCGAGGTCGGCTGTTGCTGCGCCCCCGCACCGCATCACGGCGGCGCGGTCGATCGCCCTCCATACTGCGACCGGGTCCTTCACGCGATCGACGGACGCGGCGAATGCGCCGGGCCTGCCCGCGGCGTGCAACGCGATCCCACACAGAACCAGAGCGGCAGATGCCGCCATGTGCAGGCTGCGCGCGGCGATTCCGCCCCTGACGTACGCCCGGACCGACGCGAGCCAACCGGTCACGGCCGCGACCGGCCCGCGGATCGCGTAGCGACGATTGACGAGGAACCGTTCGACCTGGTCGTCCAACCGGGCTTCCACGTCCGGCGGCAGGTCATCAGGCAGGGCCGTCTGCAGCACCACGTCGATGTCTGGACGCGGGTCCGGCGATCTATCGGTCATCGGGACGCCTCTTCTCGCGAGGCACGTGCAGGTGCGACAGCCAGATTCTCAGCTTCTCGCGGGCGTGCAGCACGTGAACGCGTGCGGTGACCTCGCTGCATCCGAGGGCACGCGCGATCGTTTCGTATGACTCTTCGTGGAGCGCGCGCAGCAGTATCGCGGTGGCCTGAGGGGGTCTCAGCCGGCCGATGGCCCGCGCCACCTCGTCCCGCACGTCCGGCTCCTGTGCCGCGGCCTGTGCGACATTCGATCCCGCCAGGTCGTCGAGCGGCACGTCGCGCCGCCGCCTGCGAAGGTGCGCCCGCATCTGGTCGCACGCGGCGTCAAGACACACTCGGAGCACGAACGCGTCGGGGTTCGGGTGGCGGGCGATGGCGGGCAGTTTTCTCCAGAGCGTGACGAGCGCATCTTGGAGCGCGTCCTGGGCGAGATCGGGATCGCGCACGACGCGCCAGATCGTGCGCAGCATACGGCTCTGGCGGCACAGCACCAGCCGCGCGAACTCCGCGTCCCGGTCGGCACGGACCGTCTGGCTCACCAGGTCCTGCCCGCTGCAGGCTGGAGCGACTGCAGCATCGCCCGGATTCTCCGGCAACTCGCCCCCCTCCGACAAGAGT
>Ga0316628_100003134_pt1 | contig 12621 bp, 23 predicted proteins | sample OWC_Aug_M2_C1_D5_FD_207648 | JGI IMG/M metagenome (GOLD analysis project Ga0316628, IMG submission 207648) | Wetland soil microbial communities from Old Woman Creek delta, Ohio, United States - OWC_Aug_M2_C1_D5_C | ecosystem: Environmental > Terrestrial > Soil > Wetlands | place: USA: Ohio...
TCCTCTGCTCCTCAATGGCAATCCAGCGTAGTCAAAATCTCGGTGCCATCTTCCGTTATTGCCACTGCATGCTCGAAGTGCGCCGAGAGAGAACGATCCTTACTTATCGCGGTCCATTTATCCTCCAGAATTAAAATCTCCGAGGTCCCCAAATTTACCATTGGCTCAATGCATAACACCATCCCGGGCTTTAACTCCGCCCCTTTCCCTGGAGGGCCGAAATTGGGAATCTGCGGTTCCTCATGCAAAGCCTTTCCGATCCCATGCCCCACAAAAGCCTTCACTACAAACATCCCGTTATCTTCAACGAATTCCTGAACGGCATGGGAGATATCGGAAAGCCGATGCCCCGCCTTCGCTCTCTCAATGCCCCGATCGAGCGCACCGCGGGTAACTTGCAGCAGCCTTTCCGCTTCTTCCGATATGGTGCCCACCGGAAGGGTAGCCGCCACATCGCCATAATATCCGCGATAGATGGTCCCTATATCCAAGCTGATGATATCGCCCTCCTCTAATTTACGGGAGGAAGGGATACCGTGTACCACCACCTCATTGATCGAGGTACAGAGGGTGTTGGGATAATCCATGTAACCTTTGAAGGCTGGCGTGGCTCCCCTTTTCCGCAAGAAAGCTTCTGCGAACCGATCGAGATCCCCGGTTTCAATGCCTGGTTCAATCAACTTCTTTAATTCTACCAGCGCCTCTGCCGCAATCCGATTGCTAACCCGAAGTAGGTCCATCTCCCAAGGAGACTTAAGAAAAATCATAGCCGGAAGCTGCTCCTCAGGACCTGATCAATCCTCTCCTTCACCGTTTCGGGATGCCCTGTCGCCGATACCTCTCTTAATTTCCCTTTCTGCCGATAATAGTCAACCAACGGGGCTGTCTCAGACTTGTAAACCTGCAGTCGGCTGCGAATAGTCTCCTCGCGGTCGTCTTCTCTTTGAGCTAACGAACCGCCACAGCGATCGCAGATGCCCGAAGCTCGAGGGGGGCGGAAAGAGAGATGGAAAACCTCGGCGCACCTCTCACAGATCCGCCTTCCTACAAGCCGTTGGACCAACTCCTCCTCATCCACCACCAGACTCAAGACCAGATCTATCCCTGAACCAGCCAGCCCCAGTACGCGATCTAAGGCTTCAGCTTGAGCGAGAGTCCGCGGAAACCCATCCAATACGTATCCCCGGAAATATTCTGGCCGGGAGAATCGCTCCTTTATTACGCCGATTACAACCTCATCGGGGACCAGCGACCCTTTCTTCATAAAAGAGTTCGCCAATTCCCCCAGGGTCGAACCGGCCGCCGCTTCCTCCCTTAAGATGTCTCCGGTCGAAATCTGGGGAATCCCATAATCCCGTTCCATCATTTTTGCCTGGGTTCCCTTACCGGCTCCCGGAGGCCCCAGAAGAATCAAACGCATGGAGGATTCCCCAAACTTCTATCAAGTGTAACGGCCCTTCAACTTCCCCTTCTTGAGAAATCCCTCGTAATGCCTCATCAGGAGATGGGACTCGATCTGCTGCACCGTATCCAGCGCCACTCCCACCACGATCAGAAGGGAGGTACCCCCGAAATAAAAGGGGACGTTCATCCACTTGATCAGGAATTCGGGAAAGACGGAGATGGCCGCCAGAAAGATCGATCCGGCGAGAGTGATGCGAGTCAAGATCTTATCGATATATTCGGCCGTCTTGGTGCCGGGTCGAATCCCGGGGATAAAGCCCCCATACTTCTTCATATTGTCAGCTACATCCACCGGGTTGAAGACAATTGCAGTATAGAAATAGGTGAAGAAGATGATGGAGGCCACATAGAGCATGGTATAAATCGGCATCGCTGGCGAAAGAGCATCGGCCACTCCCTGCATGAAGGGATGGTGGATGAACTTGGCAATAGTAGCTGGAAACATGATGATCGAGGAGGCAAATATGACGGGAATCACCCCTGCGGTGTTAACCCGAAGGGGAAGATGGGTAGTCTGGCCTCCATAGACGCGCCTTCCCACCACCCTTTTCGCATACTGGACGGGTATCTTTCGTTGGCCCAGGGTCATGACGATGGTGCCCGCCACCACTAATACCATGACTACAACCAGTCCCAGGAAGATTAGTAGGTTCATCTCTCCCGAGGAAATGAGCCTGCCGGAATTGATGATCGCCTCGGGCATGCGGACCACGATTCCTGCAAATATGATTAGCGAGATGCCATTTCCAATCCCTCTTTCCGTGATCTGCTCTCCGAGCCACATGATAAAGGCCGTTCCGGCAGTCAGGGTAATGACAGTCATCAAGCGGAAGGACCAACCGGGACTTGGAACGACCACATCCCCCGCCGGGCTTCTCATACTCTCCAGGCCAATAGCAATTCCCATGGCCTGAACGGCACTCAACACTACGGTCCCATACCGCGTGTACTGCGTGATCTTTTTCCTTCCCTGCTCCCCCTCCTTGGTGAGGCGCTCCAGGTAAGGAACCACCACCGCGAGGAGCTGGAGGATAATGGAGGCACTGATATAGGGCATGATCCCCAGAGCGAAAATGGAGAGCCTGCGCAAGGCTCCTCCGGAGAAGAGATCGAAAAACCCCAGCAGGGTTCCTCCCACCTGGTTGAAGAAAGAGGCAAGGGCACTAGCGTCGATGCCCGGTGTGGGTACATGTGCGCCTATTCGATAGACAAACAGGAGCAAGGCGGTGAACAGGATCCGCTTCTTCAGTTCCGGAACCTTGAAGATGTTCGCGAAACTCTCTATCATCCCTTGATTACCTCGGCCCTGCCGCCAGCGGCTTCTATCTTCTGAATGGCAGAACGGGAGAACTTGTGCGCTGATATGGTTAGCGCCTGAGAGATCTCTCCCTCGCCCAAAATCTTAACCAGATCATTCCGGTGCTTTATCATCCCCTGTTCCCAAAAAAAACCCGGCGCAAGGGAAGCCCCCGCCTCAAAGTGAGAAAGATCTTTCAGATTGATTATGGCGTATTCCCGCCGAAAGATATTAGTAAATCCCCGTTTAGGGACTCGGCGGTGTAAAGGAAGTTGCCCGCCTTCGAACCAGGGTTGGACATGTCCTCCAGCTCTCGCCTTTTGGCCCTTGTCCCCGCGGCCAGAGGTCTGCCCGTGTCCCGATCCGGGCCCTCTGCCTACCCTTTTTCTCTCCGATCGTGCGCCCTTGGAGGGCTTCAGTTCATGGATCTTAACCATAGCTTTGCTTTCTCTCTACCTTGAAGTCATGATTAGGACTTGTTTACCTCAACAAGATGTGAGACTTTAAAAATCATCCCCCTCGTCTCCGGCCGATCCTCTCTGATTACCACCTGATTGACGCGATGCAAGCCGAGGCCATCCAGCACCTTTAATTGCTTTTCTTTGACTCCGATTCGGCTTCGGCGAAGCCTGATCTTCAGGCGATCTTGACTCACGGTCTATTCCCCTCCTCCCTTTCCGGCGCCCTCTTTTCCTCACCCCCCTCTTTCCCGCGAAGCTGGGCTATTTCCGAGGAGCCTTTCAGGCTTAATAGGCCTTGAAGGGTTGCTTTTACTACGTTGTGAGGATTATTGGAGCCCAGGACTTTAGAGAGGACATCCTTTACGCCGACTGACTCGAGGACCGCCCGGACGGGTCCTCCAGCAACCACTCCCGTACCTTCAGAAGCCGGTTTCAGGATGACCTTCCCCGCTCCGAACTTTCCGATGACAGGATGAGGGATGGTGTTATCTTGAAGGAAGACTCGGACCAGGTTCTTCTTGGCAATTTCGATGCCCTTCCGAATGGCCTCTGGCACCTCGGTAGCCTTTCCCAGGCCACTCCCCACGATTCCCTTCTTGTCTCCCACGACTACCAGGGCACTAAAACTGAAGCGACGACCTCCCTTAACAACCTTGGCCACCCGATTGATATAAACGACACGATCTACCAGCTCAAGACCATCGGCAGTTATCCTTTCCAACCCCAACCTCCGCTTAAAGGTGCCCCTTAGAATTCTAACCCTGACTCGCGGGCGGCATCGGCCAAGGCCTTGAGTCGACCATGATACCGATAACCCCCCCGGTCCAGAACTACCTTCTTGATTTGGGCTGTAAAGGCAGCCTCAGCTACCATCTTGCCTACAGCCTTGGCCCTCTCCTTCTTGTCTCCCTGCTCCTGTCCAGCGGTTCGGAGCAAAAGACTGGAAGCCGCTGCCAGAGTATGACCCGAATCATCATCAATAATCTGGGCATAGATATGACGTGCACTCTTGTATATGCTCAGCCTCGGGCGCTCGCTGGTACCAGATACCTTTTTCCTCACCCGCCGGTGCCGCTTTATCCTCGCTTCTCGTTTGATTTCAAATCTCTTCAATCCTTACTCCTCGACTTTCTGCTTCATTCCTTTGAAAAAACGCAGCGAACGCGACCTCCGCAGCTTGCTGCGGGGTTAGCGAGCGAACGACGTAGATCAGAAATTCCTTGCAATTGAAGATCCTCCCTGCTCGCTGGGGAGAGCTTCGAAGATCAGGCCCCGGTCTTACCCGCCTTCCGACGGATCCGTTCATTGGCGTATTTCACGCCCTTGCCCTTATAGGGCTCGGGCTTTCGGAAACGCCGAATCTGCGCCGCAACCTGTCCGACCCTCTGCTTGTCGATGCCCGAGATCACCAAAGAGGTGGGACTTTCGGCGGCGATCTTCACATCACCAGGCACAGGGTAGATGACAGGATGGGAGAATCCGAGGCTCAGAGTTAGCTCCTGTCCTTGCACCTGAGCACGATAGCCCAAGCCAGCGAATTCCAGTCGCTTCTCGAAACCTTTGGTGACCCCTTCCACCATATTCGCCAAGAGGGAACGAACCAGCCCATGAAGAGCCCTGTAAGCCTTCTCGTCGGACGGCCTGCTTACCCACACCTTTCCATCCTCCACCCGAACTCCCATTCCTGGCTGTACTTGCAGGTGGAGTGCCCCTTTGGGACCTGCCACGGATACTATATTATCTCCGACTTCCACCTTCACTTGGGCAGGAATGGTTATAGGTGCCTTCCCTATTCTGGACACGTTATCCGATCCCCTTCTGCTTGATTATTGAATATAGCACAATACCTCACCGCCCACGCCCATCTCTTCCGCCTTCTTATTCGTCATAACGCCCCGGGAGGTAGAGAGGATCGTGATGCCCAATCCCCTCTGCGGCCTGGACGAACCCTTCCTTTTGGCATAAACCCGCAGGCCAGGGCGGCTGACCCTTTCCAGGTTCGTGAGGATCCTCTTGTTGCCCGGGCCATATTTCAGATAAATGCGAAGGAGTCCCTGTTTCTTATCTTCTATCAACTTGAAGTTCTTGAGAAACCCCTCCTCTTTCAAGACCTTGGCAATCTCCAGCTTCAACTTGGAAGAGGGCATGTCCACCTTATCATGGAGGGCTTGATTGGCATTCCTCAGCCGGGTTAGCATATCGGCGACCGGGTCAGTCATTGACATATCTTCTACCTCTTCTAAGGACGTGCTCGACCCCCCAAGAAGCGGGATCGGCCGACCAACAAAAAAAGACTTGGGAATCCTTCCCTCGAGACCTGATTTGACCTTGCCTGGGAAGATCCAACACTACCTCTTCGGAGCTCACAACCATCCAGGTCAAAAGCGCCGGCCAAGATGGTCATAGAACTCTCGCGCTCGTTCTCCTACCAGCTCGCCTTGACCACCCCTGGTATCTCTCCGCGGAGCGCAAGGGTGCGGAAGCAGATCCGGCACATCTCAAATTTGCGGAGATAACCCCGGGGCCTCCCACAGAGCCGACATCGGTGCTTGCGGCGAGTGGCGAATTTCAAATCTCCCTGATTCCTTAACAGCATTCCTTTACGAGCCATTTCCCTTGACCTTTTTCATTTCCGGAAAGGGAAGCCCAAGGATTCCAGCAGCATCTGGGCTTCCTCGTCAGATCGGGCAGATGTTGCAATGCTAATATCCATCCCCCGTACCATATCCACTTTGTCGTATCGAATCTCAGGGAATATCAGTTGCTCCCGGATCCCTAAGGAATAGTTTCCCCGGCCATCGAAGGACTTCGCCGGTATTCCTCTAAAGTCTCGAATTCGAGGAAGGGCCACGTTCAGCAGGCGATCCAGGAACTCGTACATGCGATCTCCTCTCAGAGTCACCTTGCAGCCGATGGGCATGCCGGTTCGCAGTTTGAAGCCTGCCTCTGACTTCTTGGCGCGGGTTACTACCGGACGCTGCCCCGTAATATCGGTCAAGTCGGAGACCGCAGAATCGATCACTTTAATATTGGAAACCGCCTCCCCCAAACCCATATTAATGACGACCTTGGTCACTTTGGGCACCTGCAGCGGATTCTTGTAAGCAAACTGCTTCATGAGCGCTGGCAGGATTTCCTTCTTGTACTTATCTTTGAGCCTGGGCATCTTGATCGCTCCACCTATTTCAATCTAAAGATTCCCCGCACTTCTGGCAAACCCTCACCCGGGTCCCATCCTGAAGTTTGAGCTTTCTGACTCTAACCGGACGATCGCACTTGTTGCACAAGACCATGACGTTCGAAAGGTGAATGGGACCTTCCCTTTCCACGATGCCGCCCTTATGGGTCTGTCCCCGGGGCCTGGTGTGGCGTTTGATGAAATTGACCTTCTCTACCAGGACTCTCTCTTTCTTGGGAAAGACCGAGATCACCCTCCCGTTCTTGCCCTTGTCCTTGCCGGCAATTACCATCACTACGTCATTCTTTTTTATGGCTGGCCTCTTTTGATCCATTCTCAGCTACTCCCTTTACCCCTTTCTCCTAAATCACCTCGGGGGCTAAAGAGATGATTTTCATAAACTGATTCTCCCGAAGCTCGCGTGCCACCGGGCCAAATACCCGCGTTCCGATCGGATTGTTCTGATCATTGATAAGGACCGCCGCATTGCGGTCGAACTTGATATAGGAACCATCCGTCCGTCTCTGTTCCTTCGCGGTACGAACCACCACGGCTCGAACCACATCTCCTTTTTTTACGGCCCCCTCCGGAATGGCTTCCTTTACATTGGCGATTATAACGTCGCCAATCCGGGCATATCTCTTCCCCGATCCCCCGATCACCTTGATACAGGAGACCTTCTTCGCTCCTGAATTGTCCGCGACTTCCAATATCGTGCGTAACCCAATCATTTATGGTCACCTTAATATGAGATAGTAGGACGAGGATTTCCTTCCCTCACATTGCGCTTATATGGCGGTCCGCTCCAGGATCTCCATCACCCTCCACTGCTTTTGTTTACTGAGGGGGCGGGTTTCCATGAGTTTCACCTTATCTCCCACCCGACACTCATTCTTCTCGTCGTGAGCTTTGACTTTCGTTATCTTCTTGACTAGTTTATTGTACCTCAGGTGTCTCGTCAGACGACCAATCTCCACCACGACCGTCTTGTCCATCTTGTCGCTGACGACTTTGCCAAATACGACTCTGCGATAACGCCTCTCGCCCGTCATTTCCTCGCCTCCATGGGACCACCTTCCTTTGGTGCTCCTTCCTCCTTCTTCCGCAATTGGGATTCCTTCATGATTGTCTGCAGACGAGCGATGTCTTTCTTCGCCTCCCGAATCTTCATGGGATTTTCCAATTTCGCGACGGAGTGTCGTACCCGAAGCTTGAAGAGATCATCCTTCAAATCGGAGAGCTTCTGCTCCAACTCCTCTCCCGTCAATTCACGGAACTGGCTTGCCTTCATTTCTACTCCCCCGTCCTCTTTCGGGCCACAAATTTCGTGGCAATGGGTAACTTGCTGGAGGCGAGGCGCATCGCCTCCTTGGCATCCGCCTCCGGAACTCCTTCCATCTCATAAAGGATTCTTCCGGGTTTCACCACGGCCACCCATCCCTCGGGGGATCCTTTCCCCTTACCCATGCGGGTCTCCGCCGGCTTTGCAGTTATCGGCTTATCCGGAAAGATCCGGATCCAAACCTTACCTCCCCTTTTCACATACCGGGTAATGGCCCTTCGAGCGGCCTCAATCTGCCGATCTGTGATCCAAGCGCACTCCAAGGCTTGCAAGCCGAAGTCCCCAAAACTCAAGGTAGCCCCTCGAAAGGCAAGTCCCCGGCGTTTTCCCCGTTGTTGCTTTCTGTATTTCACCCGTTTTGGCTGTAACATTTACGAGCCCCCAAACCTCCCAAATTCTCCCGGCTATCCTTCCCTCCTGCCCCGTCTCGCGCCTTCTCTGGTCATCTCCGAATCCCTGGTCCCACGGGTCGAGGGCTCCTTGCTGGCTGCACCCTCGGGCAAGATCTCTCCATGATATATCCAGGCCTTCACCCCGATGAGCCCGTAGGTGGTCAAGGACTCCGCGTACCCAAAGTCGATATCGGCCCGGAGGGTATGGAGGGGGACACGCCCTTCTCGATACCATTCCCGGCGAGCGATTTCTGCTCCCGCCAAGCGCCCGGCGCATGCAATTCGAACTCCCTTTGCGCCCAATCGCAAGGCAGAGGTGACTGCCTTCTTCATGGCCCTCCGAAACGCTACTCTTCGTTCCAGCTGGGAGGCGACCTGCTCGGCCACCAACTGCGCATCCAATTCAGCTTTTCTGACCTCCACAATTTCCAGCTGGATCTCTTTGCTCGTTATCCCCATGAGGTCATTCTTGAGCTTATCCACCTCCGCCCCTTTTTTCCCAATGATGATCCCGGGGCGGGCGGTATGGATAAAGATCCTCACTCGCTCTGCGGTCCGCTCGATCTCGATGCGTGAAATCCCCGCATGAAAGAGCCTCTGCTTTATGAACCTCCTGAGTCGCAAATCCTCATGCAGCAGTTGTCCGTAGGTCTTATCCGCATACCACCTGGATTTCCAGGTCTTGTTGATGCCCAACCGGAAACCCAAGGGATGAACTTTCTGGCCCAAGTCTTACCTCCCGATGATTGATGGAACTGCCGATCTATCGCTCACGTTTCTTGGGAACGCCCGATGCCCGCCTTTCCTTCTCCTCCAGGATAATAGTGAGGTGGCTCGTTCGCTTCTTGATGGGGGTGGCTCGCCCCATGGCCCTCTGCCGAAATCTTTTCATGGTGGGTCCATTGTCCGCATAGGCCCTCTTCACGAATAAGAAATCGATATCCTTCACCCCATGGTTTTGCTGAGCATTCGCCATTGCCGATCGCAGGACCTTCTCGACTACCCGAGCGGCGTGTTTGGGCGTGAACCTCAGAACGCTGAGGGCTTCATTGATATCCTTCCCTCGGACCATATCCATCACCAACCTGGCCTTGCGCGGGGGAATTCGGATGAACCTCCCTATTGCTCTAACTTCTGCCATCCCTAAGCCTCTTTAGTCTGTTATCTATTCTTTCCCAAGCCAATTCCCCACCCTGTCATACCTCGCTCTCCCAAACCTTTAAGAACGATGATAGAGGACCAACTGAGATGAAAGAAATAGGGCGGAGGGTCCTGCCATATTCCTACTTGAGGGATGTGGACCTCACGGTGTGAGCGCTGTGGCCCCGAAAGGTCCGGGTAGGGGCGAATTCGCCCAACCGATGGCCCACCATATTCTCGGTGACGAAAACGGGGATGAACTTTTTCCCATTATGGATGGCCAGGGTATGGCCCACCAACTCCGGAATGACGGTCGATGCTCTCGCCCATGTCTTCACCACCCGTTTCTTGTGCGAGAGATTCATCTCCTCGACTACTTTTAGCAGCTTGGCATCCACATAGGGACCTTTTTTGAGCGAACGAGACAAGATCGCCTCCTATTTTCTTCGCTTTACGATATATCGGTCAGAAGAAAGCTTCTTCTTTCTCGTCTTGAAACCTTTGGTTGGCTTTCCCCAAGGCGTGCAAGGATGTCTTCCTCCGGAGGATTTACCTTCTCCCCCTCCCAAGGGGTGATCGTGGGGATTCATGGCGACACCGCGAACGCTCGGCCGTACGCCGAGCCAACGGGACTTGCCTGCCTTTCCCAACGAAATATTCTCATGGTCCAGGTTTCCGACTTGCCCGATGGTGGCCATGCACTCCAGATCGACCTTTCTCACTTCTCCCGAGGGAAGCTTGATCAAACCAAAATTGCCTTCCTTGGCAAGGAATTGAGCAGCCCCCCCGGCCCCCCGCACCAGCTGCCCGCCCTTGCCTTTCTTCATCTCAATATTATGGATCATCAGCCCCAAAGGGATATTTTGCAGAGGCAGTGCGTTTCCCGTTTTGATCTCCGCCGCGGGGCCGGACATCAACTCATCTCCCACTGCCAATCCGAGGGGAGCCAGTATATATCGCTTTTCCCCGTCCAGGTATTGAAGCAGGGCGATCCGCGCGGAACGATTCGGATCATATTCGATTTCGAGGACCTTAGCGGGCACCCCGGTTTTCTCACGTCGGAAGTCAATGAGGCGATACATCCGCTTATGGCCGCCTCCATGATGGCGACAGGTAAGGGTACCCTGGGCATTTCTCCCCCCGCTCTTGGGGAGGGAAACCAGCAGGCTCTTTTGGGGAGTCCGATTGGTGATCTCCTCGAAGGTGGCGACGCTCTGGAACCTTCTGCCGGGAGATGTCGGTTTTAATGTCTTGATGGCCACTTTTTTCCCTCACTATCGTGGATCAGGATTAAACTCCCTCGATGAACTCGATCGAATCGCCTTGTCTCAGAGTTACCACTGCCTTTTTCCAGTCCGGGGTCTTTCCTGCAAACCGGCCCACCTTCTTCTCTTTTCCCCGGAGGGAAATGGTACGAACCGAGGTGACATGGACACGAAAAAGGGATTCGATCGCCCTCTTGATCTCCAGCTTGTTGGCCCCCTTGGCCACCTCGAAGAAGTATTGGCTTTCCTTCTCCCGGAGGTGGGTCCCCCTTTCGGTAATCAGGGGCCGCTTGATGATCCCATACAGGTCTCTCATCTTGCACTCTCGCCCAGGAATCCGAGGGCATCCCGGGTCAGGATCAGAGTGTCATACCGACAAACGTCAAGGGCATTCACCCTTTCTACGGGCACCACCTTGATGCCGGGGATATTGCCGGCGGACTTGAGCACCGCCTGAGACGGAGCCTTCATGGCGAGCAAGGCCTTGCCCCTTACCCCCAAGGCTTCCAGCACGGCGATAAAAGCCTTCGTGCTCGGCTTCTCTAACTCCACGGAATCCACCACCAAGAGCTTACTAGTTCTCATCTTCTCGGAAAGCGCGGAGCGCAGGGCGTAACTGCGGATCTTCTTGGGGATGCGATACCCATAACTCCGAGGAGTCGGCCCGAAGATCGTGCCGCCCCCCACCCAGAGTGGGGAGCGAATGGAACCAGCCCGCGCCCTTCCCGTGCCCTTCTGACGCCACGGCTTCTTTCCCCCTCCGCGGGTAGCCCCCTTGCTCTTGGTGGAGGCAGTCCCGACCCTCCGATTGGCCAAGGTATTCAAAATAACATCGTGGAGGAGGTGATCCTTCATTTCGACCCCAAAGATCGAATCGGGTAAGCTCACCTCTTCTACTTTCTCATTTTTTAGGTTGACAATTGCGATCTGTGGCATAGCCCTTCCCTAAAGGATACCCGTTACCTTTTTCTGATGATCAGGATTCCGCCATTCGCCCCGGGAACCGATCCGGTGATCAGAAGGAGGTTCTTTTGGGGGAAAATCTTTATGACCTTCAGCCCTTTGACGGTAACCCTCTCGGCTCCCATATGTCCTGGCATATGGTGCCCCTTGAAAACGCGGGAGGGATAAGAGGATGCGCCGATAGAACCAGGAGCGCGGTGAAACATGGAACCGTGCGTCTGGGGACCACCCTTGTAGCCCCATCGCTTCACACCCCCTTGAAATCCTTTACCCTTGGAGATCCCGGTCACCTCGACCCGATCCCCTTCCTGAAAGAGTTCCACCGTCAGGGTTTGGCCAACGGAAAAATCATGGGGTTGATCTACCCGTATTTCCCGGAGGGTTCGGGCAAAGGGAACTTTCACCTTTTCAAAATGACCGCGAAGGGGCCGGGTCAGCCTCTTGGCCTCTTTCAGCATCCCAAAGCCCAGCTGCAGGGCTTCGTAGCCATCCCGCTCTTTCGTTTTCTTTTGCACCACCGGGCAAGGTCCCGCCTCCACTACTGTGACCGGCCAGGATCTTCCTTCCTCGTCGAAGATTTGCGTCATGCCGACTTTTTTAGCAATAAGGCCAATAGCCATCTTTTCTCTCGTCGCGTCCTTATCTTTCATCCCTGAGGGCAAGGAAAATCCTGCCCCCTGTCACTTATAGCTTGATTTCTACATCCACTCCGGCAGGAAGATTCAGTTTCATGAGATCATCCACGGTCTGCGTGGTCGGCTGAAGGATATCGATCAGCCGTACATGCGTTCGGATCTCGAATTGCTCTCTGGACTTCTTATCGATATGAGGGGATCGCAGTACCGTAACCCTGCGGATCCTCGTCGGTAGAGGAATCGGACCGGAAACCTGTGCCCCGGTACGCTGGGCCGTGTTAACGATCTCCCCCGCCGATTGGTCCAGGATCCGATGATCGTACGCCTTCAGTCGAATTCTTATCTTTTGATCCGCCATGCCTTACTCCAATACTTCGCTGATGACCCCGGCTCCCACGGTGTGGCCTCCCTCCCGGATGGCGAAGCGAAGCTCCTTCTCCATGGCAATGGGGGTGATGAGCTCAACGGTCAGGTTGACATTGTC
>Ga0316628_100003135_pt1 | contig 12619 bp, 14 predicted proteins | sample OWC_Aug_M2_C1_D5_FD_207648 | JGI IMG/M metagenome (GOLD analysis project Ga0316628, IMG submission 207648) | Wetland soil microbial communities from Old Woman Creek delta, Ohio, United States - OWC_Aug_M2_C1_D5_C | ecosystem: Environmental > Terrestrial > Soil > Wetlands | place: USA: Ohio...
CACCGAATACCGCCCCGGCGGTCCAGAATTCTAGCCTTCGGGAGATCATCTATAACCGGCCTGAGGCCATCGACAGGGAGTTTGTGGACAAGAACTGCGTCTTTGCTACCGGTTTTGTCGACATTGGGTACGGCCTGCGGCCCAAGGTAGATCATCCTAAGTACAAAAAGACTGAACTCGATACAGCAAGCAAGGAAGCCTTCAAGGTCATCACCAAAGAAGAGGCGACCGCTATGGCGAGCCTGGGAATCAAGGCAGGCGACAAGATGGAGATGAAGCATGCCGCAATTGCAGACGCGCACTGGGCGATCAGCTTCGATGATTTCAAAAAGGGGGTTGAACCGTATACCCTTGATTTTGTAGCGCGGCTCGCAAAGGGTGACTCGGACGAGTCCCTTGAAGATTTCAAGAAAAAGCTTGTGACGCTCGCTGATCTTTATACAGAGAAGGGAAGAAAGGTCGTGAGCTTCTGGACGATGGGGTTCAATCAACACGTCCGGGGCACATGGGTCAATGAGCAGATATACTCCATTCATCTGCTTCTTGGTAAGCAGTCCCAGCCCGGTAATGGAGCCTTCAGCCTCACAGGCCAGCCTAGCGCATGCGGAACTGCACGGGAAGTCGGTACGTTTTCCCACCGCCTTCCCGCTGACATGGTTGTTGCAAACCCCAAGCACAGGGAGATTACCGAAAAGATCTGGAAGCTGCCTGAAGGCACACTAAACCCGGTTGTAGGTTCACATTACGTCAAGATCATGAGGGACATTGAAGACGGGAAGATCAAATGGGTCTGGGTGCAGGTGAATAATCCCTGGCAGAATACGGCGAATGCCAACCACTGGATCACGGCGGCCCGCGATATGGACAATTTCATCGTTGTCGCGGAGGCATATCCGGGTATCTCGGCCAAGGTCGCCGACCTAATCCTCCCAGCCGCCATGATATTCGAAAAGTGGGGGGCCTACGGAAATGCCGAGCGACGCACCCAGCACTGGAGACAGCAGGTGACCCCTCTTGGCAAGTCCATGTCGGACACCTGGCAGATGACCGAGTTCTCAAAGAGGTTCCAGCTTGGTGAGGTCTGGAAGGACTGGAAGATCGATGATAAGACAACACTGCCAAACGTGCTTGCCAAGGCAAGGGAGATGGGGTACAAAGATACGGATACGCTCTTCGAAGTGCTGTTTGCGAACAAGGATGCAAAAGCATACAAATGGCCCGACCCAGTTGGCGCCGGTTTTTTAAATTCTGAGGTTGCAGGTGACAAGAGGAATGTCGAAGGGTTCAAGGGATACGGCTTTTTCCTTCAAAAATATCTCTGGGAGGAATACAGAAAGTTCGGCATGGGCCATGGCCATGACCTTGCCGGCTTCGACACCTACCAAAAGGTGAGAGGTCTGAGATGGCCTGTAGTTGAGGGGAAGGAAACTCTCTGGCGGTTCAACTCAGAATATGACCATTATGCGAGGAAAGCGAACTACGGCAAGTTCGCATTCTACGGCGTCGCTTTCAAGGAGATACCCAAAGGCGACCTCCTGGGGCCAAAAGGGGATGAGAAGATAAAGCTCCCAAACAAGGCGAAGATATTCCTCAGACACTACATCGACCCGGCGGAGATACCAAATGATGAATATCCCTTCTGGCTTTGCACGGGGAGGGTGCTTGAGCACTGGCACAGCGGAACTATGACCATGAGGGTCCCTGAACTATACCGTGCAGTACCCGAGGCCCTATGTTTCATGAACGCAAAGGACGCAAAAAAGTCCGGGTTCAGGGACGGGGAGCTTATCTGGGTGGAATCCAGGAGGGGCAGGGTCAAGGCAAGGGTGGAGACCAGGGGCAGAAACATTACGCCGCAGGGTCTTATCTTTGTGCCGTGGTTCGACGAGAATGTATTCATAAATAAGGTTACGCTTGATGCAACTTGTCCTATATCAAAAGAAACGGACTACAAGAAATGCGCGGTGAAGGTGTATAAGGTATAGAGGGTGTTTGGAAGAAATGGGAAGCGGGCGAGGGGAAGAAAAGATGCCTGAGCGGAGGAGGTTCCTGGCCGGAATGCTGAAAAGCCTCGGGGCCGCCACTGTGGGAGGCATCGCATGGACGGGATTTCTTGACGGCAAGAAAGCTTATCCGATCATACTGCGGCCTCCCGGCGCCGTGCCTGAGCAGGACTTTCTCGCAAAGTGCACCAAGTGCGGTCTCTGCGTTGAAGCCTGCCCGTTCAAGGCGCTTGTCCTTGCAAGGCCGGGAGATGAGAGGCCGATTGGAACTCCTTATTTTAAAATGCGCGAAAACCCGTGCAGGATGTGCAGGGACATCCCCTGTGCGGCTGCCTGCCCCACAGGAGCGCTTGACCTGTCTCTCGTAAGTGACAAGGATGAAGGAGGCAAAGGTAAATTGAACATCAATCGTGCAAAGATAGGCCTTGCAGTGATCGACCGGGAGACCTGTATTGCCTATTGGGGCATTCAGTGTGATGCATGTTATCGGTCCTGTCCCGTCATGGACAAGGCCATGACAGTGGAATATACACGAAATGAAAGGACCGGCAAGCATGCGATCCTTGCCCCTGTAGTGCACAGCGACCACTGCACCGGATGCGGCATGTGTGAGCGGGCCTGCATAAACCAGAAGGCGTCGATCTTTGTGCTTCCTGGAGAGCTTGTAATGGGTGAGTCTTCCGCACGGTATGTCAGGGGGTGGGACAGCGCGGATGAGGAGCGGATGCATGAACTGCCTGAAGAGACGGAGACTGTTACCCCCAGATCTCAAAAAAAGGCGCTTGATTACCTGAACAAGGGAGATCTCTGATATGCCTGCGGCGAATAAATACAGGTTTACCGTTCTCAGAAGGACGGTCCAACTTTCGATCATGGTTTTTTTTATCGGGGGCAGTCTGCTTGGCTGGCATGCATTGAGGGGCAACCTCAGCACCTCGAAGGTTTTTGATGCTATGCCGCTGGCAGATCCCTATGCAATTCTTCAGATTTTAGCTGCAGGTAAGACAGTGGCCGGAGAAGCGGTCATAGGCGCTCTTATCGTCGCGCTTTTTTTCGGGCTGTTTGCGGGCAGGGCATTCTGCAGCTGGGTCTGTCCGCTGAATGTGGTGACGGATGCTGCTGATTGGGTGAGGGAAAAAACAGGGCTTGATTCAGCGGGAAAAAGTTTTGCGTTAAACAGGAATGTGCGATACTGGATCGTCGGTATAAGCCTCGCTGTCTCGTTTGCAACGGGTATCGCAGCGTTTGAGTGGATCAGCCCCATATCCATGCTTCATCGCGGCATCATCTTTGGCATGGGCCTCGGATGGATCATCATATTTGCAGTATTCCTTTTCGATCTTCTTTTAGTGAAACGTGGGTTCTGCGGCCACCTCTGTCCGCTTGGAGGTATTTACTCGCTTATCGCGAGTTTCAGCCTGGTGCGGGTGAGGCACGGCAGCGGCAAATGCACGCGCTGCATGAAATGTCTGGAGGTCTGCCCCGAGCGTCACGTCCTCTCAATGGTCGGTGAAATCAGCGGCGCCGTGCTCTCAGGTGAGTGTACAAACTGCGGCCGATGCGTTGAGATTTGCGACTTTGATGCCATGAAGTTTGGAATCCGGTTTTCTCCGGAAAAACATAAAACCGGCATTGCATGAAACTATAAGGAGGCTTCTATGAAAGCCATATTCAGGAAAGGATTGATAGTAGCGGCGATAGCGACCATCCTGGCGTTCAGCACAGGCCCGGTGGCTGGAGGAGCGCAGGATCAGAGGGAAAGGGAAGAGGATGAATCCGGAATTAGAAAGGGCTCGATATATGAGGAAGAGAAGATCGAGCCTGAACACGGAGTGTACTCGAAGACGGAGCCGGGGAAGAGCAAGCGTATAGAAAGGGCCTTTGAGAACAGCCCGCCTCTTATCCCTCACGACCTGACCGGGATGCTGCCCCTTGCGGAAACTAACAATGCATGCCTTAACTGCCATATGCCTGAGACTGCCAGGGGCATCGGCGCAACACCCATGCCCGGGTCACATTTCTACGATATGGATACAGGGAAGGATCTTGGCGGCAAGCTCGACGGCAAGCGGTACTTCTGCCTGGAGTGCCATGTGCCTCAGGTGAACTTGCCCGAGCCTATAAAAAACCAGTTTAAGGCCGACTTCAGATCCAAGAAAAGCAGGACAAGCTCTGACCTGCTTGACTCACTGAATGAGGGGGTAAAGGCAGAATGAATATATCCAGTGTAGTTGTAAAGACGGCACCCGAACATTTCGACCGGGTGATGGAGACCCTGAAGGCATCGGGGTTGTGCGAAATTCATTTCATGGACGAGACGGGCAAGATTGTCGTCACTCTGGAGGGAAGGGACACGGATGAGGAGATCAGAAAAATGCGCCAGATTATGGATCTTCCGGATGTGCTCTGTGCCGACCTTGCCTATTCCTACAGTGAGAGCGAGATAGAGCTCAACCTTTGTCAGCTTGAGCGTGGAAAGGGCGCAGTGCCCGATGCGCTCAAATCATTCCCGGAAGATTTATGACAGGCGGGGATTTGATCCAGATGAGCGGTCTTGACAGACTGCTTGAAGAGTCGGCCGGCCTTCACGGACATCTTTGTCCGGGGCAGGTGCTTGGGGTAAGGATGTCCATGCTGGGGCTGCGCGAGATCCGGATCGAAGATCCAAAAGGGAGAGACCGTAAGAGCATCATAGTTTTTGTCGAAATGGACAGGTGCGCAACGGATGCGGTGCAATCCGTTACAGGATGCAGCCTCGGCAGGAGGACGATGAAGTTTCTGGATTACGGAAAAATGGCAGCAACTTATCTAAACCTTAAGACAGGCAGGTCTGTGAGGGTCGCCGCAAAAGAAGAGTCGCGTCAAACGGCAAAGGAATACTTTCCGGAGATCGAAAACAAGTATGAAGCCCAGCTCAAGGCATACAAGATCATGCCGGATAGAGAACTCTTCGACGTGATGGAAGTGCATGTGAGGGTAAATCCCGAAGACATGCCGGGAAGACCGTTGCGGAGGATTCAATGCGATTCCTGCGGCGAGCATGTTCAGGACTTGCGGGAGGTTTACAGGGGCGGGAAGATATTATGCAGACCTTGCGCTGATGCAGGATATTATGAACACCCTGGAAAGGATATCTCTTGATATGCGTTATGCAATTTTTCCATAACGAAGCACTGTTGTCATTGCGGCCTGCCTGCCAGTCCGGTAGGCAGGCCCGCAACCTTCTTCAGAAAGATTGCGGACAAGCGGAATGACGGGAGGAGAAATTACTCTTGAAAGATTCAGTGGAAGACAGTAATGGAGATTAAATCAAAGCTCTGGATCGAGGTTGACGGGAAGCCCGTTTTCGGCAGGGGAAGAATGTTTCTCCTCGAGGCCATAGACAAACACGGATCCATAAACCAGGCTGCAAAGGATATAAGCATTTCCTATAGAAAGGCCTGGGGATACATAAAGGCGATGGAGGACAGACTCGGGTTCAGGCTTATTGAGCGGCGGACAGGCGGCAGAAACGGCGGCGGCGCAACCCTTACGGAAGACGCAAGAGAATTCTTAAGGAAGTATGAGGCATTGGAAAAAGGCATAAGAGAAATAGTCGATGACAGGTTCAGTGAGATATTCAAGGAGAATGATTTTTAGAGGAGGTTCATATGTGTGAGATATCCCATGAAAACCCAGGCCCCGGCTTGAAGAAATTGCCGGTCAACGATGCGGTAGGGACTGTCCTCGCCCATGACATTACAGAGATAAGGCCCGGAGAGTTTAAAGGCCGCGCCTTTAAAAAGGGGCATGTTATCAGGAAAGAAGACGTCTGTCATCTCCAGAGGCTCGGAAAGGAACATCTCTTTGTGCTGGATATCGCAGATGATGAGATGCACGAAGACGATGCGGCCTATGCACTTGCAAACACCCTCATGGGCGGCGGAGTAAAGATCAAAGGAGAGCCGAGGGAGGGAAAGATAAATATCATCTCTGAGATCGACGGGCTTCTTAAGATCGATAAAGACGCACTGCTGGCCTTCAACATGCTGGGGGATGTAATGTGTGCGACGCTCCATAACAATGTAATTGTGAGAAAGGGGCAGACAGTCGCAGGTACAAGGGCGATACCATTAATCGTAAAGAGGAGAATTGTTGAGGAAGCCGTGAGTATATGCGAAAAGGCCTCACCCACCCGTCCCCACGGGCAGGGTGGGGGTGTTATCCAGGTAAAGGAAATCAGAAAACCGAAGGCAGGCGTGGTCATTACAGGGAACGAGGTATATTACGGCCGGGTCAAGGACGCCTTTTCATCTGTCATAACGGAGAAGATAAAGGCGGTCGGTGGTGAGATTGTCGGAATTTACTACGCCCCTGATGACGAAGCATTCATTGAGGCCAGACTCAAGGAACTGATATATGCCGGCGCCGATATGCTCATTACAACCGGCGGGATGTCTGTCGACCCCGATGACGTAACGAGGTTTGCGATAAAAAAACTCGGTGCAACCGAAATTACATACGGTTCGCCTGCGTTGCCGGGGGCGATGTTTCTGATAGCGTATTTAGAAACGGTTGTCGGGGATCCGGAGGTAGGGGGCGGCAGAAAACCAATCCCTGATCCCCGGTTGCCAATCCCTGTCTTGGGCATTCCGGCATGCGGAATGTATGCAAAGGCGACGGTGTTTGACCTTGTTGTGCCGAGGGTCCTTGCAGGTGAAAGGATCGGCAGGGGAGAACTCGCAGAGTTAGGCCATGGAGGGCTCTGCATGAAATGCGAGACGTGCAGGTATCCGGTCTGTCCTTTCGGGAAATAGCCTGTAAATATGCTGGGGCATACCGGCAAATTCAATAGGAGGTGCGCATGAATCATGTTATTGAGGCCATACAGAAAAGAAGGTCTGTCAGGTCATATGAAGACAGGCCGGTCCCTAAAGATGTCCTGACCGCCATAATCGATGCGGGCAATCAGGCGCCTTCCGCGATGAACAGCCAGCCCTGGAGGTTCGTCGTCGTCGAAGACGAGGGTATAAAAAAGAAACTCCTCGGCGCGGCTCTTCCCAACGCGAAGAAGATCCTCGAAAATGTTAGGGAGGTGGACCCCGAAAGATACAAACAGATCATGAAGCGCTATGATGAATTGAAGGACCCGGTATATTATTCTGCGCCCGCGGTGCTCTTTGTCATCGGTTCGGGACGGTATGCCGACCATTCCTGCCCCCTGGCCTGCGAAAATATCATGCTGGCTGCATATTCATTGGGCGTAGGGAGTTGCTGGGTGGGTTTCGGCTCGATGGTTACGGACGACAAGGATGTTGTTAGGGCGCTTGATCTTAAGGAGGGCGAGAAGATTTACGGACCCATCGTGCTCGGCTACCCGAAGTTATTCCCCGACCCTCCCCAGAAAAAGCCCCCGATCGTGAAGTGGCTGTGAGGGGACGACGGGGGATGCAACCTCCTCATTGATCTTGACAACAATAAACCGTCATGGTATAAAATTGTAGCCTGTCTTGGCGGGTAACAGTGCGCCCTGTAAGGGAAAAAGGAGGATTAAGCAGTATGTCAGCAGAAGGTACTATCAAGTGGTTCAATGAAAAGAAAGGGTATGGCTTTATCCAGCAGGACAACGGCCAGGATATTTTTGTCCATTACTCTTCGATCATGGGGGACGGTTTCAAGACCCTTGCAGAAGGACAGAGGGTAAAATTTGATATTGAGGAAGGGGCAAAAGGGCCCAAGGCGATCAACGTCACAAAAATCTAAACGGAAATATCCGACGGCTATCTTTCGGGCCCGTCTCATGAGTTTTCTTCATGAGACGGGCCCTTGATTTCCGGCCCGCACCATTTGACAAAGTCCGGCGATTTATTTATGTTTAATGACGATGAGGCTCCCTGACTGGATAAGGACGCAATGCCGCGAGGACCAGCATGAAACCAAGCTTATTTTGAGGAAGCACAGGATCACGACGGTCTGCGAAGAAGCGAGGTGCCCTAACAGGGGAGAATGTTTTTCGAAGCCGACTGCCACTTTCATGATACTGGGCCAGCAGTGCACAAGGAACTGCGGTTTTTGCTCGGTTGATTCCTCAACGCCGGGACCGCCGGATGAAGACGAGCCCGAGAATGTTGCACTAGCTGCGGAAGAGATGCGACTGAAGTACGTCGTCATTACTTCGGTCACGAGGGACGACCTTGCCGACGGCGGCGCAGGGCATTTCGCAAAGACGATATCGGCGGTTGGCAGAAGGCTGCCAGGCGCGAAGATAGAGGTGCTGACGCCTGACTTTCAGGGCGATTCCGCGGCGCTCCGGACCGTGCTCAAAGCCGGGCCCGATGTCTTTAATCACAACGTCGAGACTGTCGAACGGCTCTATCCGCACGTGCGGCCTCAGGCGGTCTTCCGGCGTTCACTCACGATGCTGAGAGAGGCCAAGACAATCTCTCCCGATATCCTTACGAAATCCGGTTTCATGCTAGGTCTCGGCGAAGATCAGGATGAGGTACTGGAGCTCTTGAAAGAACTGAGGCATGCAGGGTGCGATGTGATCACGATAGGACAGTATCTCAGGCCGACGAGGAACAACCTTCCTGTGGTAGAATATCTGCACCCCGAGGTCTTCGCTTATCTGAGAGTGAAGGCCCTCGGTATGGGCTTCACTTACGTGGCGTCCGGCCCGCTCGTCAGGAGTTCGATGAACGCGGCGGAGATGTATAACCCGGCCCCAGGACCGCAGCGCCTGGCTTTGTGAGGAGGAGATGCACAATGTTTGAATTCAGCAGGATCAAAAGGCTGCCGCCCTATGTGTTTGCGATAGTGAATAACCTCAAGATGGAGGCGAGGCGAAAGGGCGAAGACATCATCGACCTGGGCATGGGTAACCCTGACGGGGCCACGCCCAGGCATATTGTTGACAAGCTGGTCGAGGCGGCCAAAAAGCCGAAGAACCACCGGTACTCCGCCTCGAAAGGGATCACTCAGCTGAGGATGGCGATATGCGAGTGGTATAAGAGGAGATACGACGTCAGCCTCGATCCTGAATCAGAGGCGGTGGTGACGATAGGTTCGAAAGAGGGACTATCGCATCTGGTCCTCGCCACGGTGGGGCCGGGCGATATCGTTTTGACTCCTACCCCGGCATATCCGATACACCCTTACAGCGTGATCATAGCCGGGGGCGAGGTGAGGACCGTACCAATATGCGCGGGGACGGACTTCTTCGGAGAGATGGAGAAGGCATATAAGACGACATGGCCGAGGCCTAAGATGCTGATAATGAACTTCCCCCACAACCCTACGACACAGGTTGTGGAGGGCCTCGACTTTTTCAGAAATATAGTTGATTTTGCAAAGGAGAACAAGTTAATCGTCCTTCACGACCTGGCATATGCCGACCTGGTCTATGACGGTTATAAGGCCCCGAGTTTTCTCCAGGTCCCCGGCGCTAAAGATGTGGGCGTGGAATTTTTCTCTCTCACAAAAAGCTATTCCATGGCCGGATGGAGGGTGGGGTTCTGCTGCGGAAACAAAGAGGTCGTCGGCGCACTGATAAAGATAAAGAGCTACCTCGATTACGGCATGTTCCAGCCTATCCAGATCGCAAGCATCGTAGCGCTCCGCGGTCCCCAGGACTGTGTGGAGGATATTCGGGGGGTTTACGAACGTAGAAGGAATGTGCTGGTGAAGGGGCTCAAACAGGCGGGCTGGATAATAGAGCCTCCGAAGGCGACGATGTTCGCCTGGGCCGAGATACCGGATGCGTTCAAGAAAATGGGATCTATCGAGTTCTGCAAACTCCTTATCAGGAAAGGCGGCGTGGCCGTTTCTCCCGGTATTGGGTTCGGGGAAGGCGGAGATAATTTTGTGAGGTTTGCGCTCGTTGAAAACGAGCATCGGATAAGACAGGCCACGGCCGGAATAAAGAGGGTATTGAACAAATGATAAACGTAGGGATTATAGGGTTTGGGACAGTAGGGACAGGGACGGCGAGCATTCTCCTGAAAAACAGGGGCCTTCTCAAGGAAAGGACAGGAATAGACATCAATCTCAGGAGGATAGCCGACCTCGATATCAAGAGGGACAGGGGCATCAGACTGCCGAAAGGGATACTCACCGCGAAGGCGGATGAACTCCTGGGTGACCCCAATATCCACATCGTGGTCGAACTCATCGGAGGCACGACGATCGCGAAGGACCTCGTCCTCAAAGCCATCAACAGCGGGAAACATGTTGTAACCGCCAACAAGGCCCTTCTTGCCACACACGGGGCCGAGATATTCAGGGCCGCGGTCAAACGGAATGTCGAGTTGGGCTTCGAGGCATCGGTCGCCGGTGGAATTCCGATCGTAAAGGTCATCAGGGAGGGGTTGGTGGCCAACAGGATAAAGGCAGTGTATGGCATCATCAACGGCACCACAAATTATATCCTTACCAAGATGACCGAGGAGAAGGCGGAATTTTCAGAAGTCCTGAAGGAGGCCCAGAAGCTCGGATATGCGGAGGCGGACCCAACCTACGATGTAGAGGGAATAGACTCGGCCCACAAGCTCGCGATCCTTGCCTCGCTTTCGTACGGCCCCAGGTTCAGCATCAGGGACGTCTACCGCGAGGGCATATCCTGGATCTCTCCGATGGACATCGAATTCGCCCGCGAGCTCGGATATAAGCTCAAGCTCCTCGCAATAGCGAAAGAGTCCGAAGGGAAAGTCGAGCTGAGGGTCCACCCCACTATGGTGCCCGAGGAATATCTCATTTCAAAGGTTGACGGCGTTTTTAATGCGGTCTACGTGGAAGGCGACGCCGTAGGGTCGACCCTCTATTACGGAAGGGGCGCCGGCGATATGCCTACGGGGAGCGCGGTCGTAAGCGATATCGCAGATATAGCAAGGAATATCGTTACCAATTCCGTCGGCAGGATCTCACTGGAACCTTCACGGAAAGCGAAGAGCCTCATGAAGATGGACGAGGTGCAGTCCATGTATTACTTCAGGTTTTCGGCGATTGATAAGCCCGGCGTATTATCGAAGATCTCGGGCATACTCGGCAAATATAGTATCAGCATCGTCTCTGTTATCCAGAAGGGAAGACATGAGGGGAAGGCCGTGCCGCTTGTGGTCCTTACCCACAAGGCAAGGGAAAAGAATGTCCTCGCAGCGTTAAAAGAGATAAACAGGCTCTCAATAGTAGCAGGCAAGAGCGTTTTTATAAGGGTAGAGGGGAAAGAGGCAAGCCGTTAGGCCTTTAAATTATAGAACCATACCCGGGCCTTTCCCCTTCGTTTGATACACCTGCGATGAGGAAACTACGCCCTTAGTATGGCTCCAGTATAACTAATTGCGATACCCCAGATTCGGGAAACCACCTGAGCTCTTTTTTAAGATGGGTGCTTCGATAGATGCTTCAGGCTTCCTCTTGCGAGGCATGCTCAACGGCATCTAACTCCTGCTCCCTAACCCAGTGGCTTGATCCTCTGGTTTACCCGCCCGGGGTAACGCATGCTCTATGTCTAATTATATTTTAGCTCGCCTAAGGCGGTCCGTCAAGATCATATTTTGCAGGAAATTACCATAAAGGCGGATATTTGCCCAGTCCTCGGCAGTACCTAAGCTTTGGTATTGATTTTAGGGGCATATTGGTATATGTTTATAAAAGTGGAGCAGGCTTTCTATTAACTGCAAATTGACGAAGGAGGAGACATGGACTTAAACGAGATCAAGCGCATCGCCAAGAAAAAGGGTATAAAAACGGAAAAGATGAAAAAAGGGGAGATTATCCGGTCGATCCAGCGGGCCGAGGGGAACTTCGACTGCTTCGGCTCCGCCTCTTCAGGGGAGTGTACGCAGACCAAATGTCTCTGGAGAAAAGACTGCCTGATGAAAGTCTGAGACCGCATGTCTTCGCGATGGTCCGTTAAATGGAATATTCCCCCCGGTTGGGAGACCGGCGTATCTCCCGCAAAACTTATCCTCGCCTGGGATACAACGACAAAAATTAAGAGAAGCATAATGCTTACGTTAATTGAACGTCGCATAGTATCTCCTTCTTTGCTCGTGATCACACCGATAGTAAAGTAACTTTCCCTATTTTCGATCCTTGCTACTCTGCAGGGACAAGTACGAGGTCAGCCGCTGAGGAGTTCTTCCCCTTTTCAGGGTAATGCTGTGTGACAAGCGTTTGGAATCCCTTGGTGCTCACCCTTATGTGAATATGGGGCGGCCTGCCTGAGTAAGGCACCGGGACGCTGCTTTCGAAGCGGTATCCGCCGGAATCATCGGCAAACAGGGTCGCCCTGTGGGCGTCATCATAATTAGCGTCGGGGCCTGCCAGCCAGAACTCAATCCTGGCGCTTTTTACAGGGGAGCAGTCCTTTGACGATCTTACGACGCCGCTGAGGACATAGCCCTTTCCGACGCTGGACCGTACGGGCGCGTCCGGCTTGTAAAAAGGTCCGAGCATGTCGGGTTCGGTGGGCGGACAGTCCCCCGCTGCAACTGCCGGCGGCGGGGAGAAGAGGGCCGAGAGGAAAAGGAAGCTCAGTAAGAGATATCTTATAGACATGGACCACCTCATTTCCCGGGTCTTATTGTTCTTACGTTCCTGATAAAAGCCTACCACATCCCCCGGGCGTGTCAAATGCT
>Ga0316628_100003136_pt1 | contig 12614 bp, 13 predicted proteins | sample OWC_Aug_M2_C1_D5_FD_207648 | JGI IMG/M metagenome (GOLD analysis project Ga0316628, IMG submission 207648) | Wetland soil microbial communities from Old Woman Creek delta, Ohio, United States - OWC_Aug_M2_C1_D5_C | ecosystem: Environmental > Terrestrial > Soil > Wetlands | place: USA: Ohio...
TTTCCCGCACATTACTATGACCTACGACGGGCACGAGCAGGCAAACGCGATGACCAGGCTTGAGGCCTTCATACACCAGGCAAAGCAGAGGCATGAGGAAAGGGACCTTGCAAGGACCTGAACCGATAAAAATGTACCTTGACAAAATTGTATTCCTTACTGTATAAGTTAAGTATATGAAAACTGTATTTAGGCTACTACTTACTGCGTTTGTAGTTTTGAACCTCGCCATGGGAGGCGTGGTTCCGGCTATGGCATGCCATAACGCAAAGACCGCTATAAAACAGGGCTGTTGCTGTTGCGGCGGACAGGCGATGCCGAAAGACGGCTGCGCGGAGGATAACGTAAATATCGTCCCGACCAATAACCGTTGCGGTTGCGACTTGAAGCCGGGCGACGGACAGACATCCCCCGAATTTACACTTAACAACACCCCAGACAAACTGCAAAACACGACAATACCAGCCGGCATCACCGCGGCGGCGCCACATATCAAAGACAGCCTACTGGGCGCGAAGTCCATAAAGGACTTCTGCGCCTTCGAGTCGCCTCCCCTTTACAAGCTGACTTCGTCCTATCTCTGCTGAACCACTATACTGCGGCCTAATTCCGGCGGGCGGGGTGCACCTTAGCCATTGCTCCGCAATTTGCCGGGACACCGTAACGCCTTTATTTATCTAAGTTTTTAGGAAATCCTGACAAAGATGTATACTGGAGGAAACCATGAAGAGACTGGCAGTTTCATCTGCGATATTTGCATTTTTTGCGCTTATGCCTCTTGCGGCGGTTGCAGATCAACACGAAGGACATGAAAGCCCACCCCCCGCGGCCTCCGTTAAATCCGGTGTTTTCAAAGACCCGGTCTGCGGGATGGAAGTAACCGTCAAGGGCGCGAAATACATGTGCGAATACAAGAAGGACAAATATTACTTCTGCTCGAAAGATGACATGGAGAATTTCAAGAAGAGCCCGGCGAAGTATCTGAACATAAAAAAGAAATAGGCACGCAAATGAAGGGAGGGTGCTGCTCCCCTTCTCGCTTTAAACAGCCGCTTTCTTTGACGGGAGGATGTGTGTCTGTTATATTTCATAAAGACTACTACATTTAAAGGGTTTTAAATGCGAACGAATCCGGTAACAGTATTAATCGTTGTACTGGCCACTATTCTTGGTTGCAGCATGGCTCTGGCTGCCGACAGCTCTGCGCCTGTCAAGCTTAAAGACCTTCTGGATGAAGCCGAAAAAGCCAACCCGATGCTCGCAGCCAAGCGTAGCGCGTATGAGGCGGCCAAGGAGCGTATACCTCAAGCGGGCGCGTTTGACAACCCTATGTTAGGGATCGGGGTTCAGAGCGTCCCTGTGGACACCTTCGCATTCAACCGTGAAGACATGACGGGCAAAATGCTGGAGCTGTCGCAGGCTTTCCCTTTTTTCGGCAAGCGGGAGTTGAGGCGACAGGCGGCAAGATACGAGGCGGACGCGATTGAGGCCGAATACCTGGGACAGTCTTTGATGCTGCGCTCCGAGGTAAAACAGGCATTCTTTGACCTTTACTCCATACGAAAGTCGCTTCAGACGGTGGAGAAGAACCTCGACTTGATGGACACGTTCAAGAAGGCTGCCGAGGCGCGCTACTCGGTGGGCAAGGGCATGCTGAAGGACGTCATCAAGTCCCAGGTCGAGATATCCATGCTGGTCGAAAAACGCATAGACTTACAAAGAGAGGAGCAGGCGAAGAGGGCGTACCTGTCATCCCTGCTTGGGCGCGAGACACCTGCCGACGGAGAGGTCGAGGAAATAAGGCCCACGGAGATATCGCTCGACCGCGAGGCGATTGTCGCACAGGCAGTCCAGATGAGGCCAGCGATAGCTGCTGCATCGTCAAAGGTTGAAGAGGCGAAGGCGAAAGCGGGGCTCGCATACAGGGAGCGTTACCCAGATTTCAGCTTTAAAGTCAACTATATGCAGAGGGACAGGCTGAAGGGCGGGATGGACCAGCCGGACATGGTATCGGCAATGATCTCGGTCGACCTTCCGGTATGGTACGGGTCGAAGCTAAACCCGATGGTGCGCGAAGCGGCGGCGGAGCAGGCGATGGCCGCAAGCGAGCGTGGCGCCGCGCTCCTTGAGACACGGGCGAAAATTTATACCATGGCAAGCGAGATAGAGCAGTCTGATCGGATGCTGAAGCTATACAAGGACGTGCTCATCCCGCAGGCTAACGAGGACGTGGGCGCGGGGCTTGCGGCGTACGAGACGGGCGGTGGCGACTTCCTGATGCTGCTCGATTCCAGGCGCACGCTTTTCGACCTGGAGCTTTCTTACTACAAGACACTAGCGATGCGCGAGAAGGCCGTGGCCGGGCTTGGGGCCATGGCGGGCAAGGAGTTTTAAGGGGACAATATGACAAAGAGAATCAAAATTTTCGTTGCGCTTATGATAGGCCTTGCAATCCTTGCGGGCGCGGCTTATGCCACTAAAGGCCTATGGATGCCGCACATGCCTTTCGGGCTTGCGGGCACAGCGCCCAAAACCGCCCAACAGTGCAAAGAGGTCTACGTCTGCCCCATGCACACGCAGATAATAAAGGAACGGCCCGGTGACTGTCCCATCTGCGGGATGACCCTTGTAAAGAAGGAGATCAAAGAGGAAGGCGCAGGTAAGTCCACGGGCGGCATGGAGGGTATGCCGATGCCGGGCGGCGGGGCACCGGCGGAGGCCGGGCTTAACCGCGTGACGCTCGACCCAAGGCAACGCATGCTCGCGAACGTCGCCACAACCTTGGTGATGCAAAAAAGCATATCCCAGGACATAAATACCGTCGGCAAGATAGCTGTAAACGAGCAGAACCTGCGGAAGGTTACAGCGCGCTACGGGGGCAGGATAGAGCTGCTCGCTGTCAACTTTACCGGACAGCCGGTACGCAAGGGCCAGCTCGTCATGTCCATCTACAGCCCTGAGCTTCTCTCTACGCAGAAGGAATACCTTATCGCGAAGCAGTCGTCGGAGCGGCTTAAAAACTCCGGGTTCCCCGAAATCGCGAAGGGCTCAGAAGGGGTGTTGGATGCCGCACGTACTCGCATGAAGCTCTGGGGAGTGACGGACGCGCAGATAGACGCGCTCGACAAGACGGGCGAAGCAAGGCCGGTTATAGATATATATTCGCCGGTGTCCGGCACGATTATGGACATAAAGATGCGGCAGGGCGATTACGTCATGGAGGGGAGCGAAGTATACACAGTCGCCGACCTATCCCGCATCTGGATGCTGGCCGACGTGTACGAATACGAGTTCTCGAAGGTAAGCCTGGGGTCTGAAGTGGAGGTTACCGCCGACGCCTTCCCTGGCCGGGTGTTCAGGGGCAAGGTCGCGTTCATAGACCCATCCGTAAACCCGGAGAGCCGGACGGTCAAGGTGAGGGTGGACCTGCCGAACCCGAGCGGGATACTAAAACCCGAGATGTTCGTCAACGCGCGGATATTCTCAAAGCCAATCAACGGGCTTGTCGTACCTGCCTCCGCAGTACTGTATACCGGCAACAGAAATGTCGCATGGGTGGAGGTCGAACCTAACATATTCGAGCCGCGCGACCTGAAACTCGGGCTCCGCTCAGGTGACGACTACCTTGTACTTTCCGGGCTCAAAGAGGGCGAATCTGTTGTATCACAGGGCGGGTTCCTGATTGACTCCGAGGCTCAGCTTCGCGCAAGCGCGAGCGGAGCGATGCCGGGGATGGACATGGGAAAGGGAAAAGCGCCCACGGCAGAAAAGCCTGCTGATTCTGGCAGCAAGGGCAAGGACGACATGAAGGGCATGCCGGGGATGTAATGATAGATAAAATAATAGAGTATTCCGCACGAAACAGGGTAATAGTCCTGCTCGTATTTGCCCTCATAATAGGCTGGGGCGTATGGGCGGTCTACAACACGCCCGTTGACGCCATACCGGACCTCTCAGACAACCAGGTCATCGTATTTACGCAGTGGCCCGGCCGAAGCCCGCAGGTGATCGAGGACCAGATAACCTACCCGCTCGCAGCAAACCTTCAGGGCGTCTCGAAGGTGAAGGCCGTCAGGGCAACATCCGCCTTCGGCTTCTCGCTCATCTACATTATCTTCGACGACGACGCGGACATCTACTGGGCCAGGACGCGTGTACTGGAACGGCTGAACTATGCTACCTCCTTACTGCCTGCTGGCGTGAAGCCCGCGCTTGGACCGGACGGCACGGGTGTTGGACACGTATACTGGTACACCGTTGAAGGCAAGGGATACGACCTGGCCCAGCTTCGGGCAATTCAGGACTGGTTCATCCGATACCAGTTAAACGCAGTGCCGGGAGTTGCGGAGGTAGCCTCCATCGGCGGGTACGTCAAGCAGTACGAGGTGGACCTCGACCCGAACAAGCTGGACGGCTACCACGTGCCGGCCTCAGATGTCGTTAAGGCTGTCAGGATGAGCAACAACCAGGTGGACGGCAGCGTGCTGGACCAGAATTCCATGACCTTCATGGTGCGCGGCCTCGGTTACATCGAGGGCATACACGACCTTGAGAATACCCAGGTCGGCGTATACAACAACACTCCCATACTTGTTAAAGACGTTGGTCGTGTGCAGATGGGTGTCGAAGTGAGGCGTGGCATGCTCGATAAAAACGGCGAGGGCGAGGCCGTCGGCGGTATTGTCGTCATGCGATACGGCGAGAATGCCAAGGATGTCATAGACAGGGTGAAGACAAAGATCGCGGAGATAGGACCCGGCCTTCCGGAAGGCGTGCATATCGTGGCGTCGTACGACCGCTCGGACCTTATAGAACGGGCGATTGATACCCTCAAGCACGCACTTACCGAGGAATCAATTATCGTCTCAATCGTCATTCTTTTGTTCCTGCTCCACTTCAGAAGCGCGCTCGTAATTGTGATTACGCTGCCCGTCGCCGTGCTGATAGCCTTCATCACCATGAAGTATATGGGGATAACCTCGAACATCATGTCGCTCGGCGGCATTGCGATTGCGATAGGCGTGCTGGTGGACGCGGGCGTTATCATGGTTGAAAACTGTTACCGCCACCTCTCTGAGATCCCACCGGAGGAAAGGGCCGCAAAGCGGCTTGATACTGTTATCAAGTCCGCAAAACAGGTCGGACGCGCGATATTTTTCTCGCTGATGATCATAGTGCTTTCGTTCGTGCCAGTATTCCTGCTGAGCGGCCAGGAGGGCAGGATGTTCCACCCGCTCGCATTCACCAAGACATTCTCGATGGCGGGCTCCGCACTGATAGCCATCACGCTTGTTCCAGTCCTGATGTATTACCTCATGCGGGGAAAGATGCCGCACGAGGACAAGAATCCTATCTCCATGTTTTTCATTGCAATCTATTCACCTGTGATACGCTGGGCTCTGAAGTGGAAGAAGACTGTAATACTTCTCAACCTTGCGGCGCTTGCAGTCGGAGTGTTTATATTCCTGAACTTAGGCAAGGAGTTCATGCCGTCACTCGATGAGGGAAGCCTGCTGTTCATGCCCTCAACCCTCCCGCCCGTCTCCATGACGGAGGCAAAACGGCTGATTACGGTTCAGGACTCAATCATAAAATCCGTGCCGGAGGTGGACCACGTTCTGGGCAAGGTAGGCCGCGCCGAGACCGCCACAGACCCGGCGCCGATATCGATGTTCGAGACGCTTGTGCTTCTGAAGCCCAAGGAGCAGTGGAGGCCCGGCATAACGAAGGCCGACATACAAAATGAGCTGGCAGGAAAGCTAAATATCCCAGGCGTCTCGCAGGGCTGGACCCAGCCGATAATAAACAGGATTCAGATGCTGTCCACCGGCGTGCGCACCGATCTTGGCGTAAAGATAATGGGCAACGACCTCGACACCCTCAACCGCCTGGCGCAGCAGTCTGAGGCGATACTGAGGAAGGTGCCAGGCGCGACGGACGTATTCGCTGAAAGGGTGACTGGCGGCAAGTACCTGGACATCAAGGTGGACCGGGAGGCTGCGGCCCGATACGGCCTGAAGGTCGCCGATGTAGAGGATGTCATAGAGACATCGATCGGTGGGATGAGCCTGACCAATACCGTGGAGGGCAGGGAACGATTCCCCGTAGCGGTTCGGTACGCCCGCGACTTCCGCTCCAACCTCGACGAGCTTAAGCGTGTGCAGGTGTCGGTCGGGAACATGCTACATGTCCCGCTCGACCAGCTTGCCTCCATAAAATATACCGACGGACCGGACATGATAAGCTCGGAGAACAGCCTGCTACGTTCCATAGTTTATCTTAACGTCAAGGGACGCGACCTCGGTGGGTTCGTAGAGGAGGCTCAAAAAACGCTCGGCAAGGAACTGAAGCTGCCGGCCGGCTATTACGTCCAGTGGTCGGGCCAGTGGGAAAACCAGGTGCGAGCAACCAAGCGGCTTCAGTTGCTTATCCCGCTTGGGCTGATAATCATCTTCATATTGCTCTATTTCACCTTCCACTCGGCGCTTGAGGCCAGTATGGTGATGCTCTCGGTGCCGTTCGCGCTGGTCGGGGGGATATACCTGGTGTGGCTGCTGGGGTATTACTGGTCCACCGCCGTCGCGGTCGGATTCATAGCGCTATACGGCGTGGCGGTGGAGACCGGCGTGGTGATGGTGATTTACCTGCACGAGGCGCTGGACAAAAAGCTGATGGCCGGGCCCGTTACAGAGCAGGACATCTACGATGCGACGTTCGAGGGAGCGGTTCTGAGGCTCCGTCCGAAGCTTATGACCGTCTCGGTCGCGCTTATGGGCCTTGTGCCCTTATTTTGGACATCTGGCACAGGCTCTGACATAATGAGGCCCATAGCCGCCCCTATGATCGGCGGGATGATATCCTCCGCAGTGCACGTGCTCATCATGACTCCGGTCATATTCGTATTGTTGAAAACGCGTGACCTGAAGAAGGGGAGGCTGAAGGCGTCGGGGATGAGGCACTAATTAGAGATAATCGCGAAAGGCCGCTAAATCCCCTCCGCCGGGAGGTACGGCTAAAAAGCCGCCACTCCCAGTGTCACTGAAAAGAGATTCGGGGCCGCCTTCCTGCCGACTATGCGGCCGAAAGCTCCTTTGCCTTTTTGGCGTACAAATTTGTCCTCGTGACTATTACATCGCAGGGAGCCCCGTCAACGATATTGCGTATGTTCCTGCCGAAGAGGAAATGCTCCAGCTTGGTCTCCTCATGATGGCCAAGCACAATAAGGTCGACCTTCTTCTCCTTAGCGACGTTAATAATCGTTTCTATCGGGTCTTTGTCTTCGATTTCGAGCTCCTCTACTTCAAGCGAGAGCTTCAGTCTCTTCAGCTCCCTTTTGACAAATTCGTCAAGCCTTCCGATGTTTTCAGCCCTCTCCTGCTCCATTGATTTGGGGAAAAGGACCCCGCCCACGCTGAAAAAGAGGCGAGGCGGTGTTTTGTAGACATTGAGCACGTAGAGTTTCGACTTGAACGCGGTCGCAATCCTGGCCGCCATCTCAATCGCCTTCCCACACGAAGGAGCAAAACTTACCGGAACAAGGATATTTTTTATATTAACCATATCCTACCTCCTTGCTTACTTTATATTTTACCACATCAGTGCAGTTTAAGTAAGGGACGGCGGCCTTTCTTTTAATTAACAAGATTTAATGTCTGGTTAACAGTGTTTTAACTATCCGTACTATAAAATAAAAACGTCGTTTGTAGAAGGCGTTACGGTGGAAAGTCTTGTGGACTTTAAGCAGCCAGAGGACTTTTTATTGCCTTAAAAATGGAAACGTTGATGACTGTGAAGAGAATAGAAAATACCTCGTGGCCTTTTGAAGTTCGCTACCGTAGGCTTTTTGAAACGGCGCAAGACGGGATATTACTGCTCGATGCGGAAACCGGCCAGATTACCGACGTCAATCCTTTCCTGGCTGACATGCTGGGCTATGACGCTGATGATATTCTTTCAATGAAGTTGTGGGAGTTAGGCCCTTTCAAGGGCGCAGAAACCATTGAACATTCCTTCAATGAGCTGCATGAAGAGGCTTATATACGGCATGAAGACCTGACGCTTGTTACTAAAGACGGCCGTAATATAGAAGTGGAGGTTGTCAGTAACGTCTATAGCATTAACGATGAGAAGGTCATCCAGTATAACATCCACGACATCACCGAGAGGAGAATTCACGAGCGGGAGAGGTCGGACTTTCTGACAATGGTTACCCATGACTTCAAGTCGCCCCTGGCTATTATAATGGGCTACGCTGACCTGATCGCTTCGGACGAGAGTCTGGACAGGCGCGTCCTGGAGATGGCGGCCTACATACATAAGGGCGGTGAAAAGTTGCTTGGTATGGTGGACGACTTCCTGTTCCATGTAAAGTTGGAGTCTGGTACATTAATACCCAAATTAGCTCCCCTGGATGTGTATGAAATTATAAAGGAAGTGGAGAGCGAGTTCGCGCTCCTGGCTGCGAAAAAGCGTCAGGTAATCGAGGTGAAGTTTGCGGAAAACCTGCCAATTCTCTTTCTGGATAAATACCTCATCGAGAGGGCGCTTTCCAACCTTGTGCAAAACGCTGTCAACTACACACCCGATGGAGGCAGGATATCCATCAAGGCCGAACGCCGCAGCGGGGAGGAGGCTGACTTTGCATCCATCTCCGTGACGGATACCGGGCGGGGAATACCGGCAGAACACAAGCACAAGCTCTTCGACAGGTATTTCCGTTCAAACGATGCAAGAAGCGTCAAAGGCGCAGGGCTGGGCCTTACAATAGTCAAAGCGGTTGCAGAGGCACACAAAGGCCGTGTTGAACTACAAAGCGAACTGGGCAAAGGCAGCACCTTCAGCCTGATACTGCCTGCAAGACTGTCACCTGAGACCTGGTAGGCGTCTTGGGATTTCTGTATGGAATACTTATACTATAAGCATTGTCAAGAAATAACATGCATTTTCATTCCAAGTGTTTGATATAACACCCGTTATATTCGTCCTGATGAAGAAACGCGACCTAAAAAGGGGTACAGAAGGCTTCCGGGATGAGGCATTAATGGTATATCTCTATCAGATAAATAATAAACGCCGCGTAGAACCCGCCGCATAACAGGAGAACCTGCACCGGCAGGGTTTTCTTCACCTTCAGCACAACATAGAGCATTGTAGCCGAAAGGAGCGCTATTATGGCTGAGACCATCGTCGGTCCTTTCAGGTCCCAGTGCGTGAACGCCACGCCCACCGCGACAGGGAAGCTCGACTGGAAGACCATTGCGCCCGTGATGTTGCCCAGCGCAAGGGTATCCTTCTTCTGACGGATCCAAAGAACGCTGTTCATCTTCTCGGGAAGTTCGGTCGCGACGGGAGTGATAATAAGCGAGAGTAGCATCGTCGATATACCTATCATCTTTGAAACCTGCTCCACGGCAACGACGAAGTAATGCGCACCTACAACTATCAGCCCCAGGCTGAATATAAGCTGTATGGCGATGAACCTCCTCCTGACCCTCGTCCTGAAAAGCCGGGAGAGGTGCAGGTCGTCCAGTTCGCCGTCGGAATGCCCCTCGTGCCGCAGGGTGATGTACATATAGACACTGTACGAAAAGACCAGACAGAGCGCTATGGCAACTCTTATTGAATGGCCAGGTACGAAAGTAGCCAGAACGGCGACGCCGTATATGACAATGAAGAAGGCCAGGTCGCGCTCCTTGACAGCGATGTCCAAGTGAAGCTTTTTCGACCTCCTGCCCTTTGAAGCATAGTAGTATACGGCCGAGCCGGTGACGAACATCGCAAGCGTGGACAGCATGAACGGCGCGCCCGCTATCGCTCCGATAGCCACCTCGGCGCTCTCACTGCTTCCGGCCATTAACGCTATTATAGGGATGGTCGTCTCGGGCAGGGCAGTCCCCACCGCGGCGAGTATGGAGCCTGTAGCACCGTGGGAAAGGTTCATCTTTTTTCCCAGCCACTCTACGGCGTTCGTAAAGAGCTCTGCGGCGAACAGGATTACGGCGAGACTGGCAATAAGCAGGAACGGATACAGAAATTGCAAAACAAACCTCCATAAATAAGGAGCTTATTGTAGTAATTTTTTCAATTTATTGTCAAGCACAATGGCGTGTCGCGTTAATTATCTTTAATAATAATAAGTTATATTGACAAAAATTTAATTTAATATTATTTTTCTTTAAAAAGGGGGCGGATATGGACTCTTTATTTTATCTATTGAATTTTGCCGCTGTAAGCACCATCCTGTTTGCCTGGTACAAGATCACGAGACTCAAGAAAAGGATCCCCGGTGGTATCGTAAAGGCCACATGCAATGTATTGAGCCAGTTCATCGGCCTGTTTACCATCGGGTTCCTGGCGCTGCCGCTTTTTCCACAGCTTCCCGAGGCATCCAAGGAGTTACTGGTCAACGTCGTATTCATTAGTGCCGCTGCTTTTTCTATTATAGTCATTAACTTCTTCAGCAGACTGGCTGCTGATAACGGTTTCTGAGGTAACATGGACAAAGCGGATGAACTAAAAGCGATAACGAGGAAAGTACTTGGCGATCGTCCGGGAAAAGGATTCTATTCCAGGGTGGACCGGATGCTGACTGAGGGTGTATGTACAAACACGTCTCTGATCCGCACAACCAGAAACATTGAACGGATAGTGAAACTTTTCGTAGGGGTTGAATTAGCCGGATCTTTAAACCAAAAGTACAGTGATTTTTTCAAGAATAACCCTTCATACCTGTAATTATGCAGCTTATTTGGCCTGACTGTGATAGTTGGGTCATTCGTGGATCAGCCGCTGATATTTTTCAGGATTGACAATTTTCATTTTGAGATTAATATAGGGAGACGAAAACTTGTCGGCCTTGCGAGAACGGAGCGGACGGTATGCCCGATATTTTCTTCTTCATTCTGATGCTCATCGCCGGGGTGAGCGTGGCACTGCAGCCGCTTATCAACGCGAATCTTGCGACCAGGGTAGGGGTAATCCAGAGTTCGTTCATATCTTTTCTGGTTGGTACGCTGGCGCTTGCAGGTGTAGTGCTTTTCCGTAACAACGGGAACCTGAAGGCAATTACAGGGGCTCCGCTATGGCAGCTTTCAGGCGGGCTTCTGGGAGCGTTCTTCGTTACGGCAATAATTTTTGCCGTACCCCGGATCGGCACTCTGGCCGCGCTATCCGCGGCCATTGCGACCCAGCTGGCGGCGGGTGTGGTGCTTGACCATTTCGGCCTGTTGGGGGGACGGCATATCCCGATGGACGCGTGGAGGATATCTGGCACAGTCCTGCTTGTAATCGGGGCCGGGCTTGTCCTGAAGGGCTGATAAAGAATTTTCTGGAGGCGGATAGACGATGGCTTGGGAATGGCATATGATTGAGGAGGAGAAGGCCCTGAGGGCCCTTCGCAAGGTTGTGGACGGCACGGCAAAAAAGCTCAAGCACCCGGGGCTTGACGAGACAGAGGCTGAGCAGCTTATGGAGCTGGCCCGTCATTGGGTATCGAAGGTATTCCCTGACAAGCTCCAGGCGTACGACGCGATATACAAGCCGCGCCTCGAGAACATCTACTACAAGGAAAACAACATCCGCCATGAAAGATGACAAGCTCATAGCAGCGCTTGAGGAAGTTGCCGGAATGGTCGGCGCGAGGGTCAGTTATGAGGTGATAAAGAAAACCACTGGCAGACAGCCCAAGGGCGGGCTTTGCTATATAACCGAAGGGCCCCGGATAATAATCCACAAGAAACTCTCCGACAGCGAGAAGGTCCAGGTGCTGATAGACGCTCTGCACGAGTTCGACCTGGAGAACCTATACATTGCCCCCGAGGTCAGGCAGGCCATCGAGGGCGTTACAAACCTGATAAAGTAATTCCCCGCGCGGCACTCCCCTCTTAACTTCAATATTCCTTTTATTATTCAAGAGTTGTGTTATATTTAAAGTAGGGCATGAACGAAGGCTTCCTGAATCTTAAGCGGGAGGCGCACAAGTGGACAGGTTTGACGAAATACTGCTGCATGACAGCTTCAACGACGAGCTGCTCAAGAATGTACACCCCGAGGGCTGGGTAAACCCGGAACCGGCAAAGGTATATAACCTTGTTGTAATGGGCGGCGGCACGGCCGGGCTGGTTGCCGCAACCGAGGCGGCCGCTCTTGGCGCGAAGGTCGCTCTTGTTGAGCGGTACCTCATTGGCGGAGACTGCCTGAACCTCGGATGCATCCCTTCAAAGACCATCATAAGCTCATCACGCGTATCCAAGGAGGTAAAAGAGGCGGGCGGCCACGGAGTGCGGATACTGTGCGGTGCGGATGCGGACTTTGGGGCCGTCATGGAGCGTATGCGGCGGCTACGCGCCAAGATCAGCAGGCACGACTCCGTTTCACGGCTCAGGGATGTGGGCATCGACGTCTTCCTGGGCGAGGGGAGGTTCACCGGCCCGGATTCAGTCGAAGTAGCCAGTGCGACGCTGAGGTTTAAAAAGGCAGTCATAGCAACTGGTGCAAGACCGTTCCACCCGCCCGTCGAGGGACTTGCCGACGCCGGATACCTCACCAGCGAGACCGTATTCTCTTTTACAGAACGCCCTGCCAGGATGGCCGTGTTGGGCGGCGGAAGTACAGGC
>Ga0316628_100003137_pt1 | contig 12614 bp, 7 predicted proteins | sample OWC_Aug_M2_C1_D5_FD_207648 | JGI IMG/M metagenome (GOLD analysis project Ga0316628, IMG submission 207648) | Wetland soil microbial communities from Old Woman Creek delta, Ohio, United States - OWC_Aug_M2_C1_D5_C | ecosystem: Environmental > Terrestrial > Soil > Wetlands | place: USA: Ohio...
AACGTATAAAGTCGACCGAATTAATAGCGTCTATGTAGGTATTATACAAGCCAAAGTATTGACGTAGCAGATTAGCCGTTATTAATGCTGTAGCAGATAACCCGTCTACAATGAGACACCAGTTAATTCCATCCTTGGAAGCAAATACTGAATAAAAAGTATCTGGATTGTCATATTCTTTACAGATCATTAGGTAAACATCACCCGGAATTGGAAATGGTTTTTCGTAATAACTAACGGTACTCCCATCATCGCAATAAGCCACTCTAATTCCCTCATACGAGTAGCTACCGATTCTAACCTCTATGAAATAGTTGCTTGCTGATCCTTGAATGCCGAAACTGAAAAGTGAGTCCGTAGCCAGTGGGTTGTATCCCGCATTTGTCTTGCAAACAACCGTCCAACTATCGTCAGCGGGAGTAAAAGTTTGATAAATACCACTTTGGTATCCAAAATTGCCTTGGAAGGTTAAATAACTTTTACGATAGCTGGTTGAAAGGTGGGTTGCTCCATCAGCCATCTGATGCAGATTAAAAGCAGCGTCGTAGGAAGCTGAGGCTGTCCACTTTGCGTCTAGGACGAGGCCATCAAATTCATCATCATAAGACGATGTGCCATCTGGTATATCCGGTTCGTATTTAGTTTGTACGTATGCACCGCCGCCACTCGCTGTAATGAATCTCCATTCAGCGTTGCCAAGGGCATCAGCGGCAGTTAATACATATCCACTAACTGCACCCGTGCCCACTGTAAGAGCATCGGTTGACACACTATCAGAAAGAACCTGCCCAATAACGCTCAAGCCGTCTCCGGTAAGCGTCATCATGTCTGTTGCTACTGTTTCTCCATTCTTTGAGATGGAAATAACGGCTTTAGTTCCATAGGCATCGTCTGCCCAATCTTCATTTGCCATGCCTTTTAGGGTAAAGGATGGTACTGAACTCCAGCCTGTTTGGGCATAACCACGTCCAGTAAATCTGAACAGAATATCACCTTCGAGCACGCAGGACGGGCTAGCTTGTGTACCGCGACCCCGCATACCAACAACCGCAGGCGCGTAAGTTCCATTAGAGAAGGTCTCCAACACCATTCCGCCGTCAACGTCGTCACGAACCAAGAAAATGCCTGTTTTAGCGGATGGCCCAACCGATGTATAGGTATCTGAGCCAACTACGAGTGTGTCAATTCCAGAACTGTGAACATAGTTAAATTTGGCAGACTCAGTTAATGTCCCTGTTTCATTGTCTGCGAATGGGATTCTCTTGGGAGTGAAATCCGGTAGAGTACCCTCACCGCCACCCGCGCCTTGTTCAAAAGTCTCTAGGATTAGGTGTAAGTCGGTAAATGGTGTTTCAGGGTTAACCGGCGTGCTTCCTATGCTGAAACCAACTAAGCTACCTGATGGGATAGTTTCAGTAAAATTCTCTGTATAATAGTTAGTTCCAGAAGGATGCACGTAGGTGTGCAAGTCATTCCATGCACTGCCATCTTCAGAGTAAATTAGAGTGATCGTCGCATCCTGAGACCCCGGAGTCGGGGAAACAGAGACGAGCTTAATAGTCACTGCTCCATAAGGCAGATAAAACATATGGTCTGGATTAACCGTGCCCGAAACTAGATCTCCTTCCTCAAACCAACTTCTAGTTGTATAGCCAGAACCGAACAAGGCAATCCCCGATAAGATTGTATCTGTAAAGTTAATCTGAGCGGTTTCTGCGTCAATTAAGGTTACATCCGCGTCATAAAATCTTAGAACATTAATTCCCTCATAGGAAGGTACACCATCTGTGCCCTGAACAATCAGGTTAGCATCAGTTGGAATAACCAAACCGGAAGACAGGTGACGAAGCTCGATAATTCCATCACCTAAAGCTGCTCCGCCACGAATTCTATTTAAGTTAATAAGCAGGCTTTGGCCGCTGGCTGGAATAGTATTATCAGTTGATTCTATTGCATCGAATAATACTCTGCTCTGCGGCAAGTGATTAACAAAGCCGCCCGGTGGACTGAGATTTAGACTACGTACATTTACCGTGTGGCTAACCGAGTCTATTTCCCGCATGATTTGTGATTCGTAGTCTGAGACAATATACATTATAGTGCCTCCAAGTCTGTAATTTGTGCTATGTTCGGGGTAACTTGTGGTATTCCCGTATCGGACTTGGTAAAAATGCTAATAGGTTTAGTCCTTTCAGTGTTACGCTGAACTCTAGGATAAACATTGGACTTGCTATTACCTACTAGGGTTGGTAATATACTGGAAACAATGGCATCGGCGTCACTGAGTACGTCGGCGGTTGTTGTACCAGAAAGAGTTGTATCCCATACCCAACCGGTGGGTGACTCTGGTGTTACTTGGGAATACACTCGCGTAGTCGTGTTTGTAAAGTTCCTGAATAGAATTGTGGTCTGGGAAGTATCTATCTGAGCTAAATAATCAGCAGAAGTAGCTACTTTATTCCACTCTAGGTTATCTTCTGAGAATATAACCCCGCTTGGAGTATTAAATAGGTACGTTCCGTTGAACCCTTCGAAAATCTTGACGTAAGTTCCACTAGTTATGTATAAAAGGGTATCGCAACCCGCGCCTGGATAAACGCTGACGAGTACAACACCGGACGAAATATAGATAGAGTCAAGGAATCCACTTGGATACCAAATTGGGGGCGGCATTGGTGGTGTCATTGGCCTAGTGCCTCCGCGATTTCTTCCAAGTTAAATTTAACTAACCCTGCACCACAGTAAAGAGGGTATAAGTCTTGATAACGACTATAGGTAGGCCAATATGTCCATGGATAGTGATCTTCGTCAAATTGTTTCGGTTCTCCGGTATAAACTCTCCATGTAGCTAAACGATAGTAACCCTCAGCAATTGAATAATCTGTACGAAGCGCAAAGAACATCCAAAACCCGCTGCCCCAAACCGCCTCTTCGACAGTAACTCTGAATTCAATACTCCACGGGGTTCTGTTACCTGGGCCAATGTGTATTCCCGGCCACGCCCATTCCTCGACTTCCCATGCTTGGTGTGTGTCTCGATCATCTATGATTACTGATCCGCTGCCCGGTTTAATGTATAACTTTTCATCAGTTGCATAAGAGTATGTGTGTCCACCCGCACTATAATCACCCGCTATATAATTGAATCCGCTTAATGAATAAAATACTATTCTAAATGCTAGTGATCTATACCCAGGCTGCCCACCTAAATCGTAATCAGGCGTTCCATCAAGTTTTCTGCCTACGTCCCAATAATGTGCCCCGAAATAAATTCCCATGTGCGGTAAATTAACGTGAGTAAAAGTATTCGGATCAGCGTAACCGTCACAGTAATAGCAAGTATTTTGCATGGGGAATTGGTAAATCCACATTCCCGATTCAAAAATGAACGTGCCTGCTGTAACTAAGGGAGTTCCATAGCGGTTGCTCATATATTGACCACTCATATTATATGAAAGACCACCAGAGGGGGTAATGTAACTTAATTCAGTACAGTCCCAAGCCGGGGAACCCCCTCCTGCGGTAGTTGTGTTATATACCCAACTACGGCCAACTGTTGGAAAGTAAAGCAATCCAGATGTAGTAATTGGATTAGAAGCCCGCAGATTATAGGAAGTTAAAACATCAAACTGTCCCGATGTACCGGGTGAGGTTACGTATAACATAGTTCCGTATCCGCTTGGAGCTGGATTATCCATAGCAGTATTGACGGGTGCTGACAAATATCTTCTTTCCCATGCGGGGTTGGCAATAGTCAATCCGCTAGTAGTCGTGTACCAGAGTTGACCGTTGATAATTGCCATCACCTCGTCATCTTGAGTGGCGGCTAGAGACCTTACATACTTGTTTCCAGTAGTTAGGCCGGTATTATAGTCTGCCCACGTTAAACCACCGTCCAGTGATTTGTAGACGCCATTTTTAAGTGTGCCTGCGTAAAGAACTGTAGGACTTTCAGCTAAATCCCACCCTGCGAATTTAGGGCAAAATTCGTCGAAAGTTACCGTCATAACGTATCCGTTCTCGGATACCGAGGTTACAACTGAGGTGATAGCCTTGGTCTTGTTAAATACACTTGTTTCCAAATCAATGTTTACTGTCGCATTTTTTAGAATCGTAATGCGTGGGTCGCCTTGACACTCAACCGTAACAATTTCGTCCAGCTTACCCAAGGATTGAATCATCACCGTAGATAGTCGATCAGCTTCGCTCTGTGTCTGAATAAGTGATGAGGAATAAACCGCTGTTTTACGTACCGGAAGTCCTAAATCTACTGTTTGAGTGGATACTATTTTGGCATCCAGATTAGGGAAATCGGAATTATAATAGTAACCCCACACAGACACTACATCACGAGCATTTTCATCGGAATCTACAACTGTTCCGCTGAAGACATTCCCCTGCGTAATATCGGTAGGCTCGGTAGCATGTGCCCAACCTGATCCCCCGTAGTTGACTTTGGGTAGGGTTTCACCCGAAGAAAATTGCAGATCGGAATCCATTGGCTTTCGACGCAGATGTAGTACCCCGTTCCCGTCTATATAGACAATGGCGGAAGCATAGGCAATTACCTGCTGGATTGCCCCATCCACAGTGGTTAGACCAATTGGTTGTCCGGGTGGAAGAACAGTAGCGGTAGCGACTGCGGAATCGAGTGAGTAGGATAACCCACATAGATCACAAAGAGTGCCGACAAGCTCTCCCAAAGTTTCGCCCGTAGTCTCAAAGTTTGGATCATCAAGAAAGTAGTCTTTGGCACGTTTGTAGGTATCGGAAAAGAACAACGACACAGTTAAAGTCGGGGTGCGGCGCTTAACAATACGGGCCACATATCCTGTCATAACCGTTACTCCGTACTCTACAATTCTAATCGAATCATAGACCTCGGCGTCGATTTCGTTTAATTCAAAGAAATCTAAGACGTTGGGAGATAGCTTAATCTCCCCGATATGTGCTACATTGCACATCGAGTGGTTACGAGAATAAGAAATTACGAATGGGGAGAGATCAATTGACTCGCCTAATATAACTTGTGCATCTATATTAAATATCATTTTCGCACGCTTAACCTTACCGTATAACCCCCATTGGATATAATATGGTTTATTGTTTCTATAAACCAAAATCCGGTTGGGTCTGTTGTCTTCTCGTTAATCTGTATAAACTGTCTTGCTCGAATAGTCGAATCGCCCAAGCAATCAATTTGTGCGGTTTCTGTTAGGCGGTTTAGACGCTTTAAGTTGAAATTAGCTGTTGCCTCCGCCATACCCCCACTATCAATTAGTTGTGAGGCGATTACTACAGTTTTATAGAAATCAGGCGGTAAATACGGACTTTCAGCGGAAGCTGTTGCTGTAATGTCTTCTCGTCCAAAAACCATCACCTTATTACGTAAGTCTTCGTCTGAAACGGTCAATTCGAACCCAGTTATGATTGGTTTTTGAGGTGGGTCTGTTTCTGGTATCATTACGTCTGCTGTACTTAATACATGAGAAATAACGTCGTCCTCATTGCCCGATTCTCCATATTCCTCGTCCTTGTCTGCACCTGTGCGATAATAGGGCTTAATGTCAGAAAAATATACTGTTCCCCCGTCGGCCCAGACATGCCACACCAAGGTACGGCATATTTCTCCAATAGCGTCCATTACTGAAACGAAATTGAATTCGGCGGGTGCATTAAGCCCGTAGGTGAAAGACATAGGGGGAGTCGGAGTATAACTATAAATAAATGCCTCTTCTAGTAGATCTCCTACTAAATCTTCAGCACTGATATTACTTCTACCCCACGGAGCCTCAGGATCAGCAGAAACCATAAACATATCCGCAGCATCTATTAATGTGTCACGGCATTGTAATTTGTAAAGCCCGTCAGCGCGAGCACGGGTTACCGACTTTACCCTACCTGTAAATAGGTTGTTATGTGCGTCTGTATAGCCCAAGTTGATCGTAATTGGTGAGTTTAATACCAAGTCTGTGTCAGTGCATAATACAGTTGCCACCGAAGAGGTCTGTCCATAGCTTTCCGAGATATTGACGGATTCTATGCCGGTTGTATTTGGAATACTTACGTAAATATCCTTTCTTGCCACGTTAAGCCTTCTTCAACTCTATGGTTAGTCTCCACACTGGTTTAACTCGTTTAATGTCCACAATTCTCTGGTGAGCAATAGATGTGATAATATAATCACCCTCAGCGCCCTGATCGCTAACCAAGGCGCTAGGAGTTGCAGTATTACATAAAGCTACCAGACTTGGCAGGTCATCCGGGTTATCCAATAAGTGGCCGGTAAGTGTACGAGTCGGGCTGCCGTATCCAAAGTAATGGTATACAGATTCCGTTCCATCCAATACAAAGTGTTCAGAAATTTTAGGCTCTGGCTTGCCACTATCGCCATTTACAATTACGCGGTATCCGCCCAACGTCCACATTATATTATATTCCCTCGACTACGCTGTGAGTCGCCAACTGAGGCGGACAAACGCGAGTAATCGGCTAAAGCATATCTCTTGATTCCATCCCATATTCTACGGCCATCCAAATTAACTAACATTTGAACGTTAACCTCGTGTGTCTGCTTTTCCTGATTAATATTAATCTTGATAGCTGACGCTTCAGTGGGTTTCATGCCCTTGTAGATTTCCGGTAGGAAAATGTCTGGTTGTCCAAGAGTCTTCGGAGCAAACATCTTTCCAAATGGGGCGAATACGGTTGTTAGCTGTTTACTTAATAAAGATAGAAATTCGGAAGCTACGGTAATCACATCGTTTTTGGATTCGGCTGGAGGTGCAATTTTCATAAACTTATCAAAAATGGTCTGAGTTTTATCCTCATTCCACGGGCCACGTGTTACCATATTAGCGTAACCAGTCTCCTTGAGATATTTTTCGCGTGCCAAATCTGTTGCCTGTTGTTGAAGTGCGGTCTGAGCTTCAGCTAAATAGCGTTTGATTATTTCTGAAGCAGCCATACCCTCTGTAGGCTTTCCCAATGGATAACTACCCACCTTTGGCGGGGCGGTTGGTGTAGCTCCATAATCGCGTGTCCATTGTGGTTCGGTATTCTTGGTGTACTCAGATAGGAGCTGTCCAGCCTGAATTGGGATAAAGGCCGTTGCGCCAGATGGAAGGTTATAAATACCGTCTAATTTCTTCTTTTCTACTTCTGTCAAATCCTCCAAAGCTAATTGCAAGGCTGTTTGTGATCCAACCAGCTGACCAACTTGGTTATCTTTAAATAATACGGTAATTAGCTGGTTCTGTTCGTTGAATCCGTAAGTCTTCAACAGGTTGGTATAGTAATTCATCGCCTGCTGTAGCTTTTGGGCCATTTCTGCTGGAACATTGCGAAGAGATTTGAAGTTAAACTTCATCTTCTCTTCCATTTGCTGTCTGAAAGTGTCTACGTCAGTAATCACTTGATCTAAGAACTGTTGATAGACCCCGTGCCAAGTGTCAAAGCCTTCTTTAGTCATCGTCACAATGTCTGGGGCAGTTTTGACCAATTGATCAAGCGGGGTGTTTGTTTGGTTGGCATAAATTTCCTGCAAAGCTCTAGCTTGGGCAACCATCCCCTGCATTTCGTCTTTACTGTACTTAGAATAATCCCCGAAGCCTTTGAAAGAGAACTGAGCAGCGTTGTTAGTTTCTTCGATAGCAACTAATAGAGCTTCGATTTGTTGACGGGCAATATCTGACTGAATTCCGACATCCTTGATTCGAGCTTGTAAGTCTGCGTAGCCTTGAGTGTCGAGATCAGATAATCCTCGCTTGTAAAATTCTTCCTGCATTCTAAGTTTTTCCATTTCTGTGTTCAAAGTAGCTAAGTTAGTGGATACGCTGGAAATGTAGGTCTGTGTACCTTGGTCAGCTACTACAAGAGCGTCCTTAACCCGAAGCCATTCATCCTTGTATTTCTGAACGTTAGAAGTGCTGATTTGTGGATTTAAAGCAGATAGCACCAATGAGGCGGTAATACCTGTAGACCCCAGAGCTTCCATGCGGCTCTTGTAATCCCCAGTATTTAAATCGCCCTTGGTTAGTTGTTCAGTGAATTCATAGCGCTTTCTGCGGTTGTATTCATATTCCGGGGTGTTAATAATCTCCCCGGCAGTGGTAGCTGCTTTAATGCCCATCGCCGGGCCGACAAAAGCTTCCTTAGTAATCAAGAAGGCTTTATTTGTGACTAAATCGGCCATCTCTGCTGGTAAATCTTTAGATTTGATAACCAAGTCACGCATGTTGGTTAAGAATTGTTCCAGTAGGGTTGTACCCTCAGAGAACTTCTTGATGGTTTCTATACTGAAGCCTTGTGTTCCGGTGAACCCTCTCTCTGTTGGTTGTCCTAAGAAGTTTGTTCCTCTGCTATAAATAAATCTTTCATTTTGTAGTCTGGAATAAGCTTCTTCAGGCTTTAGCGTCTCGGTTAGCTGCTTGAAACGCTCAGATAGCATTGGGAGAATAGTTGCGCCTGATTCCGGCCCAAAGCGAGCAATTGACATCGAACGGGCAGCATTTTGTTCTCCCTGTAATAGCTCAAGTTGCTTTCGTAAATCCTCAGTTTGTTTAAAGGCTTCCTCAGCGGTAACATTAACTGGAACAGAGGGTAATGGTTTAGCCATTGCCCCTCCGTACTCTTTAGCTACCTTGGCGTTGTTGTTAATCTGTTCGACTATGGAAGCACCAATAAGTGCCCCGATCATGCCCCAGATTGGGTTTCCAGACAACACGGCCATGAATGCTCCGCCAATTCCCATACCAACTGTACCAGACCAGTCTCCGGTTTCCGCAGACTTGGCAACCTGTCCAGCTAATAGTGGTAAGATTGGCAGCAAAGCTGACATAGCATTTTTACCAAACGTAGTACCTAGATTACCCCAAGTAGATTCCTTAACAATACCCATTCCTTCTGGGGTTTCCACTAAACGAGCTGCCTGTGGGCCTGAAGCTATATTTGATAAATTTCCAAGTGGTGAACCAATAGCTCCGTCTAACATTCCACCATACTTACCCAAAACTGGGCCTTGTGACTTTAGAAGTGAATAACCCGCTAATCCACCCAATAGAAGTGGGAGTCCAGGACCAAGAGCTTTGGTTAAATCTGCGGCAAGGTCTATAACCTTAGTTAACAGGGTAACGATGCTAGTTAAAGCGTCAATAAATCCGCCCTCGTTACCTAGAGACTTGCCCAAGTTATCGAAGGAATTTTGTAGAATTTCAATTGCAGAGCTAAGTGTGCCGACTTTTTGTGTCAAAGCATCCTCGGCTGCACCTGCTTCCTTGCCTTGGTCTAGAAATTCACGAAGATTAACCTGACGTGGGGCAACCGTTAGCAAGGCTGTTACTTGTGCCTGTCTACGAGAACCGCCACCCAGAGCATTAGCAATTTCAGCAACCTGACGTTCACTTAAGATGCCTGAACGGGCTAGATTGGATGCTTGCTGGAATACGTCAATAAATGACTTGAATTCTCCGTTAATATCCTGTACTGCGATACCGTACTTATTTAATACCTCGACACCGGCTGGTTGAGTGAAGTTAGAGAACATCGCACGCAACGCGTTACCAGTTTCAGTAGCGGATAGGGATGTGGCTTCTGAGAAAGCACCGATTAGAGCTACCAAATTATTGACATTAACACCAACATCGCTGGCTGCGCCTGCGGTAATAGCAAAGGTAGTAGCCATATCTTCAACCGAGGTATTTGCTTGGTTAGAGATGGCTTGGAACTTATCTAAGAGCTGTCCACCCGAATCAAGCGGCTGATCCAGTTGTTTTAGACCCGCAATCAACAAGTCCATTGCACGCTTGGTTTCCAAACCGGATAGCTTGGCTAGAGTTAGAGAATCTGCTAATAATTTTAAGGCTAACGCAGCTCTGGTAGAGGAGTCACCTGCCCCACCTGTGGCACGTAAGGCTTGATTAAATGAGGTAAGACCGCTAGTTAAATCAGTGGCCGTTACCTTCGAAATATTTAATACGCCTTGGTATACCTCATCCAAAGCAGCGGCAGAGGCTTTAGTCGTAATACCAATGTCAGTCATGGCGTCTTGAATCTTTTTCATGGATTCAACTAGTTCGCCAATCTTCTGCATCGATCCGTAAACTACGCCCAAGGCTAACGCCCAACCCATTACTTTGGTAATGTTGTGAGTAATCATGTCCTCTAAGGACTTGACTCTGGTCGTGCCTTGGTTAATAATTCGTCCAAATTCGTCAACATAAACAGTGGCAGTTTTCAAGATACCCGTTGATTTATCTAACGTTTGGAAGGAAAGAGTAGTCATACCACTGGCGACATCGGTGGTAGCACTCTTCAAATCAACCAAATCAAGCTTCAAGTCCTTAAGACGAGAACCGAACTTGGCGTATTGTTCATCAGACCCAAACAGGCTGCGAACGCCTTTAGTCTGTAGGTTAGCAATACGTTCCGCATCCTCAATGTCCTTTTGGCCTGCCTTTGAAACCGTGTCTTTAGCCGGGGCGGGAAGTCTAGCTCCACGATATAGATCGTTGATCTTCTTCTCGGCATCCTCGGCAGACATGCCCAAACTTACTAAGGCTTTATTATATGCGTCCAAGGTTGCAGGGCTAAGCTCGGTAAACTTGAACTTATAAGCACCTTCCTGAGCAATTTGTTTGCTTGATAGTAAGCGCTGAAAAACAGCGTTGGCGTCTTCGCCCCCGGTTATTCCACGTAAGGCGCGTGTGCCGCCAGCTTCAGCGGTAATACTTTTAGTTAATTCACCTTTGCTGAAATATTGGCCGCCTGCTCCCACACCATACAGCTCGCGCTGCTTCATAATCAGCTTATCTAAAGCCGACATTTGAGTGGTAGCTGATCTCTCTGTTGCAGTTGCCTCAGTTGCGCTGGCTTGAGCACTAGCTTCTTTGGCGAGAGTTTCCTCTCTAATCTTCTGAGTTAATAAATCATAATTTTCCGCGCTGGCTGAAATACCCGGAGTAACTGGAGGTAATTTAGCAGTGCTGGCCTGCATTTTAGTCCACTCATCTTCCAGTTCTCTACGAGCACGTCTAGTTTCTTCTAGAGATGCTAATTGACCGGATTTAAACCCAGTACCAGCATATCCGACAGAAGGTGGGGGCGTAGTAGCCTGTTGAAGACGAGTTTGTAGCTCTAATTGTTCGCGTTGCATCTCAGCATTCATTTGAGCAAGATCAATACGGTGCTCAAACATGGTTTGCTGTGTAAGGTTGCTAGGAACATAGCCACCTGTTACTGCCCCTGCCTGTGGAGTAGCGGCAGTACGCATAGCTGTAATTTGTGTGGTAACCTCAGCAATTGTTCCCTTTAGGGCATTTAATGCAGCTGTTGCTTTGCTGGTGTCACTCATAGCAGCAATAGCTGTCTCAGCTGAAGTAGACAAATTTTGTAATTCTAGACCAACTGCACTGATGGCGGCCATCGAACCACCCTCAAATGAGGACTTCAGTAAGACCTGCAAACGGGTGAGGCTGGTTTCCACACCGGGTATGGTCTGTTGTAATTCTCTCAGTTTGCCTAGAATCGAATCAATGTTTTGTGCCATTCTTAATTCTCAATTTCCCACTCAGGAATAGATATTTCCGCAGTATTGGGATTTCCTGCACTTAAGTTTTCAATCCACATTTCCAATTCCGCAGAATTGTCCCAGATGCTTTCGGGTGGGCGCTTCTCTTTTGGTAATTCAAGAAAACTGTCTACTTGCAATGCTTTGCGTATAGAAAAGCTGATGGTATAGGGGTAGTCTCGTATACTAATCAGACGCTTGTCCAAGGGCTGGCCTAGCTTGGTGGCAAGACCGACTCCGGCTCGGAAGCTTGGGATTTTGTAGATTCTTTTAAACTTATAGTGCTCATCTCCAATTCTGCGTAACCCGCTAACAACTGGTTTTTTAACAGCTCGGGTTGTGCTGCATAATCTTGATAAGATTCGAATAGATGTTTGCGAAATCTATCATCTTCATACGTACCCAAAACCACGCACATTTCAATAAATCTTGACTTTAATTCAGAGTCACAGAGAGCATCAATTCGCATATTGATAGCACGGTTACGAAGTGACTCTGTATCAATCTGCTCAAGGTCGGCTTTAACGGCGTCCATTTCCTTGATCAGTGTTTTGCTGTATTCTTTTTCTCGATCTGCTTCCCACGTGCTCCATTTTTCGGCAAATTCCTCGTGTTCTTCCGTGGTAGCATATTCTTCGGGTTCCGTTGGTTCGGCATAGTAGAAGGTTTGGTCAATCTTCTGCCGAACGCTGTCGATACTATCAACAAGAATCAATGTAATTAGGGAATCTCGTTCCAAATCGTCAACGGGCTGAATAAGGGCTATGTGCTCGTCGGAATTGGGGTCACGTAATTTAACCCGCATCTCACGGGATAAGCGTAAGGCGGACATCCTAGCTTTCTGGATGTCTAAATCTCCCACCAATCTCTGGTTGACCTGCATTACGACCTCACCTTGGAGATTCTTTAACCCAAGGGGGTGTGACCATGTGAACAGTTTTGAAATTAAGTCTCTTTGATCCATTTCTCTCCTAGAAAAAACCAAAATGGGGCTATAACACCTTGAATTGTGCTATAGCCCCTTTGTGTTACCCTTTGATGCTATCCT
>Ga0316628_100003138_pt1 | contig 12613 bp, 8 predicted proteins | sample OWC_Aug_M2_C1_D5_FD_207648 | JGI IMG/M metagenome (GOLD analysis project Ga0316628, IMG submission 207648) | Wetland soil microbial communities from Old Woman Creek delta, Ohio, United States - OWC_Aug_M2_C1_D5_C | ecosystem: Environmental > Terrestrial > Soil > Wetlands | place: USA: Ohio...
TTGCTTGCCATTCGATTCTTCCATGGCGTCATTGCACAGCGCGCCACCGGCCAGCAAAAGACCGAATCCGGAACGCCGAATGTCTTCTGCAGGCGCCTTATCATCTGTTCCGGACTGAAGATATTCGGGGAGTTTGAGAATGCGATCGGCAAGGATAAGTTCCGCAACCGTCATGCGGTTTTCGGTGAGCGTCCCGGTCTTGTCCGAGCAGATTACAGTCACGGAACCCAATGTTTCGACCGCGGAAAGCTTGCGGATCAGTACGTTTCGCCTGAGCATGCGCTGCGCGCTGAGCGTCAGTGCAATCGTCACCACCGCCGGCAGCCCTTCAGGAATGGCAGCGACTCCGATGCTCACAGCCGTGAGAAACATGAGCCTCACCTCTATTCCCCGGAGCAAACCGAGCGCAAAAATCACGGCGACCAGAAATGAGGCGATCACAACCAGCCGTCTTCCCAAATGCCGTAGCCGCCGCTGCAGCGGATTCGGTTCCCGCTCGACGGTCTGAAGCAGACCGGCGATATGCCCGAGTTGCGTATCCATGGCGGTGGCCGTAACCACGGTTAATCCCCGTCCGGCGGTCACGAACGTTCCCATGTAAACCATATTGCGGCGGTCACCCAACGGCAGATTTGCCTGATTCAAGGCCCCCGCACTCTTGCGGATCGTTTGCGATTCGCCGGTCAGTACGGACTCCTGCGTCTGAAGGTCCGCGGTTTCCAGAACGCGGCCATCCGCCGCCACCACATTGCCGGCTTCGAGAAACACAATGTCCCCGGGCACCAATTCAACGGCTGGAACATTCCTGATTTCGGCGCCGCGCCGTATTCTTACGGAGGGCACCGCCAGTTTTCGCAAGGCAGCCATGGCCCTCTCGGCGCGATACTCCTGAACGAAGCCAAGCAACGTGTTGAGAACCACGATGACGCCAATGGCGACGGCATCTTTATAGTCACCCATCAACGCGGATGCGGCAGCGGCCACAATCAGGATGACGACCATGAACGCCGTCAACTGCTCCCATAGAATCCGCCAGGCATTCCTCATGCCGGTTCCGGCAAGTTCGTTCCGGCCGTATTGCATGAGGCGGCGAGCCGCTTCCGCTTCCGTGAGTCCCGAAGCCGCGTCCACACCAAATTGCTGCAGAACAGCGGTGGAATCGTGTTGGTGCCAATCGCTCATAGGTGCCTCATACGTGACTCAAATTGAATCTGAGCATTCGTGTCGCAGCCGGTGCGCCAGGTTCAGCGACACTCAATGATATAGCCGCACGCGAAAGGAGAATCATGGAATTGGTAAAGATCGGGAACCAGCGAATCAACGATTCCGCGGGATCGCGTATCTAGCACATAGCAAAGACGATAGCAGTGAGGAGAAACCATATGAACAGGGACATGAAGAATCGATTGAATTGGCCGATATGAATAGTGATGTGTCTGTGATTGGCGATGAGCAGTACACGCTGCGCGTCCCTGGAAGGCGTTTCCAAGCCCGAAGAGCGTCCTTCTGGAATTGAAAGGGAACAAAAAATGAGAAAGACAGAACTGATCGTTGTTCTTTGGCTCACACTCCTATCCGCATCGATAGCCTCAGGGCAGTCCGGGGAAGTAAGCGCGCGCATCGCCACACAATCCAGCGCCAGTTCCCAGGCCAAATCCGCCACAGTGCGATATGACCTGGCTCAATGCATTGATTACGCGCTAAAAAACAATAATGGGAGCAAGATTTCGCGCGACTCCGTCGAGATGGCCCTGGCCATCCAGAAACAGGCTGCTTCATCTTGGTGGCCTCAAGCCTCCGGCAGCCTCTTGGGGTCGCGGATGGATGAAGACCCGAACTTTGTCTTTCCCGCTATGAGCATATCGTTGCCGGCTAATTCTTTCGGACCGGGTTTTCCGCCCGTACCAGTTCCGATCAATGTTCCAGCGCAAGACATAAGGCTGATGAATCGGGACAACCTGATGGGATCGGTCAACGTGATGTTCCCCGTTTACACGGGAGGGCTGCGCGGTTCCAGAATCAAACAAGCGAAGTCCGGGCTGGAAGTGGCCAAAGAAGAAAACCGTCAGACTGACCTCGAAGTCGTCTATGACGTCAAGCGACTATATTACGCGGGAGTTATGGCGGGACAATTGGTTCAGATCGGCACTGATTCTCTGGCCAGGATGGAAGCTACGCTGAATCTCACGGAGCAGCTTTATAAGACCGGCAGTGGCAAGGTTAAGAAAACAGATTATCTCCGCACCAAGTCCATTGTTGAGTCGCTGCGCACGGTTGTGGCGGATCTGGAGAACAAGAAGCAGATGACGCAGGCCGCGTTGATCACTGTGATGGGCATGGATTGGAACCGCGAGGTCGAACTGGCAGACACGGAAGTTCCTTATGCGCCGCGCGACATCGATCCTGCCAGACTTGTGGAAATGGCGTACAAGTCCAACCCCCAGATTGCGAAGGTGCAAGCCGCGGTTCGTGCAGCGGAGGCCGGGATTGGCGTGGCGCGCAGCGGCCACATCCCGAAAGTCGGCGTGTTCGCGAACGCTCAACGCATCTGGAATTCCTATGACGCCGGAATCGTAACGCCGCAAAACAAGGAGAGCTGGACCATCGGATTCGGAGTCGACATCCCGATATTCCAGGGGTTTCGCGTCATCAACGAAGAGAGAGAAGCCAGGGCCAACCTGCAGAAACTCCAGAATCAATTGGCACTGCTTCGCCAAGGCGTCGCACTGCAGGTCAAGAACTCCTACCAGGACGTCTTGAAGACGCAGCAGCAACAGGCATCGGCCCGCGAAGCGTTTCAGGCAGCCATGGAAAACCGCGACTTGAACGTGCGCGCTTACCAGGAGGAACTGGTCGAAACCAGGGACGTCATCGAAGCGCAGCTGATGGAGGCGCTGTTCTCCGGCCAGTACCAACATGTGCTCTACGATCATATCGAATCTTTAGCCAAGCTGGATTTGGTTCTCGGCGGGACGGCCAGCAAATGATGCCGGGCGGGACACATTCGAGGCAGATAGGGATGATGAAAATTAACGAGAAATGCACCGCTGAAAAAGCAGGCCTGGACGCGCTCGCACACAATTCCATTTGGCGGCGTGCAATGGCCCTGCTTCTTCTCGGCATATTCCTGCCCTGCTTATCGGCCTCCGCCCAGGATGCTGCCACCGTTCCGGATTCCCTGCGCATTGGGATCACCTCAAGTATGTTCAAAGACGTGGATATCAATGATGCTCTGGTGGCAACGAAGGTCTGGGCAGAGGCTCTTTTGAAGAAGAAGGGGTACAAGTTTGCGGCACAGGCGATCTTCCTGAAAGACAAAGTGCAAGTGCTGGAAGCTGTAACCAACAAAAGCGTGGACATGGTAGCGCTGCAGCCGAGCGAGTATCTGGAGTTGCCCGCCGGCCTGCGTATCGAACCCGTGTTCGAGTCAGCGGTGCGAGGACGGATCGGAGAGAATTGCCTTCTGCTGGTCCACCGGCAAAGCGGGATTTCGACGATTGAGGATCTGCGAGGCAAGACCATCTTCCAATCTACCTCGCCCTACTCCAGCATTTGCGGCGCGTGGCTTGAGGATCTGGTCGTGGAACGGGGGGTCGCGACCTCCGAGGATTACTTTAAGAGAGTGATCAATGCAGGAAAGCCTTCCCAGACCATATTGCCGGTCTTCTTTCACACGGCCGATTCGTGCCTGGTGGCCCGCGGGCTGTTCGAGACCATGGTTGAATTGAACCCACAGCTCAAGGCGGACCTGACCGTCATGGCCACCTCTCCGCCTTTTGTGTCGAGCGTCATCTTCATGAGGACGGACTACAAGCCCCTTCTGAAAAAGATCGTCACGGAGTCGATGTTAAGTCTGCAGACGGACCCACAGGGAGAGCAGATCCTGAATCTGTACAAGATCGATAAATTCGTACCTTTTGAGGAATCCCTATTGGACAACACCCGGGATGAATTGGTGAAGCATGAAAGGCTGAAGCATACCGCCCGTACGATGGCCAAGGAGCAACCGGCCCGCTGAGGCACGTAATCCAAGGTTATCCCGAGCCTGCAATAGTGGTTCATACAAAGGCAATGTACACGAACCGTTATCACCGGACTAAATTGTTATTTCCGGGACCGCATGGCGCACCGCTGGATATCTTCGGCGGCAAGCTCGGCCTTGGCTCCTCCGCCACCCCTGTCCGGTCCGTTTCCGGTGTGTGGCATCCATCCAGGACGCCGTGGCTGCCGGCCCTGCTGATGATCTTTGCTTGCTTCTCTCTGCCATGCTGGCCTTTGCTGGCGGCCGACAAGACGGATCAGCCGCCCAGTCGGGTGGTGCAAATCGGTTTGTCCGAAAATGCTATTGAGGGTTATGTGAACCCCGAGGACGTGATCGCGACGTCCAAAATCTGGGTCACACGAGTGTTCACCGGCAAGGACACCGTGGAATATGCCAATTCCGTTCTGTTCAGGGACGACACAAGCATCGTGGCCGCCATAGCGAAGCAGGAGATAGATGTCATCGGTCTCCCAACGAATGAATTTATAGCCATCGAAAAAAATCTACTTGCCAATCCGGAGATTACATACGTGCATGCGGGGGAAGTATGGGTGGAATACGTCCTCCTTGTGAATCGCAGTGGCAATCTTCAGAATTTGGCGGCGCTGCGGGGAAAGCACATTGCCATTACCAGGGGCGGGCAAAGCGCCATGACACGCCTGTGGGGCGACACCCTGCTATTGAGCAATGGCCTAGGCCACATGGAAGGGTTCTTCAGCGAAGTCAGAGAAGTTCAGAAACCAAATCAAGCCATCATCCCCTTATTCTTCGGGCAACTGGAAGCCGCCCTGGTGACCCGCTCGGCTTTTGAGCTCGCCGTCTCCCTGAACCCCCAGATTGGGCAACACCTAATGGTTCTGGCCACTTCCCCCCGCCTGGTTCCAGAGGTCACTTGCTTCAGCAAATTCATGGACCCTGCATTGAAAGCGCGAATTCTGAGCCGCGTGCTCAAGCTGCAAGAAACACCCGGCGGGCTTCAATCGTTTACGATTTTCAAGATCGACCGATTCGCGCCTTGGAAGCCGGAATATGCGGACAACGTAAGGACGCTGCTCAAGCAGTACGCCGATTTGACGAAAAGTCAGGTGCCGCGAACTCAGACTACGAAGATATCTGCTGGAGACAAGTAATCATGGCGGCACCACAAGATTCGTCTGCTGCGGATAGATTGAGCCCGGCCACGCGGCGAACGAGCATATTGATTCGGATGGTCATGCTCTCCTGGCTCGTTACGGTCCTGACGATTTTGGTCTTTATGCTGTCGATTATCCCCGAAGAGAAACGCTCATTAATGCAGAGCCTGGAGTCAAAGGCACAAGTAGCAGCCACTTCCATCGCGAATGTTGCGGCCGGCGGGATTGTTGTCGGGGACTAGAGCGTCGTGGTCGACCATTGCGTCAAGATCGTGGGCGAGGGTGAATCCATCCCTTATACGGTGATCAGCCGCAAGGATGGCTTCTCCATCGTCACTCAACCGAACCACTGGAATATGCAGCAACTCGGAGGCATGTGGCTGCCCCCAGGTCCTCGAACCCCCTCGGGGGGCATCAAGAAGACAGAGTTCAGTAACAGCGAAGTTTACCAATATTCATTCCCGTTTACCTACTCGGGCATCGAGTGGGGATGGATCCACGTCGGGTTGTCTCTCGACCAGTACTATTCCGATCTTCGCCGCGTCTATCGACAAACCGCTCTCATTGCGCTGTCATGCATCGCCCTGGGTTTCGCCGTGACGTTCGTTTACGCCAGGCGCCTCGTGCAGCCCATCCGTCAGCTTACGGAAATCACGCGCCGCGTGGCCGCCGGCGATCTGAACGCCAAAGCGGCAATCCATTCCGGAGACGAAATTGAGAATCTGGGTAATTCCTTCAATCACATGACCCAAGGTCTTCACCAGGCCTATTCCGAACTCCGCGCAGCCAGGGACTACACCGACAACATCATCCAGTCCATGAACGACATGCTGATCGTGGGTTCCGCTGATGGGAAGATCCGTAGCGTCAACCGGGCCACCAGTGATCTCCTGCAATATGATCCGGACGAACTCGTCGGACGGGACATTTCCAACGTGTTTGCCGATGCCCCGGAACACATCGCCGCAGCCCCTCAACGCAACATGGAGATGATGTTTTTCGCAAAACGCGGAAGGATCATCCCGGTCCTGCTTTCCAGCTCTCCCATGACCTCTCCGACCGGCGAGATGGAAGGCATCGTCTATGTGGCTCTGGATATGAGCGAACGGAAAAAGTCCGAGGAGAGCAGGCAGAAACGCGATGACCAGTTGCGCCTGCAAAAAGAGGCTCTGGCGGAGTTGGCGAGTCTCCAGTCTCTACATTACGGAGATTTTGACCGGACAGTAAAGCGCATGACCGAGATCGCAGCCCGGACGCTGGGTATCAGCGGGATGCGGGTCTGGCTGTTCAGCGAAGATCGCACGTTCTTGCGCTGCATTGATTCCTACGATGCCGAGTCTGACAGGCACGGTCCCGGGGAGCCGCGCGATGCCGGCGGACATCCCGCTTATTTTGCAGCGTTGGAAAAAGAGAGGACGATTTCGGCCACGGATGTCTCGACCGATCCGCGCACATCAGAATTAAACGAATCGGACTTGGCGCCCCGTGGCATCAGCTCCCTGCTGATTGCACCCATCCGGCTGGCAGGCGAGGTCGCCGGGGTACTCTCTCACGAACATAAGGGGCCGCCGAGAATGTGGACCATTGCAGAACAGAATTTTGCGGGATCATTAGCCGATCTGGCATCGCTTGCGCTGGAGGCAAAAAAGCGCAAGGCGGCTCAAGAGGAACTTATCGTGGCCAAGGAAGCGGCGGAATCAGCCAATAAAGCGAAATCCAGGTTCCTGGCCAACATGAGCCATGAGATCCGGACGCCGCTGAATGCCGTGATCGGCTACAGCGAGATGCTGGAGGAAGAATCCGAAGGCCGCTCGCTGGCTGAAGCGGTCCCGGATCTGCAGAAGATTACGCAGGCGGGCAAGAACCTCCTGGAACTTATCAATGACGTACTGGACCTGGCCAAGATTGAATCCGGGCGAATGACCATACGGATCGAATCGCTTTCCATCTCCGCGGTGGTGCAGTCGCTTGCCACGACAGTGGAATCGCTGGCCAGGAAAAACGGCAATAGGCTGGTGATCGCAGGAGACTTGGAAGGGCACTTCCAGGCCGACAACATTCGTTTCCGGCAGGTGCTGGTGAATCTGCTGGGAAATGCCTGCAAATTCACGGAGAAAGGGACCATCACGCTGAAAGTGTGCAAGTGCGAGGAAGACACGTTTGGGCAAGCCTGGATCTGCTGGCATGTGATCGATACCGGTATTGGCATTGCGGAACAGGACTTCGGGAAGATATTCAAGCCGTTCTCCCAGGTGGATTCTTCGGCTACGCGGCAACATGGCGGCACAGGGCTGGGGCTGGCCATTAGCCGGCATTTCTGTGAAGGCATGGGCGGCCTCATCGAATTTTCCAGTAAACCAGGCAAGGGTTCGCGATTCACGGTCCGCTTGCCGATCACAAGGGTGAAGCCGGGCTCGGATCCAGTCGAACCTGTGGGATTGACAATCCACTCCGCCTAAGAATTTCTCAAGGATGGCCGATGCAAAGGATTTTAATTGTCGAAGACAATGAGATGAATCGAGACATGCTGTCGCGGAGGCTCCTGCATAAGGGATTCGAAGTGTCGATTGCCAAGGACGGCATGGAGGGACTGGCACGGGCGCGCGAGGAATCTCCGGACCTGATCCTGCTGGACTTGAGCCTGCCCTTGAAAGATGGCTGGGAGGTCGCACGTGACCTCAAGAAAGACGTTAAGACCAGGGCCATACCCGTCATCGCGCTCACGGCGCATGCCATGGCGGGAGACCGCGAAGCAACTCTGGAAGCCGGATGTGATGATTACGATACGAAACCTATCGATATGCCGCGATTGCTCGGGAAGATCGCCAAACTGCTTCCCATATTGCCAGTGCCTGAAAATTGAAATCGGCGTTGAGTAACAGTTCAGGCGATCGGCAGTCCAAGTAATTCATGGAGAGCGCACAATGACCAATTCAAATACGTTCGTGGAGCAAGAAAAATCGAAAGCGCCGGCCGAAGCAGCGAACGCCGATGAATCCCGGGACACATTGCTGATCGTGGACGACGAGGAACCCAACCGCGACATGCTGTCGCGCCGCCTGAGCCGGGTGGGATATCGTGTGGCGTGTGCTGCCTCCGGCCCCCTGGCATTGCAAACCATCGAATCGGAAAAAATTGGTGCCGTGTTGCTGGACATCATGATGCCGGGGATGAGCGGCCTGGAATTGCTCCAAGTCCTTCGTGTCACTTACTCGCCTTCGCAACTTCCGATCATCATGGTCAGCTCGATTCAGGACAGCGATCAAATCGCCGAAGCCCTCAATGCCGGAGCGAATGACTACATTACGAAACCCATCGATTTTGCGGTGGCTCAGGCAAGAATCAAGACCCAGTTAACGCGCCGCCGCACCGAAGAGGTCCTGCGCGAAAGCGAAGAACGGTATGCCCTGGCCATGCGGGGCAGCCGCGAAGGAGTCTGGGACTGGGATTTCCTGGCGGACCATGTTCGTTATTCCGTGCAATGGAAAAACCTGCTCGGATTTTCGGAAGATGAGATTGGCGATTCTCCGCTGGAGTGGCTCAGCCGTATTCACGAAGAAGACCGGCCGCACGTGGAGTCCATCCTGGCGGAAAAGAAAGCGTTGCGGAGCAGCGCGGAATTCTCCAGCGAACACCGCATTCATCACAAGAGCGGCGACTACCGGTGGGTGCTCTGCCGTGGCGCCATTGTGCACGCACCGGATGGCAAGCCCGTGCGCATGGTGGGTTCCATGTCGGACATCACGCCCAGCAAGGCTTTCGATTCCCTCACCGGCCTGTCCAACCGGACCGCCTTTGTGGACAAGTTAACGACACTGCTTCGGGAAACCGCCGGGGACCAGCGCAAAACTTTCGCGCTGCTCTTCCTGGACTTGGACCGATTCAAGGTAGTCAACGATTCGTTGGGACACGATATCGGGGACCAATTGCTGCAGACGGTTGGGAAAAGGCTCGAGGGCTCCGTGCACTACCACAAACACGAACGAAGCCTTGATAATTTGGCGCGCTTCGGAGGGGATGAATTCGCCGTATTGCTGACCGGGCTGAGCGATCCGCTCGATTCCGTGACCGTGGGCCGCCGCATTCTCGACCGAATTCGCGGGCCCTTTCAGCTTGGAGGTCATGAAATCGTGGCCAATGCGAGTATCGGAATCGCTCTCGGCGATGAAACGTACAGTTCGGCGGCGGAGATTTTGCGCGACGCCGATACAGCCATGTACGGCGCAAAATCTGCGGGCGGGGGGCGCTATCAATTGTTCGACTTCAGTCTCCGCGCCGAAGCCATCGAACGATTGGAACTGGAGAGCCACCTTGGCCAGGCTCTTGAGAAAAATGAACTGATGCTTTATTACCAGCCAAAAGTGCATCTCAAAAATGGAAATACGATTGGGTTTGAAGCCCTGTTGCGATGGCGGCACCCTGCGAAGGGCTTGATCTCTCCCAGCAAGTTCATTCCCCTGGCGGAAGACACCGGAGACATCGTCCCTATTGGAACTTGGGTTCTGGAACAGGCTGCCGCGCAACTGGTTCGCTGGCAATCTCTCTACCCCCAGGAACCTCCCTTGACTATGGCCCTCAACGTTTCCGTCAAGCAACTGCGGCACCCGGATTTCGTTGGCGTTGTCCAAAATGTTCTGACGAAAAGCGGCGTTAACCCCGCCACCCTGCAACTCGAACTCACCGAAAGCATCCTGATGGAGGATTCCGATGCCACGTCCAAAATACTCCACGAGCTTAAGCAACTCGGATTGGCCCTCGACGTCGATGATTTCGGGACCGGATACTCTTCCCTCAACAAGCTGGACAGGTATCCGTTCGATTCCATCAAGATTGACCGCACCTTTGTGCTTCGCCTCCACAAAGATCTCCGTTCAGCCGAAGTGATCCGAGGCATCGCGATGCTGGCGCACAGCCTGAAATTGAACATAACCGCCGAAGGAATCGAGAGCCAGGCTGACGCGGATACGCTGATTGGCTTGGGCTGTCACTATGGCCAGGGATACTTGTATTCAAGGCCTCTGGCCGTCGAAGAAATCGAAAGAACGGTATTGAGCGAAATCAACTTCACAACGCACGGTCCGGGAAAAAAGGCCTGACAAGCGTATAAGCCGCATGCAGCCGCGCGGCATTTTACGATCGGGGAAGACGCCTCTGGTGATCTTACTTCCCCGTCTCTCGCAGCCGGCACGAAATTACCATGCTTCAGGATTCTCCCAAGTGCGCCACGGTTTACGTTACGGCCGGAGGACCCTGGTGGTTGGGCTAAAAGTGTACTGCGCGAACCAGAAACTGGTCATCGCCGCGACTTCCTGAAGTTCTTTCCCCTTCAAGGCGCCGCTGATGGCGCGGCCTTCCAAGCCGTCCCAGGACGAATCCGTTTTCTGGTCGATCAGCAGAGTTCGCGGCCATTGTTTCTCTGACCTGGCAAACTGGTGCGCTCCTGCCAGGTACACCCTGGCGCTCAGACGGTCCGCGGTGGGAACCACCACTACAGACACGCCTTGGGCATCCGCTTGCAATAAATCGCGGTCCTTAAGATCATTGATCGACACGGCAAATGGTTTGCCCTTCACTTCGAATCCCACAACGAACTCCTTCGACGGCAGTGCACCGCCCAACACCGAGCGCCCCGTCACCCCGACCCTGGCATCGGTGCGGTAGCCCTTGCGCGCCTCGGTCATGCCGTTCTTGTCCTCGTCGGTCTGCTTGACCAGCACCTGCGTCTCCGGATGCAGCTCTCGCCAGTCTTTCCAGGTCATCACCGAGGAACTGTAATAATTCAGCTTGGTCTCCATGTATTTGCCGCGGATCGCTTTGCCCAGTCCCTGCGACCACAACGAATTCGTCTGCCGGTCAAACAACACTTTGTTATCGCGCCACAACACGCCTTCCACCCCGAAGGTCAATACCTTTCCGGAAACCATCCGCGAATACACGATGCCGGACTGGCAGATCTGGCACCACGTGATCACGATGGGGTCCGGTCCAATCGTGTCATTGATGACTTCGTGAAAGGGCATCATCCATACCGGATACGCCTTGGCCACTCCGTGCGCCGCAACTCCCATCACCGGCTCATCGTCCTGCATGAAGTCCGATTTCGCCGCGGGCACGAATGGCGGCATGGTCAGCGACGGCACAGTGTCATGCGGCTTGGAGCGCAAGATGGGCTCATCTTCGTACCGCGCTTCCTCGGTGAAGGTGCGGCCCGGAATGACTGGCGCCCGCTGTTGAGCCATCGCTATCCCGCGTAGGACAAACAGCGTGATGCCCAACAGCACCCACCTAGTCGTAAATTTGCGATTCACATTTTTCCTCCGCGGATTTTCATTTGCGCTTATTCGAGTTCAAGACACTTCCCAAGTCAACCATAGCTTTTGTGCCTTCCATGCGGGCGGCAAACCTCACCCCGAAAAAACTGGCAATTTCAGTATTCTTTCTCGCGTAGATCCGCCTGCTGCATGGTGCGCTGCGATTTTGTGTTGGGCGGCCGGGCGGCGCGATGGATTTCCCATGGGCCGTTAGTTCAGGGGCTCCACCTTGGCAATTTTTGCTTGATGATTTTCCCCTACCCAGAAAACGGAACGCGCACCCGAACGATCCACTTCCACCCGCCTTACGTTCACGCCTAAACGCGGGAGCAGGTACTGCCTGAATTCGCCGGTCTTGGGGTTTAGCCGTAGGATGATTTCACTGGTCATTGTTCCGGTCCAAGCGTACCCCTCCTGATCGAGAGCGACGTCGTACGCGCCGTACCATGGAATGGGAATCTTCCACTCCTGAAACTTTTCCGTATGCGTGTCAAACATGCCGATGGTTTTGCCGTAATACTCGCCGATCCACAGACGGCCTTGCCCATCGAGATGCATGCGTCTTGGGCCGGCATCCTTGGTGGGGATTTCGTACATCGCTACTTTCCCGGTTTCGCCGTCCAAGTGAAGCAGGATGCCGCCTTCGATGTCTGCCTCGTACAAGTTGCCCTTGGGGTCGGCTGTAATTCCGTAAATATGATGGCGCGGGCCCTTATAGTCCTTGGCCATCCATGCCGGTGGAAATTCGTTGAATTTCGTTGCTTCGCCGGTCGCCGGGTCGACTCGATAGACCACGTCGCTCGCAGTGTCCTTGGCCCAGACTTTTCCATCCCCGCCAACCGATACAAAGTCCGCCTTAACACCATCGGGAAGTGGGAAGTCGGTGAATTTCTCCGTCTTGAGGTCAAATTTCGCGATGCCGTTCCAGTCGTGCCTTCCCAGCCACATATTTCCCTGGGCGTCCCATTCCAGAGCCTGAAACCCGGAAGGATATCCAGGTTTGGTGGCGGGATCTTGCCATTCTTTGACTTCCCCGGTCACCGGGTTGAGCCGGCCGATAATGCCTTCCGCGAAGTCTTGGTACCAGGTCATTCCGGACTTGTCCGGCCCCGCATCGTGGGGTTCCG
>Ga0316628_100003139_pt1 | contig 12612 bp, 8 predicted proteins | sample OWC_Aug_M2_C1_D5_FD_207648 | JGI IMG/M metagenome (GOLD analysis project Ga0316628, IMG submission 207648) | Wetland soil microbial communities from Old Woman Creek delta, Ohio, United States - OWC_Aug_M2_C1_D5_C | ecosystem: Environmental > Terrestrial > Soil > Wetlands | place: USA: Ohio...
TTGATGGGGTGAAAGAATTTGAAAACAACCGGATCGACCGGTTACTGCGTGACATCATCGTCGATATGCAGCTTGCGTTAGACGATGAGTTCTCTAGCAGGATGACCGCGACCGATGTTCCTGAGTTCACTGATGAGATAAAATAGAGCCCTTCTATTCTGGAAAAAACGTATTATCCTTAAAAAAGTCGTTTTTTAAGGGCAATATTTTTAAAGGTTTCTGTTATTTGGGCTTCTACCTACCCGATGGCTTCGGAGGAAGACTGTGTCATATACTCGCTTTGAAAAAGCTCGCATTATTGGCGCTCGCGCCTTACAACTCTCCATGGGGGCACCGACGGTCTTGGCGGAAATCCCGAAAGATATGATAGACCCCGTTGAAATCGCGATGCTTGAGTATGATGAAAGTGCGATTCCCATTACAGTGAAACAAAAAGAGATTAAAGCGTAGATTTGAGGCATGACTATGGCGGAAGAAAAACAAACTACAGAACCAGAACAGACCATGATGGTGACTGAAGAAATCTACATGACATCTGGTGTTCATATCGGCACTCGACAGAAAACTGCTGATATTAAGGAGTTCATCTACAAAGTGCGAAACGATGGGTTATACATCATCGATGTGAAGAAAACCGATGAACGAATCAAGGCGACTGCGAAGTTTCTCGCGAAATACGATCCTTCGAAGATCCTTGTGGTATCGGTCCGTCAGTACGGGCAGAAACCGGTACGGAAGCTTGGGGAGATGACCGGGATTCAAGTGCTCGATGGTCGATTCCAACCCGGGACCTTGACAAACCCGAACGCAAAGACGTTCCTTGAGCCAGAGATCATTCTCCTGACAGACCCCTTGGCTGATATCCAGGCGTTGCATGAGGCAAAAAACATTGGAATCCCGGTGATCGCCTTGTGTGACACGAACAATGAGACGAAGTACATTGATTATGTCATCCCGACGAACAATAAAGGTCGACGTGCCCTGGCTTTGATTTACTGGTTGCTTGCTCGGGCGATCCTTCGAGAGCAGGGTAAGATCCAGTCAGATGAAGAATTCACTACGACCGTCGAGGATTTCGAAGCGGAGATTTAAACGAGTTTTTTTTAATCGTTGCTAAGGAAATTACATCAAAGGAGAAACCTTTGGAAGAAAAAATCTCTGACAACATCATCCTTATCGGTACGGCTCATATCTCTGAGGAGAGTGTCCGTGAGGTACGTAACGCTATTGAGACGTATAAACCAGACATCGTAGCGGTCGAGTTATGCCAACGTCGGTATGATTCGATTTCAAAGAAAGATAAATGGGAAAACACTCCCGTGACTGCTTTGATCAGGTCGAATAACGCGTATTTTATGCTTGCGCAGACCTTCTTATCGTCGATCCAGCGGAGACTTGGGGAGGAGTACGGGGTGGAGCCTGGATCGGAGATGTGTGCTGCGATGCAGGAGGCCGAGAAGAACCATCTCCCAGTCGCCTTGGTTGATCGTGACATCACGATAACGTTGAAGCGTGCCTGGCGATTGATGGGGATCCGTGAGAAGATCCGGGTCGTCTGGGAGTTCCTCAAAGCAATGATCGGGTATGATGAGGAGGAGCTCGAGGAGCTTGATTTGAAGGAGCTGATGAAACAGGACGTCATCACTCAAATGATGGAGGAGTTCAGTAAGATCGCTCCGAGTGCCTCAAAGGTGCTGATTTCTGAACGGGATGAATATATCGCGCAAAAGATCCATGAGGAAAGCAAGAAAGGGAAGGTCGTCGCGGTCGTTGGTGCTGGGCATCTCAATGGGATTAAGAAGCATCTGCAGAATGAGCAGCTGAACGTAAATCTGCAGGAGTTAGAGCAAGTTCCTAAAAAACGATTCAGTCTGATAAAAGTAGTAGAAATCGCTATCCCTGTGATTTTTTTTGGAATCATCGCTTGGATTATTTATTCAACAGGGTTCACCTCGCTTGATAAAATTAAAGATATCTTCTTGGTCTGGTTCCTGGTTCATGGGATTTTGGCTGGTGTTGGAGTCGCTATCGCTCGGGGACATCCGTTGTCTATTCTCACCGCGTTTGTTGCCGCGCCGTTTACATCGCTAGAACCATTCTTCGCCCCTGGCTGGTTCGCTGGCTTAGTAGAGGCGAAACTGCGGAAACCGTTGATTAAGGATTTCCAGGAGCTCAGTAAGATTGAAAGCATTCGTGGTTTTTTGAAAAACAAGGTGATTCGCCTTCTGATGGTTGTTGCCTTGGGAAATCTTGGGAGCATCATTGGAACGATTATTGCGTTGCCGTGGATTCTGAGCCTGGGGCTTGGCTAAATGTCTTAGCAGGTACAAAAAAATATATTAATACAACCATAATTATCTTTTCCTAAAGTAGGTACGTGAACAACATGAAGATACAGAGGTTCTTTCTGGGATGCGGGGCGATACTTCTCACATTATGTGTTATTTTTCCTTCAGCTGATGCACGTCCCATCGCACCTGATCAACCCGGACCCTATCAGATCGGTTCATTCAAAATCTGGTATTTCGCACTTCCCTATGGACTCTATCAAGCGACCATTCGATATCCTGCCACCTCAGACGGACCACGCACACCGCTAAATACCTCCGCAACACCATGCCCCAGCATCGTCGTCGCCAATGGACTTGCTGCCTCAGAAACGCAGATTACTTGGATTCCTGAGCATCTCACCTCCTACGGATACGTCACCTTATGCTTCACCCCACCCCATCGCGTGTCATTTGACCCCATCCAATGGGCATTGGGATTTCTTCATGGAATAACTTCACTGCAGAGGCAGAATAAACGATCATGGTCACCAATCTATCAAACTCTTGATGGAGAAACCTGGGGAGCAATTGGTCTATCCATGGGTGGTGGTGGATGCATCGAGGCGACCGGATTACCAGGGTCCCCTATTGACGCATCGGTCGCGTTAGCACCCGCTGGTTTCCCGGAGGTGTTCGCCGCAGCACACAACATCCTCGTCCCCGTCCAGCTCCAAGTAGGAACGGTCGATGGGATCATCCCACCAGACCATGTGCTGGAGATCTACACAGAGCATCTCACCAATGATACCACAAAAGAATATCTTGCGATCACTGGTGGGAACCATATCGGGTATATCGACGAGAAGTACGCATCACTAGCGCAACAATGGGGCATTGATAATCCACCAGGGATAAGTGTAGAACAGCAGCATAACATCTCTCGGACGTATTTTACCGCATGGTTCCAGTATCATCTCAGACATCTAGATGAATATTATACGTATATCTATGGAGAAGAAGCACAACAAGACCTCGAGTCCGGGGTTCTTACTGATTTACGATTCAATATCACCTAATAAATACTAATAATAAAAATAATGATAGATGAATAATCTTTTGTTTTTCGGTTTGGAGACCTGGAGTACACCGGATGAATCCCAATGGTTCTGTGTGTCCTTCACTTGTGTCAAACACGAAGCATGATGGAATAAAGGATTGGGGGAGGATGTGCTCTCCAGAGAGAGTCGATTGGTTTAGTATAATCAGTTTTTATTAGTGTTCCTTTGTATCCCCAAAAGCGAGTAAATGTTTTTATCCGGATTCTTTATAACTCGTATCAATCGGTACGACCACTATGGCTCAACGACAGAAGTTCTACACCTCTTTTCATGATCTCTCCCCCCGGGAGTATATGTATATCCCCGAAGGGACCCTCGAGGTTGGTAAACCAGGGTCGTTCAGTAAAATCGAAATTGGTCATCTGATCATCGCGATCGCGGTCCTCACCGTTGCATTTACCTTTACGTTTTCCAGGAACAATCTTCTGTTTTATCTCCTGGGATCACCGGTTGATATCGGGTCGTTTTTTTATTTTATGCCTATCGCTTTTTTAGGGATTGTCACCGCGTTTTTCATCCATGAGCTGTCCCATAAGTTTGTCGCACAGAAATGCGGGTTGTGGTCTGAGTTCCGGATGTACCCGCGAGGACTTCTCGTCTCAGTCGTTGTTGCTTTTTTTACCGGCCTTGTGTTCGCAACCCCCGGCGCGGTGATGTTCCGCGGGGATACAAAACCTTCTGAGACAGGTAGGATTGCTGCAGCGGGGGTAAGCGCGAATCTCGTGATCGCCGTGTTCACCTATGTGCTGTATCATTTCATTTTTTCACAGATGGGGTTCTGGGGAACACTGATTGGGTTTATCTGCCTGGTGAACTTGTTACTTGCGACATTCAATCTCCTCCCCTTTGGTCCTTTGGATGGGAGGAAAGTGCTTCAGTGGAGTGAACTGGCATGGTTTGTGTTATTCTCAGTGTCAGTGTTACTGCTGAGTGGGATGTTTATTGGTGGGAACCTGCTGACGAAATTTTTTACTTAACCTCTGAGGGAAACATATATATTGAACATATCAGATGGTTTGGCTGAATGAAAACACTCGGTGTGTACACCAAGGATTTTTCGTTATATCATGATATTATCAAGGGATTAAAAAAAAGAAATGTCGCCTATGTCTCTCTTGCCTCACCACAGGATCTCCCACGACGAATCGGTGTTATTTTGACGTCGCAAAAAGAATTGCAGCGGTTTGCATTAAGCAAGAAAGTAGCTGCTGATGCCTATGATTCAATTGAGTATGCGATTGATCTTGCAGTACAAAAACTTACGGGAAAGGAATTGTACTCGAAGATCTCCATCGGGATCGACCCGGGGGAACGACCGGGAGTTGCGATCGTCTGTGACGATATCCTCCTTCAGAAAACCCAGGTGGACAGCCCTGAACGGGTGGTGTCCGAGGTGAAACGTTTATTAAAATGTTACCCATCGAAAGAAACCATCATCCGGATCGGACATGGATCCGTGATTAACCGGAACCGTATCATCAATTCACTCATCCCGTTAGAGGTTCCTATCGAGATTGTTGATGAGACACGGACGACACCAGCACAGCAGAAACGACGATCTGTTCGGGATAGCGAAGCAGCAGCAGCGATTGCATTGCTCTCTGGTGGCCGGGTGCAATCCACACTCCCCATTGAGACTTCGCGAGGGGCGATTAAAAACATCCAGCGGTGGAGCAGGCAGCTCAGCGAAGGCCGGTTTACGATCTCTGAGAAGACAGCGCTGCAGGTCTTAAAAGGGGAACTGAGTCTTTTAGAAGCGGTAGAGGAAGAAAAAAAACCAACCTAAGATATCAGAGTGAATGGTTTGTAGTTGTTCCAAATGCAAAAAAATGAGAAAGAATCACCTTCCATAGGGAGAGAACCCTCTTTTTGAATCCTCCTATTTTTCGCTCTTCGTTTCCCTCCTTTTTTGAGAAGGAACGCTTCTTTCTCTGATCTATTGAGATCTGTTCCAAAAACCTTCGTTATCTGTTTTAACTCCTGGAAACTAATAATTCTCTTATACACCTTATCGATAAATGCTCGTGCTGCTACGTCCTCCTTCTCTTCAAGATAAAGACATTCCGATTGTATATGCTTATTCTATGGATTGTCGGAAAATATTTTCGCAATGTCATGTAACGACTTTGAAAGTGATTATAGGCAGCTAAAACATATCCTTTCGTTAACAACTCTTGAAGCATATCAAGTGTTTTCCCTCGTATCCCAGGTCATCCGCAGTTATTACTAGGAACATCTTTCGTCCAATAATATACGGTAGCAGACGCAACATGAAGCTCCTTTGCTATCTGAAACTTCGTTTTCCCAGCTTTGACTTTCCTTCGGATCCACGCTCTTTTCCCTGGAGAAATATATACTGGATTTCGTGTCATCACTAAAGAGTGTAAAAAATTCTATAAAAAGATATGGAAAATCAGGCGATAACCACCTGACTTCCGATGTTTTTTTACTCACTGCAAGAATGTTTTGTTACGTTTTGCTGAACTGCCACCAGGCTTCAAGATCCATATCATCATTGGCTCTCAGGATGTTCCCTTCATGGTCTCTAAAAGCAGTGTAAACTCGATAGGTGCCTGTGCCGTGTGCCAGATCCGATGCTTGTACCAATCCGTTGAAGATCGTGTCGAGTGCGAGTTGATTGCCGATGGTGATGGTCCGTGCTGTGGTTTCATTGATGGCGTCGTTATCTATAAGCCATTTAGCCTGTGAAATGTTGTAGAACTGAACCTGGATAAGGAGATATCCTTTGATATCCGTTGATCCAGTGTTCTTGATCTTCGACTGGTTCCGATAGACAATGTCTAGTCTCGGGGGACACATACCAAGGAATTCGCTCGAATACACGTTGGCATACTCATTTCCTGTGGGTTCGTTTCCATTGATGTCCCAGCTGCTCCGCAGGCTAAGCTTCGTTGTTCCACCCTTAGTTATCCAATTCAGGTTGCTCACTTGTATATCATTGTACCCGTTTGTGAACTTTGAGGTATTCAATGTCCCGCCGTTCCCGGAATAATCATTCTTGTTATAATCACCGGATTGCATTGGGTCATGCGGATAAGTCGGTTGTCCGTTCTGAATCGTGATGTCGAAATCAGTAGCTGAATAATCATCCTTCTTGTAGAGGGAGAGTGTCGCGTTATCAAGGTATGCATTGGAGGGTAATGCGGAGGTGTTGAAGAATACGAACCCTCGGTAGATGGAATACGTAGCAGGCATGCCAGGCAGGCCAGCAGAAACCATCTTCTGTCCGATCGTGATGTATGCTCCAGAGCTGTTGACGGTGCCGGTCGATGCAGTTTGCACTGCGTTGTAGTTGGTGTCGGAGTTGTAGATGTAACCATCGCTGGAGGTTGAATACACGGTCAATGTCGGGTCTATCACCACCGGGAACGTCATCGCATTCAAATCGGAGACCTTCAACCCGGAGAGGAGATAGGTGTTACCGTTCAGATGCACGATGCGGTACGTCAGTTTCTGCCGCACCGATTCATTGTTCAGTTCGTAGGCCTCACCGAGGGGCAGGGCGCATTTGAACTGCCTGAGCGCGTTCTTGAATTCAACTCCATTATCTGAGATCGTGATGTTCCCATCAAGCAACCCTGAATCATTATAAAGATTGAGGTTCTGATAATCCAGCTTAGTGATGAACACGAGATACGAGCTTGCATCATTCAAACCGTACTGTGATGGTGGATGATTCTGCAACACGGCCTTTGTCGTGTTGCTAAGAGTGATCTCTTCTTTCAGCCCGGTGTTCCCATAGCTCCACGTGACATCGGTACCGGTGAAGATACCAGGATACGTAATGGAATAGTTATTGGTTTGTCCCTGGCTGCTCTGCACATTCTGCAGATACTGATACGTCCAGTTACTCTGAGGATCAACGTATCCGACACCAACGAGCTTACTTCTGACGGCATGAGTGGTGGGATCGTCTGATCTATTGTACGTGAATGCGACCGGCCAATCATTCTGTGCATTAGGTTTGAAGTAAACACCGAATAACCCACGATCATTCCCTGTCCGATACCCGTAATTGTAGGCAGGATGATTACTTGTGAGTTGACGGAGGGAGTTGTTGATCGGTGTCCATGTGCTGTTGTCTTCCTGGTAATTTATTGGTCCAGTTGAGACCTCGAGAATGTTCTGCCCTGTGATTGCGTTGTAGTGTTCATCCCAGGTGAGCCCCCGACCAACCAATGTATAGTTTTCTAGTGGGTTCGGCGGGTCGGTGATGTTGATGTATTGATTCCCACTATAACTATTTCGCAAGGTGGCGATGCTGATGGATGCCTCCGCAGAGACATGGAAATGATGACCGCTGCTGCTGTTGCTGTTATTGGAATGATCCGTAGCCCAGATAGTGAAATTGTACTGACCGGTCTGCCAAGTAGAGCTGAAGACGTATTGATAGGTGTTCCCCGTTGTATGCGACATCGTGTAGTTCCCATGCGTATGATCCGGATACGTGATGTTGACGTTCACAGTGTTGACACCGGATCCTGAGTCGGTCACGTTCGCGGAAATGGTCACGTTAAAACCTAAACCCACGGTATGCGGCGATGCGGAAACAGTTGTGATCTGCGGGTCGAAATCAATAGTAACAGCCCGCACCTCGGTTGCACTCATATTTCCCGTGGTATCGATCGCATGAGCGTAGTACGAGTATGTGCCTTCAGTGAGACCCGTGAAATTATGATACAATTGATACAACCCGTTGTTATAGGAGGCGTTGATCTCCTCACGAGATAACGCTCGGTTGTAGAGCTGCGGCTCATCAAGCATACCAGCAAAATAACACCAACCAGGCGTTTGCCCATCATAAGCGAGACAGGTGTTTTGCGCGTTCGTGATATTATATTCCGTGGTCACCAACTTACTATCAGTGTCATAAATTCCGTCAACATAAAGAGAATAATATCCATCATGGTGCACATAGGCGAGATGATGCCAGGTGTCATCAGTCACATCAATAGTCCCCTTCACCTCCACATAATCTTCAGATGACTGAGAGATAAAAAGGTAAGCACCTTCGATAACGCCGAAACCGTACCCTTTCCAATCCTCTTGAGCGGGCTGGTTTGTGAGAATCACCCCGTTCCCCGAGTAGGATGATGTATGGCTTTTCTCCCAGACCATAAACGTGAAATCACCGCTGCCAAGATCCAAACTATTGCTGGTGCCGACATCTACGTATTGATTGGTTCCATCGAACTCCAGTCCTTTCCCATATTTCCCGGATAAAATATTGCGCCTGGCATCTATTCCATTTTGGAATGTTCCGAAATTATCGAACGTTGAATTATCATATACTCCAGTGTTATTATAGAAATCCATCAGCCAGTAACCCTTCAGGCTATTATCCCAGTCGATGAACGCGGAGGTGTTCAAAGGATCAAGGACGGTCACGTTGACATCTGTCCATGAGTCATTGGAAACGGTGTTATTCGCTGGCGTTGTTGTTGCATATAAAAGGAACGGTGGAGTCGGGATTGTAAAAGAATATCCAGTGGCGCTGTTCGTATTATTTTCATGATCAATCAGCCAGATTGAATAATTGTAATCACCAACAATATCGGTGTCATTGAACATATATGAATAGACGTTATTAAATAGATGAATCATCGTATAGTTCCCATAGGTTTGATCTGGGTACGTGATGTTAACAGACACTTGATCGATGCCACTGTCCGAGTCATCGATGAATGCTGCAAGACCGACGGTAAACCAGTTCTGATTGATGGTGAGTTCATGGGTGACCAGTTGTATCTCCGGTGGCGTCTCATCAGTATGAATAGATAGGAGTTGATAAGAGGTATCGTTGTTCGATTGGTTATCCCGAACAGTGAGGGTGACGTTATACACCCCTGGTGTCGTGTAGACATGCGTAGGATTCTTCTCATACGATTTCACACCGTCGTCAAAGTCCCACGTCTGGTTCGTAATCGAGTATCTCCCGATCGACTGATTGATGAAAGCGATCGTGTTCCCTGGCGGGATGCTTCCATTGTAGTTAGTGATGAACTCCGAATGAAGGTTTTTCGTTGTAATGGTTCTCGTAACGTTCACTGAGGATGTGTCGACATCGGTGACGGTAAGGGTGACATTATAGTCGCTGAGAACGGTGAAGGTTTCCTCGGTGTTTTGCGTGTAGCTCGTATACTTCTCTGCACCAAATGAACAGCCGATAAAACTCCAGGTCCAATTCCCGGGCTCCTGTACATTCCCATAGATATAACCGTAATAGGTTGATGGTTGGCTGACCACGGCGACATAATCTTGAGAGGTCATGTCAAAAGCAGCAAACTGTTGCAAGAACAAATTTAAAGGCTCTGACCAGTTGCTAGCTGCGCCGTATTGGTCGATTGCACGGACCTTGATGCATTTATATTGCCAGAAATGGTAAGCATGAGATAGCGTACAGTTGGTTCCGGAAGGGTAGAATCCGGTGATTTCATACTGATGGGTAGTATTTGCAAGCCAATCCCATTCGTACTGTATCTGATCTTGATTTGGGTCTGTAGTGTTTGCCGTGTAGTTATATTCATTGAGTGCCAGTAGTAGGATGGCTGACTCTGTTGGTTTGTGCGGGGCGGCTGGAGGGTCATTGTCTCGTGGGGAGAGACTGTAACATTGTGAGTTATTATAGTCGTCTTCAAGGTTGGAGATTTTGGTTATGAGGTTGATCCTTCCGGTGGAGTTGTAGAGACTGAGTCTGAGCCAGTAGTTTCCTGCTTCGTTTCCTGGCGGGAGGGTAACGGTGATGGTATCAGTGATGTTTGCCGGGGTGACGGTATAATTCATGCTTACATTTGCATACGTTACTGGTTCCGAATAATATTCCGGCCAGAGCGATGCTATTACTTGTATCTTGTCGTTCGGAAGGATTGTATGTATGGTGAAGGTTGCGTTGATGGAATCATTGATGGTGTCGTCATCGTATGGTGAGTCAACTACTTGGTATGAGACATTGCTGAACCAGCAATCTGGGTTTACCGTGAAATATTTTGTGATATTCCATGCAAGCTCAAAAGTCACATTGACATCATTTCTGTCAATATATTGAAGGGAATCACCCGACGCAAAGTTGTTACCTGTTCGGTGATATCCATCCCAATCGTTACCCTTCCCAAAACAAATGGTGTTAATGGTTTCGTTGTGAGTATGCCAGACATAATCCTCTGAACCACCACCGCGTTCTCCATATACCGTGAAATTGTAGAGATTGTTGGTTCTTTCTTGATAATTTGTCTGGTTTTGTCCACTCTCATTGAGAATTGCTTTTGTATCGGTATTATTTGTATAAATCTCAAGCGAATGTTTTTCCTCTGAAAACTGATTATTATTGAATCCTAGTTGGTCGAAACCTATGAAATGGAGATAATTATACTGTCCGGGTCCGGTTCCATAGGAATGACTGTCGACGTAATGCTGTGCACCCCGCATCCCATATTCCTCTCCAGTGGTGAAAAGAAAGGTGAGATTGTATTTCGGGGTGATGTTATTGTCATGGAAATATTTTGCAATGCCAAGGAGAATCGCTCCACCTACTCCGCTATCCCCCGGAGTCTCTCCGTACCACCCATCCATGCGATTACTTAGCACGGCTATGGCATTGTTTGGGCTCTTGGTAATGTTTCGATAGGCAACAACGTTATGACTAACGACTCCCGGTGTCGTGTTAGTTTGTCGTCGGTATTCCTGTGTAATAAATCCAGTGACTTTCGCAGTGTTTTTATTATCAATTAAAAAGTCTCCAACGGAGTCGTTTACTGAAAACATCGGTATCCACCATCTATTGGAAAATGGTTTTTTAGATGGATTGAACCATCCCCAATCCCTTGTTGTATGGGTCATGAAATGTGTATCACCAAAATCTGATAAAATAAGCCCTATACAACCTCCGGGTAAGTTCGTTTTATTCCACCAATATGATAATATATGAAAAGCTTGTAATCGTAAGAAATCATAGTATGAACCTTTAGGTATTGACCATTCGGTAGATGGATCTGATGGTGCTAAACGTTGAACCACACCTATCCATTCATCCAGAGGCAAACATGACGTATTGCTAAAGTTTGAAAATGTTAATATATCGTCACAGAGGATGTTATCTACAAGATAATGATACCCGTTTGTAATTTGATTCATTACGTATGAAAAGTTATTCTCCACGGCGCTGTTCACTTTCGTTATAACTAAGTTTGAATTAGTACTTATTGGATATGAATAACCGCCAAGTGTTGTATTTGCGATGAGAATGCAACCAAGTGCAGAGGTAACATTCTCTATTTTATCCTCGCAGGAAGGATCCTCATGCATGATAAAAACATAGCCGTCCTGATTTTCTGGTATAGATTCATTATTTTCGAGGTAAACTGCTAATCCAATCATGGGGTTGTCTCCGTTTAGAATTTGACAGGAGACGTTTCGATGGTCAGGGAAAATTTCCCAGTAGAAGAGGTTTACTTTCTTTATTGATATATTTTCGAAAGTGAAATTCTGATTAAGAGAGTCACCAGGATTATTTGGAAGCAGTGTTGTATTTATACCTACGCCTATTGGGAATGATTCATTAAATGGCATGTTTCTATTGAATGAATTATCGTTCCATATGGCGAGTTTATAATTTTGGATGTCGATTTTACTGGAATATTCTTTTGGACTTCCATCGGAATCAAGACCATTTGGACCAGAAATATAACCTATAGTTAGATTTGTATATCCAGTTAGATTACATGGTGTACCTGTTCCGTTCATATTTGGCTCTAATATCTCGTTAATAGTATAATTCTCCCCTGCAGTTGCCCAAGCTCGTCCTTTAGGTATTCCATTTCCACCATTTTCAGACCAATTTACATCGTGGATGACATTACCAAATTGTTCTGTCAAGTTCCAAACATAGTCATAGTCAAGATTTATTACACCATTTTGTATTTCTTCACCGCTTGCCTTTACATTACTAGTTTCCGAAAATAAAATCGCAGGCATCGAACTAGAAACCATCATTATGATAACAAAAATTCCAACTATTTTCCTCTTCATTTTATAACCTCCACCTCGTATTCATTCGTTATATTAATCAAATCATTATTCTTAATATTTTCTATATTTTTAAAAGATACATTACCTTTTTTTTTTTTTTTATATTTTTTAATAATTTTAATTTTTTTTTTTTTTTTTTGTGTTTTTTTTTTTTTTTTTTTTTTTTTTTGTTAAACCCC
>Ga0316628_100003140_pt1 | contig 12610 bp, 7 predicted proteins | sample OWC_Aug_M2_C1_D5_FD_207648 | JGI IMG/M metagenome (GOLD analysis project Ga0316628, IMG submission 207648) | Wetland soil microbial communities from Old Woman Creek delta, Ohio, United States - OWC_Aug_M2_C1_D5_C | ecosystem: Environmental > Terrestrial > Soil > Wetlands | place: USA: Ohio...
CCAGCTACTTCGTCCCGGGTCCCCCCGGTGCGCTCGATCTGCCCGGCGTCGCCCGGCTCGTCGCGCCGCGTCCGCTGCTGCTTGTCAACGTGGTGGATGAAAGGGCGCAGCGGTTGCCGCTCGATGAGGCGGCGCGGGAGTACCAGCCGGCGGAGGAGCATCTTCGCGTCGCACTGGCCGACTCGCCCGCGGAGTTGCTGCGGGAATACCTGCGCCAGCTTTCCGGAAACTGATCCGCCGGGGCGCTCCCACAGTATGTGAGTACCTGCACCATTCAACCCTACCCGCGGAGGGACCGCAGGGTGTAGAGTGGTAGGCAATTCATGGCTGGGTATGCTGTCTTTGGCAGTTTGTGCGCCCTCTTGGCGTGTCTCGGGCCACGCTCCGCCGCGGTGCAGCCGTCGCCGGGCGCGCCGGATTATCAAAAAGACATCCAGCCGCTGCTACGGGCTTCCTGCTATGGGTGCCACTCCGGGCCGCAGGCCATGGGCCAACTGCACCTCGATTCCAGAAAGCTGGCCATGGCGGGCGGTTCGTCCGGCCCGGTAATTGTCCCCGGGCATAGCCAGGACAGCCGGCTGATCGCGCGCGTACTAGGCCTCGGGCGCGCGCCGCGCATGCCGCTCGGCGGCAAGCCGCTGACCGACGCCCAGATTGGTCTGCTGCGGCGCTGGATCGACGCCGGCGCGGTGTGGCCCGAAGACCCTCACCAGCCGGAGCCGGTGGCGCGGAAACATTGGGCCTACGTGAAGCCGGTGCGGCCCGCCGTGCCGCAGCCGGCCAAGGCGGCGTGGGTGCGCAATCCCATCGATGCTTTCATCCTCGCGCGGCTGGAGAAGGAGAAGCTGGTGCCCTCCCCGGAAGCCCCGCGCGAAGTGCTGATCCGCCGCCTGAGCCTCGACCTGACCGGACTGCTGCCCGCGGTCCGGGAGGTGGACGAGTTCGCCCGAGACCGCAGCCCGGACGCCTACGAGAAGCTGGTTGACCGGCTGCTCTCCTCACCGCACTTCGGTGAGCGCTGGGCCCGGCCCTGGCTCGACCTCGCGCGCTACGCCGACACCAACGGGTACGAGAAGGACCGCCGCCGCTCCATCTGGAAGTACCGCGACTGGGTGATCGACGCGTTCAACCGCGATATGCCGTTCGACCAGTTCACCGTGGAACAGATCGCCGGCGACATGCTGCCTCATCCCACCACCGCACAGCTCATCGCCACCGGCTTTCACCGCAACACCATGTTCAACGAGGAAGGCGGCGTGGATAAGGAAGAGGCCCACTGGGAAAACCTGGTGGACCGAGTGAACACGACGGCCACCGTCTGGCTGGGCACGACGCTCGGCTGCGCGCAGTGCCATAACCACAAGTTCGACCCGTTCACCCAGCGGGAGTATTACCAGTTCCTGGCGTTCTTTAACGGCTCCGCCACGGCGGTGCGCGATTACGGCGACACTTCCACCAAATACATCGAGCCGGAGCTTGACCTGCCCACCCCCACCCAGGAGGCCCGCCGCAAGGCGCTCAAAGGCGAGATCGCGGGCCTCGAAACGCGGCTGAAAACCGGCACCCCCGAATTGCAGGCGGCCCAGGCGAATTGGGAAAAGAGCGTCCTCGCGGCGCCGTCGCAGTGGACGGTACTCGATCCCGTCACCGTCACCTCGACAGCCGGAACGACCCTCACCCGCCGCAAGGACGGCGCGATTCTGGCGGGCGGCTCGAACCCCGCCGTTGACGAGTACGTGATCGAGGCCAGGCTGCCGGCCGGCGGCATCACCGGTATCCGCATCGAGGCGCTGCCGGATGCCAGCCTGCCGCGCGGCGGCCCGGGCCGCGACCCCTACGGCAACTTCTTCCTCAGCCACGTGGAGGCGGAAATCGCCCATGGCGCCTCCGCGCGGCCGGTTGCCTTCCGGGAGGTGGCGGCCGACGACGGACGGATCGAAGACAAGAAATTCCAGCAGCTCTGGGCCGTGGATGCGTCGCGCGAGGATCGCCGCCTGCCGCGCCAGATCGTCCTCATCGCCGAGCCGTCCGGCGCTGCGGCGGATACCCTGCTGGTCCGCATCCGGCAGAAATCGGAATTCGGCGGCCAGGGGCTGGGCTGTTTCCGGCTGTCGGTCACGGCATCCGCGGAGCCCAAGGCCATCGTGGGCGTTTCCGCGAAGCTCCGCCCGGCGTTCGAGACGGAGCCCGCGCGGCGCACGCCGGACGAGCGGCGCGCGCTGGAAGAGTACTACCGCTCGGTGGCGCCTTCGCTGGCCGACGCGCGGCAGCGGCTGAAGCAGCTTCGCGGGGAGCTCGACAAGCTCGCGATCGTCAGCACCCTGGTCATGGGCGAAACGCCCGGGTTCGAGCGTCCCGCGGCGGTCATGCGCGTCCGCGGCACGTTTACCAATCCCGGCGAGCGGGTTTACGCGGCGGTTCCCGCCGTCCTGCATCCGCTGCCGGAGTCGGCCATGCCCAACCGGCTGGGTCTCGCCCGCTGGCTGGTGAGCCCGGACAACCCGCTCACCGCGCGCGTCACGGTGAACCGCATTTGGGAAGCCTATTTCGGACGCGGCATCGTGGAGACCAGCGAGGATTTCGGCTCGCAGGGGCAGCCGCCGGCGCATCCCGAACTGCTGGACTGGCTGGCGACGGAGCTTGTTCAGAACGGCTGGAGCCTGAAGAAGCTGCACCGCCTGATCGTGACTTCGTCCACCTACCGGCAGTCCTCCGCCGTCGCGCCGCCGCTCCTGGAGCGCGATCCCTACAACCGGCTGCTGGCGCGGGGGCCGCGCTTCCGCGTGGAAGCCGAGATGATCCGCGATATAGCGCTGGCCGCCGGCGGGCTGCTAAGCCCCAGGATCGGCGGCCCGAGCGTCTTTCCGTTCCAGCCGGAGGGCATCTGGGACCTGCCCTTCAACGATGACAAGTGGACCCTCAGCGAGGGCGAGGACCGCTACCGGCGCGGCATCTACACGTTCCAGCGGCGCACCGCGCCCTATCCTAGCCTGTTGACGTTCGACGGCACCAGCCGCGAGGTCTGCACCGTACGGCGCACCCGCACGAACACGCCGCTCCAGGCGCTCACGGCATTGAATGATCCGGCGTTCTTCGAAGCCGCGCAGGCGATGGCCTTGCGCATCGTGCGGGAGGGCGCCCGCGACGCGCGTGCCCGCGCCGAGTACGGCTTCCGCCTGTGTGTGGCGCGCCGGCCCAGGCCGGAGGAAGTGGACCGCATCGTGGGCGCGCTCGACAAGGAGCGCACGTATTTCGACGCGCACCCCGCGGAAGCGGCCAAGATCGTTCGCCGCACGGAACCCGCCGGATCGAACCCTGCCGAACTGGCGGCATGGACCATGATCTCTAACGTGCTGCTCAACCTCGACGAGACGCTAACCAAGGAGTGATGGCGTGAAACAGCGGGAACTGGTCGAAATCACGCGCCGGCAGTTCTTCGGCGGAGGGGCATTCGGTATCGGCACGCTGGCTCTCTCGGCGCTCGCCGGCCGCGACGCGCACGCCCGGGAGCGCAGCCCGCTGGCGCCCAAACCGCCCCATTTCGCGCCGAAAGCCAAGAGCATCATCTACCTCTTCATGGCGGGCGCGCCCTCCCAACTGGACCTGTTCGACTACAAGCCCAAGCTCAGCCAGTTCGACGGGCAGCCCTGCCCGGCCGAATTGATTAAGGGCGAGCGCTTCGCCTTCATCAAAGGCACGCCGACGCTGCTCGGCTCGCCGCACAAGTTTTCGGAGCACGGCCGCTCCGGGGCCCAGCTCTCCAACCTGCTGCCGCACCTGGCGGGCATCGTGGACGACGTGGCGTTCGTGAAGTCCATGCACACCACCCAGTTCAACCACGCCCCGGGACAGATCTACATGAACACCGGGCACCAGATTCCCGGCCGCCCGAGCCTCGGGGCGTGGTTGAGCTACGGCATCGGGAGCGAGAGCGCGGACCTGCCCGGGTTTGTCGTGCTGCTCTCCGGCAAGAGCCAGCCCGACGGCGGCAAATCGTGCTGGGGCAGCGGCTTCCTGCCCACGGTTTACCAGGGCGTGGAGTTCCGTTCCCAGGGCGACCCGGTGCTGTTCCTTTCGAACCCGGAGGGCGTGACGGCGACCACGCGGCGGCGCTCGCTCGACCTGCTCGGCGATTTAAACCGCACCCACCAGAATGAAACCGGCGACCCCGAGATCGCCACCCGCATCGCCTCTTACGAAATGGCCTACCGGATGCAGACCAGCGTCCCCGAGCTGACCGAGCTTTCGAAAGAGCCGCAGGCGATCCACGAGATGTACGGCACCGAGCCGGGCAAGCCCAGCTTTGCGAACAACTGCCTGCTCGCGCGGCGCCTGGTGGAGCGGGGAGTGCGCGCGGTGCAACTGTATCACCGGGGTTGGGATACGCACGGCGCCAGCAACAACGAAGATATCGTCAACAAGCTGGCCTGGCTATGCCGCGAGACCGACCGCGCGGCGGCGGCGCTGGTGAAAGACCTGAAGCAGCGCGGGCTGCTAGACAGCACGCTGGTCGTCTGGGGCGGTGAGTTCGGCCGTACCCCGATGAACGAGGCGCGCAGCGGGTCGAAATTCCTGGGGCGTGATCATCACGCGCGGGCCTTCACGATGTGGCTGGCCGGCGGCGGCATCAAGCCGGGGGTCACGGTGGGCAAGACCGACGACGTCGGTTACAACATCGTCGAGGACGCCGTGTCGGTACACGACCTGCACGCGACCATTCTGCACCTGATGGGGCTCGACCACACGAAGCTGACGTTCCCGTTCCAGGGCCGGCAATTCCGGCTGACGGATGTGGAGGGCGAGGTCGTCCGGAAACTGTTGGCATGAGCGGGGAGCTTGAGCTGAGAAGAGGGGGACAAGTGAACTCCAGGCGGGATTTTGTGAAGCGCATCGGCTTCGGCGCGTTCGCGGCGGCCACGGCGCGGGCGGCGGCAGTCACGCTCGGCGGCGGAACCCACACGTATGAGATGGTTCCGGACTGGGGCCCGCTGCCCGGCAGCGTGCGGTACGGCTATACGCACGGCGTCGTGGTCGATTCCCGCGAGCGCGTCCTCATCCACAACCAGAGCAGGGACGCGGTCGTGATCTTCGACAACGAGGGCAGGTTCGTAAAGTCCTGGGGAGCCGATTTCGAGAAGGGCGCCCACGGGATGTTCCTGAGCCGGGAGGGCGGAACCGAGTTCCTCTACCTTGCCGATTACGCCCGCCACATCGTGGTGAAGACCACGCTCGACGGCGAGATCCTGTGGACCCTGGAGTACCCCAAAGAAGCCGGCATCTATGCCAGCGAGCAGCAATACAAGCCCACCAATGTCGCGGTGGCGCCGAACGGCGATTTCTACGTGGCCGACGGCTACGGGCTGAGCTGGGTCCACCAGTACGACGCCAAAACCGGCTACATCCGCTCGTGGGGCGGCAAGGGCAGCGAGCCCGGCAAGCTGGATTGCCCGCACGGCATCTGGGTGGATACGCGCGGCGCCGAGCCGGTGCTGGTGGTGGCCGACCGCGGCAACGCGCGCCTCCAGAAGTTCACCCTCGACGGGCAGCACGCCGGCTTCGTCACCGGCGAGCTGCGCCGGCCCTGTCATTTCGATCAGCGCGGCGAAGAGCTGTACATCCCGGACCTGCACGGGCGCGTCACCATCTTCGACCGCAATAACCGGCTGATCACGCACCTGGGCGACAACCCGGACGTCTGGAAGCGGAAGGGATGGCCGAACATCCCGCACGAGGACCGCACGGCCGGCAAATTCATCGCGCCGCACGCCGCCTGTACGGATGCCCGGGGCGATCTGTACGTGGTCGAGTGGGTTTCCGACGGCCGCGTGACCAAGCTGCGGCGCGTGGCATAGCGAACCATGGGAGCCCGCCATACTGTCGTGTTGGCGCTGGCCGCGTGGGCGCCGTTCGCGGGCGCCGCGTCCGGCCCCGTGGACTTCGACCGCGAGATCCGCCCCATCCTCTCGGACAACTGCTTCACCTGCCACGGGCCGGATGAAAAGCAGCGCATGGTCAAGCTGCGGTTCGACACCAAGGAAGGCGCCTTCGCGGACCGCGGCGGATACCGCGTGATCGTTCCCGGTAATGCCGCCGCCAGCCGCATGTACCAGCGCATCAGCGCCCCGGATAAGACGAAGCGTATGCCGCCGCCGTTCGCCAACCGGACGCTGACGCCGGCCCAGATCGAGCTCATCGGCCGGTGGATCAACGAAGGCGCGAAATGGGAGCCGCACTGGGCGTTCCTGCCGCCGCGGCGCCCGCCGCTGCCGCGGGTGAAGAACCGTTCCTGGCCCCGCAATGCCATCGACGCCTTCATTCTGGAGCGCCTCGAAAAGGAGGGGCTCGCGCCTTCGCCCCAGGCGGACCGGGAGACTCTGCTCCGCCGCGTCTCCTTCGACCTGACCGGCCTGCCGCCAACGGCGGAAGAACTGGACGCCATCCTGCGCGACCGTTCCCTCCGCGCCTATGAGAACGCCGTGGACCGCCTGCTCGCCTCGCCGCGTTACGGCGAGCGCATGGCCATGGAGTGGCTCGACCTGGCGCGCTACGCGGATACTCACGGCTATCACATCGACAGCCACCGCGATATGTGGCCCTGGCGCGACTGGGTCATCGCCGCCTTCAACCGCAACCTCCCGTACGACAGCTTTGCGCTGGAGCAGCTTGCGGGCGACCTGCTGCCGGACGCCACCCCGGAACAGAGAATCGCCACCGGTTTCAACCGCAACCACATGATCAACTTCGAAGGCGGCGCCATCCCGGAGGAGTATCTCAACGAATACGTGGTGGACCGCGTGGAAACCACCTCCGGCGCATTCCTGGGACTGACGATGGGCTGCGCCCGCTGCCACGACCACAAGTACGACCCCATCAGCCAGAAGGAGTTCTACCGTTTCTACGCCTTCTTCAAAAACGTCGATGAAAAGGGGCTCGACGGGCGCCGGGGCAACGCCGAACCGATCCTCGCGCTGCCCTCGCCCGCGCAGCAGGCCGAACTGGCAAGCCTGAAGCAGGGGATCGAGAGCCGCGAGAAGGAGATGCACGACGCCGGCATCCCCGCGCTCGAAGAGCGCTGGGAGAAGACACGGCTCGATACGCTGCTGCCGGCGCCGCAAGACGGCCTCCTCGCGCACTATGAGCTGGACGGCAGCCTCTCCGATATCTCCGGCCATTACCGCCACGGCAGGACGCTCACCGGAAGCGTCGGCACCGCCGCCGGAGCCGTGGGCAAGGCCGCGGACTTCGACGGCGAAACCCGGGTCGAGTTCGGTGACGCCGGCAGCTTCGACCGCGGGGACGCCTTCACCCTGGCCGTGTGGCTCAGGCCCACCGGCCACACGGAAATGGCCGTGCTCCAGAAAGTGGAGGACGCGGCCACCCGCCGCGGCTACGAGCTGCTGCTGGACCAGTCCGAAGCGGTGCCGGTGCTGAAGCGCGGCTCGCACCTGACCCTCAGGCTGACGAGCCGCTGGCCCGCCGATGCCATCGAGGTCCGCACCCGCGAGAGATTGATCGACGGCACGTGGACGCACATCGCCATCGCCTACGACGGTTCCGGCAAAGCAGCGGGCCTCCGGCTGTACCTCGACGGCCAGCCGCGGCCGTTCGAGGTGCTGCGCGATAGGCTCGCCGGCTCCATCCGTACGGCCCGGCCGCTCGAGACCGGCAACAAGACCCTCGGCAAGACATACCGCGGCCAGATCGACGACTTGCGCCTTTACAGCGCAGCGCTGGCCGCCGCCGAAGTCGCCCGGCTGGCCGCTGAGGAGCCGCTCCGCGCCGCGCTCCGCGTCCCGCCCGACAAGCGTTCCAAAGAGCAGAAGAAGCAGCTCCACGAGTATTTCCTCACTTACGATGCACCCGAGCCGTTGCGCAAAGTGCATGCGGAACTTGCGGACCTGCTCGCCCGGAAGGAGCGCCTCGAGCGTGAGATCCCGACCTCCATGGTGATGAAAGAGCTGGAGAAGCCGCGTGCCTCCTACGTGCTTGGGCGCGGCGACTACCGCAACCGCGGCGAACAGGTTGTTCCGGGCGTTCCCTCCTGCCTCCCCCCGATGGCCAAAGGGCTGCCGGACAACCGCCTGGGCCTCGCGCGCTGGCTGCTCGACCCGGCCCACCCGCTCACCGCGCGCGTCGCCGTCAACCGGTACTGGCAGATGTATTTCGGTACCGGCATCGTCAAGACCTCGGAGAATTTCGGTTCGCAGGGCGAGCCGCCCAGCCATCCGGAACTGCTCGACTGGCTGGCCACCGAGTTCATCCGCACGGGGTGGGACATCAAGGCCATGCAGCGGCTCATCGTCACCTCGGCAACCTACCGCCAGTCCTCCCGGGTGACTCCCCAACTCGCGGAGAAGGACCCGGAGAACCGGCTGCTGGCACGCGGCCCCCGCCTGCGGCTGCCCGCAGAAATGATTCGCGACAACGCGCTCGCCGTGAGCGGGCTCCTCAACGGCCAGATGGGCGGCCCCAGCGTGTTCCCGTATCAGCCCGCGGGCATCTGGGAAGACATCGCGTACGGCGACGTCTACTCGGCGCAGACCTATTATCAGAGCCACGGCCAGGACTTGTACCGGCGCAGCATGTACTCCTTCTGGAAGCGCACTATGCCGCCCCCGGCGCTCATCACCTTCGACGCGCCGGACCGGGAGAAATGCACGGCGCGCCGCACCCTGACCAACACGCCGCTACAGGCGCTCGTGCTGATGAACGACCCGACCTATATCGAGGCCGCCCGCGCCCTCGCCGAACGCATGATCGCCGCCGGCGGCAGCGACCCGGCGCGGCGCATCGCCTGCGGCTTCCGCCTGGCCACAGCACGCAAACCGAAGCCTGCCGAAGTGCGTATCCTGCGCGACCTGGCGCGGCACGAGGCGCTTCATTTTTCGGAAGACAGGAAGGCCGCGCTGGCTCTTATCCGTGCCGGAGAATCGCCGTTCGACAAGAAACTGGACGTCGCGGAACTGGCCGCCTGGACCACGGTGGCCTCCACCATCCTCAACCTCGATGAAACCATCACAAAAGAGTGAACCCATGGCTTGCGAAGACGAACTGAGGCTGGCGCTTACACGGCGGCATTTCTTCGGCGGAGCGGGGACGGGGCTCGGGGCCGCGGCGCTGGCATCGCTGTTGAACCCGTCCCTGTTCGCCGGGCAGGCGCCGGTCGATCCCAAGACCGGCGGGCTTGCCGGGCTGCCGCACTTTCCACCCAAAGCCCGCCACGTGATCTTCCTGCATCAATCGGGCGGGCCCTCGCAGCTCGACCTCTTCGACTACAAGCCGCAGTTGAAGAAATATAACGGCACCGAGTTGCCCGCTTCGGTCCGCAACGGGCAGCGCATCACCGGCATGACCTCCGGGCAGAGCACCCTGCCGGTGGCCGCCTCGATCTTCGGCTTCAGCCGCGCCGGCAAGTCCGGAGCGTGGGTGAGCGAACTGCTCCCGCACACCGCGAAAATCGTGGACGACATTGCCATCGTCAAAACCCTGAACACCGAAGCCATCAACCACGACCCCGCCATCACGTACCTGCAGAGCGGCAGCCAGCAGCCCGGCAGGCCCAGCATGGGAGCGTGGGTGAGCTACGGGTTGGGGAGCGAGAACCACAACCTCCCCGCCTTCGTGGTTATGATCTCGCAGTCCAGCGGCCTCAACGTGGACCAGCCGTTGTTCTCGCGGCTTTGGGGCAGCGGCTTCCTGCCTTCCAACCACCAGGGAGTGAAGTTCCGCTCGGGCGGCGACCCCGTTCTCTACCTCTCGGATCCCCCGGGAATCGACCGTCCCACCCGGCGCGGGATGCTCGACGCCCTCGGGAAGCTGAACCGGATCAACGCCGCGGTGTGCCGCGATCCGGAGATTGAAACCCGCATCGCGCAGTACGAGATGGCTTTCCGCATGCAAACCTCGGTTCCCGATTTGGCGGACCTGTCGAAAGAGCCGGAGGAGGTCTTCGAGCTCTACGGCCCGGACTCGCGCAAGCCGGGGACGTATGCCTACCAGTGCCTGCTGGCGCGCCGCTTGGTGGAACGCGGCGTCCGGTTCATCCAGTTGTACAAGCGCGGCTGGGACCAGCACAACGACCTGCCGCGGGACCTGCGGCTCCAGTGCCAGTCCGTCGATCAGCCCTCGGCGGCGCTCGTCACGGACCTGAAGCGGCGTGGACTGCTCGGCCAGACGCTGGTGATCTGGGGCGGCGAGTTCGGCCGCACCGTCTACTGCCAGGGCAAGCTGAGCGACACAAACTACGGCCGCGATCACCACCCGCGCAACTTTGCCATGTGGATGGCCGGCGGCGGCATCCAGGGCGGCGTCACCCTGGGAGAGACGGACGACTACGGCTACAACGTGGTCGAAAACGGGGTGCACGTGACCGACTTGCAGGCGACCATGCTGTACGCCCTGGGTGTCGATCACACGCGTTTGACCTACCAGTTTCAGGGGCGGCACTTCCGGCTCACGGATGTGCGCGGCAACGTGGTGAAGAGCCTGCTCGGCTAGCCCGATTGGGCGCGGGTCAGCGCAGCGCCAGCGTGAGTACCGTCTCCCGCCCCGCCGCCGCGGCGGCCTCGGCGGACGCGCGCCGGTTGCCGGCCTGCGCGGTGACCACCACCCGCCCCGCCGGCACGGCCGCGAAACTGAATGATCCGTCGGCGCCCGAAAGCGCGGTCTTGTTGGTGCCCCGCGCGAAGACGAGCGAGGCGCGCTGTTCGGCCGTGAACTCGCCGGCAGCCGGGATGGCGCGCAAGCGCAGCGCGGCCCCCGCGACGGGAGCGCCCGCGGCATCCACCACCCGTCCCCTGACCGTCGAGCCGCGCCGGCTCACCAGCAGCACGACGCCCGTCATCTCCGGCGCGCGCAACATCAACGTTCCACTCGATGACGGCAGCCTCCCTTCGGTTTCCGCGTGCAGCACGAAAGGCCGGCCTTGCGCCACCACCGGAAGGGTGAAGTAGCCGAACGGGTCCGCCGCCTCGCCGCCGGCTTCCTCGGCCAGGCGCCACGCGCGGTTCTCCCCCCGGTAATCGAGCCACACCCTGGCTCCCGCCACGCCGGCGCCCGTCTCGTCGAACACGCGGCCGGAGACCGTACCGGCCGGCGCCAGCATGAACCGCACCGCGGCGTTCTCCGCGCCGGCGCGCACCAGCACCTGCCGCTCCTCGGAGACGTAGCCTTCGGCCCGCGCCACCAGTAGCGCCCGGCCCGCGGGCACGTCGATCGCCGCCGCGCCCGCCTCATCGGCCAGAACACTGTTCATGCGCACGGCGCCCCCGGCGGTCACCGCCATCACCTCGCCGCGCAGCGGGCGCGCTCCTTCCCCGGTGATCCGGACCGTCACCCGCCCGCTTGTCTGCCCGCAAACAGTTGCCGCTCCGCAAAAGGCCGCCAGCAGCCATCGCTTCATGGTCTTACCCTCCCTCTCACCAGCAGGCGTACCTCGGGTCCACTTGCGCCAGTCCCGAGCAGGCGCCGTACGGATCCGAGAAATAGCCCCAGTTAGAGACCATCGCGAACTGCGCACCCACCTTCGGCGGCCACGACGGGCTGTCGTAGAGGTTGGGGCTGACCCACTCGCTGCCCGCGGCCGCGCATCCCCACGGCGAGCAATTCAGCGGCACCCAGGTCGCTGGAAAGTAGATGGTCTGCACCAGGTCGTCGCAGCAGATCGGGTCCAGCTCGTAAAGCGTCATGTAACTGGACCCGAGCCAGATACCCTGGAAGTCCCGGCAGCCGCCCGTGTCGCAGAAACCGTCGCCGTCGCTGTCGTAGGGGCAGGTCGAGGGCACCGCTCCGTAATAGGTCCCGAGCACGTTCACGCCGGCGGTGCTCGCCTGCGCGGTGCAGCTCGCCGCGTTATAGAGGGAGCAGTTGGGCGCCTGGTACTGCGCCGTGTCCGTGCAACTGTTCCACTCGTACCAGCCGTCCTTGCAGTCCGTCTTGCAGTTGCCCCAGTCGTCGCACACCCAACTGTTGCGGCACCAGCCGTCGAACTGGTGGCCGTTGCGTTTGGCCGCGAACGGGGAACTCGCGCCCCAGTTGCCGAAGGGCGCGCTGTGGATGCTTCCGGGGCATTCCGCGTGGACCGGGCCCATCACCAAGCGCGCGCTGTTCAGACCGGCGATGGAAAACGCGCACGTCTGCGCCTGCCCGGAAGCGGCCGCCCACGCCCCCGCCAGCAGCAGGCAGGCGCTATGCTTCCACTTCATCTGGCACCTCCCAAGATCCGCTCTACCGCCGCGTCCAATTCGGCGGCGGTCGCCACAGGCTGCCGGTTCACGAAGAAAGCCGGCGTCCCGGCCACACCCACCGTGCGGCCTAACAGGATGTCCTTGCGCACGCGCTCCAGCGCGCTGTCGCTCGTGAGGCACGCCTCGAACTCCGCCGCGTTCAAGCCTGTGCCAGACGCCGCGGAGCGCACCAGCGCCTCGCTCAGGGGTTCCGTGCCGGCGAGCAGCCGGTCGTGCATCCCCCAGAAACGGCCCTGGCGTTCCGCGCACACCGCCGCACGCGCGGCGGGTAACGCCTGCGCGTGCTGCTCCAGGGGGAAATGCCGGAAAACCAGTCGTACGCGCCCGGGCCACCGCTCCAGCACCCGTTTGAGCGCCGGCTGCGC
>Ga0316628_100003142_pt1 | contig 12606 bp, 8 predicted proteins | sample OWC_Aug_M2_C1_D5_FD_207648 | JGI IMG/M metagenome (GOLD analysis project Ga0316628, IMG submission 207648) | Wetland soil microbial communities from Old Woman Creek delta, Ohio, United States - OWC_Aug_M2_C1_D5_C | ecosystem: Environmental > Terrestrial > Soil > Wetlands | place: USA: Ohio...
CAATAAACCTGCTAAGTTATACAATGGTGGGCAGATGAAAAGAATGAATCCGATCGTATCACGATACCTGGCAGTGCATTTGGACGGCAGCTTTTTTATCGCCGCCGCCGTGTCGGTGTGTTTTTGTTTTTCAACCATGCCCATATTTTATAGTATTATAATTGAAATGTCAATAATAAATTCGTATTTTTGTTAATTTTTCTTGCAAAAAATTGAAAACCAGGATGATATAAATGAAAAACATCGATTTAAAAGCGATGGGAAAACGCATCAAGGATCTGCGCCGGCGACTCGGATTAAACCAGGAACAATTGGGCCAAAAGCTAAAATTCTCCAAAACCACCATCTGCGATTATGAAAAAGGCAAAACCGTACCATCCTTCGAGTTCCTTTACCATTTTTCCGAACTAACCGGGGTCAGTCTCGATTTCCTGGTCAGTCCCGGTTTCGATCTCACCCGCCCCGGTTTTGATACCCAGGCCGAAGCCGGCAACAATTCCCCCTTTGGTAATTATTACCGGGAGGTCACGAACCTCCTGGATTATATGAAAAAGTCTCCCCTGGTTTTGATGGCTGTAATCACCATGGCCAATGATTACATCTACAATAATAAGGCCCTGATAGAGAATAACATTAAAATGGAAAAAGAAAAAAGGGAGAAAGAGAATAAATTCGAATCTTAAGGATCAAAATCGGGACCAGGCAAAATTGTCCTTAATTAACGGTAGATTTAGGTTGAAATAACCGATTGATTGCAGTAAAATCTGTTTATGAAATTCGAAAAAATAAAAACAAAAATCTTTTCGATCGGATGTGTGATCGTATCAGGAATTGTTTTTCAATTACTGTTTTCTATGAAAACAGGGAATACATCTACGGGTTTGCAAATGGTTTGTGAAGTTCCCGTCTTTATGTTCAACAACGACAGCGATCAAAACACCGGCGAACCCGACCATTCCGATAAAATAATCGATGGCCCCAATGACCTGCTTGATTTAACCCCTATTATTATTCGGCAAATACCCGGTTCAAAACCCTCCGCTAAGTGTTATATCTCCATCTCCGCACCCGCCCGCCCATACGTGCATTTGTTCTACAAATCCGGTGAAAACTATGTTTATATTGAAAATAAGGAGAAACAAGAATTACCGATTGATTTATTGCGGGAGGCAGATATAGAACTTCGCATCGAAGCCAATTCTTATGCCTGCGCGGAATGGGATGGGACCGCAGCCGTTTCAGCCCTGGTGGAAGACTCCGGCAAGACCTTCAGCGGTTCTGTCCGTCTCAAGGTTGCGCCTTTTATTCTCCTGTCCGCTGTCCAAAAAGCACTGAGAATTTACGTTCGCGATTTCCCCGGTAAAAATGAAAAAATGATCCATGCCCTAAAAGAATTAACACCGAAGATCGGAGTTGAACTTAAGATCATTGGCGCCGATCATTACGATGCCTGGAATATCTGGCTGCAAGATGTCATGGAAGTGGGGTATTCCCGGACCCCTTCCCGGGTCCTTCACGTGGTGCTAAACGCCAACCGGGGCAAGTCCCTGGATGCCATGCCCAAACAGGAAATACTGGGACCTGATCACGGCTGGTTTAAATGGAGCGAATTTAAGCCGGGAACCGGGGCAGGCAGGGGCGGCGATTCCTGGCTGGACTGGTATGGCAACCTTGAAGTGACCCCACCTTTGCCGGGAAAACCCTTTGGACGTATTCTTTACGGATACAACAAAAATACCGGCCGTTCATTGAATCCCCAGATCGTAAAAATGCTGGAAGCCCAGGGCGTGCAAACACCGCTTATTAAAATGCACACCGGCTGGCTGCTGATCAAACATGTGGATGAGATTTTTAATTTTATCCCGGCAAAGGAAGGAAAAGGATTTAAAATCCTGGTGCCTGATGTGACCATAATGTATCGACTCCTGGAACAATGGCAAGCCGAAGGAAAAGGTGAATTAACTCTTTTCCGGGATTTCATGGAAAATGTCACCGTATCTTCTTTAATAAAAAATCAATCGCTGCGAGAGTTTAATACCCATCTCCAGGTCGATGAAATCGAAGCCAATATCAAGGCTATAAAACAGGAAACCGGGGTCCCGGACGATCATATCATTCGTATCCCCGCCCTGTTTGAGAAAGCGCATGAATATGCCGCAGCAATGATGCCCAATATGGTCAATTCCGCATATATGAACGGTCATATTCTTATGGCAGACCCCAAAGGGCCGGTTTTTGCCGGTGAAGATTTGATCCAAAAATATGTCTTGCAAGTATTAAGTAAAGAAGATGTAATCGTTCACTTTATCGATGATTTACCCTACCATAAATGGGGCGGGAATGTCCACTGTGCCACCAATGTAACCTATCAACCCTACGAAACTGCCTGGTGGAAATAGAAGCCTGCCTGTATCTGCTTTGAAAATAGCCACCAAGACACCAGGGCACCAGGTTTAAAAAAAATAAAATTCCTTTGTGTCTTTGTGCCTTTGTGGCAATAATTTTCATACGTCTCCGGCTGTTTGTTATTTTTGGGCCAGTGAATCAGTGAATCAGTGGGTCAGTGGGTCAGTATACAGATGAAAGAAAGAAGGGTGGAAGGTGGAAGGTGGAAGGTGAGAAAAAGGCAGGAAAAAATAAGACAAAATTTTGGAACACGAAGAGAGAAGCCAGCAAGCATTATCCTCCGGGTTTTTTATTTACTAAGAGCTAAGAGCCAAGAGCTAAGAGCTAAAATAATCTGTATCTTCTGCGTCATCTGTTTTTATGTGCCAATGTACCAGGCAAATTTCCGTTTATTAAGGTTGATATTTGCCTTCTTTTATGCTAATATAGAAAAGAGGTGAAACATATGACCTTACAGAAACTTTCGGTGAAATTCCCTGAACCGATTCAATTTCCTGAAGGTGTGGACGGGCAAGATTTAGTACTCCATTTAATCGCGTGGTATTTTTATTCTCTTGGGAACAGTGATTACGCCCTAAAGCTCACTGGAGAATCCCCGATTGAATTGGAAAAAAGACTGTTGGAATATGGATTCTCCAGGAAATGGATCGAGCGAATGGATTCCGGGTCTATACGAAAGAAAGTAGAGGCAATGGAAATTGTAAAAGAGGCCGATGCACTTGCTCAGCAAAGAATAAATGAAGGTTGGCAGGAAGAGGATTTTAAAAAAGATTTTTTGCGTGTTCAAGGAGAAATCGCTGGACTTTTATCGAAAGAAGAGGATGAACAAGGAAAATAAATCCGGTTTTTGGGTGGTGCCTGATACCAATGTAATTATCTCTGCCGAACTAGCAAAAGATCAAAGAAGCCCTAACAAGGATTTTATAGAGCGTTGGTTGGATCATGAGTTTATTGTTCTTTTTTCTGATGATACGAAAATAGAATATGCGATTAAATTGAGGGAGAAAAATATTCCTAAAGAGAAGATAATAGCATTGTTAGCAAACCTTACTATGTTGGGTAATAATGTAGTGGTAACACATTATCATTTAAAATATTACCCGGAGGACGAGGATGATATTTGTTTCGTCCTTTGCGCTGAAAATGGAAACGCAACTCATATTGTCACCTATGATAAACACCTTTTAACGCTAAAAGGAAAATATAGATTTGAAATCCTTCAAATAGTCCCATTTTTAAGTGAGTTGAGAAAAGTTCTTGAAACCAAAAGGAAAGAAAATGAATGATTGAACCCCAATAGGGAACAAAAGTAAGGAACAGCCCCTCTTCAAAGTTCTCCCCAATGACTAATGACTAATGACAAATGACTATATAAAAGGAAAAAGGGTTACTTAAATATCCTGGCAGAGGCGGAAGCCCAAATCGTTGTAGTAACCGGAGGGCTTGTAGTAAATGTAATAGGCAGGCCCGTGGCCCCAGCGGGAGGCACAGCGCAGCTCCCTGGCTCTATCGTACCAACTGCCGCCCCGAAACACACGATAGGAACCGTTGTTGGGGCCCATGGGATTTTTTAGAGGTGAATTTTTGTAGTAACCTGCGTCAAACCAATCGCTGCACCACTCCCAAACATTTCCAGCCATATCCAACAGTCCGTAAGGAGATTCACCGGCCGGATAAGACCCGACAGGTTTGGTATAGCCAATATTACGTATAAAATTTGCTAAATTTTCATCTGGTTCACGGCTGCCCCAGGGATATTTACGTTGGTCGTTTCCGCGGGAAGCCTTTTCCCACTGCGCTTCGGTAGGCAGTTTGAATTTAAAGCCGATTTTATCGGATAACCATTCACAGTAAGCAGCAGCTTTGTTCCAGGAAACATAAATAGCCGGACGGTTTTCTCTGCCCCAAACTTCATCGCCCGGTTTTTCTATTTTAGTATCATCACAATATTGATCGAATTGAGCAAAGGTAACCTCATATTTACCCATCCAATAGCCATCCAGGTAGACTTTATGAAAGGGGGTTTCATTTTTATAATATGAATTATAATCGTTTTCACCTACTTGATCGATTAACCATTTCTTTTCCTCATCTGTTTGACCCATCATAAATTCGCCGGCCGGGATATAAACCATAATGATTCCATCTTGATAATACGCTTCCCAGTATCCACTTTTATTTTTATCAACTTTTTGGGCTATGGAAATCACTTTTTTTACATCTACCGGCATACCCGTCGCTTCTTTTTTATTTTCTATGACCGCTTTTATTTCTTTAGCAGCAGGTATAATTTGATCTGCACCAGGTTGTTTGTTTATTTTTTCTTTTTTGATGGGGATTGCCGATTCCAGGCCCAGGTGCCTGGATACTATCTTCGCCAAATTTTCAATATGCTTTTCCAGGGGTGGTGTAAAGGCATGCATCCACTGGCAGCGGACTTTCAGTAATTTCAACTCCCTCTGTGGGTAAACCTCCTGGATACGGAAAGGTATAATCGTTTTATCTTCATCCAGGGCCAGTCCGATCTCATCCTTCACCCATTTTGATTTCTCCGTATTAGCAGAAAAAACCAATATAATTATTTTTGCCTGGTCAACCGCATCGATGATCGCACTCATCCAATCATCCCCGGGTAAAATATCCCGGTGAGCGATCCAGCAGCCAATACCTTGAGATTCCAGCTCAGAACAAATTTGATCGGCCACCTGGCGATCAGAGGTGGTAGAATAAATGTTTTCACTGGCATAGGAGATAAACACCTGGTGGCTGGCGGTTCCAGGTTCTTTCACTCCGGTTGTCATCGCTTATGTCCTCCTGTCTCTACTGCTGCAACCTTTTCCTGTTTTTTTTATAGATCATATTTTAAACGAAAAAAATCCTATTTGCAATATGCAAAATTAGTGGCAGCCATAGGACTGGTTGTCTCAAAACACCGGGTGAAATCGGTTGACAATTATGCTGTTTTCAGTAATAATTATAGATAAATTTATTCTAAAAAAGGAAAAAAACTGGAAGATCATTATTTTTTTATCGATGAAAGTGGGTCAAAGATATGGGAAACCCCATATCACAAGAAATTTGTTGAATCGCCTCCTATTAGAGACTCCTCAAACATAGATTTTTGGAGAAAAAATTACTTAGTATTAGCAGGTATCCATATCTCCATCAGGAAAATCGCTGAACTTAACCCGGTAATTAATGAATTAAAAAAGCATTTCTTCGGTACAAAGTATGTTGAAATAAAGTCGGATTGGCTAAGGAATCCATTTAAAAGAAAAAAGCGGTACCTCGATTTTTTTGGAATATCAGGAGAGAATTTGATGGATTTCATTGAAGAATGGTATAAAATACTTTCTGATAATTCAAAAACAGTTCAAATTCAAGCTTTTGTTCTTGATAAGCGCTTCTACAAAAAAAGAAAATATTCTCCCCTGCAAATACTTACCCAGGTTCTTTTTGATCGTATTGAGATGCATCCGGCAGAAAGAAGCTTCATTGTATTTGACCAAATGGAGAGTCACATACATTCTCAAAAAAGTGACCAGGGAACAATATTAAAAATATCAAATCGTGAAATAAATCTTGGCTCCCTGCAAAAAAGATATACTCACGTTAAGCCGAAATTTGAAAAATCAAAAAATTCAAACTTTATCCAGTTGGCCGATACTGTCGCTTATAATATTTGGAGACAATTTGTCAACTATGGCGACTGGTGGGATGAAGAAAGGGAAAAAGAATCAAAAATGTATCCTTATTTTCAGAGAATCATACCGAATTTTTATCATAAAAACCGGCAGATTCAAGGTATTGGGATTATAAAAGTTCCTGATCTGAAAAAAAGATGATAGAATGAAGATTGAAAGGGAATGGGGTCAGTCCCTTTCGGTACCACCATACGCTGAGAGGGTGGCTAGGTGTTCCCACCGACTGACCATATGTATAATAATATGAAAACAATAAAAAATCAACTGGTTATCGTAAAAAAATAAAAAGATAATTTGCCCTATATACAAACAGAGGGCGCGGAGCGCCCCAAAGGGTAAAAGGGTAAAAGGAAAAAGGGTTACTTAAATATCCTGGCGGAGGCGGAAGCCCAAATTGCCGCCGCGATCGGAGGGCCCGTAGCTGTTGCGATCGGCGCAGCGCAAATACCTGGCGTAGCCGTCCCAACTGCCGCCCCGAACCACAATATGGGAACCGCTGTTGGGACCCGCAGGTTTTTTTAGCGGTGAATTTTTGTAGTAATCTGCTTCATACCAATCGCTCCACCACTCCCACACATTCCCGGCCATATCCAGCAGGCCGTAGGGAGATGAACCTGCCGGAAAAGACCCAACAGCTTATGTCCTCCTGTATTTAGTGCTGCAACCTTTTCCTGTGTATTAGATATTATATTTTAAACGAAAAAAATCCTATTTGCAATAGTGGAATTCGGGCGAATACAAGATTCGCCCCTACAAATGCTTTTCGGACGGTCGTAGGGGTGAACCTCGTGTTCACCCGGCGTCTTGAGACAGCCTGCAGGGAGTTGCCCCTGCATACCCGGTAAATATCTGCCGATCGTGGGGGATTTAAAAGGATGTAGGGGCGGGTCTCCGTGCCCGCCCTTTTAAATTTTCTTTCTCTTATTGCCAAAATAAGAATTGTTTCGTGTTTTACCTGTTCTCTACAAGATTTTTAGATTCGCATTTGTCGGTTTCAAATTGCAGGGTAATGTGAGAGATGCCGTGATTATGTTTTAACTTTTCTTCAACAATAGTACATAATGAAGTGGTCTGGCTTACCCGCATATCGTCCACATCGATATGAGCTTCAAAATGAATATCATGTTCACCCAGTCTCCATACATGAACATGATGGATATTCTTTATCCCGGGGATATTTTCCAACTCGTTTTGAATATCCTCAATAGAAACACTCTCCGGTGCCCCCATCATTAACACATTAATGGATTCTTTTACGATTTCAATGCTCTTTATCAATATATAAACGGATATTAAGATAGTCAACAAGGGGTCTACCCAGTACATCCGGAACAACTGGATACAAATTCCTCCCATAATCACTGCCACGCTGGAGACTGTATCTCCCAACAGATGCAGGTAAGCGGAACGGATGTTGATGTTATCCTGTGATCCCTTTTTTAGCAATAATGTACCCACCAGGTTGGGAATGAGCCCGATGCCGGCAACCAGGATCATCAGCCCCCCTTCGATATGTTGGGGTGATACGAATCGTTCATAAGACTCTTTGAAAAGGTAAATAGATATGGCAATCAGGATCCCGGCATTAAAAGCGGCAGCGAGAATTTCCGCCCGCTTCAATCCAAACGTGTATTTAAAGGTTTTAGGGTGTTTTCCTAACCGGATGGCAATGTAGCTAATGATAATGGCAATACCGTCGCTGAAATTGTGAAGCGCATCCGAAACCAGGGAAAGACTGCCGGAAATCAGCCCGCCAATTACTTCGACAATAGTAATCAAAAAATTCAACATCATGGTGACAAATAAACGCACCGTTGATGTAGAACGATCCATTTGATGATCATGTTTATGTTCCATAACGTAACTCCTTTGGTTCTAGATTTTACCATATTTCAATACCAAATACCAAATCCTACTGCCTTCGGCGACCAGGGGGCTTTTTTGAAAAATCGCCCCCTGGACCCCCAAAAAACTTTTAATTATTAAAAAGTCAATCTCCTGCCTTTTTTTAGTGTTTGTTTGGAATAGAAAGTCCCACGCCAGGTGATACCTCTTTTTAGCGATGTAATTACAGCGATTTTGATAGTAACCAGGAACACAATGATGTTCCCCAATGGCAGGAAAAAAGCCGGGAGCAAGGGACGGTTGATAAATCGACTGACAATGATGTGGGTCAAAAATGCCACCAGGGCCTTTAAAAAAACAGAAATTGCCGTATCCGCCAAAAACGTTCCTTTAACGTTTTTCCAGAGCCTTTTCTATTGTTTTGGCCTCATTGCAGGCCGGGATAATAATAGAAATTCTCGGTGGATTTTCTATGGGTTTACCTGGAAATTTTTCCAACAGCGGCATGGTTTTTACCGTGCGCAGCGCCCCTACTAATTCCAGCAGCCAAAAAATAGCGGAAAAACCTGTCAACACAATGATAACCCATTGAAACGATGTCACCGGACACAACTCCTAAAAAGATTTAAAGAACTAAGGATAAGGCTGAGGCTGAGGTTGAAAGGGAAAAACTTGAAAGATCAAACGCTTCTCCTTAACCTCAACCTTAACCTTGACCTGGATTTCTTCTATACTTTATTATACTCACCGGGAATTTTTATTCAAGCCCCATCCCTGATTCAGCGTGAATTGGAATTTTTTTAATTTTATTGTTGAAATTTTCTCCTATTTATGTTAATCTAAATTGGCAGCAAATCAAAGGCGCGGTGGTACGAAAATTTTAGGATCGCTTATGCGATATAAAAGGAAACAAAGAAGAGTAATTTATCTCAATTTCAAAAGGGTTGCTTTCTACCTGGTGTCTACTTCCCTGGTGCTGGGACTGCTTTCCTGGATACCCCAAAATCTATTTGGCCAGGATATCGGTTATAAATATTTAAGAAACTATACCCCCATTGAATATGATAGTCACTCCCAGAACTGGTGCATCCTGCAGGATAAAAGGGGAATCATCTATGTCGGAAATCATTCCGGCCTGTTGGAATTCGATGGGAGTTGCTGGCGGAAAATTTCTATTCCTAACGATACAGTGCGCTCCATGGCTATCGATGAGAATGGTACCATCTATATTGGCGGGATAAATGAATTCGGGTTCCTAAAACCGGATACAAAGGGAACCCTAAAATATATCTCTCTCCTGGAACATCTGGAACACCTGGAACATCTGGAACATCTCAAGAATAACGAGAACCAAAAAAACTTCGCCGACGTATGGAGAACCCATGCCACCAAAGAAGGAATATATTTCCGGACCTATAACCTGTTATTCCGCTGGGACCCCCACTCTCAACAAATCAAAGTATGGGAAGAGCATGAATATCAATTTAACGCTTCCTTTTTATGTGGAGGCAGATTTTTTATCCACAAAAGACAGGTGGGCCTAATGCGCATGGAAAATGATTTGCTGGAAATGCTGCCGGGAGGCGAGTCCCTGGCAGACATGAAAATTTATATGCTGGTTCGATACGATTCCAATAAGCTGCTTATCGGGACCCGGGAAAAAGGGTTTTATATTTTTGATATGAATACAAAGGAGAAGACGCCATTCCCCACAGAAGCGGATAATTATCTAAATGGAAAACAGCTTTATCAAGGTATTCGCCTGTCATCATCCCCGGGTGAAATTGCTTTGGCCACCCTTGACGGGGGATTGGTCATCATGGATTCCCGGGGTAAATTAAAAGAAATTTTTAACGAAAACTACGGATTACAAACCGAGGAGGTAAGTTATGTATTTGAAGATTCCCGGGGTAATTTGTGGTTGGGGCTGTATCGAGGAGTATCCAAAATTGAATATATCTCTCCCCTTTCTGTCTGCGATCACCGGTCAAATCTGCCCAGGATGATCTTCTCGGTGGTGAAACATCATAAACAACTTTACGTCGGCACCTCCAAAGGCTTATATTCCCTGGCATTTACTAACAAATTCGTTCCTGTCGACGGGATATTTGGTAACTGTTGGGACCTGCTCTCCATCGGCGAATCTCTCCTGGCGGCAACAACCTATGGCGTTTTCCAGGTCGAGGCTGGAAATAAAAATACCCGGGAAATTATTAATAACCCTTCTTATGTTTTATCACAATCCCATAAGAACACCAACCGCATCTGGGTGGGAGCAAACAACGGCTTGCTCTCTTTACTCCATAAAGGGGCAAATCAAAAAAAAACCTGGGAACCGGAATATCGATTTGAAAATGTAACCGAAGAAATAAGAACGATTGTCGAAGACAGTAAAGGGAACCTATGGCTGGGTACCCTGAAAAAAGGAATTATAAAAGTGGATTTCCCGACCGATTACAATATGGCTAACCCCCAGGTGACCCGGTATGATACCTCCACCAAACTGCCTGCCGGGGAAATATATGTCTTTATGGCAGCAGGAGAAGTGAGGTTTGCTACTAAAAAAGGAATCTTTCGTTTTAATGAAAAAACCAGGGATTTTTTTCCTGACCCTTCATTTGGAGAACGATTTGCAGACGGCTCAAGAAGTGTTTCGTTCATTTTGGAAGACAAAAATAAAAATATCTGGCTGCATTCACATTTAAAGAATTACCAGGCCATTGCCCAGCCGGACGGCACCTTTGTCCTCGATGGCATACCCTTCCTCAGGGTCCCACCTGGCCGGGTAAATTTTATTTATCCTGACCCGGACCAAAATATTACCTGGTTGGCCGGCCAGGAAGAGGGACTGATCCGCTTCGATACGACCGTAAAAAAGGATTACCGACAGGATTTCCCCACTTACATTCGTAAAGTACTGGTCAACGGGAACCTGTATTTTGACGGCTGTAAGGATAAATATGAAATAGGTAAAGGCCGCCGGTCCAAATTTCCATACCCGATTTTCCCTTACAAAGATAGAAATCTCCGTTTCGAGTTTGCGGCACCTTTCTTTGAGGATGAATCTTCTACCCAGTATCGATATTTCCTGGTAGGATATGATAAAGATTGGTCCCCTTTTACCTCTATAACTCAAAAGGAATACACCAATCTTGATTCCGGGTTGTATACTTTCCGGGTCCGGGCCAGGAATGTTTACGAAAAGTTAAGCCGTGAAGATGTCTTTCAATTTAAAATTTTGCTCCCCTGGTTTAGGACCTGGTGGGCCTTTTCGATTTATGCCGCCGCGGCTTTTATTCTCATTCTTCTTATAGTCAAATGGCGTTCCTGGAAATTGGTGAAAGAAAAACACAGGTTGGAACAAATTATCGAAGAGAGAACCAAAGAGATCAACCAAAAGAGTCAGCAATTGGAAAAGCAAACCCATCAGTTAAAAGAACAATCCGAAAAACTACAAGAGCTGGACAGGATGAAATCCCGGTTTTTTGCCAACATTTCCCATGAATTTCGCACCCCTTTGACATTGATCATGGGACCCATGGAACAAATGATATCCACCTCTGGCGATAAAGAACAGAAAAGGCAGTTGAGCCTGATGTTTCAAAGTTCACAGCGGTTACTGGCTTTGATCAACCAATTATTGGACCTGGCAAAATTTGACAGCGGCAAGATGAAATTACAAGCCTGTTATCAAAATATCATCCCCTTTTTGAAGGGAATCCTGGCTTCTTTTGAACTGCTGGCCCAGCAGCATCAACTGGGATTACAATTGATCGCAGCAGAAGAAAATATAACACTATATTTCGATCCGGGAAAAATAGAACAAGTCATGTGCAATCTTCTGATCAATGCGGTAAAATTTACCCCTGCCCAGGGGAAAATTACGGTTGAAGTAAAGAATATCCACACAAAAGAAGATGATATCCAATTCCCTGGAGGATTTCTAGAAATTTCGGTCAGGGATACCGGGATTGGCATTCCCAAAGAGCAATTGGACCATATTTTCGATCGTTTTTACCAGGCTGAAAGATCCAGCGGCCATTCCTGGGAACAGGGTCATGAAGGCACGGGCATCGGACTGGCCCTGGCCAAAGAATTGGTAGAACTCCACCACGGCGGCATTAATGTTTTTAGTGAAGGAGGAAAAGGCACAGGATTTATCATCCGACTGCCATTGGGAAAAGAGCATCTCAGCGCCGACCAAATAGTCGACACTTCCGAAGCACCTTTGCATCTCAAAAAAACCTGTGAAATTACTGCTTCTTATATGATGGAAAAAAAAGGCCACGAACCAATAGCAGGAGATGCAGAAGGAAACGGCCTACTGGAAAAAAGTACCGACGAAGAATATGAATCACGGGAAAAATTTGTTATTCTCGTGGTGGATGACAGCCCGGGAATCCGGGAGTATATTGGCAGAGCACTTGAGCCCACCTACACCGTGGCGGAAGCGGTGAACGGACGGGAAGGTATCCAGAAAGCAAAAGATATCATTCCTGACCTTATTATCAGCGATATCATGATGCCTGGAATCGATGGCTATGAATTATGCAATACCTTAAAAAATGAAATTGAAACCTGCCATATTCCTATTATACTGTTAACGGCAAAAGCATCGGAAGAAAATATAATCCAGGGCCTGGAAACCGGG